>Ga0255336_101649_pt1 | contig 14583 bp, 9 predicted proteins | sample MeOH1_35cm_T3_17_FD_189102 | JGI IMG/M metagenome (GOLD analysis project Ga0255336, IMG submission 189102) | Sandy soil microbial communities from University of British Columbia, Vancouver, Canada - MeOH1_35cm_T3_179 | ecosystem: Engineered > Artificial ecosystem > Sand microcosm > Unclassified ...
ACTTCCTGATTATTATGTAAAGATATATAACACCAAAACAGGGTGCTTCCGCATTTGGAATCGCATTTCTTTACATAACGGAAGTCTTAACATAACCGGTCTTACGTAAAGATTAACGTAAGACCGGGATTGTTGAGCGGTTTTTCCGCACAATTAATGAGCGAATTGAAAGCTTTCTTCCCGGTGCAGTCATGAAGGATTATAGAAAACGTGGAGATCCAGATTATCGCTTAGAAGCGAAGCTAACCTTGAAGGAAATAACCGAAATAGTTCTTAGATCTGTTTTGCTGCACAATATTCGGGAGATCGAAAAATATCCTTTGACTCCAGAAATGATTAGGGATGAAGTACCACCCACTCCTCTGGACTTGTGGAATTGGGGGATAGAGAACAAAAAAGGAACGCTTCGAAAGATCGACCGGAATCGTTTTAGGATGAATATTCTTCCAAGAGGTAAAGCGACTATTAACAGAGGAGCAATTGTCTTTCGTAATCTTCATTACGGGGCCACTGAATTGTTAGATGAGAATCTCTCGAAACGTTTAAAGCTGAAGAGCATTGACATTGTCTATGATACGAGAAATATGGAACATATCTACTGGCTTACGGAAGACGGGATAAACTATATTACGTTTAATCTTCTTGAAAGAAGCCGTGATTTCCAAGGAATGTTCTTAGAAGATGTTGTTTCTGCCAACAATAAGGCTGCCAAGCTACGTCAGTCAGCAAGGAAATCCCAGTTGCAACAAGAAACTGAACTGGACCAGACAATTATGAGAATTGCCAAAGAGTCAACAAAAGAGACAAATAAAGCAATAGATTCTACAGTATCTAAGGCAAAGAGACTTAAGGATATAAGATCCAATAGAGCTGAGGAGAAAGAACGGAATCGTAAAGAAGAAGCATTTACACCGGACGTAGACCCAAAAGATGTTCCCACACCGATTGTTTCGTTCCCCGATGTTAAAACACAAATTCCTTCACAAAATGAACCTGAAGCAGAAACGTCAAACTTTAATTCCAGGATGATGGAAAAGATCAGACTGCGGAAGGAGAAATTAAAGAATGACAAGAATGAACCCTAACGACGACCTACATGGATATGAAATTGCGGTGTATAAAGAACAAAAGATCAGTGATTATACTGGAAATCCCTTGATAGAGGCTCTTCCGCCAATTCTTGAAAGTGAAGATGAAGTTATAGATGCCTTTTATAATTTCCCTTTCATCAGTGATGAGGAAAAGAGGCTTAGCCCAAGGCTGAAATCTCATTTATTGTGGAGCGTGAAAAGCTTTCTTCAGCCTTTGCCGGCTCACATCCGCCTGGAATCTATCGTTTCTACCTTGATTCGGAATTCGTATAAATCAAGGAACCCGTTAGATGCACAATACAAGCGTAAAATGCAAGTGCTAAATCAAATGAAGAATATAAATGAATGTACAGTTAACGATGTTGAAACCGCCTATCAAGGATTTAGTACGACTGCAGAATGTGCCATAATCAATGGCGTCTCGGGAGCCGGAAAAACAACGGCAATGAACAGGACGTTACACCTGTATCCGCAAGTGATACGCCATGAATCCTATCAAGAGAAGCCTTTAACAAGAACTCAGATAGTTTGGTTGAAGGTGGATTGTCCCTTTGACGGAAACTTTGCGACCTTATGTAGATCCGTTTTCAAAGAAATTGATAGATTAACAGGTGAACGTTGGCTGGAGAAGTATGGATATTTAACCCGCTCTAATTCAACTATGGTGATGCATTTGACAACTCTTCTAACTAATTACAATGTTGGAGTTCTTGTCATCGACGAAATTCAGCACCTTAGTAAGCTGAAGGATGAGGCAGTTGACATGCTTGACTTCTTTGTCACGCTAACCAATATGTTCTCGGTTCCAATAATCTTCATCGGTACAAGTAAGGCCAGAAGCCTATTCCAGACAAATTTTAGACTTGCTCGGAGAATTCAGTCGGGCGGTTATATTGAAATGGGACCTTTGAAAAAGGGGAGCGTTGAATGGGATACACTTCTTGAATCTTTATGGGAATTCAATGTGCTTGATGAAGAAACCGAATTGGATGAAAAGATGCGAGAAGTGTTCTTTGACGAATGCCAGGGTGTCATTTCGATCGCTGTAATGCTATTTATGTGCTCTCAAAGTCGTACACTGTTGAATCAGATGAAAAAGCTGACACCTTCAATTATCAAGGAAACAGCTGTTAATGACCTGAAGTTTACTCAGCCAATGATTACCGCACTTCGATCCGGTAACCCACTGAAAATTGCTGAATTTGATGACATTCAAATCAATGAAGAGGAAATCTGGAAAAACCTTCAGCATGATATTGACATAGAAGAACGTGTCAATGATGCCATAACTGCGAAAAAGAAAGATATGAAGGAAAGAAGACATAACTCTCAGGATTCCCTCTATTTCAGTATTTGCTCTTCTAACCTCTTCCCGAATCTAGGACAAGACGAGATTAGAAAGATACTTGATACTGTCATTGAAAGCTGTGAGATTAGTATTCCTGAAGATGAATTGAAGATGTTGGTGATGGAACGTATTTTTGCCGAGAATCAGAAAAGGCAGCAGAAAAAGAAAACGGAAAGAGTCGTCCCTATCAAGAACAGTAATCTCCTGGCTATATTTGATGAGGCAATCAGTAAAAAGGAACATCCTTATGATATGCTGAAAAACAAGGGTTACATAAAGAATCCATTTGAGGAGTTTAGGAAAGCGGAGTGAGAAGATGCTATCTTTCTTTACAGACCCATATCCGGATGAGTTGTTATACTCTGTCTTCGCAAGGTATCATTTCTACTCCGGAAATATTGATTTGAAGGATACTCTAACTGAATTGTTCGGGAAGGATTCCTCTATCCCGAGCTTTGAGATAGGCAGCCATCTCGGATTCCTTTGTGATGTACTTAGTGGTAGCTATTCTCCAGATCGTCTGATTCAGGAACATACTATATTTCCATTCTATGCCCCCTTCTTACCCGGTAATCGCAAGGGAGAATTGCTAAAAGATATTACATCCTCAGATGGAAAAGGCATCTATACGAAGATTGGAATTGTTGCAGGAAGTATCTGCAAAAAGGACAGCATCTACTACTGTTCGGTGTGTGCCAGAGAGGAAATTGAAAGACTTGGAGAGGCATATATCCATAGGGAGCATCAGCTTCAAGGTGTTTTGATGTGTCCACATCATGAGCGATTCCTGAAAAAGTATCCAGTGAAGAGATACGAAAACAGCCGTGTTGAATATACTCGGCTTGATGGTTTGTTACTTGATTTATCGGATAGCCCATTATACGAGGGGGAATATCAGGAGAAGTATTGTGAGCAGCTACTTCAGATTTCTAAAGCGGCGTATTATTTGCTTACCAATGATCTGACTCATATTAGTAAAGCGGATGTTCTGCTCCGATACAAGAACTTGCTCTACGAAAAGGACCTTGCCACAAACAGGCTTCGAGTCAAACAGGATGAACTTCATGAAATGATGGTCGGTTATTATGGAAATGAATTGTTAGAAATTCTGGAATCAAGCATAGACGAAGATGATGAATATAATTGGCTAAGAGTAGCAACTCGAAGTGTAGCTAGAACAGTTCATCCGTTGAGGCATATACTTCTGATATTATTCTTGACTGGCGATATGGATGTTTTTTTTAAGGGGATACGTAATGCCTACAATCCATTTGGAAAAGGCCCTTGGCCTTGTCTAAATAAGGCTTCTGATCACTACGAAAAAGATGTCGTAACCCAGCTGACTGTTACCGCTGACTCTAAAACACGGGAGCCCGTGGGAACTTTTGTATGTGAATGCGGCTATATCTATTCGCGAAAAGGCCCGGACAAATCAGAAAATGACAGATATCGTAAAGGTAGGGTTAAAGCGTTTGGACTTGTCTGGGAAGAGAAACTGAAAACACTTTTAAGTGAGCATTACCATAGCTATCACGAAATTGCACGTCAATTGGGTTGCGATATAAAAACCATCCATAAATTTGAAGCGATACTAGCGGAGAGGAATTCTACTGATGTTAATGCCGATAGATCGAGCCAAAAGGTATCGGTAAGTAATTTGCATGAAGAGTATAGAGAAAGAATGCTACGTGTAATAAAAGAATACCCAGAACTCTCCAGGACAGATATACGAAGTCAGTGTCAAAAAGAGTATGTTTTCCTCTATCGTTATGACAAGGAATGGCTATTTGAGATGCTTCCGACCGGAAAATCACAAAAAGGTGGCAAAGGATATATTGACTGGGATCAACGTGATCTCGAAGTATTGTCTCGGCTTCAGAAGGCTCAGATGGATTTACTGAACAGAGCAAAACCAATTCGCATTAGTAAAACTTCATTAGGCAAGGAGATTGCTAATCTATCACTGCTTGAAAAACATTTGCATAAGCTTCCCCGTTGCGCGGAGTTTACGGATAAGGTTTCGGAGACGAAACAGCAGTTTCAGTTGCGAAGGTGTCAAATCACAGTCCGTAGGATGCACGAGGAAGGCTTACCGTTGCTTGAATGGAAAATACAGCGTGAAGCCGGTTTGAGAAAAGAAGATTATGAGTTGATAAAAGATAAGATTGAAATGCAAGGCATTATAGGAGAAAAGAACTTAGCAGTTCATTCTCCATTTTAAGTCGTTAATCTCATTGTTCTTTTCCAGTTTATTAACCCTGTGCTTTTAGGCAGTCTTCCCTTTCTCTTAGGTGGTAGCAAGATTCCCGTCTGCATTAATTTTTGTCTTTGAACTGCCTTGATATTTCTCGGATTTAAGTGATCCGCAATTTCTCGATTGGTCATTCCATTTTCTTTTAACCGTAATACTTCTTGAATAGCGGATTCTTCATGATGTTCATTACATTCTCCCCTAGCATAACGAAACCTCCTACTGCAGTAAATTCTATAGTAGGAGGTCTATCTCTTTCAATGTCTGTTTTAGGGGGTTCCGGAGCCGTGTTATCATATAGGTTTTTATGACAAAGAAAACACCATAAACCGGGGAAGACCTATATTAATTCTCCACTACGCAGTTCTAAACATCTTTATGGATATAACCTGCATTCCCGGATTATTGTAACGAGAATAGCTACAACCCTTATAAATACTAAGTTCTTGCCTCGTTATATATTTTTAGTATAACGAGGTGATTTAGAAGAGTTAAACCGAATTAATCGTTGAATTTACTGGGTTTGAAAGATTCCTCGTTACATTTTTTCGGGAATGCAGGATATAAGTGTAGCAGGAAGAAAGAACCATTATGTAGAAATAAAGCCATATTCAGTTTATTATGTTTTTTAACTCAGAGGATGCTTAATTGAATGAACAAATTATCGGAACCATATTTTGATGCTATAGCCACTGATGATAAGAAATAAGGTGAATAAGATGCTCTTTGACCAAGAGTCGGGGTCAAGTGAAATTGACTATAACTTAAATAAAGATGATATTATCGATGCAAAACGAATTGAACCATATTATAAAGTATTTGGAGTATTTAACCTTAAAGATCCCAAGATGACGACTTTAGTCCTAGCAGCAGCGAGGACTATTTCGAGACAAGGGGGGATATTAACTCGTTTTGCACTTGAAGAATTGCTTAATTACATGCAGAAAAGCACGCGCAACAAAGTTATCAAGCACTTAATCAAATATGAATGGGTCATCTTTAACGGAATTGACTATCAAATGCCTGGGCGTATCGTTTCATTACTTACCCATGGCTTATTTGGGTCTATGATTCGTGGAGAAATGAACTTTGCTCAAGAAATTCTACTTGCGGGAAATGAAGCTGAAATATCTGATTTGTATAGTCTTGATCAAGTAACTGTTGAAAAAAACTTTGATATCCATATGAGTCAATTGAAGGATATTCGAGACAAAATAGAAAGAATGATACAAAAACGATCCAAAAGAGATATAAGAGAAATCATAAAGACTAGTTCTACAATACTTAAAGCAATTGATGAAATAAGAAAGAAGATGAGAAAAAGGAGCGGGCTTTTTAGTAGTTTTCATAAAAGAAACGAATTTTACGAAGTGTGTGGACAAATAACGGCTTTGGTTGCTCAGGCTTTAGACACTGCCAGAGAAAACCTGCTTCAAGATGTTAGCGCCATAGGCAAATATTTCGATCCAGAAAAAATAGAGGAATTTCTTATAGAAGCCCCTGTTGATTATCTTGTCAATATGGCTGCAAAGTATTTTTCAGCGCCTAAGCAAACCCCACAGCTTAGAGAAGAGACAGTAGTATATAAAACCAAGTCATTTTTTGCACAAGTACATGATGAAATAATAGAAGTTCCTCCGCCACCCATTATTGATTTTGAAGAAGAGGAAATTATCTTCGAAAGCAAAGATAATCCACTAGAATTACTATATCGTGAACTTATATTTAAACTTAAGTATAAAAAGGATGCTCCTTTAGACGAAGTATTATTTACAGAAAGGGATAGCTTACAACAAACACTTGCCATGATGGGATATGAACTTATCAATTTCCCAAATTGCGAATGGTATGTAATACGACTAAAGAAAGAATTTGATGATGACGCTTTTGACAAGTTTCATAGAAAAAATAGTGGGTTTGACAGAAGACACATGGCTTTGATTACCATACTTTTTATAAAACTTATTGTTCCTAGGCTGACGGGAAACTACTCTGGTCAAGAAATTTATACAACTTTAGACGAATTAACATTAAACTATGGAGAAAAGTTTCGTTTTAGGAGAATTAGTCCTCGTAATGCAATAGAATCTCTGATCAAGATGTTGAAAAGACATTGGTTCATTATTGAAAAAGATAGTCGTTATTATGCAGGACCTGCAATGTTTATGCTTCATTATAATGAATATCTTCAAAGTATAACGCAGGACATGCTTCAGGAAATGATGGATATGACTCAGCAAATTGCTAAAGATTTATCTGAAGATAAGCAAAGAGATGAGATTGAGGCAAATGTGACTGGAGAGGAAGATAATACGAATGATTAAGGATTTTTCAACCGCATATTGGGGTTATCTGCCGACCACTTCAAAACCATATCCAGCACATCCAAAAGTGAATGCCTTTGTTGGGGCATCGGGCCATGGAAAAACCACTATTATGGATGGACTTCGCTTACTTCTCGGAGATGCCAAATTTGAAAATAATCGTGATGCCCTGCATTATATGCATAGAATAAGCAAATGGGCTGTAGTTAGAGCTTCATTTTATAATGAACAGGTGAATGGAGTAAGACCATTTGAAAGTGCCGGCTATCAAGAAGACGAAGTTACATGTTGCTGCTTAATATCCATTAATTCTAGTGGACGTCCGGAAAAGGAATATTACGTGTTTAATGGTATATTTACTGAAATAATAGATCTAGGAACAAATCCAAAGGCGTATAATCAAAATAAAAAAACGCATACACAATACAAGCAGATTCTGGAAGAATGCTTGGGGGTAACACCAGCTTTTCGCAATCTTATGTCGATGAACCCGACAACAGTTAAAAATCTTGTACATATGAATGCAAATGATCTGTTTCTGAAGGTGTTCGAATTAAAAGGGATAAAGAAGATCCATGACAACTTTAGATCAGCGAAAGATGAGTTAGGGAGGCAAGAAGTTAACTTGCATCAGACGCAAGATACACTTAATGAAGGATTAGATAATTTTAAAAGTCTTCAATCTAAATCAGAAAAGTTTAAAGAAAATCAATTAAACAAGGCAAGATTGCAATTTGTCAAGCAAAAAATGCTTAAAGTAGAATTTTGGGAGAATAATACGGCGATTAAGACCTGTGAAGAAAAAAGTAAAAATTTGAAAAATAGCATTGATGTCGAACAGGATAAAAAAATTGAGTTAGATGTGCAGAGAAAGTCTTTCAAATCAGATATTGAAATAATTGAAGACAAAAAAAAAGAGTACAAGACTGTATTATTTGATCTGCAAAAAGAAATAGGTGATTTGGGGGATAAGGTAGGTGAAATATCATCGGATAAGAAAAAAATCCACGAAGACTTATTAAAATTACGACGAATTAAACCACTAAATAAAGAGGGATTTGTCCAGGATCATGAAGATGCTCAAAAGATTCATGAAGAAGCATATGGTGATTGGCGTAGGGAGAAAGAAAAACTAGTCAGTCTTGAGAAAAGAAAAATAGATTTAGATCAGGATAAACCTTACCCAGACGATGTGTATGATTATACCCAAGAACTAAACGAGAGAAACATAGAACATATCCTTTTAGCTGATGCAATATCACTTAAGCCTGAATATGAAAAATGGCAGTCAGCGGTTGAGGCCTTTCTTGGCAATGAGCGATTTAGGATCATAGTTGACAAAAACCAAGAACTCCAAGCAAAAAAACTTCAAGAAACTTATCGTTACACATCCAGAGTCAGTCTTCCTAAATCAGAGTTAGAAAGACAAAATATAAAACGCATACCCTATCCAACAATCAGATCGGTCATAAATGTAGCCTTTCCGGATAAAGTGGGCGGATATCTTACCAGATTAAATAATATCTATTTAGTCGAAACTGTTGAGGAAGGCCATCAACTTCAAAAACAAGGCCTAACAAGTATTACCATAAAAGGATTGCAGCAAGATAATGATGGTTCTATTTTTAGGATGCATCACAACCTATGTTGTGGTAGGCTTGCACTAGATAAAGAAAAAGCGTTAATTGAAATTGAAATACTTAAACAAAAGGAGATTTCTAAAGAAAAAGAAGTATTGGCAAAAGAGTTTGAGAATGAAGTTAATAGGCTTCAAGCAATAATTAACGAGCAAATTGAACTCGAAAAATTGCCGAAAAAAGAAAAAGAATTAAAGGACTTAACTGAAAAATATGAAACTCTGTTCAATCAAAAGCAAAATAAAGAAATTAAACGCGATACAATAAATATTCAACGAGAAGAAATATCGGACCTTTATACTAAACAGAAAGTTGCTGAAGCGGTTTGCGAAGAACAGGAAAAACAATGCATGAGAGAAATTGAAAGGCTCGTTGAGGAATTAAAAATTTTAGCAAAGGAACTAGAATACAAAAGACAGGAACTTGAAGAAACAAAACAACAACTCATTGCGCTTGGAATTTTTGAGGATGATATAGAATGTATTCCTAAAGAAATCAATACTCCAGATTTTAGAAATGAAAAAGGTGAAATATATTCTTCCAAAGAGCTTAAAAAAGAAAGTGATAATATCACAGAAAATATTAACAAGTTCTTACGAGATAATCCGAACATTGATGAAACTGTCGTAGAACTTGTAAGAACACAAGAGACATTAGTGAATCAACTACAAAATAGATTTAATGAAATAAAGGAGGAAAGAGATAATTGGGAGCAGGAGTGTAATAATAGTCTCGCAGCACTTCAAGGTCACATTAAGGAAACAGTAAGAGACTTTATAGATGAGTTCCAGATGATGGCCGATCTAATTGGAGCCAATGCCAATGGTCGACTCGAACCACGTGGAGAAGACCCTGACTTATGGGAGCTATACCTTTCTATCGGATTTGATGGAAAGAAACCAGTGCTTATCTATAGTCCTGATTTATCTTCCGGACAAAGGGCAAGAACCAGTCTTTTGGTGTTATTGGCAGCAGTGAGTAGCAAAAGACGAGGTGAGAAACTCTCGATCATGTTCCTTGATGAACCAAATGCTGAGGTAGACGATTATAGTGGAAATGATATCGGACAAGTATTCCAAGTAACCGATATTCAATATTTCATAACTCATCAAATAGGTGAAGCCCTTAAATCAATACAGTGGATCAACCATTCATTTGTATGCAGTCAGTGTCCGATAGATTCAGAGTTTGCTAAGCCTTTGATAGTCCAAAGAATGAGGTGTGACTGAATTTGTTGGGATTTGGTAAACGAAAATACCCCCATTATGTTCTAGGATGAGCTAAAGGTCGGGTAGATGACGATCGTGGCAATGAAATCGGTCAACTTCTGCAAGTTGTGGATTCCAGTATTTTATACCGTCAACAAGGCGTGTCTTTAAAAGAATTGATTGGATTGATTATACTACCTGCAGTGTTTGAGTCAGAAAAAGAATTTTCCAACCTACTCATACTAAGAAAGCGTGCCGGAAAAAACCTGTATAAGCTAAGAAGGCATCAATAGAGGTGATGATCAAAGATGCTCCCAGAGCATGTTTTAACAATTGATGAACATCATATTGGAATGGAAGTAAGTAAAATATGTAAGAATGAGTCTCGTTTCCCCATTGAAATGTCAGTGAGCGGACGAAAGTATAGTGGAGTAGAGGTTACTTTAAATAAACCGCATGGCAAAAAGATGATTATGGAATTTGTCCTTAAATTACTTTTAAAAGGTCCAAAACAGTTTAAGCCTTTTGTTAAGCAGGTGCTTCAAAGATTTACATGGCTTGATTTAAATGATTCTTTAGAGATCCTTTTATTAGACGGTGTAATACAAATCACCTTTAAAAATCAAAAGCCTCGGAAAACGGTTGATTGGCTACCTAAGATAATTCAACTTGATCCTAGGGCTATGGAATGCTTAATGGAGAAAAGGCCAGATTACGAATTAGAGCTTGCGAAATTAAAAGATTCAGTAATAGACTTAGTGGATAATGCCAAAAGTCCGATGAAAGATTATTTATTACAGTGGATTGAAGAAGCGGAAATAAAAGACCAATCAGGTGCAGTGATTGCGGATTGCATGTCATTTAAGAAATATAAGTCAATAGTTCTTACGGTTGCTTACTACATTAATTTAAAAGAAAATGGAAGAAAATTGCCTTTGCGTCATTTATCAAATCAAATCTGGTGTCAGCCAAGATTGTTAAGCACTTACAAGAATGGAATTGCTCTTTCAGCAGGTATAACCTCGGATGAGCTTGACTCGGTGCTTCTTCCGGATATAAATAGTACTATGCATGCACCTCTAATACTAATTTTTCCAGTAGAGGAATTACAAAAATTAGTTGCCAAACTTTTAGAACTGGAAATTCAAGAAGATACAATCTTGTTTTACATAAATGAAATAGATTATTGTGTCCAAAGAATTATTGAGGTTGTTGGAGATTCCCAAAATGAGACTTTAAATGCTTTTTTGCTAGCTTATAATGCTTTGAACAAAGAGATTGTTGCGGGTATCTCCAAAGAAACCCAGCTGTCTTTCATAAGCGAGTTAAATTATTCTATTAATGCTTTAAAGAAACAGATGTTAAAGACAGTACATATAAGACAACAGTTTGAGATGATCGTTTTAGAAGAAATAGGAAGTGGTTCTTTCGCAAGAGTTTATAAAGTATTTGATCCTGAATCGAACAAAATTGTAGCATGTAAAGTTCTTTTTCCAAGGAGTTACTTTAAACAAGTTTATGGGAATGATGGAGATGAATATATTCTTCGTTTTAAAAGAGAAGTTAGGCTACTAACTAAAGAGTTACAGCACAGAAACATCGTAGATGTTGAGAAGATTAAACTTGAAGGTTCACCTTTTTGGTTTACCATGTCATTGGCAAGCTTTTCTTTGGAAAAATGGATAAAAGACAATCGTGATGCTTCAGAAGATCAACGAATTAAAATTTTTAATCAGATTATATCAGGTGTTAAGTACTTACATGAGAAAGATAAATATCATCGGGATTTAGCGCCAAATAACATTTTGATTTATGAAACAAATAATGGCTTGGAAGTGAAAATCGCCGATTTTGGACTGGCAAAAGATCCGAAATCAGTTTCATTTTTTACTGGCTTATCCCAAAAGGGCTATGGGCAAGAAGATTTTACCGATCCCGAACAACTTAATAATTTAGCTGATTCCACTCATCTATCTGATATTTACTCGCTTGGAGCCTTACTATACTATTTATTAAGCAGTAAACTACCTAAAAAAAGATATTACGTTCCAGTTATGTGCCAAAGTCTAGTCATGAAGGCTATGGATAAGAGAGAACGACGTTATCAAACTGTATTTGAGCTTGAGAATGATTTAAACGATTGTATAAAAAATATTAGGGAATAACTAATGCTTCTGTATTGGGTTGGTTTGCCACTCCTAGAGCTTTTATAGAAATTATGATGGACCTAGTTACAAGGTGGGGCCAAGATTCCGTGTTGTTTATCTTAGAACTGTTGAGCCGATTACCGCATTTGGTAGTCTTGCAGAATGATCGGGATCGTCCCATAAGATGGCGGAGATGAATTTGCTGAACGAAGAAATATCTGGAGGGGATGATAAGATCTAAGTAGAGATAAACTGCGTTCATTGATACATATTATTAGACTAGGTGATATCATTGCTGAAATAAGAGCGTACCAACTTGTATTCTTTCAATAATTTCCATAGATTATTGAAAGAATACAGGAATATTGATTTATCTGTAGAATGTTTTTGAAATACCCCTATTAATCCCTGCGGATTAAATTCCCCGCTGACTGCAGCGAAAATGAATTTCTTCCCTCAGTGGATACCCTGCAGTTTGCTGCGGGGAGGTTTATTTTACATATTAAGGATTATATTGATTAACAATATTAAGTAAGGAACGCCGATGGATAAAAAAAAGCATGATGGGCACAGGCAGAGAGTAAAACAAAGATATTTATCTGAGGGATTAGATGGTTTCCAAGACCATGAGGTCTTGGAATTCCTTCTTTTTTACTGTATCCCTATGAAGGATACAAACGAGTTGGCGCATAAAATGATTCTGGAATTTGGTACACTTGCGGGATTGTTTGAGGCAGATCCTATGGAAATCAGTAAGCGATGTGGGGTCAGTGAGAATACAGCAATCCTTGTATCTTCAATAACATCATTCGCAAGAAGATATGATCAAGTTAAGCGGGGTTCTAAGCCTGTTCTCAATAGTTCTTCAAAAGCTGGTGAATATGTAATCTCGCTTTTTATAGGAAGGGCCTATGAGGCATTTTATGTAATATGCTTGGATGCTCAAAGCAGACTAAACCATGCCAAGTTAGTTCACGAGGGTACTATAAACGAGGTGACAGTTTACCCTAGGCTGGTGGTAGAAACAGCTCTGCGGCACAAAGCCAATAGCGTAATACTAGCACATAATCACCCTGGAGGCTCACTATACCCTTCCAAGGCTGATATAGAAATGACAAAAAGAGTAATGATAGCGCTAGAGGCTATATCTATAAGTGTAATGGATCATATTATCGTAGCCGGTGATAAATACGTTAGCTTTGCCGAAAAGGGCTTGATGGAATAATTAAAGTTCAATACTAAAATCAAGTTAAACAACTAGGAAATTAACGAGGTGGCATAATGAAATACTTTGACAACTATTTTTTGTTTTCAGAAACCTATATTAAATTAAGGTGTATAAGACTGTTTATTTCTATACACGGGATAAATATATTACGGAAGAATTGATAATGTTTTTAAAGAACTAAAGCCCCAGGAATTAGAGGTGCTTATATTCAAATATTATGCGGATTTAACACTAGAACAAATCTCCTCAATTATGAATATCAGCATAGCGAATGTTAAAGTGAGATTATATAGAGCCAAGGACAGTTTTAGAAAATTGATCGGTGAGAGTTTTGATTATGAGCAAGGGAGTGAACAATGATGACCTTATCTGAACGTGAGTTAGACGAGCTTATTGGAAAGAAAGTTCTTGAAGAATTAAATAATATAGAAGTTCCAAATATCGACGAACAATGGACTAAGTTTCAACAGCAACTCCAATCGAAGAAAGATATGTCAATCAAAAACGTTCTTCACAATACAAGAAGTTATAAAAAATTGGCCTGGGTAGCAGTTTTTATTATCACAATAAGTTCAGCAGTCCTTTATAAACCCACATATACAGAAGCTTTTGGAGAAAAATTTATTGAACTGAATTAGTTTCATAACCTAAGTCCCATGTTATATCTGTCTTTTTTGGCAACTAAAAAAGGAGTACCTCCCCCAACTTCTCGAAATTGTATTCGTCAAAACACCAACACCGAGAAGTGGAAAGGAGTACTCCCGATGTTTAATATTCGCCAAGAAAAGCTATTTTCCTTGGAAGAAATTTTAGAAACTTCTCCAAGAGAATCTTATCCTCTTATTCTTGAATCTCTAGATATCGCCCCTTTGTTAAAGGTTGTGTCCAAAAAGGCTTTACTTGGAGCTCCGACTCGACTGAATTACTCAGCTATGATTTATTCTTTGATCATCCGTATTATTGAAAGACAACCTTCATTAAAAACCCATTCTCATTATGATAGGAGTTTTCAAGATTTACCGATGCAGAATAAGAAAGTCATGGTCATTCTCAGTAACAGAAAGATGTTCTGCCATAATCCAGAGTGTGAACATACAACTTTTGCCGAAACTTTTGATTTTCTGCCGGCCAAGGCCAAGAGGACAAAACGCCTGGAAGATGAAATCATCAATTTATCCATGAATGTAAGTTCTCTTACAGCATCTTCCCTATTAACTACGAGTGTTGCAAAAGTAGGTAAAAGTACGATTTGTAATCTCTTAAAAAAAAGATACACCGATCATTGATAGAAAATCAATTTCCAGGGTCTGTATCGATGACTTTGCCATGAGGAAAAGGGAATCGTATGG
>Ga0255336_101650_pt1 | contig 14570 bp, 10 predicted proteins | sample MeOH1_35cm_T3_17_FD_189102 | JGI IMG/M metagenome (GOLD analysis project Ga0255336, IMG submission 189102) | Sandy soil microbial communities from University of British Columbia, Vancouver, Canada - MeOH1_35cm_T3_179 | ecosystem: Engineered > Artificial ecosystem > Sand microcosm > Unclassified ...
GTCGTGCCGGTCGCCCGAAATGCGAAGCGCGAATGCCCACAGTCGCGGCAGCATATCGGGAAGCATGCCTGGTAAGTCTGCGCCGTTCATCGAACGAATGTCTCCGGTGGTCCCAGTGTCTAGCCAAGTGCTGCTGACCGCGTGCATGTCGCATCGCCTTAACCCCATAGTTTAGCGTGAGGCGGTGTATTGCGCTGGAGCTGACGGCAGATGTCGCTAGCGAGGGTGCGCAAGCGCTAAGGCCGCAATCTTTCGCCCTGAGACAGGACTTCCTCAGCCTCTCCTAAGCTTAGTGTTTTAGACTCGCGCGCAGCGCAGGGTTCGCTTGGCGACAGGGCCCGGATCCCTAAGCGCAAGTTCTCCGCCTTTGGTCTTTAGCGGCAAATACCTTTTATTTCTACGCCAGGGCGACTGCGAGCGATGAATAACAACTCACCCGAGTCTCGATCCGACCTATGGTCCGATTGGCTTTTGCACACGCGTCACGCCGGCGATCCGGAGCAGGAACGCGCTATCCGTGCGGCGATAGAACCCTACGCCGATCGCGTGATCAATGGCGCACGGCTAGCCCCTGGAATGGTCATGGCCGACATCGGCGCCGGGGATGGTCTTGTAGCGTTCCGCGCCATCGATCGCATTGGTGCATCGCTTCGTGTGCTCCTTACCGATATTTCCGTCCCGTTGCTCAGGCACGCCGAAGCGCTCGCGATTCAACATGACGTCCACGAGCAATGCACCTTCCTTAATTGTTCGGCCGAGGCACTAACAGGCATCGAAGACGCGTCTGTCGATGTCGTGACCACTCGCGCAGTGCTCGCCTACGTGCCCGACAAGATGACCGCATTGCGGGAGTTCCATCGCATTCTTAAACCGGGCGGACGTTTTTCCATTGCCGAGCCCATCTTTCGCGACGATGCGTTCGAAGCGAGCTCCCTGAAGATAATGGTCGACTCCCTGCCTGCGGGATCCGAAGATCGCTTTTTTCCTTTTCTGCATCGATGGAAAGCTGCGCAGTTTCCTGACACCGAGGAGAAGATTGCCAGGAGCCCGATCACGAATTTCGGTGAGCGCGATCTGGTCCGCTTTGCGCTGGATGCCGGTTTCGTCGAGATCCACCTGGAATTTCATATCGACGTGCGGCCGGCCATGGTGCCGTCCTGGGACGTGTTTCTTGGCCATTCGCCGCATCCGTGGGCCCCGCCGCTTAGCGTGATTCTCGCTGAACAATTCACCGTGGAAGAACGGCAATGGTTCGAGCACATTTTTCGCCCACGGGTCGAAGCGCGCCAGTTCGTCAGCGCGGAACGGGTCGCCTACCTTACTGCGCAGAAGGCGCTTGCATAAGTTCGACGGGATGTATCCGAATGGTGCTTTTGTAAGCCGATCCGTCCGGGACAGGAGGAGCTAATCCGGAAAACAGTTGAGTTATATGGGCGCCTGGTTTATAAATGCGAATGAGTCGCATTATCTAATCAGAATGTTTCCCTGAACTCTCTTCCTCCGCCAATGAAACGCTTCTCCACGATCCCACCTGTGCTCTCCATCCGCGACCGCCTCCTGAAGCGCGTTCGCAGACTGACTCCGCTCGTGCTGCTTGCGGCTTTGCTGCATGTGCCGGTTGTCCCTGCCCAGCAGGCCGCCGGCGAGCAGATGACAGCGCAGAAAAAAGTGCTTTACGTCACCCGGCTTAAACACAGGGATCGGGAAATCGATGACAAGGTCCGCGAGCATCTGGAGAAGCGCGGCATGATCGTGACCATGGTCGATGAAAGCGCGCCAGCAACAGCGGCCGAGGGTGAGGATCTGGTGGTCATCTCGTCGGTCGTCAGTGCCCGCGACATGACAGGAACGTCATACAAGAACGTGAACGTCCCCTTGGTCACGTGGGAATCGGACTTGTTCGACTCGCTGCGCCTGACGGGCGCGAAGAAAGGCGAGGATTTCGGCGAGGTCGAGAAAGAGCATTACATCAACGTCGTCAACGCACCTAGCCCGTTAGCAGGTGGCTTGCCTGCGGGAAAGCGCTGGGTCTATCCACGCGACGACGAGATGGGTTGGGGCAAACCTGCGCCCGGTGCAACGATCATCGCCACGATTCCCGGCGAGCCGCAACACGCGGTCGTGTTCGCTTATGAAAAAGGGGCGACGATGGATTATGATTTCGTCGCTCCGGCGCGCCGGGTCGGGCTGTTCCTCGGTAACCGTACGTTCGACAAACTGAGTCCCGATGGCTCAGCGTTATTCGATGCCGCTATCGATTGGGCGATATCCGGCAACCACGGTTGATCGCACGGTATTCAAAGGCCGTGCGCTTCCAGCCGCGCCGCGTACCAGCGTGAGAATCGTTCGAGATACGACTCGGTGAACGGCGAGAAAGGTCCGGGCCTGTAACCCGGATCCTGCGTACCCTGGTGATTGATCTCGACGAGACGGGCATCCTGCGCATTGGTCGCCTGCCACACTTCGATGAGATTCGACAGTGAGTAGTCAACGCCCTCGACTGCATCCTCGTGAACGAGCCACTTGGTTCGTACCAGCGTCCGATCGGGCGCAAGCGGGATGAGGTACGAAACGACCGCGTGGTCGCTCATGAAGTGCGACCACGAGCTATGCGTCCACAGATGGGTATCGCCGAGATCGCGACGTGTGTTGTTGCCGAGAAGCTTCGTGCTGGCGACCTTCGTGTTCATTGTTTGTGACTCACCGTTGCCGGCAATGACCAGGCGCTGCGTTCGGAATAGCGTTGCTATGTTATCCATCTGCTCAACGCTCGAGCTTAGCAGCCCATCCTTTTCCCAACTCTTTAAAGAAGCCGCATTGAGCGCACGATATTCGTCGAGTGCGCGCTCGGACTCCTCGCTCAAGCCGTCAGGGCAGAAGCCGAAATCTTCAGCCAGGAACGATACGGTGAGCTCGGGGTGCGTCGCGCCGCAGTGATAACACTCCCTATTGTTTTCGATTGCCAGCTTCCAGTTGCCGTTTTCAATAATGTCCGTTTCGAAGGCAATTTTCGTGCGCGACAGGTCGTACGGTTCGAGGCGCGGTGTCATGGTCTCGTCGAACACGGCGATGTCCGCGGGCGCGTCATCGCTCAGGCACACAAAGATCAAGCCACCGATCACGCGCGTACGGACAGGCATCAGGCTGCGGCATGTGCGGTCGAAATCCTGTCCCATGTGCGCCGCATGTTTCAGGTCGCCATCGAGTCCATATGTCCACTGATGGTAAGGGCAGACGAGCAAACCGACCGATCCCTTGCCCGGCTCCCGCAAGCGCGCACCGCGATGACGGCACACGTTTCGATAAGCACGAGTGATGTTGTCGTCGTCGCGGACAATGATGATCGAGGCCCGTCCGATATCGACTGTCGAGATGTCGCCCGGCTCGCATACATCGGCTGATACACCGACCATGATCCAGTGCTTGTGGAAGAAGATATCGACGTCGTTTTCAAAGACATCCTGCCGGCCAAACAGGGCGCCGGGCATGCCGTGACCTAAAGCCCGACTGCGAAACAAAGCGCCGTGCGTAGTGCCATTGATGCTCGACATCCACTGGTCCTTATCAGATTCTCTACGTTGACTGGCACGACCTGAGTCGCGAAGTGAACCGAGTATCGATAGGCCAATTCGAGCCGTCAACGCGCTTTATTTTCTCGCTCGCATAACTATAGGTAATAGCAGCGGCGAGCAAGCCCGGCGTTCGGATTGTTAGCGCTTCATGCGACCGGCTCGTCGCGAAGCCACTCGATCACGGCATCCACCGCCGGCGTGACAGCGTGTCCGTGCGGCACGACGGCGTAATACGCGTCGGTCATCTTGATGGAGGCATCGCCGAGCGGTACGAGGCGTTTCGAGGTCAGCAGGTCGCCCAGCATCCACCGCCAGCCCAGCACGATGCCTTGTCCTTGCAGCGCGGCTTGAACGGCATCGGTATAGAGGCTGAAACGCAGCACGTAGTTCAGGCGGCTGCGCTTGATGCCTAATGTATCGAACCAGTCTTCCCAACCCATCCAGCCTTCGGAGGTGGAGTCGTACGCAATGAGCGCGGCATGGCTCAGGTCGTGCAGAGATTGGGGTTGGCTGTGCGCCTCGAGCCAGGACGGTGAACAGACGGGCACCACCTCCTCATTGAAGAGAAGGGTGGCGTGACCGTCGCGCCAATTACCCGACCCGTAGCGAATAGCGATATCCACTTCGTTGTGACGCAGGTCCGCGGTGAACATCTGCGTGGTCAGGCGTAGTTTGAGCTGCGGCTGCAACCGCTTCAGCAGGGGCAGCCTGGGCAAGATACGGAACTGGGAAAACGCAGCGGTCGCCAGGATTGCAAACTCTTGCTCCCGTGTATTGCTGCTGAGACTGTCGAAGGTGCCCGCGATCTTCTGGAGCGATTCCGACGTGACGAAAAACAGGTCTTCGCCTTCTTTCGTGAGCGCGATGGAACGGTGCAGCCGATGAAACAACTGCAGCTTCATGGCGTCTTCGAGAAACCGGATCTGCCGGCTGACAGCTGCCTGTGTCACGCCCAGTTCGTCGGCTGCCAGCGTGAAGCTCTTGAGCCGCGCAACGGCTTCAAAGTCGACCAATGCGTTTAGCGAAGGAATCAGGCGACGGTAACCTTTCATTTCTCGCGCTTCCAGTTTTCTGCGGGGACACGCTTGAGTTGCTCACATGGCAACTTTGCGTCCAGTGTGCTGGCGTTCATATTACCTGTTGTTATGCGAGAGTGAAAATAAAGTGCGTTGACCGCGTAGTTTTGCCTACCGATACTCGCCGCGAGGTCACCGCTCTGACCCCGTTGCCCGATTAAAAAAGCGCTTGCATTGAGCGAGCCCGCAAGCACCCCAATCCCACGCGTTGACACCCTGAGGAGAAGTTCAAGCATGAAGCCGTTCGACGATCAAGGGGACTTGCCTGACCTGCCGCTGCATAAGAATCCGGATCGCCAATTGAACCGCCGCCAGTTTCTCCAGGGTGCCGCAGCGCTCGGCGCAGGCGCGGGGCTTGGCCTGATCCTCCCGGCCAGCGCGCTCGCCGCACCGCAGCCCAAGCGCGGTGGCCTGCTCAAGCTCGGCATGAGTGGGGGCAACACAACAGATTCCATCGATCCGACACTGCTGCCCGACTGGGTGCCACTCAATCAGGCGTACATGCTGATGAACGGCCTGGTCGAGATCGATGCAAAGATGCACGCGCAGCCCGAGTTGCTTGAAAGCTGGGAAGCGAAACCGGGCGCTGCCGAATGGATTCTCAAGGTGCGCAAGGGCGTTGTATTTCACAACGGTAAGACTCTCGATGCAGACGACGTGATCTATTCGATCAACCTGCATCGCGGCGACGCTTCGAAGTCGGCGATCAAGTCGAGTCTCGCCGACGTGACCGAGATCACGAAGATCGATCCGCTGCAGATTTCGATGAAGCTGAAAAGCGGCAATGCGGACCTGCCTTACCTGCTGTCCGACTATCACTTGCTGGTGGTGCCGAACGGCTTCAAGGACTGGAGCCATCCGATCGGCACGGGCCCCTTCGTGTTCGGCGAATTCACGCCGGGGGTGCGCTCGCTGTTCAAGCGCAATCCGAACTACTGGAAGGCGGATGCGGCGTATGTGGATGCGGTCGAACTAATCGTGATCAACGACGCCACCGCTCGCACGAACGCGCTGATCTCGGGCCAGGTCCATGCGATCAACCGGGTCGACTTCAAGACCGTCGACCTGCTCAAGCGCAGCCCGACGGTCAACATCGTTCGCTCCGCGGGTGGCCAGCATTTCACGTTCTTGATGGATTGCGCGGCGGCTCCGTTCTCCGACAACAACGTGCGGCTCGCCGTCAAATACGGCATCGATCGCCAGAAGCAATTGACGACGATCTTGCGTGGCTACGGGTCGATCGGCAACGACCATCCGATTCCGAAGACCGACCGTTTCCACGCCGCGGATTTGCCGCAACATGCGTACGATCCCGACAAGTCGAAGTTCTATCTGAAGAAGGCGGGGCTGTCGGAGTTGAAGATCGAGTTGTCTACGTCGGATGCCGCGTTCGCCGGTGCAGTGGATTCCGCTGCGCTGTTCCAAGGGGAATGCGCGCCTGCCGGCATCCAGCTTTCAATCCGCCGCCAGCCTGCTGACAGCTACTGGGACAAGGTGTGGATGCAGGCGCCTTTTTGCATGGGCTACTGGGGCGGACGGCCGACCGCGGACCAGATGCTCTCAACTGCGTACAAGTCCGACGCGAAGTGGAACGACACGCACTGGCGCGATCCGAAGTTCGACGCGCTGCTTTCCCAAGCGCGCGCCATGCTCGACGACACCAAGCGCCGCGAGTTGTACCGCGAGATGCAGCTCATGGTGAGCGACAACGGCGGCGCGATGATTCCGCTCTTCGCCGACTATATCGATGCAACCAGCAGCAAGCTTCGCGGCGCAACGCCGCATCCGCTGTTTAACTTCATGGGTGGTCGGCTCGCGGAACACGTCTGGCTGGAGTCGTAATGAAGCGTCTTGTTTTGCACCGGGTGCTGGCCGGTGTGCTGACACTGTGGCTCGTCTCGGTGCTGATCTTCGTGGGCACCGAGTTGTTGCCCGGTGACGTAGCGTCAGCCATTCTGGGGCAGTCGGCGACGCCGGAAACGGTCGCGGCGTTGCGTGCGTCGCTCGGCCTGGACCATCCGGCGCTGCAGCGTTATGCGCAATGGCTCCTGCATTTCATCCATGGCGATCTTGGGACGTCGCTGACGAACGGGCGTCCGGTTGGCGAGGACCTGTTGCCGCGCCTGTACAACACGCTGTTTCTCGCGGGTTACGCGGCGATCGTCGCGGTGCCGTTGTCGGTGCTGGTCGGCATTGCGTCGGCGATCTGGCAAGACAGCGTGTTCGATCGGGCGGCCAGCGTGCTGTCGCTCGCGAGCGTATCGATGCCGGAGTTTTTCGTCGGCTACATCCTGCTGCTCTTGCTCGCGGTCAAGTTTCCAGTGCTGCCGAGTCTGGCCGCCGTGTCGCCGGACATGGCGTTCTCCGAGCGTATCTACGCGACCACGTTACCGACCCTGACCCTCCTGTTCGTCGTCGCCGCGCACATGCTGCGCACCACGCGAGCATCCGTGCTCGCCGTAATGGGCAGCGCGTACACCGAGACCGCGATCCTGAAGGGCTTGCCCAAGTGGTGGATCGTGGTACGCCACGCGCTGCCCAATGCGCTCGCGCCGATCATCAACGCTGTGTCGTTCAACCTGGCTTATCTGATCGTCGGCGTCATCATGGTCGAGGTCGTGTTCGTTTATCCGGGCGTCGGGCAGTTGATGGTGGACGCGGTATCGAAGCGTGATCTGCCCGTGGTCCAGGCGTGCGGGATGCTTTTTGCAACGGCCTATGTTGGACTGAATACCGTGTCAGACATGCTCGCGGTATGGGCAAATCCGCGCTTGCGGCATGCGAGGTAAGGGGCAATGAACCTGTTTGGCAAGCAGATGCCCATGAGCGCCACGATTGGCATGGCGATTGTCGCGGTAATCGCCATGGCCTCGCTGTGTGCACCGCTTATCGCACCGCACGGAGAGACTGAGACCGTCGGCGACATATGGATGATGCCGGGCGCGGGTCACTGGCTAGGCACCGACAGCATCGGGCGCGACATGCTTTCGCGGCTGCTGTACGGCGGACGCACGACGCTTGGCCTCGCACTCGCGATCACGCTGCTGTCGTTCTCGCTCGGCATTGTCACGGGATTTGCGGCGGCGGTGCTGGGACGCAAGGTCGATCATGTTCTGTCGCGCATTGTCGACACGCTGATGGCGATGCCGGTGCTGATCTTCGCGCTGATGATCCTGTCGGTGCTGGGCACGTCGATGCCGGTGCTGATCGGCACGATCGCTATTCTCGATTCAACGCGCGTGTTCAGGCTCGCCCGGCTCGTCGCACAGGGGATCGCCGTGCAGGAATATGTGGAAGCGGCGCGGCTGCGTGGAGAGGGGCTCGCGTGGATCATCCGCCGCGAGATACTCCCTAACGCAGTGCCTCCGCTGCTCGCGGAGTTCGGCATGCGCTTCGGATTCACGATCCTGTTCGTGGCCGGCCTGAGCTTTCTCGGGCTGGGCATCCAGCCGCCGTACGCCGACTGGGGTGGCATGGTTCGCGACAACGCACAGGTGATCAATTTTGGCGGTATCGCGCCACTTGTCCCGGCTGCGGCGATCGCGCTGCTGACTGTAGGCATTAATCTGATCGTCGACTGGCTGCTGTCGGTGCGGGCGGTCGGACAGGCGGGGGCAATTGCATGAATCCAGTCTTGAGGATGCGTGCGTTGCGCGTGGAGGCGCCCAATGGCCAGGTGCTGGTCGACAACGTCGACGTGACGCTCGCGCAAGGAGAAGTACTCGGGCTGATCGGCGAGTCCGGTGCGGGTAAATCGACTATCGGACTGGCCGCGCTCGGTTATGCGCGCGGCCGCTGCCGGATCACCGGTGGCGAAGTGTGGCTGGACGATGAGAATATTCTGGACGTAACGCCTCAACGGCAGCGTGCGCTACGCGCTACCAAGGTTGCTTATGTGGCGCAAAGCGCGGCCGCTGCATTCAACCCGGCGCTGACGATCGGCGAGCAGGTTTGCGAAGGGCCGCTGCGGCATGGATTAATGGGCCGAGACGAAGCGCGGAAGTGGGCTCGCGAGTTGTTTGCGTCGCTCGATCTGCCCGACCCGGACACCTTCGGGCGGCGTTATCCGCATCAGGTCTCCGGCGGGCAATTGCAACGTGCGATGGTCGCCATGGCGATGTCGTGCAAGCCATCAATCCTTGTGCTTGACGAGCCAACTACGGCGCTCGATGTCACCACGCAGATAGAGGTGCTGGTCGTGTTGCGCAGGATCGTGCGTGAGTTCGGCGCGGCCGCGCTCTACATCACGCACGATCTGGCGGTGGTCGCGCAGGTCGCAGACAAAATCATGGTGTTGCGCAGCGGACGGATGGTCGAGGAGGGTACGACGGACGCGGTGCTGAACGCGCCGCGTGAGGAATACACCCAGCGTCTGGTCGCTGAGCGCAGCGTGACTGGCACGTTGCGCGCAGGTCCTCCTCATGCGACCGAGCCGCTGCTTAGCATCGAAGGACTGAATGCCGGTTATCACGGAAAGGCGATCGTGCGTGACGTTTCGCTAACGCTTGCACGCGGTGAAACACTGGCGCTCGTTGGCGAATCCGGCAGCGGCAAGAGCACGGTTGCACGATCGATCGTGGGGCTCATTGAGCAGCAGAGGGGCACGTTGCGCTTCGACGACGCTCTGCTGCCGCATCGTCTGGCCGAACGCTCGCGTGAACTGAAGCGACGCATCCAGCTTGTTTATCAGTCACCCGATGTTGCACTCAATCCGATGCACACCGTCGGAGAGATCATCGGCCGTCCGGTGGAGTTTTATTTCGGTATCCGTAAGGATAAGGTTCGTGAACGTGTGCTGGAATTGTTGCGTCTGACTGAACTGCCGGAAACGTTCATCGACCGGAAGCCGACTGAGTTATCCGGCGGACAGAAACAGCGCGTTTGTATTGCGCGTGCACTGGCGGCACAACCCGATCTGCTGATTTGCGATGAGGTCACGTCCGCCCTCGATCCACTGGTCGCAGACGGAATTCTTTCGTTGCTGGAGTCCCTGCAAAAACGCATCGGGCTGTCGTACCTTTTTATTACCCACGATCTCGGCACGGTAAGGCGCATTGCGCAGCGCGTCGCAGTGATGCTGCGTGGTGAAGTCATCGCGCAAGGCGCCACGGCCGATGTGTTCAATGAGCCGGGCCATGCCTATACGAAGCGACTGTTGTCATCGGTTCCCGAACTGCGGATCGGATGGCTCGACGAAAATCTCTTGCACAGTGCACGACCGGCCGAATCGAAGACGTTCACGGGAGAGTTGAAGTATGCAGCGCAACAATGAGCTGGCGGGGCAGGTGCGGGTGATCGAGCACCTTTGGATTCCGCTTGCGGACGGGACACGGCTCGCAGCGCGCATCTGGTTGCCCGACGCCGCCGGGGCCGACGCAGCGCCCGTACCCGCCATCCTCGAATACATCCCGTATCGCAAGCGTGACGGCACTCGTTCGCGCGACGAGCCGATGCATCACTACTTCGCATCGGAAGGGTTCGCTGCAGTGCGCGTCGATATGCGCGGCAGCGGCGAGTCGGATGGGTTGATGGCGGATGAATACGTGCTGCAAGAGCAGGATGACGCGCTCGAGGTCATCGAATGGATTGCGCGGCAGCGGTGGTGCAGCGGAGCGGTCGGTTTGATGGGTAAATCGTGGGGAGGCTTCAACGCATTGCAGGTCGCCGCGCGCCGGCCGCCTGCATTGAAGGCGATCATCACAGTCTATTCGACCGACGATCGCTACGCAGACGATATCCATTACAAAGGCGGTTGCCTGCTCAACGACAACCTGTGGTGGGGCAGCATCATGCTCGCCTATCAGGGCCGTCCGCCGGACCCGCTGCTGTATGGAGACGAATGGCGTGCTGCGTGGCTCGAGCGGCTCGACACGCTGCCGTTCTTTCCCGCGCTGTGGATGGAGCATCCGCACCGTAACGACTACTGGCGCCATGGTTCGATATGCGAGGACTGGTCCGCTATTCAGTGCCCGGTGTTTGCGATCGGCGGCTGGGCTGACAGTTATACGAATGCTGTGTTCCGCCTGATGGACGGCTTGCAGGTGCCCAGGCAAGGTCTGATCGGACCTTGGGCGCATATCTATCCGCATGACGGCGTACCCGGACCTGCCGTCGGTTTTCTGCAGGAAGCCGTGGAGTGGTGGAACCGCTGGCTGCGCTCTGATGGCCCGCATGATGCGCCGGAGCGCCCGGCGCTGCGCGTATGGATGGAGACACCGCGTGTTCCGCAGACGACTTACGCCACGACACCGGGCAGATGGATTTCCGAAGCAGCATGGCCGAGCCTTGCCGTCACGATGCAGCCCCTGTACCTGGGCGATCGAACGTTGACACGCACTGCGCCTGAAACTGCGACGCGGGTGCTTATTCATACGCCGCAAGGACACGGCGTGGCTGCCGGCGAATGGATGGGAACGGGCGTGGCAGGGGAGTCCCCCGCCGACCAGCGTATCGACGACGGTTTCGCACAAGTATTCGACAGCGCCCCGCTGACCAAACCATTAGCACTGCTTGGCATGCCGGAACTGGAGGTGGATGTATCGAGCGACCGGCCGGTCGCCTACCTCTGCGCACGGCTCTCCGAAGTCATGCCGGACGGCGCGGTAACACGCGTTTGTTATGGCGTTTTCAACTTGACGCACCGTGACGGGTCCGCTGAGCCTGCCGCGTTGACGCCGGGCGAACGGTATCGCGTGCGGCTGACGCTCGATGCGTGCGCGCATGAATTTGGAATCGGAAACCGGATTCGCTTGTCGTTGGCGACGACCTATTGGCCGCTGATCTGGCCCGCGCCCGAAGACGCAACGGTTGAGGTGTTGCTTGGCAATACAGCGCTTCATTTGCCGGTACGCGAAGCGAAAGCGGACGAGCCGCCGCTCGAGTTCCATGCCCCCGTGCGGGGTCCCGCGACGCCCGCCGAGCAAGTACGTACCGGGAGCATGACGCGCACCTCGTCTTACGACCTGACAACAGGCGAATGGACGTACGTTACCGAAGGCATTGGCGGCCTCTTTGGGGAAGGCGTTCAGCGGTTCACCGACATCGATACAACCGTTGAGCACAACCTGAAGCGTCTCCTGCAAGTCCAAGGCAACGATCCACTGAGCGCCCGCTATACGCTGACGCAATCGCTGCGCATGGGACGCGAAGGGTGGGACATCCTTGTGCGCAGCGAAGTGCAGATGTCCTCCGATAAGGAACGCTTTTATCTGAAAGGCACGTTACGCGCCGAGGAAAACGGGCAGATGGTGCGCGAGCGTAGCTGGGACGAAACGATCCCGCGCCTGCTGCTGTAATTGCCGCAATAGAACGGCGAATGTCCCTAACAATGTCCGAAGGCACTGCCATGACGAATGATCCGCTTCTGCAACCCTATCGACTCAAACACCTGACTTTGCGTAACCGGATCATGACGACATCTCATGAGCCGGCCTACGCAGAAGACGGATTGCCCAAGGAGCGCTATCGGGCGTATCACGTCGAGCGCGCCAAGGCGGGCATTGCGTTGACCATGACGGCAGGATCGGCGGCGGTATCGCGCGACAGCCCACCGGTATTCAATAACGTTCTGGCCTACAAGGACGAGGTCGTGCCCTGGATGAAGGAACTGGTCGACGAATGCCACGAGCACGGTGCGGCCGTGATGATTCAGTTGACTCATCTAGGCAGGCGCACCCGCTGGGACAAAGGCGATTGGTTGCCTGCGATTTCACCGTCGCATAACCGCGAACCGTCGCACCGGGCCTTTCCCAAGAAGCTCGAAGACTGGGACATCGAGCGCATCATCCGGGACTATGCAGACGCGGCGGAACGGATGATGGCTGCCGGGCTCGATGGACTCGAGCTCGAAGCCTACGGTCATTTGATGGACCAGTTCTGGTCGCCTTTGACCAACACGCTGGATGCACCGTATGGCGGTTCCATCGATAACCGTCTTCGATTCACGTTCGAGGTACTCACGGCAATTCGCAAGCGCGTGGGCGCGGATTTTCTGGTCGGCGTGCGATACACAGCCGACGAGATGATCGAAGGCGGCTTGACGAAACAGGATGGCCTGCAGATTTCACGGAAGCTAAAGGAAAGCGGCCTGGTCGATTTTCTCAACGTGATTCGCGGTCATCTGGATACGGACGCGGGACTCACCGACGTCATTCCGATTCAGGGCATGAAAAGTTCGCCGCATCTGGATTTTGCGGGGGAGATTCGCGAAGCAACCGCTTTCCCGACCTTCCATGCAGCCCGAATTTCCGATGTCCCGACCGCAAGGCACGCGATCGCATCGGGAAAAATCGACATGGTGGGCATGACTCGCGCCCATATGACGGACCCGCATATCGTCCGGAAAATCATCGAGGGACGCGAGGACGATATTCGTCCATGCGTCGGGGCGAATTACTGTCTTGACCGCATCTATCAGGGTGGTGCTGCCTTCTGCATTCATAACGCGGCGACCGGGCGTGAGCTCACCATGCCTCACCATATTGTGCGCGCCGACGTCCGCCGAAAGGTGGTGATCATCGGGGCAGGGCCGGCAGGACTCGAGGCCGCTCGCGTGGCCGGTGAGCGTGGACATGATGTGGTCGTCCATGAGGCGGCGCATTATCCCGGAGGTCAGATCCGGCTGACCGTGCAAAGCCCGCGACGCAAGGAAATGATCGGTATCATCGACTGGCGCATGGCTCAGTGCGAGCGTCATGGCGTGCAGTTTAAATTCGACTCGTGGGCCGAATCTGATGCCGTTCTTGCGGAGAACCCAGACGTTGTGATCGTTGCGACCGGCGGTCTGCCGCACACGGACGTACTAAGCGCGGGTAACGATCTTGTCGTGTCGGCGTGGGACATTATTTCAGGCGATGTCAAACCCGGATCGAACGTCCTGCTCTTCGACGATGCCGGTGACCATTCTGCCCTTCAGGCAGCAGAGGTGATCGCCCAAGCCGGCGGCAAGCTCGAGATCATGACGCCGGACAGATCCTTCTCGCCTGAAGTGATGAGCATGAACCTGGTGCCGTACATGCGCTCGCTACAGAAGCTCGATGTCACGTTCACGGTCACCTATCGGCTGGAGGCGGTTTATCGAGAGGGGAGTGAATTGGTAGCGGTCGTGGGAAGCGACTACGGCGGCATTCGCAAAGAGCAACGCTATGACCAGGTCGTGGTTAATCACGGCACCATCCCCATGGATGACCTCTATTTCGATCTGAGGCCGCTATCGAGCAACCTGGGTGCAGTCGATTACGATCAGCTCATTGACGGCAGGGTACAGACGCGCAGTTCAAATGCCGAGGGTACGTTTCAGTTATTCAGAATTGGCGATGCTGTCTCTGCTCGCAATACGCACGCGGCTATCTACGACGCGCTGCGGCTGGTTAAAGATCTCTAAGGACCGGCTTCACCCCGCGTCTTGCAGGCCTTGATTTGGGCGGCACTCGCGCAGGGAGTTCGGACAGGCGCATCAGGTGGCGCAAGGCCATCATTGCGCCAATGGCTTCAAGTACACCGGCCGGCACCCACATGATCAGGCCGCCCAGGCTCTGGTCGAGCGTCGGCGGAACCGATGTGAACGCACGGCCACAAAGCGTAAAAACCGGATACAGGTCGTGCGACGAGAACGTGATGATCGCGCCGACCAGGATCTGGGGCGTCATCGTGATGACCGGCGACAGCACCCGCAAGCCCGGCCGGGTACGGCTTGGCGGATGGGGCCGATGATCGAGCAGCATCCACCAATACAGCAGGCCGCTCACCGCGACGGACCAGTTCATGAAGGTATAGATACGCCAGTCCAGCATCGCAACGAACTGTACGGATGGAATCAGCCAGAAGACAACCGAGATGACGAAGGCCGCGGAGATGAAGGTGGGGTTGAGCACGACCGCGGCTACGATGCGCACTGGCCGGCGATGTTGCCAACGCCGCAGCG
>Ga0255336_101651_pt1 | contig 14541 bp, 20 predicted proteins | sample MeOH1_35cm_T3_17_FD_189102 | JGI IMG/M metagenome (GOLD analysis project Ga0255336, IMG submission 189102) | Sandy soil microbial communities from University of British Columbia, Vancouver, Canada - MeOH1_35cm_T3_179 | ecosystem: Engineered > Artificial ecosystem > Sand microcosm > Unclassified ...
AGGGCAAAGCCACCGACGCCTACGGCGGCTGCACGCTGTTCGGCGACAAGCAGGTGGCCGCGCGCGGCTGGTGCGGTTCGTATACGAATATGTGAGCGGCGCGTTCGTTGATTGAACACGCGCTGCGTGCGCGCGGATTCGGCGCGCTTCAGCGCAACGCGCCCGGCGCCAGTTCGTGCGAATGGCCGATCCATACCGCGGCGTCGCGATGATCGCGCAGGGCGTCGCCGGTATTCGGATGCAGGAAAACATCCAGCGCGCCGTGATTCAGCGCGAGCCAGCCGACCAGTTCGGCGAACTGCTCGTGCGCGAACGCGAGCTGATACGACCACATGGGATGCGGTCCGACAGGCCGTTCGTGGAAACGGCCCATTTGCAGCTTGCCGTTCCAGCGTGCTTCGATTTGCTCGCGAAAGGCCCACGCGGCGTCGCGGCTGCTCGAATCGAAATAAACGTGAGCGTGCCAGTTGGCAATTACTGAGGGGTCGCGAAAGGTCATAACAAAGTCCGTTGGGTTCGACGCGTCGGGGCAGTCCTTATCCGCCATTTATTCTGCTTCGGTTTCCGCCGACGCGCGCGGCGCACGCCTCATGTGAAACTGTCTGTCATCTTCGCCGATGGTTTCGAAGCCCAGGCGCTCGTACAGGCGCTTCGCGGGATTGCCTTTGAGCACCTTCAGCGCGACCGGCAGCGCTTCCTTCTGCGCGGCCCGCAGGACGGTATGCAGCACGCGTTCGCCGATGCCGCGCCCTTGGTGTTCAGGCGAGATTTGCAATTGCACGACGACCCACTCGGTGTCGGTGCGGTGTGCTTTGAGCAAGCCGGCCGGCGCGCCGTCGATGCAGATCACGCGCGCGCGATGTTCGGCGTCGTCCGAAGCTTCGCCGGCGCGTGCGAGGTGTTCGGTCATGGTCGCCTTGCGCAGGTCGAACAGAAAGGCCTCGTCGGCGCTCAGCGCCGGGCGCAGGGTGAGGGCGGGTTCGTGATCGGACATGTTGGTAACGTTTCCGGCGAGGGCGACGGTCAGTAAAAATTGGCGTGAATTGTCGAGCCAGCAGCGCTTTTTTACCACGCGGTCAGGTTATCGCCTCTGGACTTCATTGCTCGAAGCACACGCCGATGTCATCGACCGATGCTCTTATCGATGCGGATCAGCCTATCGCCGCGTGCGCCGTCTCAGGCGCTACCGGACTTTGCAGCTTGTGAGACGAGGTACGGCCTCAGTGGGCGTCATCAGGCGCAGCGACCCGCCGCGCTTGGTATGCAAATTGGCATGCGCTTTGCTTTTGTCTCACCCGCGAACCGGGGAGTGCGCAATTTCGATGCCTGCTCGCGCAAGGCGGCGAACTGCCGCGCGGCCGGCGTTTCGTTCAGTTTCTTCCGGCGTCGTTCGTTCAACACGGCGAATGGCTTAATGAACTTTGCGAGGTGGGCTATGGAGATTATCGAGCTTGAACCTAGCGTCTCGGCAGACGGACGCGCGGTGATTTTCCAGCTTTCGGCGCGAGGGCGGGAGCTCGAATGCGCCGTGACGCGCGAGGCGCTGGAACAGCACTTCTGGCTGCAACGCGACGCCGGCGAGGAACGCGTACTGAAGACCTTCGCGGACGGACGCAAGCGCATCATCGCCGTCGCCGAACGAAAGATGCTGGCGCGGCCCGGCGAAAAAGTCCTGTTGACCATCAGCGACTTCGCCGCGCGAGGTTGATGTTTTTCGCCGGGTCGAGCGTCGCTCGGCACCGGCCCGTCCGCCAGTTAACTCACCGCACCTGCCACGGCGTAACCGGCCCGCACGCCTCTGACATCGGATGAAAGCGCCGCGTTACGCCGATTCGTCAAATTAGCCTGCCAATTCCCCTCGCTTCGGCCAATTGCCGTCGCATGCCCTCGCCTACACTGTTTTCCATGGAGCGACAAAACACCGAGCCCCATCGACGCGGTCTCCCCCCGCGTTGTTTTGAACCGTACCGTTGATGGCAGTGTGCCGCGTTGTCGAATGCGGCAGGGCAGTAAAGCAGTAGGAAGTAGAAGCAATGCAAACGGCGCGCGATCCACGCAAGAAGCGCGCGAATCAGTAGGGGGTTGCAGCCAGGCGTAGTTGACGGCGAAGGACCCGGCTGCGATGCAGTCGCAGTACAAGGCAGCACCCGCTTTTGCAGTAGCAGTAGGAACAACAAGCACGGCAGCAATAGCAGCAATGGCAGCAACAGCAGTTCAGTCGGTAATCGCTTTTTGCAGCAGCAGTTGAGGTAGCAACAGCTTGATTGGTTTGCGGTGGTGACAGGTCGGCAGGCATCCACGCGCATGCACGACCCTTCCATCCTGTCCGGCCCTGTTCTCTCGCGGGAACAGGGTCTCTTTTTCGTTTGAACCACTCCTCCGACGTTTAAGCCGGCCTTAATAGTTGCTTGCCATGATGGCGACACGGTCTCGCAGTCGAGCCCTGTCAAGCCGCCGGCGTTTCGGCGGCGCTTATCGCCGAAGTCGTGCAGAATTCGGTGGTCAAGCTGAAAGTCAGCGAAGGAGGTTGAACGATATGTCCAGTAAGTCGCGAGTCCGCAAGCACAGCCAGTCGGCCATGTCCCCGCTGTTGCGCGCGCTGACCTTTAGCCGCACCGCACACGAGCCGGTCACCACGGCGATGGTCCTGCAGGCCTATAGCGCGCTCGACGCGTTCCGGCACAGCCACGGCTCGCGGACGCTCCACACGACGTTGAGCCGGCATTTGCTGGTCTCGCAAGAGCTTGCGCGGCTTGGGCTCGGCGAGGACTTGCTGGCCGACATCGAAAGCGCGCATGCCGCAATGGTTCAGGTCGACGCCCGCGAGCATCGCGACGGCGCGTGGACCGTCGAGGACGACGAATACGCCCGCCTGTGCGCGGCGCTGGCGATTCTGGACGGGCAATTGTCCGTCGCATCGTTGAGTGAGATTGCGAGCGCCGAAGCGCGAATGATCGAAGGCTTGATGCGCTCCGCGCAGATGCGGGCGATCGCCGAAGCGGCGGTCTGATCGGTACGGCAGTCTCGCTCCGATACTGCGCCAACGAGAACGCCCCGCATGGGGCGTTTTTGCATTGCAGCGGCTTCGCGCCGTGCAGCGAAAACCGGCGATCGACGCAAAAAAGCCTCTCCGTGCCGCGCGGAGACGACGAGTCTCCGTAAAGATCCCAATCGACCGCCACGCCGGCATCGGGCAGCGTTTGCCGGAGTGATCCGCGCTTGCTAGACTGCCTCACCCTACCTACCGCAAGCGCGTTGTTTGCGTTCATACGCGTACCGGGCGTTCACGTCCGCGGCGCGATCAATCGGAGACGCCATGTCTTACATGCTGCTCATCGTCGAACCCCCGCATCAACGCATCGAGCGCGGCGAAGCCGCGGGGCGCGAAGTCTACGACCAGATGGTGCGTTTCGCCGCCGACCTGAAAGAACGCGGCAAACTGCTCGCCGTCGAATCGCTCACCTCGACGAAAGACGCCGTGCGCGTGCAGGTGCGCAACGGCCAGCCGAAACTGATCGACGGCCCGTTTGCCGAAGCCAAGGAAATGATCGGCGGTTTCTTCCTGCTCGATTGCGAAAGCCGTGACGAAGCCGTGGCGATCGCGCAAGCCTGTCCGGCGGCGTCGTGGTGCACCGTCGAGGTTCGCAAGCTCGGACCTTGTTTCGCGTAAGCGATAGGCGCATCCGTTGGCATTGACCGGGGGTTTTCCCTGGCGCGTCGATAGGGGTGTCGATCCGGTCGTGCATCGCTCGTCGTGTGAGTAAGGAGCCAGCAAGGCTGCACGGCTCTCCCTCTCACCACGAAAAGGAGTAACGGCGATGCGATTCATGATCCTGGTCAAGGCGACGGCCGCCAGCGAAGCCGGCGACATGCCCGACGAAGCCCTGCTGGCCGCGATGGCGACCTACCACGAAGAACTGGCCAGGGCCGGCGTGCTGCTCGACGCCACCGGCTTGCAACCGAGTTCGAAGGGCTGGCGCGTTCACTACAGCGGCGGCAAGCAGACCGTGGTGGAAGGTCCGTTCGCGGAAACGAAGGAACTGATCGCCGGCTACACATTGATTCAGGTCCGCTCGCGCGAGGAAGCGATGGAATGGGCACGGCGCTTTCCGGCGCCCTTCGGTGAGCAGGCCGAGGGCGAAATCGAAGTGCGCCAGCTATTTCAACTCGACGACTTCGAACCCGGCCCGCAAGTCGAGCGATTCCGCGAACTGGAAGCGGCCAGGCGCTGAGCCGCGCGTCGATCCGAACGCCGCGCCGCATGCGCGGCGGCACCTGCCCCAACGCGCGGTCGCCGCGCAGCACCACCTGACCAACGGATGCTCACCATGCACAAGCAGATTTACGTCAATCTCGCCGTCGACAATCTCGAACGATCGAAGGCCTTCTTCAGCGCGATCGGTTTCAGCTTCGAGCCGCGATTCACCAACGACCAGGCGGCGTGCCTGATCCTCGGCGAGAACCTCTACGCGATGCTGCTCGTCAAGGCGCTGTTCAAGTCGTTTACGCATAAGGCGCTTTGTCACCCGAAGGAAAGCACCGAGGTGCTGGTGGGCCTGTCATGCGAAAGCCGGGGCGAGGTGGATGCGCTGGTCGCGAGGGCGCTCGCCGCGGGCGGCACGGCGCCGCGCGCGCCGCAGGACTACGGCTTCATGTACGGCCACGGCTTCGAGGACATCGACGGTCACGTGTGGGAGCTGATCTACATGGACCCGAACGCCCAGGCGGCGGGCTGAACTCGTGACGATACCGGCCACCCATCGTGCCATCGAGGCCGTCTGGCGGATCGAATCCGCCAAGGTCATTGCCCACGTCGCGCGGATCGTGCGCGACGTCGGGCTCGCCGAGGAGCTGGCGCAAGACGCGCTGGTGGCCGCGCTCGAGCATTGGCCGGAGGCCGGCGTGCCCGACAATCCGGGAGCTTGGCTAATGGCGACCGCGAAAAACCGTGCGCTCGACCGCTGGCGGCAGGAAGCGCTGCATGCCCGCAAGCGCGAAGAACTGGGCCACGATCTCGACGCGCTGGAGGCTCACCTCGTGCCCGATTTCGTCGATGCCCTCGATGCCGCGCGTGCCGACGATATCGGCGACGATCTGCTGCGGCTGGTGTTCACCGCGTGTCACCCGGTGTTGTCCACCGACGCGCGCGTCGCGCTCACGCTGCGGCTGCTCGGCGGCCTCACCACCGACGAGATCGCGCGGGCGTTTCTCGTGCCCGAGCCGACCATCGCGCAGCGCATTGTGCGGGCCAAGCGCACGCTGTCGGCGGCCAAGGTGCCGTTCGAGGTGCCGCAGGCCGATGCGCGCGCGCCGCGGCTCGCGTCGGTGCTGCAGGTGATCTACCTGATTTTCAACGAAGGTTATTCGGCCACCGCCGGCGACGACTGGATGCGTCCCGCGCTATGCGAGGAAGCGCTGCGGCTTGGGCGGGTGTTGAGCGGTCTCGTGCCCGACGAAAGCGAAGTGCATGGCCTCGTCGCGTTGATGGAGATTCAGGCGTCGCGCACGCATGCACGCACCGATGCCGAGGGCCGTCCGGTGCTGCTGCTCGATCAGGATCGCAGCCGCTGGGATCCGCTTCTGATCCGCCGTGGACTGGCCGCGCTCGACGCCGCGCATGCGCTCGGCGGCGCGAGCGGTCCCTATGCGTTGCAGGCGGCGCTGGCCGCGTGTCACGCGCGCGCGCGCCGCGCCGACGACACCGATTGGGCGCAGATCGTCGCGCTCTACGACGCGCTGGCCCAGGTGGCGCCTTCGCCGGTGGTCGAACTGAACCGGGCGGTGGCGGTGGGCATGGCGTTCGGGCCGGCTGCCGGTCTGGAGATCGTCGACGCGCTCGCCGCCGATCCCGCGCTCGCCAACTATCACTGGCTGCCGAGCGTGCGCGGCGATCTGCTGGCGAAACTGGGGCGCACGGAAGAAGCGCGCGCCGAATTCGAACGCGCGGCCACGATGACGCGCAATGCGCGCGAGCGCGAGTTGCTGCTCGAACGCGCACGCGGCGGTGCGCATTGAATCGTATGAGCCGCTAGCGAATCAACTGACGCACGCCCAGCGCGACGATCAGGCCGCCGCACACTCGGTCGATCCACGCCTTGCAGCGCCGGTACGCCGTTGCGATGCGTGCGTGCGACAACGTCAGCGCGACGAATCCATACCAGCTGCTCGCGACGACGCCCACCATGCCGAGCATCGCGGCAAAGGTTCCCACGCTCACATGCGCCGGCGCGGCCGAAGAGAACACGGCGGCGAAGAACGCCATCGACTTCGGATTCGCGATGTTGGTCGCGAAACCTTGCGCGAAGGCCTGCCGGAAGCCGCCCGCCGACGCCTTCACGGTTTGCGCCGGCTTGCCCGCCGACGCGTTGACGATCAGCCGGCCGCCGAACCAGATCAGATAAGCCGCGCCTGCCACTTTCACGACCAACGCGAGCCACGGAAACGCGGTGAATACGATACCCACACCGAGAATCGCGCAGCTTGCCCAGAGCAGGTTGACCAGCACGATGCCGGCGACCATCGCGAGCGCCTCGACGCGCGTGGCCGACGCGGCCTTGTGCGCAACGGCGACGAAGTTCGGCCCGGGGATCACCACGCCGGCCACATATACGGAGAAAACGCCTGGAACGGCAGAGCCATCGATCACACACCACTCCTTATCGCGGACAGTACGGCGCGGCGCAATCCGAGGATGCGTCCGCTAGCCGTTGTTGCATCGAATCAAGCCGAGAAAAACGCCACCGCGCCCATCACCACGCCGGCCGTCGCCACCACGAACGACAGATTGCGCAGCCATCTCTTGCGAGTCAGCAAGGTGATCGCGCAGAGGGCGATCGCGACCTGGATCAACGTCGTGGCCTGCGCCCAGCGATGGTGGCCGTGCAGAAGGGCTTCACTCTTGGCGTCGTTGTCGAGCACTTCCTTCTCGATCGACTCGGCCTTCGCGCGGATCGGTTCTTTCTGCTGCTTGTACTTGTCGACATCCGCGGCGAACTTCGCGTGGGCATCGGTGTTGCCGGGCGAGAGCGCCTCGCCGAGTTCGGCGAGGTTCTGCTTTTCGCCCTTGGCCTGGTAGTAATTCCATTGGTTCGACGCTTCGGTCTTCTTGATGGCGGCTTCGTTCTTGTAGTACAGCGCCAGGTTTTCGCTGTTGCCGCTCTGATAGGCGCATAGCGCGCCGATCGTCGCGAGGACCGCCGTTATCACGGCCATGCGGCCCGCAAAGGGATCCGCGTCATGGTGGCCGGCGTGTTGGACGGCATGGTCATGCGGACCGTGGACTTCATATTCTTCAGACATCCGATTCTCCGAGGCAGGGCTTTTCTTTTGATGTGCGGGCGGCGCGCGTGCTGGCGACATGCGTGCAAGCCGCGCTGCGATGCGCGGGTTGCGGGGCCGGCGGGCCTCAATCTTAGCGTGTGGCGAGGGGTGAGGGGGAAGGCGTTGGGTTGGGGCCGCTGGGCATACGCGCACAAAATCTGCGATCATCGCTCGCACTCTCAACGCTCCTTAACTTTCAGGCGTTCCCGCACCTTCGCCCTTCAAATGTCCACTCACTCCACCCACCTCACCACCGACCGCCTGACCCTGCGTCCGCACACCCGTGACGATTTCCTCGAGAGCTATGCGATGTGGTCCGATCCCGAGGTGATCCGCTATATCGGCGGCAAACCGTTCACGCGCGAGGAAGTCTGGGCGCGTCTGCTGCGTTACGCCGGACACTGGGCGATGCTGGGTTACGGCTACTGGGTGGTGCGCGAGACGCGGAGCGGCCGGTTTCTCGGCGAGGTCGGCTTTGCCGACTATCACCGCGAGATCGAACCTTCGTTGGGCACGCCTGAAATCGGCTGGGCCCTGGACCCGGCGGCGCATGGCCGCGGCTACGCGACCGAAGCCGTGCGCGCCGCCTTGCGTTGGGCCGACACGCACTGGCCCGGCGCTGAAACGGCCTGTATCGTCGCGCCGGACAATCAGCCTTCGCTGCGCGTCGCCGACAAGTGCGGCTATCGCGAGCACCTTCGCACCACCTACAAAGGCAAGCCGACCATCGTGCTGCGTCGCGCGGCAGGCGCGGCTTGAGCTGGTGGCGCGCGGTGGGCGGTGGGCGCGTCGGCGGTTGAGCGCCTCGTTGCAATCCGGTCGACGGCTCGATGCATCCAACTCGCGAGCGCTTATCGATCGCCTTCGCTAACTTGCCGCCCGCTGCTGCGCGATCAGATCCACCAGCCGCTCGACCTGCTGGCCCTGCGCATCGAAGTTGCCCGCATCCAGCCAGCGCGTGTAGCTCGAACGCAGCGCCGGCCATTCGCTATCGATGATCGAAAACCACGCGGTGTCGCGATTGCGTTCGCGATACACGATCGCCTGGCGAAAGATGCCTTCGAACGTGAAGCCGTAGCGTAACGCGGCGGCCCGCGACGGACCGTTCAGCGAATCGCACTTCCATTCGAAGCGCCGATAGCCGAGTTCGTCGAACACGTGCTTCATCAGCAGAAACATCGCTTCGGTGGCGATGCGCGTGCGCTTCAGACGCGGCGAATAAATCACGTGGCCGACTTCGATCACGCCGTTCGCGCGATCGATGCGCATCAGCGCCAGCGTGCCGACCGCCTTGCCGGTCGCCAGATCGATCACCGCATAGTGCAGCGGATCGGCGGACGCGGCGGCGCGCGTCAGATACTCGCGATACGCGTCGAGGCTGTCGAACGGGCCGATCGTCAGATACGTCCAGTCCCGGCCATCGGCCGCCGAGCGGTAGGCGTCGTGCAGGTCCGCGGCGTGGCGTTCGACGTTCACCGGTTCGATCCGGCAATAGCGGCCCGCGAGCGGCTCGCGGCCGGGCGCCCCGGCGCCGTTCCAGCCCGGCACGGGTGCGCCGATGGGTTGTTCGAACACGTTACGTCTGGGTTCCATCTCTACTCTCCAAAGCGGGTCGTTAGCTTACGAAGAACGATACGGCAAACGTGGTATGTTAAAAAGATCCAAGACAAACACATTTGATGGGTCCAGCCGCGATGATCGAGATCATTGGCCCGCTCGCCAATCCAGCCGCCGCGAATCGTGCTCGCAGCGCCGAAAAAACCGCACCGCTGCAAAAGCAGTTGATCGAGCGTTTGCAGCAGGCGATTCTCGCCGGGCGTCTGCCGGCTGGTTCGCTGCTGCCTTCGTCGCGCTTGCTGGCGACCGAAATGGGCGTCTCGCGCAACACGGTAGTGATCGCTTACGAGCATCTGGCCGCGGTCGGCTATGTCGTGGCCGACAAGAAAGGCACCCGCGTCAGTCCGCTGTCGAGCCCCGCTGCGCGCGGCGAACCGTCCGCCAACCCCGCCGCCTTCGAGGCGACTTACGCGGCGCGAGTCGGGCAGTTCGCGGCGGCGCACGCCCCGGCCGACAACAGCCTTCCTCTCACGCCCGGCACGCCCGCGCTGGACCGCTTTCCGCTGCCCGCGTGGCGGCGCGCGCAGGAACGTTCGATGGAGCGCGCGTTGCCCCAGGCGCTCGGCTACGGCACGCCGGCGGGCGAACCGGCGTTGCGCGACGCGATCGCCGCGCATCTGCGGATGGCGCGCGGCGTGCGCTGCGAGGGCTCGCAGGTGGTGATCACCGAGGGCGCGCAGGAGGCGTTGAGCCTGTGCGTGCGGCTTTTCACCAATCCCGGCGACGTCGCCTGGGTCGAGGATCCCGGCTATCGCGGCGCGAAGGCCGCCTTCAATCTGGGCGATCTCACGACGCTGCCGATGCCGGTCGACGCGGAAGGCATCGTCGTGCCGCCCAAAGCATGGGCCGCGCATCCGCCGAAGCTGATCTACACGTCGCCGGCGCACCAGTATCCGACGGGCGCGGTGCTGTCGGTGGCGCGGCGGCTGGACTTGATCGCGCAGGCGCGCCGCAGCGGCGCCTGGCTGATCGAGGACGATTACGACGGCGAGTTCCGGCACACCGGCGAGCCGATCGCCAGCATGCAGGGACTGGTCGACGACGCGCCGGTTCTCTACGTCGGCTCGTTCAGCAAGACGATGTTTCCGGCGCTGCGCATCGGCTTCGTGGTGCTGCCGCGCGCGATCGCGGAGCGCGCGGCCGTCGCGCTGCACGAGATGCTGCGCGGCGGGCATCGTCTGGAGCAACTGGCGCTCGCGCATTTCATCGAAAGCGGCGAGTTCGGGCGGCACCTCGGGCGCATGCGGCGGCTGTATCGGGAGCGCCAGCAGGCGTTGCGCGACGCCCTCACCGCGCATTTCGCGCCGGCTTCCATTCTGGGCGGCGAGTGCGGCATGCATCTGACGCTGCGTTTGCCGCCGCGGATCGCCGATCGGTCGCTGGCTGAACGCGCGCTCGCCCAGGGGCTCAACCCGCGCGCGCTGTCCGGTTTCGCGTTGCGGCCGCGCGCGGAGACCAACGGGCTGGTGATCGGCTACGGCAATACGCCCGCCGAACAACTGGCGCCGGCCATCCGCACGTTGTCATTGATCGCTCGGCGCGGCCGATAAGTTTTGCGTTTGTCCGCGTGGCCCATGTCGCGCTATCGTGTCGTTTATGCGCGGCTATCCTGAAATGCGCGACGTGGACGGATCGCCCGCAGGTCATACTCGACGCACCGCACTGCACAACTTCGCGCGGACATGCCGCGCGCCGCTCGGGCCGTGGTCGCGTGAGTATGAAGAATGCCTTTGTTGTGGTTATCTATGACGATTTATCCGACCGGAGACGACATGAAGGAAATCGAACCGACCCCCTGGTTTGAGCTTGCCGACCACACGCCCGTCCGCGAAGGCTGGTACGAGGTGCAACTGACGAGCGGGGACACGGCATTTGCGAAGTTTGGCGACGGCGCATGGACCGAGAAGCCATTGCTGACGTTCACGCACTGGCGCGGCCTCACCGCCGATCCCTCGGAGGCAGCCGACGGCGAATCGCAGTCGGTCCAGGCCGAGGCCACCGCGGCTCAAGGCGTACGCGCTGCCTGGAACGCTTTCTTCCCCGGCCTGGGCGAGGAACAGCACAAACCGCTGGACGCCGTACCCAACGGTAAAGCGCCACATTGATGCGCGCCTGGGCGGCGGCGCTTCCCGGCTGCCGCCCTGCATCTTCGTTTTGAATCCCTGCCTTGATTGCCCGACTTTCCGCTTGAGCGCCTGGGACCCCTCGCTTGCCCGCATCCGCTTCGCGCAGCCTCGCTACAATCGCCTTCATCCCTTTGAAGCGGAAACGACGTATGAAAGTCACACGAGAACCCGTGGCGTTGTCGCGGGCGACGCAGTTGCTGAATCATGGACCGGTCACGATCATTACCAGCGCGCACGGCGGCCGCGCGAACGTGATGGCGGCATCGTGGGCGATGCCGCTCGATTTCAATCCGCCGAAGGTAGTCGTCGTGGTGGACAGCCGCACGCTCACGCGGCAACTGATCGAGGCGAGCGGCGTGTTCGGGCTGCAATTGCCGAGCCGCGGATTCGCCGCGCAAACGCTGGCGGTGGGCACGAACGCCGGCGCGGAACTCGACAAATTCTCGGCCTTCGACCTCGAAACGTTCCCCGCGCAAAACATCGACGTGCCGATGCTGGCCGGCTGCATCACGTGGATGGAATGCAAGGTGATTCCGGACGATAGCCAGCGGCACGACCTGATCATCGGCGAAGTGGTGGCCGCGTATGCGGACAGTCGCGTGTATTCGAACAACCGCTGGCATTTCGGTGACGATCCCGATTTGCGCACATGCCATTACGTGGCCGGCGGGACGTTTTTTGCCACCGGTGACGCGTTCGAGGCGGAGCCGGTGGAAGCGGGGCGATGATGGATGGCCGGCGCGTCCGGACTATTTCCGCCGGAGAAATTTGCCGGCTTTCTGTTCCAGCAGGGCGACAAGTTCGGGCTGCATGATGGCGTAGTCGTCGGGAATGTCGAGGCAAACGACTTTCTTGCCGTTCACGCATGCGCGGAATTTCGCGGACAGCCTCGCGCGATGCGCTTTTTCCATCACGAAGACAATGTCGGCCCAGCGGACCTGCTCGGAGGAAAGCGCGACGTCGGCGTCCGCGCCGAGACCGGCCGAATCGGTCTCGACGTTGGGCCAACTGGCGAAGACCTGCTCGGCCGTCGGGCTGCGCAGACGGTTCTTGCCGCAGATAAAAAAGGCGTGTATCACGGGCGATTACCGATCGAGCGGCCATGCGGCCATGCATCCGTTCGGACGCGAGCCTCGCTCATGCGTCACCCGCGGCAAACGCCTTGAGCGCGTCCCCCGCCAAGCGGTAACGCACCCATTCGCTTTGCGCGCTCGCGCCGATCGATTCATAGAAGCCGATTGCCGGCTCGTTCCAGTCCAGCACGCTCCATTCGAAGCGGCCGCAGCCGGTGTCGCAGGCAATGCGGGCGAGGTGGCGCAACATCTGTTTGCCCGCGCCGCTGCCGCGCGATGCCGGCGACACGTACAGGTCTTCCAGATAAAGCCCTTGCTTGCCGAGCCACGTCGAATAGGAAAAGAAGTAGACGCAAAAGCCGATCGGCTCGCCGTTCATCTCGCAGATCAAAGCCTTGGCGCTTGAACTTGCGGAGAACAGACTGGCCTCGATGTCTCGAACGGTTGCGACGACTTCATGCTCGGCTTTCTCGTACACCGCGAGTTCGGTGATGAAGCGCAGAATCAGCGCGGCGTCGGATGCGTGAGCGGGGCGGATGTGAATAGTCAAGGTAGATGCTCAATCGGTTAAACGGCGAATCGAAGTTTGGCGGAAACGCGACGGCTTCGGATCAGAGATGCATCGTATCGTTTATCCTGCTGTACTGGCGAGCGGACTGCCGCTCACCACTCCATTTGACGAAACAACGCCCGAGGGTTTTCTATGAAGCGAGTGTCGATTCTGGCGGTGACGTCTCTGTGGTTGTGCGGCAATGCCTACGCGGAAAAGATCGATTGCAAGAAGGCGTCGGACCAGAATTCGCTGAATCGTTGCGCCGACCTTAGCTACCAGGCCGCCGACAAAAAGCTCAACGAGACCTACGGCAAGCTGCTGGCAAAAGTGAGTCCGCAGGGCAAGCCGCGCTTGCAGAAGGCCGAGCGCGCGTGGGTTGCTTATCGTGATGCGCAATGCGATTTTTTAAGCTCATCGGCTGGGCCGTATAGCGCGCAGCCCATGATTCATTCGTCCTGTTTGAGCCGGCTCACGCAAGCGCAAACGAGACTGCTCGACGAACAGTTGCATTGTGAAGAAGGGGACGTGGGTTGTGGGCAGCAGTGAGGCCGGCGCCGACGCATTGCAAGCTCCGGCGTTGCTGCGCCGCCTGTTACGCGCCAGGGACCGCATGGACGCCGCCTCGCACGAAGCCTGGCCCGTCAGGCGGCTGGCCGCGGTCAGCGGTGTGTCCGAAGCCCATTTCGCGCGGTCCTTCAAGCAGGCCTTCGGCATCCCGCCGCATCGCTATTTGCTGACGCGGCGCATCGAGCAGGCCACCACCTTACTGCGCGACACCGAGCTCAGCATCACGGAAATTGCCTTCGCCACCGGGTGGGAAAGCCTGGGGACCTTCGGCCGCACTTTCCACGACATCACCGGGCGAAGCCCCAGCGCCATGCGCGTCGAGGCCCGGGCCGACATGCCTGAATTCGACCGCGTGCCCGCCTGCGTCCTGAGGGCCGCGCAGCGCCCCGACCTCACCACCGCAGTTTTGGAGAAGCGCCGCCGCGTGGGCAAAGGTACATTCCGCCCATCAACCAGGGAGGTGTCATGAATCAAGGTATCAATGTAGTGGGCTTGTACGTGGATAACCAGGACGAAGCGCTCACGTTCTACGTCGAGAAGCTCGGCTTTCGCGTCCACACGGACGTGCGCAACGGTGCTTACCGCTGGCTCACGGTCCAGCATCCCGATCAGCCCTCGTTCCAGCTCGGCCTTTTCACGCCGGGCCCGCCGATCCACGACGAAGCCACCGCGCAAACGCTGCGGGCGATGGTCGCGAAGGGCGCCATGCCGCCGCTGGTGCTTACTGTGGCCGACTGCCGCGCCAGCTACGCCAGGCTGAAGGCCAACGGCGTGGAATTCACCCAGGAGCCGGTGGACCGCTACGGCAGCGTCGATGCCGGTTTCCGCGATCCCGCCGGCAATGGCTGGAAGATGATCCAGGCTGCGGCTGCGGGAAATATTAACGAGGCATGAGACAGGTGAACCCGACGCTCGCGAGCACAACGCACGACGACATCGAAACGCTGATTCAGATGCGTATCGACGCGATGCGAGAGAGCCTTGAGCGTATCGGCCGCTTCGAGCCGCGGCGTGCACGCGACCGTTTCGTGTCGTCGTTCGATTCGGCGTTGTGCAAGTTCATTGTGGTTGACGGCGTATCCGTTGGCTTCGTGCAAATAAAGCCCGCGGCCGATCACCTGTTGCTCGAGCATTTCTATGTTCTACCGGAGTACCAGGGCAAAGGTATTGGTTCGACAGTACTCTCGGCGATTCTCGCGGACGCGGACTCCCAGTCGGTTTCGATCAGACTGGGAGCGCTTCGCGATAGTGACTCGAACCGTTTCTATCAACGACACGGGTTTTT
>Ga0255336_101652_pt1 | contig 14537 bp, 15 predicted proteins | sample MeOH1_35cm_T3_17_FD_189102 | JGI IMG/M metagenome (GOLD analysis project Ga0255336, IMG submission 189102) | Sandy soil microbial communities from University of British Columbia, Vancouver, Canada - MeOH1_35cm_T3_179 | ecosystem: Engineered > Artificial ecosystem > Sand microcosm > Unclassified ...
AGCAGCTCCTTCTTCAGGGCACCACGGGCCTGTATGAAGAGAGTGCGATAGATGGTCTCGTGGGACACGTGGTAGTCCTCGTTGTCCGGGTACGCGCGCTTGAGCCATCCGGCAATCTGCTGCGGTGACCACTGCAGCTGGAGTTTGCCTGCCACGATGCGCGCCAGCATGCGGTCGTGCCGCCGATCGCCGACAGGCAGCGACCGGCCATGATGCGTCATTCGCCCACCCAGTCGCCCGGACGTTCAGACGTCAGCTCGGCTCAGCAAACGGCCATTCGATGGGCGAAAACGAACGTTGCTTCATCGGCCATACCTGCCGTTCATGTCCTCGCGATAAAGGCCATCCCGCAATGACCGCTACCGAGAAAATACAACAGCCGCCACTATTACAGCGTGTTTGACACCTACTCTGGAAGAGGCCGTTATTGTCCAGACTGTTGTCAACCGTACATACCGCCTCTTTAGCTAACTGCTAGGCTAGGCTCCACTGCCATCGGGATCACATTCTGCCAGCCAATCCGTGAAAAGGAGTTTACGAAATGGCCTTCTGCTCGGAATGTGGATCTCAGTTACCGCCTGGTGGCAAGTTTTGCGCTCAGTGCGGTGCAGCCGCCGCGGTAGCGCCCTCCGTGGCACCCCCCGGCACTCCAACGTCCGCACAAACAAATCCGGCTGCAGTCTCCAGCGCGACCGCGCCGCAACCTTCAGACGGTGTGTCCGGCGCAGCGTCACCACTGTCAGTCAGTCACCAGCCGAGTTCAGCAAACACAACGAAGACTGATGACTGGCCGTTCCCACAAGATTTTGACCCCGTAGCAACATTTGTGGGACCACGTAGTGATCGCTATGAAAGAAAATGGGAAAGTGTCGACGACGACAACAAATTTAGCTGGAACTGGGCCGCTTTTTTTCAGCGGCGCTTGGGCCGCCTACCGCAAGATGTATCTTGTTGCGACTGGCATAGGCTGTTTTGGCGCTGTTGGGGGAATAATGTTATTAATGGCGGACGTTCCACTTAGATGGTGGTGGATTTTGTCGCTTGTTGTAATGTTTTTCACCGGTGCCGTCGGAGACTACCTGTACAAGAAGCGCTTTGAAAATAGTTTTAAAAGACTAGAGAAGGGCATAGAGACTAGGAAGTCCGATGCGAAATTTGCAACGCGCGATCTGGCTCGGTCTGGCGGCACCAATTTTTGGGCTGTCATCATTTTCGTTATTGTTCAGAGTGTTGCCGGAATCATTCCAAAAATTTTAACGCCAGAAAAATACAACGCTTTGACGCAATCAATTGCAGAAGTTGTTAATAAAGATGACGCCTCTCCCGCTGCTACCCGGCCACCCTCTGTCCCTGATGAACTGAAGCTGACATCAAAACCGAGCATTGCTCAATCTAAAGAAAAAGATAAGGGGGCTACGGGTAATGCTGGTGATGCTGGCGATACTGATGTTGATATATCAACTCTAAAAAAGCTAGCTCAAGAGGGCGACGCCGATGCACAAAACAATCTTGGGGTAAGGTACCTCGATGGAATTAGCGTCGAAAAGAACATTGATGAAGGTGTAAAGTGGCTTCAGAAAGCAGTGGATGAAGGCCAACGCGACGCGGAAAACACCCTCGGCGCCCTCTATGCGCAAGGAATCGGTGTTGAACAGGATCCTAATAAAGCTCTTGCGCTGATTTCTAAGTCAGCAGAGCAAGGAAATCCGAATGCTGAAGACAACTTAGGGCAGATGTATCTAAATGGCATTGGTGTTCAGCAGGATAGAGATGCAGCTATCCAGTGGTATACAAAAGCCGCCAATCACGGCAGCAAGGAAGGCGCAAACCATCTCGCACAACTTCGATAGTCAAATTAGCAGGCCAACATCAACAGTCAAAATTAACAGGCGCTCCGTTATTCTCGCCCTGCCAGGTACTCATTGTAGAGATCGCTATCGCAGCGTAGATACGAATCTCTCTACGACCGATACGCATAAATCTAATTTTTCTTCGGAAGAACTCCAGCAACACATTTCTCGTAAACCAGGGTCTTTGTCTCCTCTGGACTCTTGTTGCGCATTGGGACGTACGCGACCCACGCCGCATAGTCTGCGAACCGAATTTTCTCCGTATCGTCAAAGCCCTTTGCGTTGTTAGAGTATTGCTGATCAAGAGTCTTCGAGTGAGAATCGCGTTCCTGTGCATAACCCTCGGCACCATCTGACAGCGCATGGCAAATATTTTCTGGCCAAGCGAATGATTGTTGCGAGTGCGCTGTAATGAAAACGGTCCCTAATAAAACTAACCATTTATTCATACAGATTCTCCCGGTACTTTATCGGAATTTTTGAACTCGACTGTAAAACGAATTTCGACTGATCATCCAAAGATGATATTGATTTCCGACTGACGTTAAATGCGAGTGTCAGTGCAGTCTGTGCGGTAACAGACAGATGTTCGGGCGGTCGGTTTGTCGTTGGACGATCGACACGGCTGGGCTGCGAGCTGTACGGATATCCCAGCGTGATGTAGTGGTCAAGGGCTCCGTGCGGCCACGAATCGCCACTTAAAGCGCAATGTATTGTCTTTGACAACATGTCGCCGACAGGGACGGGCCGGCCAATTGCGGGCACCGAGGCGAACCGTCCCGTTAGTGGGAGTGAGCGGAGGCGCACAGACTCATCAGGCTTGGAGCCCGATCCTCGGACTGGAGAAGGTCCAGACCAAGCGGGTACACCGCTTGAACTCGATCTCGAAACGAGCCACCTGAGACGACCTTGAACTCGGTACCGAATGCAATCAATTGCGAAAAATTTATCTGACGGCCATTCAGTCGGAGGTAGCTATGGATGCGGTAAAAGAATATTTGCTAGCAATGGGAATCCAAGGGTGGTTTTGGCTCGGTGCGGCGCTGTGTGTTATTGGCTTGTTTCTAAACCGGAATTCCGAAAAGGACGCGTTCAATCGGCGTAACCAATATGGAGTCGAGGAGTTTGATTCATGGGAGCACAGACAGCAAGTTAGGCGTCGAGAAGGTTTCAGGAGATTGATTTCGTTTCTATTTATTGCTCCGGGGGTATGCATCGCTGTTGTTGCTGGAATCGGCTGGCTTTTAAAAAATCTGTTATGAGCAACTTCGATATACTCCAGAAAATCTGCGCATAGAAGCTGCCCGGGAAGCAAAGGCAATCGCTCCGCTTCTGACGCAAAGGAAACACGTGGGGGACACTGTTTGCAATACATCTTCCAGGATCGTGGGACAGGTAGAGCGCGTAGAAAACGATAAAATGCAAATAGATTCGGCCACGAACGGGGGAGCGCTAACAGTCGCTTTACTTGCACTGTAATCATCAGATCCAACGCGTTCAGAACTGCATTCATCGACGAAAGGATTGGGCCATGTCAATACAAAATAGGATGCTTGCGGCAGGGTTCGCGATTTTTGTTTGGGGATATCCTTCGGCAGGAATTCTGGCACGCCCTGACGCGAACCTAGTCGCGATTAGATGGGACCGTGAGCCAAGTAGCTTTCTCGGAATAAAATTCAATGTACCATTAAAACAGCAGCTTCCGGAGTGCGGAGATGACAGTAAGCGAATGTGCTGGGGAGCCGCTGGTGATCCGGATGATATGGGGGGCGCGTTTACATCGATCTGGAATCCGCCAGACCTAGGTTTTCTTTGCTACATCTCCGTCTTCACTGTCGATTCCAAGGTTGAGGCGTTTACTGTTAAAGTGCCGTATGATAATTACCCCAAGGTGCATCAGGTGCTTGTCGCTAGATATGGACAACCGACCCATGAATACAAAGCCGGATTCGAAACGAACAGCGGACAGGATTACGATAACTATATATCGAACTGGAAAGGTGAGGCTGTAGTTATCGAGTTGGATCAACGCGACGAGTATTATAATCAAACGACATTTTGGGTTTCTTACAAGCCTCTAAATGACCTGTGGGTTGCTCGAAAAAAAGCATCGGATGCAAAATCGGCCAATCAGGCGGCGTCCAAACTGTAAAACAGACGGCATAAAGGGCAGCCCTTTGGCCGCGTCCAAACCTGGTTCCAGGAAATATCGACGTGATGGGTGACTGTCTTGCCGTCAAACGTAAAGGTCCCAGCGTAGGAAAACATGGATCTATTGAGATTGGCCTCTTCCTGGTCTGTAATTTTCGCGGCATCAGCAGGTTTCAGGCGCCCGTCTTTGACAATGATCACCATCATGCGACCGTCACGGCCGTAATTTAGGAATCCATGTGGTGCCTTTCCGAAATAGTCAGTGATCTCACCGGTCGCGACAACCGTTCGGGTGAAGCTCGTAAGACGTCAGGTTCCATATAACGCATTGTCATCGGCCGCCGCGCTAAATGAAATCAACAGCAGCAGCGCCAATATTGCGGTCTTCATCAGAAACCTCCGGAGCATAACGTAGATACCGTCGAGGACGTTTGGGCATGTCGGCCCGGAACACTCGGTCTGCATCCACACTGACATCGAAACCGTTCAGACTGAACCCCGAATGGAGAACTGAATCTCTTCGCTCATTGCTCCAGCGTTAGCCGACGTTTCGCGAGCGCGAGTTGCAAACGCGTTCCTCCGTCGCATGACGCTGTGCGAAGATCATGGGGTGACGAGCGCCCTTTCAGAGCATAGGTCACGCGCCTCGCACACCCAAGTCGTCAATTGCAAGCCCACCTGCTGAAAAGCTTGCCCGTCGGATCGCACGACAACAAGCGCGGACGCGGTAACCGGGTAAGCACTTGAATATATGTCGCGCCGACGTGGCTTGCCCGCTCCAAATGCGGCCATTCGCGGTAGGGCGCATTCGGTGAGGTAAGAGGCACCGCTCTGGCCGATCAATTGCCAAGCGACTCAAAGGGATGAATGGCCGTTGCACCTTGGAAGCGGTCATTGATGCGGGGCCACCGCGTACGGCAGAAGTGGGTCGCTTGCGACCTTCAAGACTGACCGCGTCCAGCCGCTCCAGGACATCCTGAGCGCCCAGAAAAGGGGCATCGAGGTTGGACGGATCAGAGACACAACCATTCTGCGAGCTTGGACCAGCGACGTTCCGTTTGCTTGCCCTTTACCGCAATCGCCAGTGCACGCTTTTGCCCGACCAGTACAACCAGGCGCTTGCCGCGCGTGATGCCGGTGTAGATCAGGTTTCGCTTGAGCATCACGTAGTGCTGCGTCGAGACGGGAATCACAACAACCGGATATTCCGATCCTTGGGATTTGTGGATGGTCGTCGCGTAACACAGCACCAGCTCATCCAGTTCTCCAAATGCGTAGGTTACGATATGGCCATCAAACGTCGCTGTCAGTTCCTGCTCGTCCGGGTCGATGTGGGTCACAAATCCGATGTCGCCGTTATAGACGTCGTTGTCGTAGTTGTTCTCGATTTGCATGACCTTGTCGGCGACGCTGAAGCGATAGCCAAACTTCTCGATACTGTGTTCGCCCGGCGGGTTCAGCGCCTCCTGCAACATCTGGTTGATGCCGCGAGCACCAGTGAGACTGCGGTTCATCGGGCACAGCACCTGAATATCGCGCACCGGATCCAGTTGGAATTTTCTGGGTAGCCGGGTCTTGACCAGGTCTACGACGGTCTGGGCAATCGATTCGGGTTCATCGGCTGACACGAAATAGAAATCCGACTCTTCGCCTTTTTCCGGGAGGGACGGGAACAGCCCCTGGTTGATCTTGTGGGCGCTCCGGACAATGCGCGACGTGGCGGCCTGCCGGAACACCTCGGTCAGGCGTACGACAGGCACCGCGCCCGACTCGATCAGATCCGCGAGAACCTGTCCGGGGCCAACGGACGGCAACTGATCCACGTCCCCGACGAAGATCACCGCGGTGGCGCTCGCCACCGCCTTCAGCAACTGGTGCGCCAGCGGCACGTCGACCATCGAGCACTCGTCGGCCACCAGCACATCACATTCCAGCGGCGACTCCTCGTTGCGCTTGAATTGTCCATTGGCTGGATTGACTTCAAGCAGCCGGTGGATTGTCTTCGCCTCAAGCCCGGTCGATTCCGACAATCGCTTGGCCGCCCGTCCGGTTGGCGCGCACAACAGCGCCTTCACGTGTTTCGCACGCAGGATCGTCAGTATCGAATTGACCAGTGTCGTCTTCCCGACGCCCGGGCCACCAGTGATGACCAGCAGCTTTGACGAAAGAGCCAGACGGATAGCCTGCTTCTGGCTATCGGCAAGCTGGATCGCGAGCTTCTGTTCAACCCACGGAATCGCCTTGTCGGCGTCAAATGCGGTCCATGGCGGCGATCCAGACTTCAGGCGCTTCACCTGTGAGACGATGGAACGCTCGGCGTTGTACAACGTCGCGAGGAAAACGCCCGGAACACCGTCGACGGTATCGGCGATCACGACTTCCTCCGCCACTTCCTGATCGATCGCATCCTCGATGATGGGTTGCGGGATTTCGAGCAGCTTCACGGCAAGCGACACGAGTTGACTCCGCGGCAAGCCGCAGTGGCCTTCTCCGGCTGCTTCTGACAACGCGTAGGAGACGCCAGCCCGCGCACGCAGCGGGGAATCATGTGCGATACCGATCTTCTGGGCGATGGTATCGGCCGACAGGAACCCGATGCCACGAATGTCCCGGGCCAACCGGTAAGGATTTTCCGTGACGATAGCGATGGCGTCCTGGCCATAGGTCTTGAAAATCCGCACGGCGCGAGACGTCGAAACGCCGTTGCCATGCAGAAAGACCATGATCTCGCGGATGATCTTCTGATCGGCCCAGCCCGAGGTGATCTTTCTGGCACGTATCGCACCAATTCCTTCGACTTCCCGAAGCCGCTCAGGTGTCTGCTCGATGATGTCGAACACGGCGGCGCCGAAGGCTTTGACCAGCCGACCGGCATACACCGGACCGATACCCTTGACCATCCCGGAGCCTAGGTAGCGCTCGATGCCGGATAGCGTGTTCGGTGGCGAAATTTTGACGAATACCGCCTTGAACTGTCTACCGTGCTCGCGATCCGTAACCCATGTACCCGACGCTGAGGCGTACTCGCCTGGCGCCACGCTCGGGGTGTGCCCGACCAGGGTGATGAGTTCACGCTCGCCTTTGATCTTCAGCCGCAGGACGCAAAAGCCACTATCGGCGTTGTGGAACGTGACGCGCTCGACCAGTCCGGCGAGACGATCCGGTTCAGGCCTGGGTGCGGCGTTGGGCGGGCTTGCTGGCATGAACGAAGCGCGAGTTGTTGTACCACTACTAAAATGCTGACAGGATCGACATCCTCCCGTCTGAGTCTGAGAGGGCGAGCGAACCGGACAAGGCGCGGTGGGCTGTAGATGTAGGGAGCACTTCGGCGTGCCGGAGCGCGGCTGTCAAACGACACAATGTTGACCGGGAAATTGACTTAAAGTCGTCCCATAGGCAAATTCGGGAGCGCACGATAATGAAAAACCGTTACTTATCAACGCGTTGTCGAATAATTGACGTAAAGTCGTCCCATTTAGCTGGACGGCTGACGCCTTCAATGACGACTTTTTGAGGCGATTTTGCCGATACTTCTGAGTTGAGTGCCACGCGGCAAGTTCAGCAGGGCGCGTGAGAGCCGGGTGCAGGAGACGTCATGCGCTCGAAGGTCGAACCGACGAAGGACGTCGCGCGTTTGATTCGCCGACACTTCGACGGCATTGTTGCCCGGACTCAGATGCGCCAAACCAACGGCTTCATCGAGGCTATCAACGGCCTGTTTCAAGCCGCCAAACGCAAAGCACGCGGATACGCTCGCTTCGAAACCAAGCGTACGGTCCTGTTCCTCATCGCCGGAAAACTCAACTTCGCACGCTTTAATGAGCATGCCCGATGAGCCCCATTACCCACTCCGTTTTCAAAAGAGCCGAAAATTTCGACAAGCGCGTCCACATGGATTCGCCGGCGGTGCTCCACTCGGGGCGAGACGTGAAGCGTGCTTCGGCAATGCCCTTCGCCTGCCAGAGAATCGGCGTTTCGTGTTCTTCTTGTTGATCATCACGGGTGATTGTCACCTGCTGATTGCGGACAACGTGGTGCTGCCGGCTTTCTGTGCCAAGACGTACCGACTGCGTTCGACCATCGATGTCCAGAACGGTGTAACAAAAGTCAGCGTTGGGCTATCACTAGCACTACTAATCAATAGAGAGGCTTTGGCGGACACAGCGAAATATTTCACGGGAATTTTAACCGAAGTGAGTACGAGTGTGCGTTGCAACTTCGGCGACCACACATGATGAAGCGTCTGCTTCGGCAGCCGGGAAACTGGCAGGGATTTGGGTGGGTGGATGGCGACTATTTCGGACCAGCGATATGGGTCTACTTTGGGTCAAATTCAGCAAAATGGACAAGTTTGTGGCAATAAGAATTGACGCAAAGTTGACCGGCGCTGCCCACTGCGCCTTATAAACTGGTCTTTTGGGGGAGGACGACTTTGTGTCATTTGACACGTGCCAATGCTCTACACGCCAGGCATTACCGCTTTTTCTGCAGCGGGTGCCCGGAAGGCACAGACGAGGTGTAATGCGCGCGGTGTCATCGTTCGCTGTCGGAAGCAGGTAGCGAAGAGCTAACGCGAGGGCTACCGGCGAACGCGCTTGGAAAACCACGCATGTCACCGGATGTTGCGCAGAGAATTGCTTTTCTTTTCCTACCTGAGGCGGGCGGTGTGAAAGGGACATTGCACCGCTCAAGCCGGTCGTTACCAACGTCCGACTCGGGACATTCTTGAACGCCTTGCGGACCGGACCGGGCGGTGCGATCAGTGCGGCGTGGCCACTTTGGTGAGCCGGCTTTGCAGCGCCTCTCGGCGTGTGGCGATGCGCTCGCCAAGGTTCACGAGATCAAGCCCGGTCTTGCGAAGTGCCGGTTGGGCGGTTCGCACCAATGCGTTCGTCCTTCTTGCGAGCGCGGCCGCTCGTACGATTCTTCCTGTCAGCCACAACCGCAACTGGTCCAGTCGGTCGTTCGCGGTCTTCCGTCGATATTTCATGTCGTCGAACGACGGCTAGCCGGAACGCGAGCAGCGGCAATATTCGGCTTCAAGAACCATACGGAAACGTCAAGGAACGCGGATTGCACGCGCCGTACTATGCCATCACGTCAGCTAGTGTCGGTAAACGGAATTGGTTGGACTAACGCGCGGTTAGTTAGACTCGAAAGCACGGAATTGCTTGGACTAACCGGAATCGGCAGCAACAGCTAACAAAACCGGTTTCTGTTGGGCGGTCGTTCTGGGAAGGCGACCGGCCCTTCACGACCCACAACGGCCCTTCGATGCTCCGCGAAGGAGACATTGGAGACGAACCGTAAGCGAGATTTTCTCCCCGCCTAGCGTGCTCGGCTCAGGAGGGTCAAACTGTCGTCCGCAATCACTCATGTAACATCAAGGCTAAAGTCGAAGCGAGTTGCATTGATAAATCAGGAAGAAAAATGATCCGTTTCAGCTTTCTCTTCGCTGCCTTAGGTCTCGGGACCTCACTGGCGCATGCGGCCGGTTTTCAATTCATTGAGATTCCGGGCAACGGATCGCTTCAGCCTCTCAAAGGAGCCGTTTGGTATCCGTGTAATCAACCGCCACGCAAGGAGAAATTGGGCCCGTTCGTGCTCTCTGTTGCCAAGGATTGTCCAGTCACGGGCGAGAAACTATCACTTGTCGTTATATCCCATGGTAGGGGCGGCACTTTCCTCGACCATAGTGACACGGCCGAAGCATTAGCAGATGCGGGTTTCGTGGTCGCTGCGATAAACCATCCTGGTGACAATGCGATGGATAAGACCCGCACCAATGATTTCTCGGTATTTGTTGAGCGGCCAGTGGATATCAAGCGTCTGATCGACTTCATGCTTGGCTCATGGACCGCCGCAGCCAGGATCGACGCGAGCGACATCGGCATCTTCGGTTTCTCGCGCGGTGGATACACTGGGCTGGTCGCCGCCGGTGCTAACCCTTACTTCGAAAAGAGTCTGCGTCTATGTGACGGGGTGGATACGCCGCTCTGCGATCAGGTGCACAAGGGAGATCTCCCTGAATTCGTTCATGACCCGCGTATCAAGGCGGCAGTGATTGCCGATCCTATCAGCATCTTCTTCACAAAAGACAGCTTTTCCAATGTGAAGATACCCGTGCAACTTTGGAGATCCGAGTTTGGCGGGGGCGGTGTGACGCCAGAGAGCGTCGCGAACATCATCGGCGACATACCGACGAAACCGGATGTTCACTTCGTGCCCAATTCCCAGCATTTTTCCTTCATGGCGCCCTGTTCGGCTGAATTGATGCAGTCCGCACGCGAAATCTGTATCGATGGACCGGACTTCGACCGTATCTCTTTTCACAGAGAATTCAACGCTGAAGTGGTCGCGTTTTTCCGTAAGCACCTGACAGATACGAGTAACCCTGAGTAAAACACGTTCTGTGTGGCCGTGGTGAGGCGGCGTCAGATGCCGATTGTCAGCGATTTGGGTGCCGATGCCGATCGACCGAAATTGGCCGAACCTGGACGGCTGACCGTCGCTGCGCGCTTTCCGAGGTCCGCGCCGGGCCTCGGAAACCCGTGCGAAATGCGAATGAAGCCTTTGCAACACACGCGATGCACGCCTACATTCCTTCCAAGGTGTAGAGGCGTTGGAGCAAGTATTGAGGGAGCTTAGATTACCGATAGTGTTTAGAAAAAACGCGACGTGACGCGTACTCGAAGCCGGCGACTTCTCGCGACGGCGGAATAGCATGGACCATAAATGGAGACCATATCATGCTAGGTGGCGGCTTTCCTGATCCGCAGCAGCCCAATATTGGCAGATATATCGTGTGGTTTTTGGACAATCCACCCGGACCGGTTCCGTTCGGTGCGACGGAGCACGACCTTGATTTCGACTCCAAAACATGCGATATGGCAGGACTTGAATATGCATACACATATTCAGATGGTGTGAAACCGGTTAAAGGATTTTGGTTGCACGAAATCAACGTGCGTTTGCGCCGTAACAATCGAACAGGTGCCCTTTTTTTGGTCCCCACGCTCAAATGGTTCTGTTATCACCGTACGCAGGTACCGTTTCCGCCTTATTATTTTCAGATAAATGGCCCGCAAGGGTTGAATGCGAGAATTACTATGCCAAGTATTATGGTTGATTGTCAGTGTACTCGTCCGCCAGGCGATGTTATTCCACGAGTGCCACCGTTTTCCATAGATTTGACCGATAACCCAGCGTTTGATTATTGGCAAACCGCAGTCTCTGGTCAACTTATAATGCCAAGCGAATACACCGGGGCGAGACACCCAACTGAGAAGGCGGAGCACGGCGAGATCTGTCGATAACGGAAATATTGAGTTCGACTGCTTCCCACATTGCTTAAGGAGAATCTCTCGACCTGTTACACGCTGCAAATTCGGAGGCATCGCCAAGACCTCAAAAACCCATGTTGGCCGACTCGCTCCGAGGTCCGCAAGCGACCCTCTTGTGCCGCTCGCGCCAACGTCGCCGCGGCGACCGCTTCCGGACGATGTGCAGGCGCACAACATCAACTTGCACCGCGGGAATTGTTGGACGAAGCAGTCACTCGATGTTCAACTTGCGCTCTCACTTCAACGGTCTGTAGTCGGCGGGAAGCCGGACACTATTAGTGTACTTATTTACTCCTTCGTTACTGTCTTTTCCCACCTCTATAGTCACGGTGCATTCGAATATGTCACCCGAGAAGTTGGATAGCTCGGCGACAGTCGGTTCAATCTTTGCATCCTCCCGCTCTGCATCCGCAGGAGAAAACGAGTATCGAATGTGTGCTTCACCAATAAACTTACGGTTGGTCCGCTTTATGACCGCGTATCCGTTTTCTTGCGACGAAAACAGAGATATACCGACCATTGCGACGTCTTGCACATAAATCCATGGCCGATAGGACGCAGAGTAAGTATCGAGTTTGTAAGCGTAAGTCTCTTGCAGTGGTGGACCGAATCGGGTCTTTGCTCGTACGTAGGCGCCTTCCATTATCGAACAAATGTCGGCTGCAATATATCGTTGTAGCTCTTCCTCCTTGTCCGGTTCTTTCATTGGCTCCCGCAGCTTCGCCACTAGCAACGAGGGTGTGTGAAGATTGACTTGGCTATAAAGAGTTACGTCTGTTAGTTTGCAGCCGTACTCCTGCTGCGCGTCGCGGTAGCTGCGTGGGCCTCGCCCTATCGCGCCTTTGTGGGCGAGTACACGCACGGGTTGATTTGGGAATGGGCCTTTAATACGAGAGGCGAGCCCGTCGAGCTTCGCATGTTCTGCGCCAAATGTTCCCGCGAACTCCACGACTCAGATTTCAAATACCCCATGCCGGGCAGTACCGCTACTGAGTGCGAAGTCACTTGCCCGGCTGGACACATCACCAAGACCGAGAGCGGCGGCAGCGCACTACGCGAGAAAGTGAAAGCGGAGATCGAACTCAAGATAAGAACGCGTAAATGGAAGCGCTACAAGAGAACGCTACCTAAGTAGGCAGGTACGAGTCGAGGGCGAGCTTGAACTTGGCCAGGCGACCGGCCCTTCACGACCCACTCCGGCCATTTCCCTCGCTCAATTTCGGACATTCAAACGTCGGTCGATGCCGACCAGTAAGAGATATTTGCTCTGCCGGGTAGTAAGGTAACTGCCTAAATTCTGACTGGAGCAAAAATCAATGCAGATTCTCGATCATGTTTCGATCGGCGTTCCCGATCTTGACGCGGCACGTCCGTTCTACGACTCGATCATGACGGCACTGGGGACAACTAAGGTCTACGACCTTTCCAATGCGCTCGGTTACGGAGAGCGCTGCACGGCGGTCGACACAAAATCGACGTACTTAGCTGTCTATCTGGACCCAAGCAGGATCGATGTGAACAAGCGGCATTGGTGCTTCAAGGCAGTGTCTCGCGAACAAGTGGACGCATTTTTTACGGCTGGCCTCGCCGCCGGGGGACGTTCGGATGGTGAACCAGGGCTTCGGCCTCACTACCATAGCGACTACTATGCAGCGTTCCTGTTCGATCCGGCTGGCAATCGTGTGGAGGCGGTATGTCACACTGCCTCAAATTGACACAACAACCAGCTAAATGCGGGAGGCAAAGTGCTCACTGCAGCCGAAGAAATATGCGGAAGGGCTCGGCCACAGTGTCGACGATCTTGGTCAAGCGACCGAATGGCAGAAATTGGCCGTACCCAGAAGTTGGCATTGGACGAGCGGGTTTCCGTTCGAAATCGATCCTGGGCGCTCAGGTATAGTGCTGTTTACAATGACAAACACACGGCTTTCACGGGCACTCTGCAAGATCGTCGGCGACGTTATCCAGTCTACAGGCGGCCATTCAACGCTTGATGCCCTCTTCATATCTTCTGGCGCTCCTGGAGAGCCGCCTGCGCTCTCGCATGCCGGAAAGTGGAAGGAATGGCTTTTCCGATCTGGGCAAGACGCCAGCGTCGATAGCCTCCAAGTTTTGGGAAATGTGCTCGAAGAATATATGGACACTGTTCCTGCGAGCCCGGACGTTCTTGCATGGAAAGAGAATAAGGCTCGCATTGAAGCGGCCTTAGCAGAAGACGGACTCCGTTACTACCGGCATGGAAGGGTGCTCCCAGTAGGCCGCGTAGCCGAGAGTGAAGACATCAGTCAAATCTCTGCTCGTCTTGTTCCCGCAAAGCCCGACAACGTAGACGAAGTTGTTCAGGTCGTGATTCAGGGTCTGCGTCGGGCCATGCACCCGCTCACATATCGGCGAAAAGGAGCAGAGCAGATGCATTTCGCCAATGAATACGATGTGCAAGATCTGCTTCACGCCTTGCTTCGACCCTGGGTACAAGATGTGAGGCCTGAGGAGTACACCCCAAGCTACGCGGGCAAGAGTACCCGCATGGACTTTTACCTGCCCGCTCACGAGTTGGTCATCGAAACCAAGTGCGTCCGAGACAGGCAGCATGCGAAGGGAGTCGGGGACGAACTGCTGTTAGACATTTCCCACTATTCAACGCACCCGGGATGCAAGAAACTGTGGTGCGTCGTGTACGACCCTGAGCACTCGCTAACCAATCCTGAAGCACTCAAGGATCTGGAAGGAGAGCACAAAAAAAATGATCGAGGCATAGCCGTCCGAGTGTTCGTTGTACACAAATGAGGCGGCGGCCAACAATCTAGCGTCTCGCCGACTTTCCGGCGAATCCAACAAATTCGCGACTCAAATCCGACCGGTCCAACTATTTCGGTACCGCTCTTGCAAACGAGTTGACCGAATTAGTTAACAAGTCATTGATTCTTCGAGGGACGCAATCTAACGATTTCGGTTTCCCCGCATAGTGTCGGTAAACGGAATTGGTTGGACTAACGCGCGGTTAGTTAGACTCGAAAGCACGGAATTGCTTGGACTATCCGGAATTAGCAGAAACAGCTAACAGTCGGGCGGTCGTTCTGGGAAGGCGACCGGTCGTTCACGACCCACAAGGGACGACCGCGGTTAGCGGAAGCGGACACTGGCGAGCAGCGTCGACGACGCCCGATGCTCCTATGACACAATGGCAACACCT
>Ga0255336_101653_pt1 | contig 14532 bp, 17 predicted proteins | sample MeOH1_35cm_T3_17_FD_189102 | JGI IMG/M metagenome (GOLD analysis project Ga0255336, IMG submission 189102) | Sandy soil microbial communities from University of British Columbia, Vancouver, Canada - MeOH1_35cm_T3_179 | ecosystem: Engineered > Artificial ecosystem > Sand microcosm > Unclassified ...
TTTTCAATGATTACCTTGGGATCTTCCTTCATTCCCACCCTCATCCATTGAATCACTAGGCCCGTAAAAGCCAGGGTATAAAAATTGGCCAAGAACTTTTTATCCTCTTCCTTAACCTTCATATTATGAGCGACTTCATTAATTACACCCAAAAGCAATTCATTCGTCACCGAATAAAGATACATATCTAACTGATCTCTACTTAAGGAATTCAACGTATTCAGGCAAAAGGCTTTGTTCTCTTGGATATACACGAAAATTTTATAAAACCCATCAGTCCAGGTTTCATAACTCCTGTATTTAGCAATACTCTCTACCGCCTCTGTTTGATAAATCCACTCAACTAGAGCAAAGATATCCTGAAAGTGATAATAAAAAGTTTGCCTATTTACGCCGCAATTATCCACAATATGTTTCACAGAAATCTTATTTAAGGGCGTATCTTTCATTAATTCTTTTAATGTGCTCGCAAGCGCCTTTTTGGTTATTAAAGAGCTCGACATTTCATCACCTCGTAAAGCATAGCCATGTTCAACTAATTCTTGCAGTATCTGTATCTACTTTACATAGGTTACGCCTTTCTTGCAATAGGCTGAGGTTGGCATGGCAAGTCATTCTTCTGACTTCGATTATTTTCTGAAAGCTTATCGACTCATTTCATTAAGCAAACCGCAATTAGTCCTTTAATCCAACACAAAATATAACAAGAGCAGAATCAGTTGTAGCTTTAGTTCCTGCTTTAAAATTACTCACCCTATACTATGAAACATGATCCCAAGTTAAAAGGAGGACTAGGTTTGGCCGTGGTTACAAATGAGATAGTTGATGTCAAATCGATTCAAGTATGAGAAACGAGTCTGAGCCTTCATTCATACTCAAATCTTAACTTCGAAAGACGACTGCTTGATATTTTTTATCAAGCCATCATATACTCATTAAAATCCTCTCTTCTCCATCTTCCCATCACCCCTCAAGTGAATAATATTATTTGCCAGAGTATTTTCTTGACGAGATTAGGTTACATATTGTATGATGCTTACATAAAGTAATTATAAATAATTTGTAAGTTGAACGTTTCAATTTTCATGAAAAATCGAGTGGAGGAATAGATATGTTAAGAAAAGTTGAAATGAAAAACATGGGGAAAAGCGATTTAGGCTGGTTAAAAAGTGTTTTCCACTTCTCATTCGCTGAATACTATAATCCTAGTAATGTCAATTTCGGTGTTTTAAGGGTTATAAATGATGATATAGTGAAACAGGGAGAAGGTTTTGATATCCATCCACACCGAGATATGGAGATCATATCCTATGTAGTTCAAGGGGAACTTACCCATGGGGATAGCATGGGTAACAACAGGACGCTGACACGCGGCCAAGTTCAATATATGAGTGCAGGAACCGGTGTGCTTCACAGTGAGCATAACTTTGGGGATGAAGGCTTGAGGTTTTCTTCAAATATGGGTCTTTCCGGATCAAAAAGGATATAAGCCTAATTACGGAGATTATAGGTTTGAATGGGAATCAAGGAAGAACAAGTGGCTTCATATTGTATCCGGTCAGAATGGAGAAGCCCCGATCAAAATAAACCAGGACGCAAATTTTTATGTTCTGGAATTGGAAAAGGGAAATGAAATAAACTTTAACATTACAAAAGACAGACAAGCCTATCTGGTTCAAATTGAAGGAACCTCTATTATTAATAATGTAACCCTGGGAACCCGTGATGGCTTAGAAATAGTTGAAGAGGAAATTAGAATCAAAGCAGATGAAACATCCCACCTGATCCTTATCGAAATGAGTAAGTCAAACTAAAACTGGTGTTCAAAACCAGTGAATGAGGTGTTATATATGAAAAAGATGCCTGTAGTATTTATCGGACATGGTTCTCCTATGAATGCGATTGAGGACAATCAATTTACAAGAAATTGGATTAAAATTGCCAATAAAATCCCCAAACCCGAGGCAATCCTAGCGATATCGGCTCACTGGTCCACAGAGGGAACCCGAATCATGGACGATCCTCATCCGGAAACTATTTATGACATGTATGGTTTTCCCAGAGAATTGTATGAGGTAGATTTTCGGCCTGAAGGAGCCCCTGATTTAGCACATTTTACAAAAGATTTGATTAGCAAAAGTACTCAGCTCGATAATAACTGGGGAATAGACCATGGAACATGGTCTATTCTAAAGATCATGTATCCCAAGGCAGATATACCTGTTTTTCAAATGAGTGTGAACCAAAATGAAAACGCAGACTATCATTTTGAAGTAGGAAAAGAGATAAAAGCACTGAGAGAAAAAGGGGTATTAATTTTGGGTAGCGGTGACGTTGTGCATAATCTTTCTAAAATAAATTGGGGAATGAAAAGTGGCTATGACTGGGCCATTGAATTTGATGATTACATCAAAGATAAAATCATGAAAAGAGAGTATAAGGATGTTTTAAATTATAAAAAAGCAGGGACATCTGCCGAATTAGCCTTTTCTACTTCGGAGCATTTTGATCCATTACTTTACGTATTAGGTACTGCAGATGAAAGCGACCATCTTTCCATTTACAATGACACCTGCACCATGGGTTCATTATCGATGACAAGTTATTTGTTTATGAGCTGAGTTAACAAATGTTTCATTCCACTTATCCCTGACATAATGTTCATTAGCTTCGGTATGTTTTTAATATATCGTTCCGTATTCTTTTATTTAAATTTTTTATGTCTTGAAGCGTACCTCTTGGTGCATCTGGCCATTCATCCACAGAATGTCCCCAATATTCTCTTGGCGCATCTTTGTATCTTACTACAACGTGAATATGGAAATGATTTAATCCCTCGCCAATAACAAATGCATATACATGCGCGGCATCTATTATATTCATCTGTGCTTTGCTCAATGATTTTAACATCTTCCCAATGGCTGCCATTTCCTCGTCTGTGGCATCATACATCCCTCGAAAATGTCGCATACTCTCTACCATATAATAGCCCAAATAATTGTCTGAGCTATCTGGATGCCGTACCAAATGACTTACCGATACCATTGAGTCTTGAAAAACAATATCAACACTGTTTTTATGCTTTTCACAAATAAGGCATTTTTCATTTTCCATTTAATCATCCTCCTTTACCTTAACAAATCTAAAGAATCTTTGCTGAAGATAACCCTACGAATGTGAAATAGATGCATAGCAATTCCACAGAAAAGCCGAGCCTGAAATTCGCTTGCTTTTGCATCCAGTTTATATCTCTAGCCTAATTTACTTACCAAGTGACTAGTGCCTATAAACTCTGGTAGTGAGAAAAGGAAACTTGCGATGACAGAGGAACAACTAATCCATGTTTTAAGCCCTGAGTATGCCTCGCATAGTCTCTTGAGCCAGGAATCATATCATTAGTATGTTGTGCCACAAAGCCAAGGTTATAGATTACCCAGCCATTTTTAGGCTGGGTTTTAAATGTCTACAGCATTAGCCGTCCTTATCGGTTATATTTTAAGCACTTATATCTTTTCCTACTAAGTTTAGCATTTGCATAAAATCGCGGTCGGATATAATTGAAATGCCTTTTTCTTGGGCTTTATCTAACTTGCTTCCAGCATCTAATCCTACTACAAGCATAGTAGTTTTCTTTGTTATGCTATTGGATATTTCAGCACTATTCTTAATTGCTATTTCTTGCATTGTATTCCTTGGGTAATCGCTCTTACCTGTAAAACATACAACTTCGCCACCAAGCATATTTGTAGTGTCAATTCTTAAGTCAATCTCGTCTAATGGTCTTGCTTCAACTGCTCTTGGGTATAACCTACGTCTTGATTCAGTGCCTACAGGTAGCCATGTTTGAGGCTTTAACATTTTCAATATCTTATAGACGTTTTCAATATCAGACATAGCTGTATGTTGGACTTCATCAGCCACCTTGTAATGCTTAACTAAATTCTGTAGGGCATAACTTTCAAGAGTATTGTCAGCCATTCTTATAGCCCTCATAGAACAGTAGACTGGGTAAGAATCCAAATCAGTCCCATATCTCCCAGGGAAGTAAGAATCACCATTAACTTGTCCAGAAAGGGATTATGAAAGTAATTATTGATGAAGTTCAAAAGCACCATATCAAAACTTTGTAAAACTGTCATGCTTTGTCTTCTTCAACTTTTAATTTTTGCTTAATAAACCCAAACGAATTTTTGATAATGCCCGGAAAACTTCCATCAGCACAATATTTAAACTTAACCAGACTCCGCCAAAAACATAACCTGCTACAGCATCACTCGGATACTGAGCCTGAAAGAAGATTACAGTTAAACCCGTGACTACACAAACACCTAACGTCATAAAGAACAACAACGTTCCGAACCACCTGTTCTTGGCATGACGCAATACCATAAACGAGGCAAAACCATAGACAACTACGGCTAACAAGGCTTGTTGACTTGGAAAGGTGTACATATTTCCACTGGGACCCACGCGATGAAAAATAAGTCTCAATCCTTCTTCCAATAGTGCTCCCCCTAAAACGGTAATCAAAAGAAATCGCGTTTCAAGGAGTCGGTTCCTGCCTTTGAGGATAATCCAGGCAAATAGGAGTAACGTGAAAGCAATCAAGACTTCTGGCGCCGTTAGAAGCTTAAAAAGTCCCATAACAGAGGACCAGTTTTCTGGGAAGATCAAGCTCACTAAATACGTAACAATCGTATCAAATTGACTAAATTCACGGGCTAAAAAGTCTTGAATGAGTCCAATCAAAACGATCGATAAGCTAATGAAAATTGCAGCGACCCCAACGATAGCCACTTTTATCTTCCCAAGAGAATGAAATATTTGGATACCGTTTTCTAAAGACTTCATGATAAAGTCAATGATAGTTGCCTTATATCTCCGATAAAAATAAATACCCAGCAGAACGATCGCAAGAATAATCCCACCAATAATTAGGTATTTTTTGATCGAACCATGGAACTTTTCCCAATTTGATCCTAAAATCTTGCCTAAAGAGATAAAGGTACCCGTCCAAATAAAAGCTCCGATGTAAGCATTTAAAGCAAACTTCTTATAAGGGATCTTGGCAATCCCTGAAAAATAGCCTGTAATATGCCTTACCCCGGGAATAAAGTAAGCGACAACCAGTAGTCCATTGCCATACCTTTCAAACCATTGAGAGGTCTTCTCCAATTTATCTGGCCCTAAATGAATGTAGGAACCGTATTTTTGGAAAAAGGGAGTACCAAAAGTGCGGCTAATAAAGTAGGAAATCGTGATACCCGATATAACTCCCAGTGCTGCCACAATAATACTGATACCCCAATTCAACTTTCCCTGAAATACAAGAAACCCACAGTAGGTCATCAAGGTTTCTCCTGGTGTCGGAAAAGCAATAAGCTCCAGCATTAATGCAACAAATAATACGATATATCCATAATGATTGAATAGATCCGTTATGAAATTCATTATTAACCTCCTGTTAAGGCAATTTAACCTGCTTTATTTATAGACTACCATTTTCTGGTTAGTCGTATTCCGTTTAACCTCTTTAACCATTACACGTTTAGAACCAGAAAAGTTTTAGCTTATTTAGAAGAATATCATAAAATGCCTCATTTGTAGCATTCGACATTATCATAAGATTAACCCCCCCCTTATATAAAACATCACCCCAACCAAAGGCTGGGGTGATGTTTATTCTCGTTACTTATTCCACTGAACGGATCAGGCTTTGTTGTTAATTACTTTCCAGAATATCCGGGGCCATCTAAAATAGCAGCAGCCTGTGCTTGGACTGAAGCCGAAACCGCCCCGCTACCCCCTAAGATAAAGAGAGTTGGATAGCCAATCGATGGATAAGAGACCGTTTGCCCCAGAGAATTGGTATCCGTTACAACCTGCTTGTCATAATATGAAGTAATATTCAGTGCCTTGACAGTTTCCGGTGGTAATTCGTCTGGACGGGTCAAGAATATTGCTCCTCCCCCTAAACTCCCAGCCAAGACTGCTCCAGCCAGGGCATCCGGGTAGTCTTCTCCCGTAGCTAAACAAATGAAAGCCTCATCTCTGCCGATGAAACTTGCCCACGATCCATTGGTATCATATTTGTTGGAGCCCAAGTATCCTTTTACGGCTTTGGGGTAAATTGAATTGATATTTTTCTCGATTTCTCCCAAGGTAAAAGCTGTTTTTTGCAAATCACAGAAAGCCTTTTGATCCGATGTAAGCCCTGTATCTGCAACCAACAAGATTGGAGCATCATTTGCTACTGCAGAAGGAGCTATGGTTAAGGCATCTGTAAAATTTGAGTCACTGACTAAAAAAACTTTCTTTCCAGAGTTTTTAATCTGTTTGGAAATAATCAACGACGTTTCATTTCGGTCCTTTCCACCTAATTGCTGAATATTTTGCACAGAGAAACCCATACTTGCGAGTTTTTGGGTAAAGCTGTTGGGAATTACTCCTGTACCTCCAAGTAGATAGACATTTCCACTCATCTTGACATGCTCTTGAATATAATTTAAAGTCACAGCACTAGCTTCAGGTGTACTATCCACGAGAAGAATCGGTGCACCTACCTGATTGGCTAAGGGGGCTCCTGCTAAGGCATCTGGAAAATTATTACCCGAAGCCAAAACCACATTTTCAAACTTTTGTCCAGTAGAAAAATCGATATTATGTCGCTTGGCCAGTTCATCCTCAATATTTATCGCGGTTTCATAACGCGTATTTCCATAAAGACGTACCTGCTGCGTATGATCTGGACTCGCTGCCGCCACACTAGCCGGTAAACCTAACGATAGTATAAGAGCTAATATTACCTCGAGAACCTTTTTCATCAATTTACATCTCCTTTAATTCAAAAAAACTAGGCTCTCTCCCATTAAACCATAGGAAAGAACCTTCGATTTTTCCAAATGGATCATGGCAGCCTGGCAATCCTAGCCGAAGCCTTAGACCCATAGCTTTGCGTCCCCATCTTTCAACGAGTTTACCCTTTATCTTTTTTGGACCTTAAACAATTTCAATTATACCATAGCCATGCTGAGAAAATATTCTAAATTTGTCGAATAGTTTAGATTTAGTAAATTATACTCATCTTCAATATCGTCATCTAAAATCAGAACTGCCAGAGCGACGAAAACGCTCTAGCGGTCTTATATCAACTCACATCCATTGAATGGATGTGTCGTCTCAATATGTAATGAATATTTTAGTAATCTGGGGAATAATATAATGATAGTTGTAGTTTTCTTATGTCAGGTTGCAGTTTTGTTTCAGTTACGATAGAATAGGAGGTGAAAAGAGGCGATGTATGTGATTACAGAATATGAAAAAGCTAAAGCAATTCAGCATTCCGAGGATTTCGCTTCCATCCTTGTAAACAATGAAGAAGGAGCATTATACTATAAAATTCTTGCTAACTTTATTACTAAATCTAATCCGATAAATGAGTTCAAATTTGATGAATCTATTTTGCGTAATAATAATGAAATGATTAATAGTTTGAGCGAAATGCTTAAGCATATGGTCATAGTCGCTACCGCAAATGATTCACTAAAATACTATACAACAGGCCAGCTTTCCAGATTCTTTGGAGTTTCAATTACTTCTATAAATAATTGGATCAACGAAGATCGCTTTATCGGTATTCAAAGGTCTACCCGAAATAAGCAAGTACGAATCCCTGAAAATACGATGTGGCGTTCTTCCAATAGTGAACTCATCCCGATTAAGGACGTAGTAGAGATGTGGGATAAAGAACATTCTAATCGGCTTAACCTTAACAAAGATGATGAATTAACCGCTTTGAAAAAAGAAATTAACTTTTTTGAGAAAAAATACGAGGGCTCCTATGAAAAAACGTTAAAACTGAAAAACCAGTTTACCGAATCAGAGCTTCTGGACAAGAAAGAATGGGAATATTTGCTTCAGAGAATTAGCAAATGATAGACTTACCCATTTCCAACTTACCCTTTCTCAAAAAAGCCTATTACGATATCATCCAGAGCGAAAAAGATACAGATCAGACAAGTAAGACCTCATCAACAGTTTCCCAAAGGAAAACCTTTATCTTCACTGATGGCTCTTACCTGTCCATTACAGAATACATAAAAGGTGAACGAATCGATCGTTACAATTATGATTGGTACTCTGCTAATAAAGAACCACTTTTAAAATTCCATAGCGAAGAGCATGAGGTTAAAAGCTATCAAACAACTACCGAGCCATTCCATATTCATGCAAATGGGCTTTTAGATGAAAAAAGACTGGCTAATCCTACGTTCCAGGATTTAGCCAGTATCATGGAATTTATACGCATCTTCCTTTTAGTGGTGAACAATTACGAAAAATAAAACATACATATATTCTCAACGAAATTCCTGGGAAGCCGTACAGAACGTAATGGCTCTACGCAACTTTTTTCCTGGCGTTTTATCTATTTTGGGCTCACTTTTATTGTAGCGTTTATAGGTAGAGTAAAGTCGTGGTTATTTTTTCTACGAAATAAAAATTAGCCCAATTCATGGCTCTTGCTGCGGTTGTTATCCATGGGTTAAAGTGCGTTTCAAGAATTCCCGAGTACGTTCTTGGGTTGGATTATTGAAGATTTGCTCCGGCACTCCTTCTTCTGCAATAACCCCTTTATCCATAAAAACGACTCGATCAGCTACTTCTTTAGCAAATCCCATTTCATGCGTAACGATCAACATCGTAAGACCCGTACCGGCAAGTTCTTTCATAACTTTGAGAACCTCTCCCACCATTTCAGGATCGAGTGCAGACGTAGGCTCATCAAACAGCATCACATCCGGATTCATGGAAAGCGCTCTCGCGATCGCGACCCGTTGTTTCTGGCCCCCCGACAATTGTCTCGGTTTTGCGTTAATATAATTTTCCATACCCACAACTTTTAAATAGTTTTGGGCAATTTTTTCAGCTTCTTCTCTAGGACGTTTGAGCCCTTTTATTTGTCCCACAACACAATTGTTTAAGACATTGTGATTATTAAATAAGTTAAATTGTTGAAATACCATACCTAACTTTTTACGATATTCGTACACATCATGTTTATCATCTAAAATATTTTCCCCCTGATAAATGATTTGACCACCACTTGGCTTTTCAAGGAGATTTATACAACGCAGGAGTGTTGATTTACCTGATCCGGACGACCCGATAATGCAAACAACTTCTCCCCTATTAACAGAAAAATCTATGTCTTTCAACACCTCATGATTACCAAAGGATTTGCTTAAATGTTGAATATCAATAACCTTGTCCATAATGTCCCTCCTTTATCGAATCGTCTGCCTTAACTGTTAGTCTTTGTTCTGCGCAGCATTTCTTCTGGGGTTTCTACTTGCATTTGATTGCCAATCATAATATAGTCGTCTGGACCATCTAATTTCCTTTCAAAATAACGCAGAATTCTGGTGACTGTAAACGTCATAATAAAATAGATGATACAGGCTACAAAAAAGGATTCAAAATATCTGAAGTTGTTACCTGCAACCGATTTTGTTTGGAAATATAATTCCGATACCGAAATTACATTGAGAACAGAAGTATCTTTAATGTTAATTACGAATTCATTCCCCGTTGCCGGTAAAATGTTGCGAATAACCTGGGGTAAGACAACATTCATCATCGTTTGAATATGATTCATGCCAATCGCCTGAGCCGCTTCGAATTGCCCTTCATCGATTGATACAATACCACCACGAACAATTTCTGACATATAGGCTCCTGTGTTAATGGATACGATAAAGATTGCCGCCACTATACGGTTCAAATCCAGACCAAAGGCTAACGCCGAACCATAATATATAACCATGGCCTGAACAATCATTGGCGTTCCACGGAAGAATTCGATATATATAGATAGGACAGCATTGGTTACTTTTAAAAGATGTCTTTTAGCTCCACGCTCAGGCATGGGGATCGTTCGAATAACTCCTACCAACAGCCCGATTATTGAACCTAAAATCGTCCCAATCAACGAAATATAGAGTGTCACTCCAGCGCCGCGAATGAACATGGGCCCGTTTTCTGAAATAATTCTTACAACCCACTGAAAGCTCATTTTTCTCCTCCTTATAATAGAAACATCATAAAACCGACTGCATTATAATGTAGCCGGTTTTAGTGATCATATTAAAGTGTTCTAACCTTATTTAGTGGCTGGTTGATTCTTGATTGCCGTATCCATAATACTTGCACGTTCTTGCTCGGAAATTCCCGCTAAGACCTCATTGATTTTAGGAGTGAGTTGACTTCCTTTAGCAATTCCTACAGCAATTGCTGTATCATCCGGCGAAGTCACAAAACCCTCTTTAAATTCGACCATTTTAAAGTGAGAATTCGCAGTTTGAGCGCTAATGGCTTCTGGCCGTTCTGAAACATATCCATCGATGATCCCAGATTCAAGAGCGACCCTCATTGCTGGAAAATTGTCCATAGCCGGTTGTTTAGCGACACCTTTAATTTGATCAATAACTGAATAGTGGAAGGTGTTTAATTGAGCTGTGATTTTTGCACCTTTGAAATCTTGGATTGAAGTCGCGCCTTCATATTTTCCGCCGTTTTTAACAACCATGACCAAATTTGATTTATAGTAGTTGTTCGAGAAGTCAATGGTTTCCTTACGTTTTTCGGTTGGAGACATACCTGCAACGATCGCATCAATCTTACCCGAAGTTAACGCAGGAACAAGACCATCCCATTCCGTTTTAACAATAACGAGTTCTTTTCCCATCGCTTTAGCAATTCTTTTCGCGATTTCTACGTCATAACCGCCAGCGTATTCTGAAGTACCCTCAATTTTAACCCCGCCATTGGACGCATCCATTTGAGTCCAGTTGAACGGTGCATATCCCGCTTCCATCCCAACCTTAAAAGTTCCATTTGTTGCTGCTGGAGCTGTTGAACTTTCTGGACTTTTAGTTGATCCACATCCTGATACCAGCATGATAACGGATAAGGAAATTACGAATAATAACGATAATTTCTTTCTCATAAATAACCTCTCCCTCGATTGTATTAAATTTTAAATTTCTCAAATAAAAAAGGCCTGAGATGAACTCAGGTCACTATTTGTATAGTTACCTATATTCCCCCTTTTAATCCCAAATGAGATAGCGCAACCCAATAAACCGGGAAGTTTATTGAGACAGTCCTGTAGTTCTTAACTATAGACCCAGCTAATAATACTGAGAATATTATTAGCTTCGGCGACCTTCCCTTCTCCTTAGTTTCTCCGTTTCTCAAACTCCACTAAAGACTGTTGAACGCCGCACCTCTACCTCACCATTAAAAGTGAGGTCACTATGAAATTAATCTCAGTCTACAACAACAAATTTTATCTGTCAACTTTCTATTGTTCCTTGAATTTCATAGGTTTTTAAAGCTCAAACGTTTTAAAGTAAACATTCATGAACTCGCAGTTCACAGGGATGGATGAAAATCAGGCATAGGAACCCATTCTACATCACCAATAAACTGGGAATAATCTTAATAAGGCGGGGGTACTGTTAGCCGTTTTTTTATGGTGGATTTTACCCCGGAAAGTAAACTGGCTCCAACAATCTATGAGTACAGGGGAATGTGCCAAGAGCACGTGTAAGAAATTTTTTTATTTTCTCCGATTGTTGGATTCGCCCGCCTTATTTGGAGGTGTGTTTAGTGGATGCTGTTTTGGAATGCTGTGCTGGGTTGGATGTCCATCAAGAAACAGTGGTCGCCTGTGCTCTCTTTGGTCCCCTTGAACATAAGCCGAAAAAGGAGATCAGGACGTTTGGTACGACAACTCCCGAACTTTTGGCCCTTGCTGACTGGCTGGAAGAACAAAAGTGTACCCATGTGGCGATGGAAAGTACAGGAATCTATTGGAAGCCTATTTGGAACATTCTAGAGACCGGGTCGTTTCAGCTCATCCTAGCGAATGCCCAAAGAATCAAGAATGTTCCGGGACGAAAGACGGATGTCAAAGATGCAGAATGGATAGCTCAACTTCTTCGCAGTGGCTTAATCGAAGGGAGTTTTGTTCCACCCGTAGAGATCCGTGATTTAAGGGATCTAACCCGATATAGAAAGAAACTCCTTCAAGATGCGACTCAGGAGAAAAACCGGATTCATAAAATTCTGCAAGACGCCAATATCAAAATTACAACCTATATTTCTGACATCTTCGGAGTCTCTGGTCGTAATATCATGGAGTCTCTTCTTGATGGAGAGGTCATAACTGCAGAGAAAATCACCAAGATGGTAAGAGGTAAGGTAAAAAGTAAAGTGCCTGGTTTGGTCGATGCTTGAAGGTCTTCATAACATCACATATAATAGTGTTAATCGAATAACCATGGTTTTGAAGCACGATTTCAATTTCTTTGACAGATTTCCGCATGATAACACCTCATTTTTGGAACATCACGAACAGGAACTCTTTAAGCAGAAGATTAGAAACTTAAGATATATCGAAATCCGCCTCATGCAAGGGATGGGGTATACTTCCCAGACAATTGAACATGAGCTAGGACTATCGAGGAGAAGAATAAAGGATACTTTGATGTATCAAAAGAAGAGAAAGAAAGATAGAGAAATTAGGTATTTGCTAGAGGTTCTAGAGACGATTCAAGAGATTGCAGTAACAGGCGATTAGTAATTTAACGATTATCAGATATGAGCATTTGAAAAGCCAGTTGAGAGTGATTAGGTATTGAGTTGACGCGCTATGGCAGGCAGTGTAGACTAGGCTAAATAATTACGTTCCTTGGCATCCTGAAGAGGTCATAGTTGTCGTAGCCGCACATGATTTATGATTCGATGGGGGAAACATGAAAAAGAAACTAACCATAGTCAGTAAACCTAGAACAAGATCCTTGTTCAATACAGACACTCAACCACATAAGTCAATTAAGGACTATACCAGAAAAATCAAGCACAAGCGAAATAGCTCGGAAGACGGGGATTAGAATAATTGACTCAAGATGGAGGGACATTGCAATGAAGAATTGTGAAATGAAGTTGAATGGCAATATATTGACTATAACGGTTGATATTTCAAAGGAATTTGGGAAATCAGCTTCAGGAAAAAGCATTATTATTAGTTCGACAGAAGGAAATGTGTCTATACCTGAGAAAGAAGATATAAAAATTGGTCTAAATATTTATAGAAAGCCTTGAAAACAACGATGGACTTATACGTCCTTGGCATCCTCTGGTCCATTGGCGGCCCCATCGAGGATAGATATCCTTATTTCATGCTTCGCCACCATGAACGGTATTTCCTTGATGTTGTTCGTGAAGAATTGAATGCTTCAACCAACGTTTTTGTGGGAGAATCCAGAACTGGCCCACAATATAAACTTAAGTTGTTTAATTTTGATCTATGCCAATTAACACAATATGGCTGGCAGCCACGCCTCTGCGAGCAGCGTAACTACCCTAATATTCCGGAACATGCTAATTTTATCCGTGCTTACATTGAATTGCATAGTGCATTAGATTCTCTTACTATCCGGCAACGTAGCAAAGAACGAACATCACCCCGTTTGCGAATCTATGGAAATCGATATTTTCTAGACGAGCTAACCGAGGTTTTGAGTATACAAGTTCAACATAACTCCTAAACGTGTTCAGAGGTCGACTAAGCAGTCAGAGTCCTGCGGCGTTCTCTACTATCAAAGTCGTCGGGAGCTAGAGAAACTGCTCGCCTATCTTTATCCCCACGGTATCCAGTGTTTTCATCGGGGATATTATGAACACTTTCGAAGTTTGCTTTAAGTATAAAGCAGTCATGAGCAACCGGCGGCTTGAAATAACGTAAGCGTCAAATTGGTTCTTTCCATGGTTAGTTGAGGACACGCCTTTTTTCTAGCCATAATAATTTATTCCTTAACATCTCAAAACTAGTGCGTCCATACATTATCCTCTTTACAACCTTAAGCTTATTTACACTACCTTCAGCAAGTCCATTATTATATTCATATTGAATAGCATTTTTCACAGCTGTAATATCTCGGGTTATGCCGTTTATAAATGAGGTTATTTCACGGATATTTAAGCTGGATGCCCTATGGATCCACTGTTCGATTTTGCTTACATTTTTATCCGCCAATATTTGCTTGAATTCAGTAACGATGTCGATGAGTTCCTTATACCGGGGATATTGACGATTCACTCTGTCTAAACATTCGTTGTCCAGTCCTTTGATTTTCTCCAAATTTTTGAACACTAGTTTTATTAACGATTTACGTTCCACTCATTTGGTATTTTCGGGTGCTCTAGTATTGGCATTGTCAGTATTCTGAATCCGCTTTTTCAGGCGTGCCCTATAATTTCTGAGGGTAGAGGAAGAACCCGTATACCCTTTTGACGGATTTCTGCTTCAATCACAGGCGAGGCAACGCCTTGATCAATAGGCCCATTTATTTCGCCTAGGTATGGATCTAAGATGCTTTTTCTCTTAACACTATAACTTCCATGAAGGGCTGTTACACCTTCATCTAAATATCGTGTAACCGTCTGCCTCGATAATTGGAGCTCTTT
>Ga0255336_101654_pt1 | contig 14523 bp, 13 predicted proteins | sample MeOH1_35cm_T3_17_FD_189102 | JGI IMG/M metagenome (GOLD analysis project Ga0255336, IMG submission 189102) | Sandy soil microbial communities from University of British Columbia, Vancouver, Canada - MeOH1_35cm_T3_179 | ecosystem: Engineered > Artificial ecosystem > Sand microcosm > Unclassified ...
TCCGTCGCCTATGGGCTCGCTCTCGCGCAGGCCGAACCGCGAACCGCGATACGCGCCGGAATCCATGCGCGCCGTCCAGCCATTGCCGGGATTGGTCACTTCGATACTGGTGTCGAGCGTGCCGTATAGCGTGACCGAGCCTTGCGCACGGACCGTGCCTGCAGCGGCAAGGAGCGGCAGCGCGCAGAACAGCGCATGTTTGCAAGTGTGGCGGCAGAAGGCCGCCGCATAGTGCCGGGTTCGGGAATTCATCGCGGTCGAATGGGGTTCGTGGCAATGGAACTCCGCGACTTTAACAAGTTGGATCGCAGTTGCAACGAAATTTAAGCGCCCTCGCTTTGCGGGGCGCTTCGGCTAAGGGTTCTTTAGACGCTAACTTGAGCATTTCATCGTGGCTGCTCAGCGCCTTTCACCGGGCTTGCAGGAGCGTATTGCGACTGGCGGTGAGCAGGCAAGGACCGTGGCCTAAGTCGTGTTTTTACCAGACGTTGTCTTAGCATGTCGTACGCCCAGTAAAAACAGAACGTATAGGGAAGGAAAACGAGCAATAGCCCGAGATCCATTAACAGCGCCTGAGCTAAAGTCATCTCCAGCCACCATGCGGTCAACGGTACGGCTATCAGGACCAGACCCGTCTCGAAACCGAGGGCGTGAACGACCCGCGTCCATTTCTGAATTCTGCTTGACGCATAGGAAATAAGGATACCGAAGAAAGAGTTAAATATGAGACCCCACAGCATGGCGATTATAGAAATCGCAAAGGTGAGGGCGGTGGCGTGGCCCAATGGTTTGTCGACTATCCATGACAGGACAGGGGCGAAGATTGATATGGCAAGTCCTTCAAAGAGAAGCACCTGAAAAACTCGTTCGTATAAGCTGCGTGGCATTGCCATCTCGACCTCACTTGTTGATTGACGGTTGTCATTTTCGAGGACGGCGTTTAATATTCCAAATTGCTTACTATCGGGAAATCAGATAGGTCATGGCTGCTTCTATCGACGCGTTGATTGTGTTTTCCGAGGCCTCCGCCGCGGGCTCTTTTTCAGCCGCCGCTAGAAAGCTGGGACGTAGTCAATCGACCGTCAGCACCATCATTGCGGATCTGGAAATTGATGTCGGTGTCACGCTCTTTGATCGAACGACTCGCAAGCCCCGTCTCACCGCGCATGGCGAGGCCCTGCTCGCCAACGCTCGCGAGATTCTCGAGGCGCATGATCGTTTGACGCAGGCGGCGGCACGGCTAAGTGCCGGGTTGGAACCGAGTCTGAGCCTGGCGATATCCAACACCTACCAGCCGCCTCATTACGAGAAACTGCTGGTCGCATTCGAGAAGCGGTTTCCCACGGTCGAGCTCGAGTGTCTGGTCAAGGAGGATGGCGACGTTGTCTCGCTGGTGCAGGAACGCCGGGCACAACTGGGCGTAGTCGCGTCTCAGCCCAGCTATCCTCCCGATGTCCGTGCAATCAGGCTGGCGGAGTCGTCGGAACTCGCACTTTTCGTCGCGACAGGACATCCCTTGAGCGGTGTTCCAGATCTGACGATGGAAAAACTCTCAAGACACCGTGAGTTGCGAATCAGCACGGGAGTGAAGGCAGGCGAGTATGAGAGAAGCGTGCGCGTCTGGTCGGCCGACAGCTATCTGCTCCTGCTGGAAATGGCGGAGCTGGGCTTCGGATGGGCCGAACTGCCTCGCTGGATTGCCGATCGGTTTGGGGCTAAGCAGTTAAAGGAAGTATCGGCGCGCGGATGGCCGCGGTTTGTTGCTGTCGATGCTGTTTGCCTGAAGGGAGCGACATTAGGCGTTGCGGGAAACTGGTTGATGGATGCGCTGACAACGCTTGGCGCCAAAACCAGTATGAAGTAGTCCCGCGAAGCAAATGGCGCGATGAAACGCTATGCGTTGCTGCCAGCCAGCCTCTCGATCATGGCGATGCCCGCTGCCGGGTTGTGCGCCTTGAAGCCGCTGATCACGTACAGATAAACGTCACGAGGGGTATCGGCTGCTGCTGGCTTGCCTAGCGTTTCAAGTCCCTTCGGCGCGCCGCCCGACGCCCAGTTATGCGCCCGCTCAGTCCACAGGTCGAGCGTGTTGTCGTCGTAGCCATACGGAAACGTTTCGGTCGTACCCATGATCCGCGCGTAGACGAACTTCGCGGTTACGTCGGCAATCTGCGGATACTTCGAGTCCCCCGCCATGACAATAGCGACACCATGCTTGCGCGCGAGGGCAACGAAAGCCTCGTCGCGGAAACTCTCGTGCCGCACTTCGACCGCATGACGTATTTCACGACCACCTACGCGCTTGGGCAGCAGGTCCAGGAAACCTTCGAAGTCGTCCGCATCGAATTGTTTGGTCGGGGCGAATTGCCAGTTGATCGGGCCGAGCTTGTTCTTCAACTCGAGCACGCCGCTGGCAAGGAAGCGCTCGACAGATTCGCCGGCCTCAGCGAGCACTCGTCGATGCGTGGAGAAACGCGGCGCCTTTAGCGAGAAGACGAAATCATCCGGCGTTTCGTCGTGCCACTTCGCGAACGTGGCGGGCTTCTGCGAGCCGTAGAATGTGCCGTTGATCTCGATCGTTGTGAGCTTGCGGCTTGCGTATTCGAGTTCGCGCTTTTGCACGAGACCTTTCGGATAAAACGCGCCGCGCCACGGCTCGAAGGTCCAGCCGCCGATGCCGATCCTGATCTGTCCAGCCTTGCCCGCCGTCTTCCGGGTTGCCATGAATGAGACCCCTCCCAGTGCACTCGATGCGCTCAAGTGTAGCGAATCGGCGCACTTTGTTCATCTCATTGCTCTACGCCTGTTTCTTCACAACCGCTTCAACAATGGTGACGATCTGTTGGCTGGCCACCTTCACATGGTTTTCCAACAGCTTGATCCCAAGCTTCACATCACGCTTGCGACACGCTTCGACGAGTTGCATATGTTCTTCGTGGGACTGTTCGCGAATAGGTACCTTCACAACCTGGAAACGAAAATACCGGTCGCAGCGATCATGCAAGACGCGCAGCATCTGCAAGGTAATTTCGCAATGCGCAGGCAGATAAAGCGTCTCATGGAATCGCCAGTTCAAGTGGCCCCATTCACCGCCGCTTGCCTTGTCCATCTCTTTGACAAGCTTTTCAGCCTTGTTGATTTCCGCGTCCGTGATGCGGGCAATGGCTTCGGAAAAAATCCATGGCTCGAGCCGAAGCCGGATATTGAATGTTTCACGAACCTCGTCCACTGACAGGTCGTGAACGTAGGCCCCCTTGTGCGGCACTACATTCAACAGTCCTTCCGCGTGCAGCCGGGTAATCGCCTCTCGCACGGGCACGCGACTGACACCGAGTTCCTCAGCCAGCGCCTCTTGACGCAAAACCTCGCCTGGAGCAATCCGACCGCTCAGAATCATCTGGCGTACCTCGTCCGTTACCAGATCGACAGCCGTAGGCCTCACGATTTTTCGCGATATGCGTTCAACGACTTCGGATGCGCCGCCTGCTTTCGGTGGTCGTTGCTTGAGAGTTGCCGTAGCCATTGCGGGAGCGTCTATTAGAAGGGACGATCAATCGTACCATGGACGGGCTATCGGATCCAAAATCCGAAAACCTCTTTTCAGAGCGACGCACGCCGGATCCAGGCTCCATTTTTCATGACGGCCGCGATCCTCTCGCCTTGTCCGGTCAAGACCGTGATGTCGTCCAGAGGATTGCCATCGACGACGAGCAGGTCGGCGAATGCGCCACTGGCCACCACGCCGAGTTTGCCCTCCATGCCAACGATCTCGGCGCCGATCGCCGTGGCCTGGCAGATCGTTTCGAACGCTCCGACGATGTTGGCACGAATCGACAGTTCATCGCTTTGAAACTGATGCATGTCGCCGAGCAGGTCCGTCCCTAGTCCTACCTTGACGCCATGCCGCCGCAAGATCTCCAGCGCGCGCAATCCCTGCGTTCGAACATCTTCGTTCTTCAACAATGCGCTTTCCGACACACCCGACTTCGCGCCTACTTTGCTCATTGCGTCGTACGTGACCAAGGTAGGAACCGCGTAGGCGCCATGTTCCGCCATCACCGCCGCAGCCTCGTCATCAATCAGGTTGCCGTGCTCGATCGTACGTACGCCCAGTTTGACCACGCGAGAAATAGCGGCACCCGTGTACGCGTGCGCCATCACATACGTCTGATGCGACTGAGCTTCTTCGACAGCAGCTTTGACTTCATCGACCGAAAACTGGAAATTTCCAATCGGGTCGGTTGGTGACGCCACGCCACCCGACGCCATGATCTTCACGTGGTTTGCGCCTGCGCGCATTTCTTCCCGCACGGCTTTTCGCATCTCGTCCACGCCATCGACAATTCGTCCGATCGCACCAAGGTTGCGGCTACAACCGCAAGGATCAGGATCAGAGTTATCAAAGCGATCGCGAAAATCACCGTGGCCGCCGGTTTGCGAAAGCGCCTTTCCGGCTATGAAAAGCCGTGGACCGGCAATCACGCCTTCTTCAATGGCTTTAGCCAGGGCATAGTCGGCACCGCCGGCGTCTCGCACCGTTGTAAAGCCGCGACTCAGCATTGCTGCGAGAATGGGGACTGCTTTCAAGACGGCGAACGTATTGGGCAGACGGCTGTTAGAGCCCAAATGCGCGACCGATGCAATGACGTGAGCGTGGCAATCGATCAACCCCGGCATGACAGTCCGGCCATCTACATCGATCACTTCGGCGCCATCGGCAGAGACGGGCTCGCGGGAGACGTGCGTGATCTTGTGTCCTTCGATGACGATCGAATACAGCGCTGTGTCACGTTCGTGATTCTTATCCAGAACCCGCGCGTTTTTGAGGATCAACATTGCTGCTCCATTGAGAGAGGACCGTCGAACCGCGTCAGCTCGGCGGCCTGGAAATCATTTCAGCAGGAAACCTTTCGAGAGAGGATCACGGTCGTCCACGAAGATCGTGTTGTGCCCGGTCACTCGAGCCCATCCTTCAATGCTCGGAATGATGGCGTCGAACGCGCCTACCTTGGTCGCTTCGGTGGCAACGCCGTCGAACAGCGTACCGATGATGCTTTCGTGCACGAAACGCTCACCAATCTCGAGCTTGCCTTTTGCAACGAGGTGAGCCATTCGCGCCGACGTACCGGTTCCGCACGGTGAGCGGTCGATTGCCTTGTCGCCGTAGAACACGGCATTTCGCGCAGTAGCACCGGCTACAGTCGGCTCCCCGGTCCACATGACATGGCTTAGCCCGCGAATCTCCGGTTTTTCCGGGTGAATGAAGTCGTACTTTTCGTTGGCTTTCTGACGAAGAACCGGGCTCAGGCGCTGGATGTCGGAAGGTTTCAACGTATGCAATCCCGCGAAATTTTCTTGAGCTTCAATGATCGCGTAGAAGTTGCCGCCATAGGCCACATCAAAGCGGATCTCGCCGATGCCGTCGACTTCCACGCTGAGATCGGATGAATGCAGGAACGATGGGACGTTGATCAATTGAACCGAGTCGACATGCTCGCCAGTCATCTTGTACCGTGCCACGACCAGGCCTGCTGGCGTGTCCAGGCGCACAACGCCTGGCTCACGCGGACGTACCAGACCGTTTTCGATAGCGGTGGTGACGGTGCCGATGGTTCCGTGACCACACATGGGCAGACAACCGCTCACCTCGATAAACAGAATCGAGATATCGCAGTCGGCACGAGTCGACGGATACAGGATTGAGCCGGACATGACTTCGTGTCCGCGGGGCTCGAACATCAGGGCAGTGCGGATCCAGTCGAACTCCTGCTCGAAGTGAGCGCGGCGCTCGATCATGTTTGCACCCTTGAGTACTGGGGCGCCACCAGCCACCACGCGCACAGGGTTGCCGCACGTGTGACCGTCGATACAGAAGAAGGTGCTTTTCATTTATCTTGCTCCGGTTCACCCACCAAATTTCCCAGGCAGTCGCGCGATGCGTAAACGTAACGCGGAGCTGACGTAAGAAACCTGGATCGTTTTTGCTGGAGGCTTACGAAAACGCCTTTAGATCCGTCATCGTCTTTTCGACGATGGCGATAATCTTCCGACGCTCTTCGCCCTCTAGCTTCAGACGCGGCGCCTTCAGGTTTTCCGAATAGCCCGCTGTGATGTTTTCGGCCAGCTTGATGTACTGGACAAGCTTTACGTGGACGTCGAGATGGAACAACGGCGTAAGCACACGATAAAGCTTACGCGCCTTTTCGAAGTCACCGCTCACGGCGAGGTTGAGGAGTTCAACCGATTCCTTCGGCACGGCGTTAGCCATTCCCGACACCCAGCCGGTTACGCCAAGGGCTGCCGATTCCAGTACCAGATCGTCGACACCGCAGAACACCAGGAAGCGATCGCCGAACTGGTTGTACAGGTCTGTCACGCGTGTCGTGTCGTACGATTCTTCCTTGACTGCAACAATATTGGCTTCGCCCTTCAACTGTTCCAGCAGGTCCGGGCGCATGTCCACGCCGTAACCACGCGGATTGTTGTAGATCATGATGCCAAGCTTCGTGGCGCGCGCAATGGCGCGATAAAACTCCACCGTTTCGCGGTCATCCGACTTGTACGTCAGCCCCGGAAAAACCATCAAGCCCTGCACGCCAATTATCTCGGCATCCTTCGCAAACTGGATAGCGCTTCCGGTGTTCGTCTCAGCAAGTCCCGACACGATAGGCACGCGGCCTCCAACGGTCTCGACCGCGATCTTCAACACCGTGCGCTTTTCGTCCGGTGTGAGTTGAGCGTTTTCCCCGACCATACCCATCATGACAACACCGCCCACGCCATTGTCGATCAGCCGGTTCAGACCTGCCTTGATTGCTTCCGTGTCGAGCGAGCCATCGTCCTTCAATTTCGTCGTGACTGCAGGGAAAACGCCTTTCCAATTAACTTGCATGACTACACCTCTGAGAATGAATAAATAATTGAGCGGGCTTCGCCGCAAGAAACCGAGGGCGTATCTACGCCTCGCTTATTTCCGGAATCGCTTGATCGAATATTCCTCAAGCGAGGTCCGGGGTGTTCGATTAACCAACAGGTCCGCAACAAGTGCACCGGTCGTAGCGCACTGCGTCAGCCCTAGATGCCCGTGGCCAAACGCATAGATGACGTTGGCCGTGGTCGGTGACTTACCGATCACGGGCAATGAGTCAGGCGTTGCTGGACGGTGTCCCATCCACTGAACCGCACCTTCGTCCCTGATGCCCGGCAAAAATCTTTTTCCGAGCGTCAATAACGCATCGCTGCGCTTGTAGTTCGGAGCCGCCTTCAGACCCGCGAACTCTGCCGCCCCACCGATCCGGATACCGATATCGAGCGGCGTCGCGACAAATTTCCGTTCGGCGAAAATGACCTCTCTCGACAGTGCAATGCCAGGTTGCGGCAACGTGGTGTTGTAGCCCCGCTCACTGTCGAGCAGCACGCGGTCGCCGACGGATTCTGCTAACGCGGCAGACCACGCACCCGTTGCGACCACGACCTGGCAAGCGGGTATCGACTCACCGTTTCGCAGGACGGCCGCCGGCGCGTCGCCCTTGGAGACATCCAGCTTGGTGACCGCGCCTTCCACCATTCGTGCGCCAAGCGCATTCACACGGCCCCTGAGTTGCGAGACAAGTTGTTTAGGGTCTCCAATATGGGACCAGTCTTCAAGGAATATGCCGTGCCTGAAAACGGGCGCTAACGCGGGTTCGTATTCCCGCACTTCTTGCTGGTTCAGCGCACGCCAGCGCACACCCAGTTCTCGCTTGAGCTTCCACTCGCGCGCGTCCGCATGAAATGCTTCGTCGGTTTCGTAAAGCGTAATCGCACCCCGGCGATAGAACGTGCTCATCGCACCAACGTCCTCGAACATTGGCACAAGATCGTCATAGACGCGGTTGTTCAAGGCCGCGAGTGCGAGTGATATCTGCCTGAACCGCGTAGGGCTGCTCGCCCGCTGGAATTCCAGGAACCACGGCAGGGCGTTCGGTACATGCTTCCAGTCAAGTGCAAGAGGTCCTAGCGGATCGAACAGCCACTTGCTTGCTTTGAAGAGCAGGCCGGGTACCGAAATAGGCGTGCTTTCGGTCACCGCGATTCCGCCAGCGTTACCGTGCGAGGTGCGGTCGCCCTCGAAATCGCGATCGACGAGGGTGACCGTCAGCCCTTCTTTCAACGCTGACCACGCACACGCGAGTCCGATAATTCCAGCGCCGATGACGAGGACCTCTGGAATTGTCGAAGTTCGGGTGGTCTGATTTGCCATGACTCAAATTACGTGTTGGGTGAGCGGCGGACGATAGAAGCATCGCCCGCACCGTGAATCGATTACTTGGAGCCGAGAACGTCGACCGGCTTCCACTGACCGTTCTCACACTTGTAGACTGTGATGATCGCGTCCTTCAGATCGCCGTACTGGTCATATGAAAAGTGGTCCGTGGTGACGCCCTTCATGTCGATCTTTGCGAGCACCGGAAGATACTTGGCCGGATCCGAGGAGTTGGCGGCGACCATCGACTTCATCAATGCCATTGCTCCATCGTAGCTATAAGGCGAGTAGGTTGTCGGCTCCGTGTTGAACTTAGCCTTGTAACGCTGCGTAAAGCCAGGGCCACCGGGCATTTTTTCAAGCGGCAGACCAGCAAGCGACACGATCGCGCCGTTAGCCGCGCTCCCCGCGATCTTGATGAAGTCATCCGTCTTCGACATTTCACCCGATGCAAACGTGCCTTGCATGGCGAGCGTGCGAGCCTGCTTGATCATCGGTGCGGACTGCGCGTCAGCGCCAGCGTAATAAATGAAGTCCGGATTCCTGGCCTTTACGCTGGTCAGGATTGCCTTGAAGTCGACTGCCTTGTCATTCGTGAACTCATGATCGACAATATTTCCGCCGGCGGCCTTCGCCGACTTTTCGAACTCCTCGGCAAGACCCTGTCCATAAGCCGTGCGATCGTCGATGATGGCTATACGCTTCGCTTTCAATGTCTGCACCACGTACTTGCCCATCACGCCGCCTTGCTGCGTGTCGGAGGTCATCATGCGAAACGTCGTCTTGAAGCCTTGCCGCGTGTATGCAGGGGCGGTCGCCGTCGAGATCTGCGCAATACCTGCGCGTGAATAGATTGCCGACGCAGGAATGGTCACGCCCGAGTTGAAGTGGCCGATCATCCCTTTGATACCGTCGTCGACCAGCTTTTGCGCGACCACCGTACCGGTCTTCGGGTCCGCCTGATCGTCCATGCTTTCGAGCGTGAACCGGGTTTCTTTTCCGTCGACCTTCGGCTTCGTTGCGTTGAAGTCGTCCAACGCAAGAAGGACGCCCGACTGAAAATCCTTTCCGTACTGTGCTTGCGCGCCGGTCATCGGCGCGGCTAGCCCCAACAAGACGGACTGAGTATCGGCATGCGCCGCGACCGCGAAGGTCAGGCCGACAGCAGAAATTGTTGCTGCGATCATGGACAAGTGAGTTTTCATCTGAGTCTCCGGTACTGCTTCAGTTTCCGACTGCAGTGGGCACTGTTTTATATTGGATACATTATCCATTTATCGAAAACATGATGCCGCCGGCGATCGGGGTTGTCAATTGGATTATCGAAAAATGCGTTCGTCAAGTAGACGGACCTCACGGCCGGCTCCTTACACCGCCTCCAGGTTCCCGCTGTCGTGGTCGAGCAGTGGGAGCGCGGCAAGACTTGCTTCCAGGGGTATGACCGAGAACTGGGCGAACACGTATGCGAGCTCGATCAACGCGTCGTTATATTGCCCCGGGCCGTCAAGGAGGTTGAGAGAACCGATGGTGACTCCCTGCTTCCGAACCGGGATGTTCAAGACGCTTTCGCATCCGTTTGCCCACAACACCTCGTAGTCCGAGAACGCGGCTTTGATGTCCTCACGTGTCGAGCCGCGAAAGATCTTGCCGTCCTCCAGGACATGTCGTGTCCACATGCTTTTTGTTACGCGCTTGCGACCGCCCACGGGGTTGAAATCCGGTCGGGTGCTGTATACGCGTCCGAGTAATCCGTTTTGTGAGTCGTAGGCGAGTACCGTGAACAGCCGGTGACCGAAGGCATCGCGAAGGGCGCGCTCCAGGTCCTTCCAGAACACATCAGGTGCCTCGCCACAATGCAGCGAGTATGCAAGGGAGGTGATTGCCGTGATCGGACTAGCGGAAAACATGATTAGATCCCTGCTTTTGCCGGCGGAAGACTCTCCGCGTGATCATCACCGTATTCAGCAGCAGTGATTTCTTCGAGCGTACGACCAGTCGTTGATACACCCAGGATCAGGACGGCAAGACCACCCATTGCAAGCATCGCGGTACACATTCCAAAGACGCCCGGAAAACCCCATAACGGATAGATATAACCCACCAGCATGGGCGAACAGATAGCGCCGATACGCCCGAATGCGGAAGCGGTGCCCATGCCCGTTGCTCGCAAGTGCGTAGGGAATACTTCCGGCGTGTACGCATATTGGCCTGCATTGACGCCATTCATGGAAAAGGAGAGGGCGACCGCAAAGATGACGATGGTGAGGTCCGTGGTGGAGAACGCCAGACTAACGGCGGAGAGACAGGCAAGCACCATATAGGTCACGATCGTGGCTTTGCGGCCGATCTTCTCGTTGAAGTACGCCGCAGAGTAATAGCCGGGAATCTGTGCGACATAGATACCGATCGAGAAGCCAAAGCTTTTTGTAATAGTCATTCCGTGCTGAACAAGCAGTCCGGGTATCCACACGAAAAATGCGTAGGAACAGAACGTGATGGACAGCCACAAGCACCAGGTCATGAAGGTCGTTTTGGTCAAGGGCGCCATCCACAACGTTCTTAGATTGCCGAAGAATGAGCTCGAACGCTCATGCAAAAACGGGGCATCCGCGGTGGCAACCACGGGAGCCAGTTTTACGCCCCGTCGCTCGATCTGCGCTTCGATATCGGCCACGACCGCGCCTGCTTCAGCATGACGCCCGCGGCTTTCGAGCCAACGCGGCGATTCATGAAGCGACTTGCGCCACCAGAGCAAAACCAGAACCGGCAGGGACACGATCACGAGCGCCATGCGCCAGCCCTCGGGACTAAGCGGAATGACGAAGAAACCAATGAGGGCCGCCGCGACAAAGCCGAACGAGAAGAACCCTGCCAGAGCGCCTGCGAAGCTGCCGCGGTACTTGTTGCTCACGAACTCGACGAGAAACGGGGCAATGATCGCACCTTCGGCACCCATGCCGACCCCGGCCAATGCACGCAATACGAAGAACGTGTGCCAGTCGTTCACGAAGGCGTTAGCCAGCGTAAGCACGCAAAAAATCATGAGCGCCCACATCATGATGACCTTGCGGCCGAAGCGGTCGCCCAGTAAACCAGCGAACAGCGCACCCACCAGGAAACCGATATAGGTGCTGCTTCCAAGCAGCCCGGTTTCGAAGCTGGTCAGGTGCCACTTGGTGCGAAGCACCGGCAGGATGAAGGCAATGATTGCCGCATCGACTGCCTCGAACATGAAGCCGAGGCCGCCCATGACGAGCAACTTGAAATGGAAGTGGCTAAACGGCAACCGTTCAAGCCGCGCTGCTATGGGTGACATAAGAAGCTCCAATGATGGAGAGAATCCCCGGACACTTTCGCGCCTGGCGCTCAATGAAGTTGATTTCGGATATGTTAAATATCCTGGATCCAAAATACAATGTCAACCGTCGTTACCCCTAGTTCATCTTGGCTGATTGGGGTTAACCCGCTGATTGAATGGTGTTTTGAAGCGTCCCGAGATGACGGGTGAAGGTTCTTTTCGAGCTATTGAACGCTTCGCCAACGTGGTGAGATTAGCAGGATAAAATTGGCGTCAATATCTTGGATCCAATATAATTGGTCAAGAAATTTCTTGTTATCGTTTTCGATAGGTACAAACGCAGATAGGGCTGCCTGATGTGTCGGACAGTGCACGCGTCTCTTGACTTAGGTTCGGGAGTTGCTTACGCTTAGCAGTATATTGTATCCAAAACCGTGCTGGAGACTAGGGCAGATTATCTCTGGTGCGCAAGCAAAGGCAAAAAATGGACGGTGCGGTAAGGCTAACCCTTGGTGAACTGTTCGACCTGTCATTTAGGGTGTTGACAGTAAATGGCATGGCTCACGACCACGCGCAAGCGATCGCTAAAGTAATCGCTGCCGGGCAACGTGATGAGTGTCAGTCGCATGGAATCTATCGATTGATAGTATGTGTCAACACGCTGCGCAAAGGCAAAGTGGTCCGCGACGCCAAGCCGGTGATAACGGATGTTTCGCCGGCTTTGGTTCGGGTAGATGCCCGGTTCGGTTATTCACAACTCGCGTTTGAAATGGGCAGCAAGGTTCTCGTCGAGAAGGCTCGAACAGTAGGCATTGCCGCGCTTGCCATTAACAACTGCTTCCACTTCTCGGCCCTTTGGCCGGAGGTCGAGCGATTGGCGAGCGAGGGACTAGCGGCTCTCGCAATGACACCAAGTCACAGTTGGGTCGCGCCTGCGGGTGGAACGAAGCCGGTATTTGGCACCAACCCTATCGCCTTCGCATGGCCTCGACCAGGCGGAGTCCCGTTCGTGTTTGACTTTGCGACAAGCGCGATTGCTCGCGGCGACATCGAGTTGCATCGTCGCTCGGATAAGAAAATTCCACCTGGATGGGCCTTGGACTCGGAAGGCCAACCGACTGAGGATCCTGCCGCGGCAATGAAAGGCGCCATGCTCACGTTTGGAGCTCACAAAGGCTCCGCGTTGGCGGCAATGGTCGAATTGTTAGCTGGCCCGTTGATCGGGGATCTCACATCGGCCGACTCGAAAGCTTTCGACGAGGGTGCGGATGCTACGCCGTGCCATGGTGAACTCATATTGGCTTTTAACCCTGTTCTTTTCACCGGGCCTGAGAGAGCAGAACACGATAAGCGTGCTGAAGCATTGTTCGACGGCATCGTGAGTCAAGGTGCGCGCCTTCCCTCACAACGGCGTTTCGACGCGAGGCTAAGAAGCGAGGCGAACGGTGTTAACGTGCCCCGCAAACTCTATGACGACGTTTTGGCACTCATCCCGGGGTAAGTCCGGCGCTGCCCCGAAACCTACGCCGCGTCACCATCCAGAATTTCGATCACAAAGTCGATGAACGCTCGCACCTTTGCAGCGGGTAAATGACGCGAAGGATAGAGCGCGTAGAGCGGAAATGTTTCTCCCGCATAGTTCGAAAGCAGCTCGATAAGACGGCCTTTATCGATAAGATCCCGAAGCCCGCTGGCCTTGATGCGTGCAATCCCCACGCCTGCAAGACATGCACCCAGCATGGTGCCGGCTTCGGTGACCAGGAGGCGGCCGGAAGTCTTCACGGGGATGATTTGACGACCGGATTTGTACTCCCATTCCAGCGGTTGTCCAGTCACTGAATTTCGCATCTGGATGCACGCGTGATTGACGAGGTCCGCGGGTGTTTCAGGTCGGCCATGCTTCCTGATGTAGGCCGGCGCGGCAACGGTCACGGTACGGGTCGCGAGCAATTTGCGCGCGATGAGAGACGATGAGGGTGGTTGCCCGAAGCGCATCGCGATCTCGAGACCTTTGGCAACGAGATCGCCGAGTTGCTCGCGTGTCGCCAACTCCAGCGAAAGTTCAGGGTAACGATCCAGGAACTTCGCGATATGAGGCGCCAGCATCCTGCGCGAAAAAAATGCATCGACATTCACACGCAAGCGTCCCCGCACGGCAGCAGAGGCCCCGGCTGCCAGAGTCACCGCATCGCCGATACCCGTCAGCAGCGGGCCGATTTCCTCATACAGCTGCCTTCCTTCGTCCGTCAGTGTCACGGAGCGCGTGGTCCGGTCAAGCAGACGCACGCCAATGTTCAATTCGAGCCGGCCAACGGCGCGACTCACCCCGGAGGGTGACAAACCCAGAGCGTCTGCTGCGCGCGCAAAGCTGCCGCTTTCCACGATCGCGGCTAGAACGCTGATATTGGACAGCGTGCGTCCGTCGAAGCTCATTTTATAACTCGTGCGTGAAGGTCATTAATGATGTGACTCAGCGATCGATCGCGCTTTTTTGCACGACCAACCCAGGACGAATTACGCCGCGACGTATGAGGCAATGCTTGCTGATGCACACACCGGACCCGAGATTGCCGGCAGCATCACTGTGGGTGCGATTGTCTCGGCAATGGGCTTTCTTTCGCAGAATCTGGTTAGTCTGAAAGCCGAGTATCCGCGTCTCGATGTTCGACTCGTTCTCGGTCATAGCGGCGAGCTTGCCGAACGGGTACGGGCGTTCGAGATAGACGCTGCGCTCACCGTGCAGATACCGCACGAGATGCCCGTCAATGTGCAGTGGACACCGCTTTATGAGGAACCTCTGATGCTCATTGCGAGCACACGGGTTGCGGCCGCACAGGCAGATGTGGCGTCCTTGCTCAAGAGTCATCCGTTCATTCGCTTCGACCGGACATCTCCCACCGGGGCAAAAGTGGAACAGACCTTGCGACGCATGCGGATAAAACCCAAGGAGATTCTCGAGGTCAATTCGGTGGCCGCCATC
>Ga0255336_101655_pt1 | contig 14517 bp, 17 predicted proteins | sample MeOH1_35cm_T3_17_FD_189102 | JGI IMG/M metagenome (GOLD analysis project Ga0255336, IMG submission 189102) | Sandy soil microbial communities from University of British Columbia, Vancouver, Canada - MeOH1_35cm_T3_179 | ecosystem: Engineered > Artificial ecosystem > Sand microcosm > Unclassified ...
GCGCCCGCCGTCGTCTCGACCGCCGTGGCCGGGTTGCCGTCAACGGTGTCCACGGTGGTCACCGTCGCGATACTCATCCGTCTCCTTCTCGCGCTTTCATCGTCCAGCTTTTCGATGGTCTGCACACGCTGCTGAAGCGTCGCCAGCATATTGTCCTCCTCCAGAGACATATTCTCGAGGATGACCGGAATGACAATATTGAGCTGGCGCGCAGAATCCGCCGCCAGGGCCTCTGAGGCGACCGCGGCCCGAATCGCACGGAGACCGGCGGTCCGCCACCTCAGGGAGAGCGGGATCGAGTCTCCCGCTTTCCCACGGCCTCCTTGATTCTTGGTCGCAAACGCAGCATAGAGCTCGAGGATCGAGAGATATTGTTGGGCGCGATGTTGATCGGCCGTGAGCGATGCCGCATCCACATGCTTACAGTATGCTTCAAATGCAGGAACCGACTCTTCCACCATGTTGATATCTTTCGATCGTAGAACGCAGTCCAGGATTGTCATGACGGATCGCGAGTAGAGAGACAAATCGTGCGGAGCCTTTTCAATGATCGCTGTGAGGATCTGGAACGTGACCTGGACATTGCTATTTCTCTCGTTAGCCGTTCCGTCTGGGGAGGTAAGAAAAGAGGCAACAATGTAAAATTGGGAACCGAAGAGAAGAGAAAGAATCTGCGCACCCAAGCTTGCCCCTATACACATCGCTCGCTGTCTTCTTCTCCAGAAAGGCCCCGACCTTCTGGAGCTTGCTGCGACGAGTGCTGGCGTAGTACAATAGATAGCTGAGTTCTGACGCATTGGCGTGCACTTCTTGCACGTTTTTCTGATACTTGGGGTAGCATTTCAACACGAGGACCTGATGCTTGGGCCGGCACTTCTGGCTCGCGCTGTGAAAGGGATGTAGAATGGAACTCATCGCGACGAGGAAAGGAATAGAGAACGTGGCCGCCGCGTGGATGCGCCGTCATTGGGCGGGAGGGTAATCGCTAACGCGTTGGGGGGTGCATCTTTTTCGCTTCAGTCAGTTTTATCCCACGCGTCAACCCAGACACGTTCGCAGCTCGCGGGAGAGTCGTCCGATTTCAAGAGGAAAGAGGATAGCCCGGAATGTCTGGATCGTTTCCATGTGAGATGGAGGTTGCGCTGCTCAAAAACCGTGCTGAACAGGATCAGCTTGAGGGATCATCGGCATGACGCTGGTCACTCTGCAGGCTGCCCGGGACCGCGATCTGACTGGGCCCGAGACGCCGGTCTTGGCGCGAACTCGTACTCGTACGCTGGACCTAGTTTGTTTCCCTCAGCACGTGTAATCATCCTACTCCCTGACCCGCTCCTCTGGACATGTCGGTTATGATTTGGCGAGATCCTTGCTGTGGGAAGGGTTCGGTTGAAGAAAGATATGTTAAACAGCTGGCCGTCTGTAGCAGCGGCCAGCGCGGACAGCTCCCCCAGCAAGAAATGTGTCCCGCTCGACGGGCGAGGTTGTGCACAATTTATGCCGCACAGGACATATCTGGTGCTTGGGCACTGCTCAGACTGTAGCAGACCTCGATCTACTAAGCTTTGCTTTGCATGTGCAAGCAAATGCGGGGATCTCCCAGGCCGATTTTGCCAGGCCAATTTGCCAGGCCAAAACGGTTACCGGATCAGTGGCCATTGGCTCCTTGCAGTTGAGATAGAATGGCGGTGCTGGCAGAGTCTCAAATCCTGCTCGCCGGCTGGTCCGGCTTACGCTCAATGTGCTAGAGCTCTGAACGTGCCGGAGCTCTGAACGTGCTGGGACTCTGGACGTTTGTGGTCGCCACAGCGGACGTCTCATCGACGATCTCCTCACACCAATGATCCTCGCGGCCCAGACAGGTGGCAGAACATTGCATCCTCACGAATGGCAACCCTCTCCTGACCCCCAGGTGGGATGAGCTCTGAGTAGTAGCAGTTGTCGCAGTTGGCCCGGGGTCTTTTTCGGGCCCGTGCAATGCCCACCACTCCAGCCACTGTTTTTGGGGCAACACGAGCAGCCTTTTGCACTTGGTGCACCGACGCCCAGCCTGGTCCTTCAACAGGCCAAGTCGGTCCAGCACCGTCTCCGATGTCTCGGGAGGCATCAGCTCGACCAGATCGACCCGGGGTTCAAGCTTTGCGAGCTGTCGCAACACCAATTCGGTCAGAGAAGGAACGGACGGTGAATGGGACGCAGCGTGGTCAACAAGAGCAGCTGCACCACCTGCAGCACCACCACACTCATCCCCTCTAATGGCAAGCCTGGTCAGGACCGCGCTGGCCCTGCCCTGGACATGACAAAGTCCGATTGGGACATGGTCTGGTATCGATGTCCACGGATTGGGCTCCGATATGATCTGATCGAGCTTGTGAAAGCGTGCTAGTTCCAGCACCTCGAACGGAAGGTAACGCAATTGGTTTCCGGCGACGTTCAATGTTTGCAGGTTCACCAGGTCTCGAATTCCAGGAGGGATATCGGTGAGATTATTCTGGCGTAGGCTGAGCAGACGCAAGTTGTGCAAGTCGAGGATCGGTCGCGGAACTTTCACCAAGAGGTTGTTCGCCAGATACAAGCGCAGTTCCGTTTCGAGCGAAGTGCCAGTGTCCAACATTCCGGGCACAATGTCGGTCTGCTTGGTCAGCGTGTGAAGCTGAGAGATCTCTGGCGGCAAAGTCGACAGAGACATGGACCTAGGACAACGGTCGATTAGGTTCTGCTTGTTCCTCGCTGTTGGTGCGACATTGGCAGGTACTCACGACAAGTCCACATCCTCCCGTCCTTGATCCAGACACTGGTGCACGATCGCAAGGACTGGGTCGTGCTCTGAACGTATTGGAGACGCGCGTTTCACCAGGTCTACGCTCACGAGTGAGCGTGCCGCTCCGAGACGTCCCCCAAAGAAACGGCCATGCCCGGCTTCCGCATCCTTATTTTGATCCTGGAGCAACTCCTCCTCCAGCGCTCCAAACGAATCGCTCGATAACAGGACATCCTCACTCCCTTCACTCCCCATAAAGATACCTGAGTCAAAGTTCCGCTGGAACTCCCTTTTCTTTTCGGGCCTGCCAGCCGTGACCCGGTGATCCCACCATGACCCCTTGTAATGCCGCTTCTTCCCCTTTCTCCTTCTTCCGTCGGCCTCATAATCCTCTGCGCCGGGTGTCTGCTCGTCGCTGGAGAACAAGGCCGGGTCGCTCGATGTCGAAGTGAGCGGCTCATCGTCGTAGTCTGAGTGGGTCCGTTTGCGACAAAGCAAAGACGGGAGCCGCGGTGAAGAGGACGGCGGTGAAGAGGACGACGATGAAGATAAGGGTAGAGCGGTGGTGGAGGACGCGGGCAGCGGGGGCAAGTCGACATCGTCCATTGGGTTGGTCACGCGTCGACGTGGGTGATGACCTGGCCAGCACAGAGCGTTGTCCGGAAGGGTCAATGTCAGCAGCAGCGCAATAAATGTGGAAACGAAAGAAAAGGTCAGTAAATGGTCCTGGCCATAGTAATAAATTAATGACAGCACGCGCTGGGCGCACGCGCAGTGGGGTTGGAGTTGATCCGGAAGGAGTAAGAGGGTAAATACAACATACGCGTGTGGTGGAGCCGGCCGAAGATGGTGCTCAGTAAGTCTCGGCCAAGGTATACGACCATTCCCGAGCCACTATTGAGCCTGGACATGCTCATCATGTTGACAATACTATGCGGCGGCACATTCCGTGTGGACTATCATCGTCCAAAAAGATGACAACTACTGTGCTTGCGTGCTTGGTCCACCACCGCCTCCAGACTTCACATGAGAATATGGTCGCAGGGAGTCTCTTCGTTGGCAACAAATCAATTACAAATGGGAGGATAATGTGTACTTCTCTCAGCTAACCTAACTCGCCTGCCGGCTGGAAGGATAAAGTCGTGACGGTCGTTAGATCACTTCTTCGAAACGCTGACCACGGAACTCATGCAAACATCCTCCTCCCGTCATTGCCCCTGTCCAATGCCATCGATCGTCCACGGATCGAAGAGCCATCTGCGCCCCAGGCGAATTTCCCCGAACTTAGGCTCAATACCCTGATCTTGCGATCGGGCCAACGATAAATGTCCTTCAAACTCTCTCGGAGACGAAATGGATGGGTATCAGGAGAATAAAAAAGTGGTTCAGCAACTGGTGCTGGTTGAGTTGACTCAGTCAAATCCGGGGCCAGTCGTGGACTATGCCCGTGAAATTGCGCAGGTGTGAAGGAACGACAGGTGTCCAGCGAGACGCGAAGCGCTGCTGTGATTGAGTTTTCAGAAGATCAGGTCATAACGAACCCCAGATCAGAGCTGCTGCGCCCACCACCGCGGCCACGGCAAGGTTGGCGTGATCAATACTGGCCCCATTGACCAGGCAGTCCTTGCAGGTGCTGGCGGCGGCGGCGGCAGCCGAGGTCTGCGACACAAAGAGGGACGTGGTGCCGATAGCAGTCGCCGCGGAGTTGGTCGCATAAGAGGTAGCATTCCAGCCCGTCGGCTTGGAGGAGTAGTGCATGGTGACGGTGGCATTGGCGTAAACCAAAGTCTTGGTGATGGTCGTGGTGACGGGAATGGACGAGGTACTGGTTCCCCAGTCGTCCGTGATCTGAGCGACGGTGGCCGCGGGTGCTAAGAGCACCACAAGCGCCGTGACCGCGGAGGTGAGGCGCATCTCGATTCAGACGCGATCGGCAATGTTCGGATGGTTGAGATGGATAGAGAGAAGGTGAGGGGACAGTTGGCGTCAATGCATTGAGCTGGTTCGTGCCGGGTCCTAACTGGTGCGGGAACTGCGAAGCTGCTGCTGGCGGTGCTTCCTGCTTTCACCGTCCGTTCGAGTTGGAGAGCGAGCTGCTGGAGCGTCTGAAACTGAGGGTGGGTGTGTTATAGTGAGCGAGTGAGCGCTGCTCGAGGTGAAGCGAAGATCAGATGGGCTGAGAGGTAGCTCAGCGACTCGGACGACAACGAGATGCTGTCGAGATGGTGGCAGCAGTTGGGGGCTGTATCGGCAAGAGACAAGACATGGAGCAGGGAGCACAAGGGTATAAGTGGGTGCAGGGTCGCGCAGGGGTGTATGTGCGATGTTCTGATGGTGGAGCGCTGCCGGGCAGCGGTCGCGACGGTAGAACTGACTGAAGGGAGCAGATTGCGTTGCAAGCTAGCAACAGGACAACCTCGCGACGAGCGATGAACGACAGCGGATTGGATTGGATGATGGGATTGAGTCATTTAGACAGGGCATGGTTGGCCGTAGCAGACAGGCCGCCCGACGCCAGACAGAACCGTTGGCAGACGGGTTGGCAGGCTGGCAGTTGGCGCGCCTGTCCACTGGCTGGAAGCTGGGTTCGAGTATCACAGTTCCATGGAGAGTGGATTCAATGATGGGCGCTACTTTTTGATACAAATTTCCCGATACCCCACAGGGCGAGGCAGAATCAGAAGTAGCGCCGGGGAAAAACCAATTGGAAACGGCGCCGCCTTGGATTAAGGTGCCATTTGAGAAAGCTTTTGTGATGCGCTCGCGAGCTGATTGGTCGACCCCTGACGTGCCCCGCACTGCACTCTCGGCAGCAGCCGCCCTATCTTCTTGCCAATCTCTCGTGCCCACACCCTGATGCATGGTCGGAAAAATTGTCTGGCTCGACGGCGAATCCTCGTTGCAGGAGAACCAGTGTTGGGCTCCACTGATGAGGGGGCCGTTACAGCTAACGAGCACGAGACCAGTCACGGCACTATGATTCTGATTCTCGCCCATGGCATAATCTCTCCCTCTCGTGTGGGCGCGGGCACGATTGATATATGTCGCCAGCTGTCTGAATCGCCCTCTGGTCAGCCTGCGAGATGACCCGGCCTGTGCACAGCACGCTCCAAGGCATGCAGCAGATGGGTAATAACGGCGCGGAGGTTTAATTACTGTTAATGTTACTATGATCGCAGCGTCACAGCTTCGGACGCCAGTGGGTCCGTGTGTCGGCTGGCGTCATCATCGATTGTCTGCCGAGCAGCGTGTGAAATTGCTTGACATCCAACTTGACGGCGGGGGGTGTTGTCCGGTCTGTTCTCGGCCTTGTCCGTGCACCATTGCCCGACCTGTTCGTCGATTAATTATGCCTTATGGACTGGAATTGGACTGGAATTGAGCCCAAAACTGACCGACGTCGACACATGGCTATTATTGTGCTGGAACAGAATGCCAGAACAGAATGCCAGAACAGAATGCCAGAACACACGTACCAGAACAGAATGCCAGAACAGACGTGCCAGAACAAAAGGCCAGAACGGACGTGCTAGAACAAGACCTGCCAGAAAGAACTTTGTCACAGCAAGCACGTGACCTCAGTGGCACGTGATGGGTGCTTGGCGCTGGGGCTCTAGTGCCACTTTCAAAGAAAGGGCACAACACCCAAGTCATCAAGTAGTATCCAAATCATCAGCGAGTTCATCGCAACCTACCACCGCATGGATAGGAATGCTAATGCCCTGAAAGAAACGGTCACGGACTGGACTGCCTGCCGCAGAGACAGCATTATCATGTGCACTTATCATCTTCCATTCTCGTGCCGTGTTGGAGTCATGAACCAAGTTTAGGACTTGCTGTTGGGCATTGCTAACTATTCTGAATGCGGATTGATCACGTGATGTACTTGGCTCCGGCGCTCAGACAGAATCAATATCAACTAATTCATATTGCTAGCTCTCGGATGAGAAATGGTCATAGCGAGTCAGTCATAACATCAGGTTCTTGATGCCTACAGTGCGAGGTATAACAGGGCGTCACGTGACTCCTGGGCTAGGCCTATATCGATCCCTCGGGGCACCAGTAGACAGCTAGACCTGCCACACCTCGGTCGAACCACAGGCCTACTTGGATTGACGCACAGCAAGCCTGAACCATAGCCAACTTAAAGTGAAAAAGGACAGAAGCCAACTGATGAGCTGCAACGATCGATGGGTATCATTATTACTACTAAATAGATATCGACTACTACAACGGGTATCAGTCTCTATCGTACAAAAGGAAATATCTTGCTCGCACATGGGAATCCGAAAGACAAAGAGGGTGCTTCAAGTTCAGCTCCACCACGTCCGTCATGACGATCACTCCCTCGTTTGTGGTGCCGTCAAGTCGTCTCTTCTGTGTTTTTTGCCGACGTGGACAGAGAGGCTGTTTCGACCGCCGGTGGTGACGCCAATACCCCGCTTACACGGTGGCCGTAGGAGTCTCGGTCGCGCCGGTGACACCGTTGGTGGGCGCTGGAGCAGGCTCAGCACCGGAGGCAGCAGGAGCAGCCTTCTCGCTGGTTGGGAGTTCGGCCTCCTTTGCATCGCGGATGTGGATTCCAAGACGCTCCAGCTCGACGTTGCGGAGACTCCACAAGATGAAGAAACCAAAGACGGTCTTGGTCAGGATGTCCAGAATGCCGTAAAACACGGCCTCGGAGGTGGGGGCAATGACGTTGCCGCCTTCGCTGACACCAAAGGCAATGGGGTATAGGAGCCAGATGGTGGCAACCCAGACGCTGCCGATCAAGTAGTTGCGGCTGATATCAGCCCCGAGCCCACGAGCATAGGCCAGGCCTTCGAACACGACCGTGTAGGCGACGAAGCAGTAGGCCGCGACGCCGAAGGTGAAGAAGCCCCATTTGTACGTGCTCTTGACCAGGGCGGCGATCAAGGTTGAGACCACCCAGACCTCGGAAATGAGGATAGTGTAGGCGATTGTCGGTCTCGGGAGGCCAGCCCACAGCAGCAGGTCCAAAAGCAAGAGCGGAATAGTGATGAAATAATCGATGTAACGGGCGTAGAAGATCTGGCGCATGTTACCCCGGACGTCGGCCGCGCTACGCTGCCATTCGACCTGAATCGCGGTCCAGCCGAGGTTGGAACCCTGGGCGAAGTAGGCAATGGACGACACCAGAGTCAAGGCGGCGGTGATGTAGTAGAACAGACGTTGTGACCGGCGCTTGTAGAAGGACAGGATGATGAAGATGAGAGCGGCCGCGCCCTGCACCGACGTGACGGTGAAGTACCAGTCACTACCAGCGTTGGTGATGTGGTTGTTGGTGGTCACCGTGTTGGTGAACCCATTGATATCGAGAGCGTGGTTACCCATGTTGTCGTTTGAGCCGTCCACGAGAGACAGGAAGCGATTAGATCTTGGTCGTGGAGTTGGGAAAGGGATTGGGGACAAGTCGGATATGTATGTCAGCTGTCGCACTTAAAAGGAGCTCCTCCTCGGATCCCAGCATCCATTCATATAAGCGAGCAAAGCCCGGAAGAGGAGGAAACCGCCCATGACGTCGAACCATGGACGTCAGGCTCAGGAAATGCCCGTTCAACGGTCGGCCATCAGACCGGCCATGCAGACATTGGTCTGTCGGTTGGGAACCCATGCATCACCACTATTCTGCCGTCGAATCCGAACGGGAGAAGCATCTAGCAAAGGATCGGCCTCTGTAAGCCTTCCACACGAGCCGTGAGGTCAGGTGCTCCTCCATGACCGTCGATACTCGGTCTGGGCTAGTCGACCGCTCTCACTCCTGGGCGCATCGAGATCGGATGCGGTCATCAGGCCTGGCAAGCCTTGACATGCTCACCACCACATTGCCCTTCGAAGTTAGACAAATCTTCACGTCACGCAAATGAGCCATAACAGGGACAACGGAAGTGGCCGGAAGTATCAGATATCACCCCGATTCACCATATGTCGATGATATCGATCATGCAGGTCATCATGATGATGGCGAGGTGCAATTCAGACCCCGACCAACTCACCGACCGATACTTCCCTATTACTTTGAGAAGTTGGTCCGTTCCTCCTCTCCGCCAGTCAGAGCGCATGCGGACGCCGGGCGCCGTCTTGACGAGCACGACCACTGCGGAGGGGGAAATGGCGTGCGTGCTGGGGTTCGACTCGCTCTCAAGGCACCACACGGGCCGCACGATTCCCTCCCTGGAAAATGAAGAGGACCGACGTGGTTGGAGCATCTCGATGACCGGGCTGCAGTATAGAAAGACGTAGAAACATGAAACGCCACCTTGTCCGCCTTTTCTTGTGGTGCCCTGCTATTCGCCGCAGTCTCTGGCCTGTGGTCACGCGCCGCCTTCCGAAGATATCCGAGCACATAATCCCGCACTTCCGGACATGAGAAGAATTGAGCGAGCTCCGAGCGAACCAGCAGGCAATGAAGAAAAGTCCGGCATGCATGCGGCTCGCAGCGCCCAACGTTTCTGCTCCTGCCCGTCCAGACATAGTCTACGATCGACCTGACGGATGAGCAAATACAAAATTTTTGAGTTACACTTGGACTGGTCCGGAGAGGCACGACAGCGACACCCTCCTGGCCACGCTTAACCTTGTTGCTCCACATGCCCTTGCCGGTTTTACTTTCTCACGGACATGTCCAGGATGGCGGTTGAAAGTCCCGCCACACCACCAACGACCATTCGTTTCAAAGCGTGATCGCCCGGTCTCCGCCCCAATTGGCCAACCTCGCTCTACAACGTGCCTTCGACGCCATACCGCAGCAAAAGAGCTGGGATCGTCTTCCGCCGTGCTCCATGACTGTGATGAGCACTTGGAGCGTGATGAAGCCGGTATCGATTGGTCAAATGAAAATTCACTTCTCTGGTGATGCAATAATACACTGCAGAAGATCTACATCGAACGGCTTTGCTCCCCTTTGCCCAATGTCCTCACTACGCTTGTGTGACACTTGGGCCATACCCACATCATCCAAGGCCGTGGTGATCTTCCTGCTGACCAGCACGATTGGTCCTGCCGGGAGGGCCTGGCGCCGGGACAGGACAGTAACTGCATCGGCTCCCGTCTGGAGGTGGAGACATTGCTGCCTGGGAGCCCGAACATTGAATCCGCTGACCGAGACAAGGATGTCTTTGCTTCCGCCGGGCGCAAATCATTGATTCGTCGTGTTAAGGTTTGGAGTCGAATGACACAGGAATCTTCTGCCGTTTTGAGAATATCATCAGACTGGTTCGGTGGTGTCACTGGCAGCCGCCCTTGATAGTCATGATATGCTGGAGTTGACCAGGGTTTTCTTGACCATGAAGATGCTGACCAAGAAGATGCTGGCCAAGAAAACCAGCCGTGGAGTTGCATGGACAATGAGGAGCGCGATTTGCGCACCTGTCAACGCCAAGTTGGACATCGGCGATCCCCTGGACACCACCAGCTAGAGCCGCGCCGCAATAGACGGTCTCTTTTCTCCATATCCTGAATTGACCAATCACATTGGTTCTGGCCCATCCCCATGGGCAAAAGAAATACGGAGATCGTATATACCATCCTTACTCCCCCAAAGTAAATTTTCGTTCACATCCAGCCGGGTCAACAGGGTCAAGGGCACCAGTCAACCGCCGGTGAAACCAACGTACACAAGGGTATAGCCGTGGATGGATGCGGTCAGTGTGGAAATGACTCATATGTTCAGCTAATGTCGAAGTTAAATTAATCAAAGATCATGGTGACTCCTGTTGAAACCGCAAACCAGACCGAAGGTCAAATTTGGAAACGCCACGCCGAGTAGATGGCGAATGATATTGCGTGATCACCTCTACAATAACCTCGCTCACCACTCGCAAGATCATCAATCAACCGGTGCTTGTTACCCTGGCGTAAGGAGTGGTACATACCACTCTGCACTGAGTAAAAGGAGCGACAGCGAGAGGGCATTGTCAGGCTTTCTCAACCTATCACAGGTTCAACCTCCTGCAAAGCGCTGCCGGCGCTCCCGGGCGATGCCGAAACCCGATCAATCGATGAGCTGACCGACTGAGGCATGACCCAATCCCCCACCTGCTGACATATTATTCTGCACCTGCCTGGAAAACGACCTGGGCAATGCCGAGAATACTCCATGTCAGAGGAGACCATCGTCGGGAGACTTGGGATCCTTTGATGCTAAGAACGATCTATCTGCAAAGCACGGTATGGTTTGATCCAGACCTTTGATCATAACGAGAGCCAGGAAACAGGTGCTGGTGCGATGTATACAGGACGCCTGGTTACTGTATAGACTCGCTTGAATACAATTGTGTCCTGTATACTCTCGGCCGTCGACGTGATCCCGATCCGGCCACCCTGCTTAAACACAGCCTCACCCTAAATCTCACAACAGGTAATGATGCCCTGTAAATGCGTGTAGAGAATTTGCATTTTGTGGACTTTGTCGTCGACATCAGCTTGGGATTTCCGCTCTGGGCAAAAGCTCTCTTGACAACCCCTAACTTGAAGGAATTATAACCAGAATATCACAAAATGTCGCAAAGAGCAATCCTCCATGGCAAGTCGAGCTTTGGGTCTCACATTTCCAGACCTTGTATTCAATTCATCGCCATTATTCCAGGCGACTGGCCAATGTAGATGCACTGATTCGACATATTTGATCGATTGCTTCTTGTGCATGGCTGAGTTGTCAGCAATCCGCAGCAATCCGCAGCAATCCGTCGATCTGTTCAGATCGGATACGCTATGGTCAATTCACAAGAATAGGGTCCCTGGGACTCGCTTTCAGAGTCTCAATACCTTGTAATCTTGAACTGCGTCTTCTTGGTCCCACATGGCCACAAGCGCAGTTCTGTGGCTTGTCCAGGAGGGCGAGAGTGTATGACGGCATACTTCTGGGTTAGTATTAGCACGCACAGTTTGATAAGGCACACCCATTTCCTTCCGTCCAAGAGTAAGACGTCACCAGTCTGCCATAGGATCGGGACTTGACGGTTCTTTGCGATGAAAAGAATCGATAGAGATCTCGGCCTGAGTTCTTGGTACGGGAGCAGAGAAATGTCCTCCGTCCGCATCCACTGATGGGCGACTCTTGAAAACGGCTGTCATGACGACAATCCGCGACAGTCGCGGGACGGGAGTAGTGTTTCAGGAGGAGGGGCATGAGGCCAAACCCTTCCATATACTCATCGCCCTTGCCCCTGGGTGTTGGAGGAGGCAAGCTTAGAGTCTTGTATGCTATATGCTAGACTGTTAGCTAAACATAGAGAGACCTCACCTGCCTGGTCGCGCACTGCTTGCCGCAGTTAGCAGTCTGACAACGGCAATGGCCACTCTCAAGATATTGCGATGTGGGCGCCAATGATTTGGCTGGATTGAGATGACCACGCTGACGGCCAGCAAAGCCTGCGTGGCCAACCGACACCGACGTCACGTTGGAAATGTCGACTTTCCAGATGACAACGCCGCGACCACTTCACAGTTTCCAGCATTGATTTTCTTCTACCCAGGGACCGAATAATTTGCTCTCGATGATCCACGGCCAAGGAAGTGATCAAACTTTGGGAGAAGTTGCCAATCTCACGTTCGCGCTTCGACGGATAATATTGTCTAGTTGGCCGTAGATCTTGGTAAGCAATCTACGTCCTGAAGTGGTAGTGAAGAGGTTCCCTGGGACCACAAGCTGTTGTCTCCGCAGATTGATTGGCTCGTTGCGCTTCTTGGCACGGACTGGTTCGCCATGTCGCAGAGCAAGGTCAAAGTTCAGTTTTACTGCTGCGACCATAGAATCTCCTGTCGGCGTCAATGACTGTGCCATTCAATATGCCTCGATTACAGCCAGCTTGTCAAAAGCTCAGCACCGGCCTAGCTGCCGCTGCTGCGAAGTCAAGTCGCGCACCACATCCGAGACAACCGGCGAGGTCGTCCAGACGACTGCCAGTGTCACCTCAGTGCCAGCCATTCCGTCAGTTTTCATTCACAGGGGCGCGCAGACAGTCAGCTTCTAGAGGCCAGATTTCCAACCGCACCGGCGTACGTATGCTCGTTCGTGGTACGTCTTACCCTCTCTGACGTGTCGGCAGCCATTCTCATTCAGATCAGCGGCCCTCTTCATTGGCACCGGTGCCGCCATGATATTTTATTTCCAGTACGAGAAGGCCCGGCTCGAGCGAAAGAGAATCGTGGAGATGAGCAAGGGTTATGGCAAGCCCAAGGTCGGCGGACCCTTTACGCTGAGAGATCTGGATGGCTCTGAATTTACCGAGAACAATCTCTTGGGGAAATATTCACTGGTATGAGCCCATGCCGCTCCGGATTGGCATCGACGCTGAGAGATGACATGTCTAGATATACTTTGGCTTCAGCCACTGTCCCGACATCTGTCCGGACGAGCTGGACAAAATGGCGGAAGCGATTGATATCGTTCAGAAGCAGGCGCCCAACACGTTGCGATCCATCTTCATTACCTGCGATCCCGCGCGAGATACGCCAGAAGTCCTCCGATCTTACCTCGCCGAGTTTCACCCCTCCATCATTGGCTTAACGGGCACCTGGCAGCAAGTCAAAGACGTGTGCAAACAATACCGAGTCTATTTCTCCACGCCGCCAGAACTCAAACCGGGGGAAGAGGATTATCTGGTCGACCACAGCATATATTTCTACGTTATGGATCCTGAGGGAGATTTTGTCGAGTGCATCGGCCGACAGGATACACCAGAAAGTGCGGCCCAGATTGTCCTCCAGCACGTTAAAGATTGGAAGAAAGAAGGCAAGCCCATCGACACCACGCCCTTGCCATATCTCAGTCAGCAGCAGTCCCTGCCTGCTGTGAACGGCACGGCGGTGGCGACGCCCGCATAGTTGTCAGGTCTGGTCCGTTGATGAATGGCCGGCCAGTGTCAGCGTCTGGCATGGTTGCGCCGCCATCGTTTCCCGCGGTTCTTGTTGTACGGTCATGTTTCCATGGACGGAGGTGGTGGGCAAAAGTAAGCGGCCTCCTTCAAGCATAGCGGCGATGCATCGGGAAACCCTCCACTTCTTCAATTGTTTTCTCATGTTTGGAAGACACCGAGATGTACCATCAATAAGCACTTTGAACTTTCTGGACCTCGATCCTGTGTAACTCTATCATACGGCGAACAATGCGCAAATAAATCTGCGACAGCCCACCACAAGAAAATATCGCTGAAGCAAAATAGAAACATGTCTAACGAATGCACCCAGAGGCCTAATGTCAGGGCAAATCAAAACGACAGGGAACCTTGTTTCTAGTCCCTGCAACCGGGACCATGCTACGACTCTAAGGGTCGCAGCCTCCGGCAATACACGCTGCCAACATTCTCGTCTACCCAACTTTCCGCGTTCCCACCCGCGCACCGGCGCCTCAACAACCACCCAGTGAGCGTGCGTACAAGGCATTCCAAATGCGATGCTGGTGCATCGACGCCGCGTTGGGCAAGGACTATACTGCATCTGGAGAAATGAGTTGCGGTGAATGGCGGTGAGATGTGCCATGTGGCACCAGCTGGGATTGGGAATGCAAGAGGAAAAGCTTTTTGGAGAACTATCATTATTATCCATGCGGCGGCGCTGGGGAACTGGCTAATCAATTGACAAATGATTTGAATGACTGCTTGCTTCCGGGAACATTGCCAATGGAGCTGGAGCTGGCTGGGCTGGTTGGACTGACCGGGCTGGTTGGACTGACTGGGCTGGTTGGACTGACTGGGCTGGTTGGATGACTGGGCTGGTTGGGCTGACTGGACTGGGTG
>Ga0255336_101656_pt1 | contig 14493 bp, 15 predicted proteins | sample MeOH1_35cm_T3_17_FD_189102 | JGI IMG/M metagenome (GOLD analysis project Ga0255336, IMG submission 189102) | Sandy soil microbial communities from University of British Columbia, Vancouver, Canada - MeOH1_35cm_T3_179 | ecosystem: Engineered > Artificial ecosystem > Sand microcosm > Unclassified ...
TGGGCCACCTGGGTTCTCAAAACCACCTCTGCCAAAGGCGGGCAGAGGTGGGCATTACAACCTCACTGACCACACTGCAATCTCGCTGACCAAAGGCTCACCAAGCAAAATCTAGTCCGCTTAACTGCGATCAGGCGTAGATGCCGCGGGTGCGGATGGTGGAGGCTACGCGGTCGATGGCAAGCATGTAGGCAGCGATGCGATTGTTGACCGCATGCGATTCGGCATAGCGGAGTACATCGTGGAAAGCGGTGGTCATGATGTGCTCAAGTTCGGCGTTGACGTGGTCTTCCTTCCAGAAATATCCCTGGCGGTCCTGAACCCACTCAAAGTAAGAGGTGGTGACGCCTCCGGCATTGGCGAGGATGTCAGGGATGATGAAGACTCCCTTGTCCTGCAGGATGTCATCGGCGGCGGCAGTGGTGGGACCGTTGGCTCCTTCGGCGATGATCCTCGCCTTGATCTTCGAGGCGTTCAGGCTGGTGATGACGTTCTCGGTGGCGGCGGGGACGAGCACTTCGCAATCGGAGATCATGAGTTCTTGTGGATCGGCAGGCTCGGCTTCAGGGAATCCGAGGATGGTGCCGACTTTGGCTTTGTAATCGAAAAGTTCGCGGATATCGATGCCATTCTCGTTGTGGAGTCCGCAATTCCATTCGGCGATGCCGGTGACTTTGAATCCCTGCTCGTGCAGTAAAAGGGCGGTGTAAGAGCCGACGTTTCCGAAACCCTGCACGACGACGCGGGTGTTCAATGGCAATAGGCCAAGTTTCTTGACGGCCTCATTGGTGACCAGCATGACGCCTCGGCCGGTGGCAGCCTTGCGTCCTCGCGAGCCGCCGATTTCGATGGGCTTGCCGGTGACGACGGCGGTGACGGTTTGGCGCATGTGCATGGAATAGGTGTCCATCATCCATGCCATGGTCTGCTCGTTGGTGTTGACGTCGGGAGCGGGGACGTCTTTTTCCGGACCGATGACCTCGATGAGTTCGGCGGTGAAGCGGCGGGTCATGCGCTCGAGTTCGCCACGCGACATGTTCTTGGGATCGCAGATGATTCCACCCTTGGCTCCGCCAAAGGGGATGTCGACGACGGCACACTTCCAGGTCATCCAGGCGGCGAGGGCGCGGACTTCGTCGAGATTAACCTCGGGGGCGTAGCGGATGCCTCCCTTGGCAGGGCCTCGCGCCATGGAATGCTGTACGCGGTATCCGGTGAACAGTTCGATGCGTCCATCGTCCATTTGAACCGGAATGTGTACGGTGATTTCGCGGGCGGGCTGGCTGAGAATCTTCCAGAGGCCGGGATCAAGATTGAGTTTGCGGGCAGCGAGTTCGAAGCGTGCCGCCTGCGCTTCCCAGGGATTGGTTTCCATGTGTGGATCAATAACGGTTGACATACTATCTCCCATATTACGGGTAAGCTTCGGAGGGCGCGGCGGGAGGCACAATTCTCCCTATCCCCGCCCCTATGCAGACCGGCTAGTATATGCACCGCCGTGGAGAACAGGCAAGCAGAAGCAATGAAGATGCTGGAACGAGACATATTCTGGATTGGGAGTATATTCGCGGCTTGATTGGGGCCGAGGACCTCAAACGCGTAGTGACGTGGAGGGATTTGCTTCCCACCTTAACGCCGACAAAAAGCGTCGGCGCAAAGGTGGGGCATCCGAGGTTCTTGTTACTTGTCGTCGGGGGCAGAGTTGGCGGGAGGCGCCGGAGGTTGAGTGGACGCGTCGGGGCCGGGACCACCTGTTCCGGGACCACCTTGGCCAGGGCCGTTGTGCTCGCGGTGGGACCCGCTTTCGGGGCCGCGCATGGGTGGAGGAAAGTGCTCGCGGTGAGGACGCATGGCGTGCAGTTTCTTCCACTGATCCGGGGTGAGGACGCGACGGATGGCAAATGCCATCTGGGCATTGGCCTTTTCGAGCGAAGCGCGGGCGGCAGTGATTCGATCGATGGCGCTCAAGACGGAGTTCTCGTCGGGATTGTCGGCCTCGAGCATGGGTTCGAGCTTGAGCTCTTCCTTCTGAAGATTGGCGTGGACATCGACGAGCTTCATGCGGCTATCCTGAAAGATCTGTTCGATCTTTTGCACCTGGACGTCGTTGAGTCCGATGTTCTTTGCCATCTCGGCATCTTTCCACCATCGTCCGGGGGGCAGAATGCCGTGCATTTCGCCACCGGGCTTCCTGTTGTGAGGACCAAAGCCGGAGCCTCGGGGACCACCCTGAGCAAGGGCGGTTCCGCTCATGAGGCCGGAGGTCATTCCGCAGAACAGCAGACTTGCAGTTAACAATTTCTTGATCATTTACTTTCTCCTTGTAAGTCGGAAAAGTTGCCGGGCTTTGCGGTATCGAGCCTGGCTGCGGCAATTTCATTGCGTGCGGTGGTGATGACGCTGACCGGAGCCAAGGCCCGCGGTATCTCACGGTTGAGGTCATTGTTTACTTCCTCGAGCAGTTGGTCGTCGCTGATGGCGGCGGCTGATTGAACGGGAGCAGGTTGCGTCGTCGGCGATGTCAGTGTGTTTGGTTGCGGCGTGTTCGCTCCGGTGGAAGGGGCGCTGGCGGCGGTTCGGTAGGAGATTGCCGGGGGGCGCGAACTCAACATCCATGCCGTAGGAGCTGCCAGCGCCAGCGCCAATACTCCGGCGCCCGCCCAACGCAGACGATGGAACGCGAGGGCCTTTCGTGTCGTGAAATTTGTCGCCATGCGGGCACGCTGCGCGAGGGCCGACTCGCGGCGGATGGCGAGCGTATAGCGCGAGATGCCATTGCGCATGGTCTCGGCCTCGGTGCGACATTCACCGCAGGTATGGAGGTGGGCGAGGGTTTCCGGGTCGGCTTCCCCTGCCAGCCATTGCGCCAATTGTTCATCGCCGAGATGCTTCATTGTTTTTCCCTTTGCTGCCGTAAAGCTTTGACGGCTCGCGACAGGTGAGACTTGACGGTTCCAATCTCTATTTCCATTGCCTGCGCGATCTCTTCAATGGAAAACTCTTCGAGAAATCGCAGATGGAAGACCGTCCGCTGCTGCGGGGAGAGCGTTTTCACCGCAGCCATGGTTCTCTGCAACTCCTCGCGGGCGAGTAAGGCCCGGTCGGCGCGGGGGGTGGAATCAACGGCCATTTCGGTCGCGAGTTCCGCCTCTTTGGGGTTGTTTCCGAGCAGCCTCCTCCAGAAATTCTGACGCCGGTTGCGCTGGTAATCGCGCGCAAGATTTACGGCGATACGGATGAGCCATGTGCTGACGCTCGAATCACCACGGAACTCGGCGCGGGCGCGATAGGCTTTCAAAAAGCAATCCTGAGTCAGGGTCGCAGCCGCTTCGTCATCGCGCAGTTCGCACCACAGCAGGCGGTAGATTCTCGCCTGGTGCTCGCGCACGATGTCATCGAACTCGGTAGCGGTCCATCCCGCTTCGCTCATTGCCGATACTGTCAAGGTTTCTTCCATCACCGCTCACACCATTGGACGGAGACGGCTGATAGAGGTTTACGGTCAGTCTGGTATAGGTGCAAAGAATCCGTTGATAACTGTAGCCCGGACGAAGTGAGGCCGGGACGGCGGGTACTGGTGGATTCTGCCAGAGAAAGCGAATATTCAACATAAGGACAGTCAGCAGGGCAGACTCAAGTTGGTATATACTCAATGGCATTGAAGCTGCGGGTTAGAGTGCGCGAGCTTCAGGCGTTTCAAAGGAGGCCAGTCTTCAGCAGTAGCTGGGACAGCATACCGAAGGCAAAACCGCTTGCTCCCCGAATAGTAGGAGATGCGGTGAAAAGCCTCCTTGCGGCCTTATTCCCCTCCGACTGCCGAATCTGCCAAGCCTCCCTCTTCTCTGTTTCGCGACTTCCGGTCTGCTCCTCCTGTATCGAATCCGTTCAACCGATTGTGCTGCCGCGATGTAACGTTTGCGGAAACCTGCTGGCCGCAACCGATGCCGCGTTCGGCGATGCCTGCTGTCCGGAGTGCGCGAGCGAGGGGCCGGCCTTTGAGCGGGCGGTGAACTACGGAGCCTACACGGGCGTGCTGCGGCAACTGATTCACCTGCTGAAGTATGAGCGGGTGCGTCCCGTGGCAAATGTGCTGGGACGATTTACCGCCGAGGCCTGCCTGCAACTCGAGGGCGATATCGACGTGCCGGAGTTGCTGATGATTCCGGTTCCGGCGCACAAGTTGAGGATGAGATCGCGCGGATTCAACCAGGCAGAGCTGATTGCGCGGGCGGCGCAACGCGGGATTGAGCAGGCGACGGGACGCAGGTTGAGTCTGGATGTGACATCGCTGCTGCGCGTGCGCTTCTATGAATCGCAGGTTGCGCTGACGGCAGAGCAGCGGCGGCAACAGATTCGCGGAGCCTTCAAGGTAATTTCGCGGGACAGAATCAAGGGCCGCGAAATTCTGCTGATCGACGATGTGCTTACGACCGGCGCTACGGCTGCGGAGTGTGCTCGCGAACTGCGGCATGCGGGAGCGGCGCGGGTGTGGGTGGCAACTCCGGCGCGCGCGCTGGGGCAGAATGCTGTCGAACGAGCAGGCGCGGGCGTGTCCGACACTGAATTACTTTCACCGTTAAGTAGAACGTTCCGTCCGACATCGCCGGGTCCATCCGTAACGGGGCCGTCGCTGCCGGGCACGGCTCCGGGAACCCTCCTACCGAGTCGTGGCATCCAATTGTCATAGGGAGAGCAACGTGTTGGGCTGACACGCAATGCGGGCCGGCCTGTCCTGGGGATTAACGCCAATGGAGAGTCACAGATCAATCCGTTTGCATAACGATCACTCCGAGCGTGGCTACTCGGCCATGCACGCTCCCGTGCTTGTTCTTAATGCTTCCTACGAACCCATTAACATTTGCGCGGCTCGCCGGGCTATCGTTCTGGTGTTGAAGGGCGTGGCGGCGACTGAGGAAATCAACGGTCATTTTCTGCATTCTTCAAGGGTTGCGATCAGGGTTCCGTCGGTTATAAGGTTGCTGGAATATCGACGTATTCCTCATCAGACCAGGGCACTCTCACGGAAGAACATATTGCTGCGCGACCGCAATACCTGCCAATACTGCGGAGTGGTGCTGCCAGCCAGCGAACTGACTCTCGATCACGTGCTACCGCGCTCGCGAGGCGGATTGTCGACGTGGGAGAACCTGGTCGCTTGCTGCCATGAGTGCAATCGAAGAAAAGGAAACGCGCTGGCGCATGAGTGCGGGATGCGTCCGCTGAAAGAGCCGCGCCCGTTCTCGCTGCACACCAGTCGGCACTTGATGCGGATGATGGGACGCAGCGACGCCAAGTGGCGGAAGTATTTGTTCTATTGATCGCCCGAGGGACGTGCCGCAATGCACGGTTGAAACCGGTGTGCTCTGGTCCGCATTTTACAATACCGAGCAGCTACTGGTTATCTTTGCCTGAAAGTGTTCAATCTCACCTTAGTACCTTCAGCTCTGCACAGCGGTTCGCATCAAACCCTATATACGCTGTTTGATACTGTCCCTTGTTCCCCTTGAGAGCTTGAGGCGGTATGGAGAAACAATGCCAGAGAATGTAATGGATCAGATTGCAGAAGAGTTACGCGGCGGCGGCGCGCAGTGGTTTCCAGAACTGGGTGAGCCTCGTGCAGTGCGGGTTGTGGGGCATACACCGAAGGCAGATCACTACATCTACGAACTGGTGCTCGATTTTGCCGACGGAAATGAGCGACTTTCGGTGAAGCTCTACAGGGCGAGCAAATGCGGACCGGCGGGCGCACGCAATCTGGCTGAGGCAGAGACGGAACATCTGCGCTCGATCTACAGTATCGCTAAGGAAAAGAAGTTCTCCGGCATTCCGCGGCCCATTGGAGATTTCAGCGAGCTGGGCGCGGTGGTGAGTCAGAAGCTGGCGGGCATTCCGCTGCAATCGATCATCATGAAGGCAGCGCTGCTGCCGGGATACATGGATGTGGGCTTGCTGCAGGGTGCGGCGACGGCGAGCGGAACATGGTTGCGATCTTTTCAGAAAGTTACGGCGAAGCCTCCGAAACCGCTGGACGGCGATGCGCTGCAGGTCGAATTGGAGAAGCTGTGCCATAGCTGCAAAGGCGAAGGACTGGACGAGGCATCAATCCGAAAGATTTTGTCGGGAACGCGGGCAATTTTGGACCGGGCGCGTAAGCCTTTGACGAACTCGACGGTGCTGAATGAGTTTTCGCCGCTGAATGTGGCAGTGATGGACAAGGGTGTCGGGTTCTGCGATTTCGCGCGGATGGAAGAAGACGGCAGCACTTATACGGACCCTGCAACCTTCCTGGCGTGCGTCGAGGCGCTCGAAAAATATCCGTTCTGCAACCGGGCGATTATAACCGAGGTGCAAGAGAATTTCCTTGATGCCTATGGAGCCTCAGAGCAGGAGCGGGAGGTTCTTCAAGTGGTCAAAATGAAGGTTCTGCTGTCGATGTTTGCCGCGGGACGTACTGTGAAAGAAAGTGCGGTTCGAAAGAAAGTTATGTGGGCGAACGTGATGAAGAAATTCATCCAGGCCGCTGCAGATCGCTCGATGCCTAGCGCGGCGTAGGTAAGAGCAAAATCAAGAGCAAAATCAAGAGCAAAATCAAGAGCAAAATCAAGAGCAAAATCAAGAGCAAAGATCAAAGATCAAGATCAAAGATCAAGATCAAAGATCAAGATCAAGATCAAGATCAACTACCCCACGTCAGCCCGATAAAGCCGGGCGGGACGTGGGGCACCTACGTGGGGCACCTATTCGTGCCTACACACCTTGGCGCGGAACTTACCGCATACTTCTTTTCTAAACCTCTCCTGATTACTTCTTGTCTCCTGGGTTCTTCGGGGTTTCGTCGGCACCTTTGATTTCCTGACCTTCGTAGAGAATCTTGGTGTTAGAGCCGAAGCGGCGATAGTTCTCATATTTCACAACCTGACGGATGTGGATGTCGCCCATGGTGAAATGCAGGTTGTCATCGACCTTCGTATAGGTCGGAAACCAGTACTGGCCGTCGATCTGCTCGCGCCATGTGGTGAAACGAGGGAAGAGATTTTCCTGACCCTTCTTGGGCTTCACGAGGTCGGGAACATTCTTGCCGTAGGTTTTTACGATCTGGAAGTCATGGTCATCGACCCAGATACGGCCTTCGAAATATCGCTGCCCTTTATCAATCTTTTTCGGGCTGAGATCGAAGACGTAACAGTTGAGTTCGTCCTGCTGCTGCTGGCCAAGATACTTGACGTTATACGAGGGAAGATCGTCGATGGTCATGGTGAAAGGCATGCGTTTTTCGATGTCGTCGATATCTTCCTGTGTCATGTCGATGCGGGTGAGGGTATTTTGCGGGGCGAATTTCACCTGCTGAATGCGTCTTCCTTTGTCGTCGAAGACCACGTCGGCAACCTGCTGATATTCGCCATCTACGGTGTTGCCCTCTACGGTCTGCACCTTCACGCTCTGGGTCCAGGTGTACTGTTCGCGTGCGACCTTGAACTCCTTTTCCTTCGAGGCAAAACGCTGGACCAATTCATCTACGGTGATGCCCTTGGGTGGCACGTTGTTGAGCGGACCTTCGCCTTCCTGAGCAAGGGAAGGCAAAGACAACAGGCACAAGAGAAGAGCGCCGAGCGTACGTACGACGAAAGTTCGTGTCATGGTTCCGGATGATCCTCGCAGAACTGGTTTCGATATGTCCAGCCCTATGTCTCTGTTCGATGCAGCGTGGGACAGAGCTGGTGCGAGGCATTGCAGAATCGCCTTGCAACGCCTTATTCGACAACGCTTCATTGTGCCATGTCGAGGCGGAAGCGCGGAGGGTGAGAACGCAAACTGGCAAGATGGAGAACGCCGATATTCGGGAAACAGGGTTGTTCCGCGTTCGACGGGTGAATCAAAGATGCTGATGGGCTGCTACACTCAAGGCGATGCGCTCGTTTCCAGACAATTTTCTTTGGGGCGTCTCCACCTCCGCGCACCAGTTCGAGGGCGGCACTCCGCCGAGTCAGTGGCTGGAATGGGAGCGCGCTGGGCGGATTCGATCGCGCGATTGTCGCGGCAATGCCTGCGACTGGTGGGTGAATGCGGAGCGGGACCTCGATCTATGCGAATCGCTTGGTCTGAACGCGTTGCGCATCTCGGTCGAGTGGAGCCGGATTGAGCCCGAACGTGGTAAATGGAACCGCGAGGCCATTGAGCGCTACTGTACGATCTTGCGCGAGGTGAGGCGCAGGGGCATGCGCCCGTTTGTTACATTGCATCACTTCACGAATCCGCAGTGGTTTGAGAAGCGCGGCGGATTTACTCATCCTGCCGGGCCGGGTGGCTTTGCGGTATTCGCGGAGAGGGCGGTGGAGTGCTTCGGCGAACTTTGCAGTGATTGGGTTACGTTCAACGAACCGAATGTCTACACGGCTTTCGGGTATCTGTTCGGAGAATTTCCTCCGAGCAAACGAATGGACCTGCGAGCAGCGATGTTGGCGCTGATGGGGATTCATCAAGGACATGCTCTGGCGTATGAACGCCTGCACGCATATCAACCTCAGGCACAGGTTGGCATGGCGATTAACTATGTCGCCTTTGAGCCAGCTAGCCGCAGCGTGATGGATGGGTGGCTGGCGAATGTCTATCACGAACTGTTCAATTTATCTTCGCTATACCTGCTCGCGGACGGCGAATTGCCGCGACTGTGGTGGCTGCCGAAGGTGCGCGTTCCCGATGCAAAAGGCAAGTGCGACTTCATCGGACTGAACGTCTATAACCGATTCCATGTGAGTTTTCCGTACCCGTTTGGAAAAGATTTTGGCCCCGGTGGATTGTTTGTGCCGCCCGGTGCGCCGCAGGGCGACCGCGGCGTGGACCTGCCTTACGGAGAAGCGTATCCGCTGGTGATCAGGCAGGCAGCGGAGAGTTATGCACGGCTGGGCAAGCCGATGATGGTGCTTGAGAACGGCGTTCCAGATCGCGAGGACCGGATACGGCCCTGGGTGATGGTGAACACTTTGCGCGAGATGGGAAGACTCATCAGTGAGGGCCACGACCTGCGAGGGTACTTCCACTGGAGCCTGGTGGACAACTTCGAATGGAATGAGGGATGGACGTTGCGCTTCGGGCTCTATGAACTCGACACAAAGACCCAGGAGAGACGTGCGCGTCGCAGCGCGGAGCTTTATCGCGACATCATTGCCAGCAATGGTCTCTCGCAGGAGGCGGATGAGTTTGGGGAGCTCCCGGGGGCACGGAGGAGCAATGGAAAAAACGACTAGAATTCCGGCAGGTTTTCCGGGCATCCAGTCGCCATTATGAAACCGTTATGAATGGGATCAGTAGCTGGAACCGCGCGCTTCGTCCGTATCCTTCCAGTAGTCCTGATCCCTTAAAAAGTAGTTTTCATTAAAAGTATTAAGCGCTGTGCGGAAGAACATGCGAGCAATCTTGAAGTGTCCCATTTTTTTGAAACGGCGATTGCTCGTGACTACTCCGCCGCCGACGATTCCGAAGCGGAGCGGAGAGACCTTTTTGCTAAGCAGGTAGTCTTCGGCGTAGAGCGCTCGCTCGTTGAAGCCTCCAAGCTCGTCAAATTTTTCCTTGTCGAACATCATGAACATGCCGGTTGCGAAAGGCTTTGTCCAGGAGGCAAAGCGTTGCACGAGGTTGTTGCCGGCGTAGAGAGCCCTGTCCAGGAGGGAACCGCCCGCGCACCAGACGTTGGTGGTGAGGCAGTGCAGATGGCGGCGTTTCATGCGCTCGACTGCGCGGCGAAGGAGCGTTGGGTCGGTCAACTCTACGTCGGCGTCCACGAAAAGAACGTAACGGCTGTTGGCGAGGCGAGCTCCGTTGTTTCGTCCCACGGATGGCAGGCCGCCGGAGATGATCGTGACGGGCAGCTTTTCGGCAAAAGAAAGTGCGATGTTGATGGTGTTGTCCGTGGAATTCGCGTCAGCAACGAAGACTCTCGTAGCAGGCAAATTCGGGTAATCCTGCCGGATCAAAGAATTCATCAGCCGGGGCAGGTTCAGGCTCTCGTTCCGGGCGGGTATCACGATGGTCAATTCCGGTAGTGTGTTCACGGATGGCAACTCCATTCTCGTCGATGGTGATGTAGGTAGCGCGCGCATCAATCCAGCTTCCGGTGTTGTAGTACCAGACGCCGTCGCGAAACAGGGAGGTGGAGGCATGTGTGTGTCCACAAAAGACACGTTCGATTCCGCCTAGTTTTGCGAAACTGAGAGCGCCCTCGGCGACCTTCTGTTCCATGCGGAGCCAGCGTGTGTTGAGCCGGTCGAGGAAGCGGGAGAAACTTTTGTTCCGATTGTCGAGCTTTTGGATGTGATAGAAAATCTTTTCACCGAAGCTGCTGATGAAAGCGTTGCGACTGACGAAGCGGTCGAACTGATGGCCGTGTACCGCGAGGTGGCGCACTCCATTGAACTCCCAGACGTATCGCTGATAGACGGGGACTCCGACGAGGTGGGACATTATGTTGGAAAGGCCCTTGTCGTGATTTCCTTCAACCCACACGACTTCGATTTTGCGTTTGGGATTGGAAAGCTTGCGAATGCAGGAAAGAAACTTCCAGTGGTCACCGGTCAATCGTCCGAAGTTCAGGTCGCTGAAGATGTCGCCCAGTAATATGAGTCGCCGGTATTTTGTTGACTCGAGAACGTGGACCGCATCCCTGGCTCGGCTCAATTCAGAACCGAGATGGACATCGGATAGAATCAGGGTGTCGAATACCTGCTTCATGGTCCTATGATGGACATCGGTCGTTACACGACGATGAACGTTGAGTGAAAAGCAGGAGAATCTGTGTGCAGGTTCTGGGACGGCGATGGCGTCCGGGAGCACACGCATAACTGAGACGAGCTATGAGCATTGCTGGGAATCTGAGTGAAGTTCGCGAACGAATTGCCCAGGCGGCACGGCGCGCGGGACGCGACGCGCGCGAAGTCGCGCTGATGGCGGTTTCGAAGAACCATCCGGGGTCGGCCATTCTGGAGGCGATTGCCGCGGGGCAGGTGCTCTTTGGTGAGAATCGCGTGCAGGAGTTTGCGGGCAAGAGGGGTCAGGTAATGGCCGCATCGGGCACCGGGAAGTTTCACCTGATCGGGCATCTGCAGTCGAACAAAGCGGCGAAGGCGGCGGAGTTGTTCGATGCGGTGGACAGCGTGGACTCGCTGCGGCTGGCGGAACGGTTGAACGATGCGGCGATGAAGCTGAACCGGCATCTGGATGTGCTGATTGAAGTGAATGTGGGTGGCGAAGAGGCGAAGTCAGGGTTGGAACCTGAGTCGCAGGAATTGCGGACGCTGCTGGAAGCGCAGCCGAGGCTCAAGAACCTGGAGATTCGCGGATTGATGACGGTGCCGCCATATACGGAAGATTCGGAAGGAGCGCGCGGGTGCTTCCGCAGTTTGCGCGAGTTGCGCGACCGGTTGAGCGTGCAGAGCGGGTTGAAGCTCGCAGAGCTTTCGATGGGAATGTCACACGATTTTGAGGTTGCGATCGAGGAGGGCTCTACCTGCGTGAGAGTGGGGACGGCTATCTTCGGAGCACGACCGTATGCCGCGCCATACGAGGAGTCTGCTGGATGAAATGGATTGACGCACTGTTTGCATGGGCGCTGGTGTTGCTGGGCGGCGCTCACTTTCTGGCCGCATGGGTTCCGAAGCTGGCTGTGTTGCGCGGTCCATGGACGGGAGGCGCGGCGGTGGCCATCGTCTCGATGGGGCTGATGAACGCGGTGCGTTCGCAGCGAAGGAAGGACGGCTTCCTGAGCTGGATGACGGCGTTGGTGACGGCTCTGACTGGCGCGATGTGCATTGGAGTGCTCTACCACTTTCCCGGCAATGTGCTGCATCAGCCGGCGGCGCTGGCGACGGGCGTGCTGGCGGTGGTTGAACTGTTCTTTGCGCTGGCGAGATAAAGCAGTGGCATTCGCGGTTCGCGACACGGCCCATGGCGCGCAATTTGCTTTGCGGGTGCAGCCGCGCGCGAGCCGCACGGGGTTTGTCGGTGTGATGGGCGATGCGATCAAGCTGGCGATCACAGCTCCTCCGGTGGATGGAAAAGCGAACGAGGCAGTCGTTAAGTATCTCTCGGATTTGTTTCGGGTGCCTAAGTCGGGGATTGTGATTGTGTCGGGCGAGACGGGGCGAAACAAGGTCGTTGCGATTCGCGGAATGACGGCGGAGCAAGTGAGAAAAGTGCTTGGTGTGTAAGGCTGCGAAATCACTGTAAGATAATCCTTCATTCAACTTACGTCGTTTGTCGTTAACTCACGTCCCTCGGAGTGCAGATGCTGAATCTTTATGCCGTGGTCCTCACGGTGATCGTGGGCGCGCTGCTTACTGTGAGCATTTGGCAGATGCGCAAGGTGAAGACCAAGGCCGATTATCTGGTGGCCGGGCGCTCGCTGCCTGCTTACGTGCTGGTGTTTACGCTGCTGTCTTCGTGGATCGGCGCGGGATCGCTGTTCGCGGGGGCGGAGAACGCGTTTCGCAATGGCTTTGCGGCCTTGTGGCAGCCTGCGGGCGGATGGGCGGGACTGCTGATCATCTACTTCGTGGCGCCGCGGGCGCGGAAGTTTGCGCAGTTTACGATACCGGATCTGCTGGAGGCGCGGTACAACACGGCAGCGCGAGTGCTGGGGACGATTGCGATTCTGTTTGCCTACACGGCGATCACCAGCTACCAGTTCCGCGCGGGCGGCGACATCATGCACCTGATCTTTCCGGCCATTGCAAAGACGCAGGGCACGCTGATTATCGCCGCGTTCGTGATCGTGTTTACGGCGCTGGCGGGGATGGCCTCGGTGGCGTACATGGACGTGGTGATCGGAATATTGATCTCCGTGATCGGCTTTATCGCGTTGCCGGTGTTGATGGGACACATCGGGGGATCGGCGGGACTGCATGCGTCGCTTCCGGCTACGCACTTTACGCTGTTTGGGGAGTGGGGAAAGACGCCGGGGATGGCCGCTGGCGCGCGCGATAACAAAGAGGCTCTGATTCGCGCGCTGGAATATTTCTTCCCGACGTTTCTGCTGATGATTGGAAATCAGTCGATGTATCAGAAGTTCTTTTCGGCGAAGACGGAGAAGGATGCAAGCGTGGCGGTGGTGGGATGGGTGTTTGGCACGGTGGTGCTGGAGACGCTGATCGTTACGCTGGCCGTGGTGGGATCGGGACTGTTCGCGCTGTCTCGGGTGCCCGCACCGGATTTTGCGCCACGCGAGATTATTCCGTTCACGGCGCGACACTTTCTGGCTCCGCTGGTGGGCGCGTTGCTGATGGGATCGGTGTTCGCCAAGGTGATTTCAACGGCGAACAACTACCTGTTTTCTCCGGCGACGAACCTGATCAATGATGTGTACACACGCTTCATTCGTCCGGATGCGAGCCAGAAGAATGTGCTGCTGGTTTCGAGGTTCCTGGTGGTGGGATTGGGACTGTGGGCGCTGGTGCAGGCGATTAAGCTGGAGTCGGTGCTGGCGAAGGCGATGTATGCGTACACGATTTACTCGGCGGCAATTACTCCGGTGGTGATGGCGGCGTTCTTCTGGCGAAGGGCGACACGCGAGGGCGCGGTGGCTTGTCTGCTGTCGGGTACGGTGATTACGGTGGCGTGGGATTCGGTGAAGACGCATTTGCCGCGAGTGATTGGGGAGCGCGATGCGATCTTCCCGGCGTTGATTGTGAGCGTGGTGGCGCTGGTGGCGGTTAGCTTGATGACGCCGCGGCCGAGCAAGGAACAGATCGCGCAGTTCTACGAATAAGGCGGAAAGAAAAACTGCTACGACAATCGGACTTTGCGGTTCGATTGCGTAGCAGTTTTGTTGTAGGTTGGGCTGGAAACGGTTTTGCTGAAGATCACGTGACTGGTTCTTTTTGATCCCGTCGAGCATCCATGAAGGGTAAATCTCTTTGGCGCTGATATTCAGAAATGCAACGCAGTCTATACGAGTGATGGACATTCCATTACGGTCCAGCAATTCCTGCCCTTGGCTCAGGGTAGATATCCGGCGATCCTCGCACTGCACGGATCGGGCGGTATCCATGAGGGGTGGGCGGAGCAACCGGCAAAGCTAATGGCGGGGCAGGGCTTCGCCGTATTCGTGGTTCACTACTTTGAGCGGACCGGCACGGATTGGGCAGACCACGCCACGACGCATAGAAATTTTACGGATTGGATGCGGACGATCGGGGACGCCATTACGTTTATCTCGCAACAGGTCGCGGTGGACGCGGATCGCATCGGGTTGCTTGGGTTTTCGCTGGGTGCATATCTGGCGCTTGCCGTTGCATCGGTTGAGCCGCGGGTGAAGGCCGTGGTGGATTTTTTTGGTGGCATGCCGGAAGAGTTACATGGCTTCCGGCAGATGCCTCCGGTGTTGATACTGCATGGCGAGGAAGATCGGGTGGTTCCTGTAACGGAGGCGACGCGACTGCAACAATTGCTGGAGCGGGCGGGAACTCACTGTGAGATGAAGCTCTATCCCGGGGCCGGTCACGG
>Ga0255336_101657_pt1 | contig 14491 bp, 13 predicted proteins | sample MeOH1_35cm_T3_17_FD_189102 | JGI IMG/M metagenome (GOLD analysis project Ga0255336, IMG submission 189102) | Sandy soil microbial communities from University of British Columbia, Vancouver, Canada - MeOH1_35cm_T3_179 | ecosystem: Engineered > Artificial ecosystem > Sand microcosm > Unclassified ...
CCGCATTACCGCACCTATTATGCCGATGTCGCCAAGGTGGAGGCGCTCGACCCGCATCGCGTCAAGTTCACCTTCAAGACCAACACCAACCGCGAATTGCCGATCATCCTCGGCCAGCTGCCGGTACTGCCGCAGCATTTCTGGCAGGGCCGCGATTTCGCCGAGCCGCTGACGGATTTTCCCCTCGGCTCCGGCCCCTATAAGCTGACCCGTGTCGATATGGGTCGCTCGATCACGGTCGAGCGCGTGCCGGATTACTGGGGCAAGGATCTGCCGATCAATATCGGCCAGAACAACTTCGACACCATTCGCTATGACTATTATCGCGATCCCTCGATCGCCTTCGAGGCCTTCAAATCCGGCGCCATCGACTTCCGGCGCGAGAACAGCTCGAAAAGCTGGGCGACGGCCTATGACATCCCCCAGGTGAAAAGCGGGCTGATCAAATTGGACACGCTGCCGGACGATAATCCGTTCGGCTTCCAGGGCTTCGGCTTCAATCTGCGCCGACCGCTCTTCAGCGATCGCCGAGTGCGCGAGGCGATCAGCCAGGCGCTGGATTTCGAATGGTCGAACAAGACGCTGTTCTATGGCCTCTACAGCCGCAACCGCAGCTATTTCGATAATTCCGAGCTGGCCGCCACGGGGCTCCCGTCGCCGGACGAGCTGAAGCTGCTGGAACCGTTCCGCGGCAAGATTCCCGACGAGGTCTTCACCACCGAATACCAACCACCCAAGACCGACGGTTCCGGCGATGCCCGCGCCAATCTCGATCGCGCTGCGACTTTGCTGGACCAGGCCGGCTGGAAAGTCGTGGATGGCAAGCGCCAGCGCGACGGCAAGGTCTTCACCTTCGAAATCCTGCTCGACAGCCCGCTCTTCGAACGCATCGCCCAGCCCTTCGTGCAGAACCTGAAGCGGCTCGGCATCGAGGCCACCATCCGCACCGTCGATGCCGCGCAATATGAGAACCGGGTGCGCGTGTTCGACTACGACATGATCGTGGTGCGGATCGGCCAGTCGCTCTCCCCCGGCAACGAGCAGAGCGATTTCTGGCGTTCGACCGATGCCGACCAGCCCGGCGGCAGCAACTATATGGGCGTCAAAGACCCAGCGGTCGATGCCATGGTCACCAAGATCATCAATGCCCCGAACCGCCAGGACCTGGTCACCGCCACCCATGCGCTCGACCGCCTGCTGCAATGGGGCTTCTACGCCGTGCCGCATTTCACCAACCGGACCTTCTGGATCGCCAGCTGGGACAAGTTTGGCCGGCCCGATAAATCGCCGAGCCCGGCTTACGGCATCGGCCAGGGTGCCTGGTGGATCGATCCCCAGAAGCTGGCCGCGGTGCAGCAGCGCAAGGCCTCGGTGATCGCGACGGCAAACACGCCGGCAAATCCGGACCCGGCTGGCAATGCGGCGCAGGCCAATGGTGCGCAAGCCGGCGGCACGCCGACGCCGACCGCGACGACGCCGGGCGGCGGCGACCGCGGCACCACGCCGATCTATGGCGCCGTCATCGGCCTCATCATCGGCTTTGCCCTCGGCCGCGTGGGGCGCCGCAAGTGATCGCCTATCTTGTCCGCCGCGTCCTGTTGATGATCCCGACTCTGTTCGGGATCATGCTGATCAATTTCATCGTCGTGCAATTCGCGCCCGGCGGGCCGGTCGAGCAGACCATCAGCCGGCTGAAGGGAACCGGCATCTCGGCGACCGAGCATATCACCGGCGGCGGCGGCGACACCGTCTCGACCGGCGGCAACCGCAGCCAGACGGGAACAGGCGACAGCAACAGCCAATATCGCGGTGCCCGCGGCCTCGATCCGCGTTTCCTCGAAGAGATCAAGCGCATGTACGGCTTCGACAAGCCGGCGCCGGAGCGCTTCTGGATGATGATGAAGAATTACCTGCGCTTCGATTTCGGCAATAGCTGGTTCAAGGGCGGCAGCGTCATCGACCTCATCATCAGCAAATTGCCGGTCTCGATCTCGCTCGGCCTCTGGACCACCCTGCTGGTCTATCTGATCTCGATCCCGCTCGGCGTTTCCAAGGCGCTACGGGACGGATCCAGCTTCGACATCTGGACCAGCGGCATCCTGATCGTCGGCGTCGCCATTCCCAGTTTCCTGTTCGCGTTGGTGCTGGTGATCTTGTTCGCCGGCAGCAGTTACCTGAACTGGTTTCCCCTGCGTGGCCTCGTCTCCGACAACTGGCAGCAATTGAGCGCCTTCGGCAAGGTTGCCGATTACTTCTGGCACCTGGTCCTGCCGGTCAAGGCCATGGTGATCGGCAGCTTCGCCGGCCTCGCCATGCTGACCAAGAACTCCTTCATCGACCAGATCAACCAGCAATATGTGACGACGGCGCGGGCCAAGGGGGCGAGCGAACGGCGCGTGCTCTATGGTCATGTGTTCCGCAATGCCATGCTGATCGTCATCGCCGGCTTCCCGGCGACCTTCATCGGCATCCTCTTCACCGGATCGCTGCTGATCGAGATCATCTTCTCATTGGATGGCCTTGGCCTGATGGGCTACGAATCGGTGCTCGACCGCGACTATCCGATCGTCTTTGGCACACTCTATATCTACACGCTGATCGGCATGCTGACCCAGCTGATCAGCGACCTCATGTATATGGTGGTGGATCCAAGGATCGATTTCGAGGCCCGCGATCTATGACCGACCTCCAGCAACTGCGCTTCCTTGGCATCAAGATCAGCCCGATGACGGCGCGGCGCCTCGCCGCCTTCCGCCGCAACGAGCGCGGCTTCACGGCGCTGGTGCTCTTCACATTCCTCTTCGTCTGCAGCCTGTTTGCCGAGTTCATCGCCAATGACCGGCCCTTGCTGGTGCGCTATGACGCCGCCTTCTATGCACCGGTGCTGACCGATTATCCCGAGACCACTTTCGGCGGCAGCTTCCAGACCACCGCCGATTTCAAGGATCCCTCTTTGCAGCAGCGCATCAACGCGAAGGGCTGGATGATCTGGCCGCTCATTCCCTTCCGCGACGATACGGTGATCACCAATCTCGGCCGGCCGGCCCCCTCGCCGCCAGATGCCATCAACTGGCTCGGCACCGATGACCAGGCGCGCGATGTGCTGGCGCGCACCATCTACGGCTTTCGCATTTCCGTTCTGTTCGGCCTCGCCTTGACGGCGATCGCCACGGTGGTCGGCATCGTTGCCGGCGCGGTGCAGGGTTATTTCGGCGGCTGGCTCGATCTCCTCTTCCAGCGCTTCCTGGAAATCTGGGGCGGCCTCCCCACCCTCTACATCCTGATGATCCTCTCCAGCGTCATTGCCCCGGGCTTCTGGTCGCTGCTCGGCATCATGCTGCTGGTCACCTGGACCTGGCCGGTCGCCTATGTGCGGGCGGAATTCCTGCGCGCCCGCAACCTCGAATATGTCCGCGCGGCGCGTGCCCTTGGCATGACTGACCGCCGCATCATGTTCAAGCACATCATGCCGAATGCCTTGGTCGCCACCCTGGCGACCCTGCCCTTCGTGCTCGGCGGCTCGATCACCACCCTGACCGCACTCGACTTCCTCGGGCTTGGCATGCCGGTTGGGTCTGCATCACTGGGCGATCTCCTCAACCAGGGCAAGGAGAACCTGCAGGCGCCCTGGCTCGGCATTGCCGGCTTCATCATTATCGGCCTGATGCTGACCCTGATGATCTTCATCGGCGAGGCGGTGCGCGATGCCTTCGATCCCCGGAAGACGCAGTCATGGGCGGGGGAGCAGTCGTGACAGGGGGCGATGTCTTGCTGCAGGTCGACAACCTTTCGGTCGCCTTCAGCGGCAAGCCGGTGGTGCATGGGGTCAGCTTCGAGATCAAGACCGGCGAGACGCTGGCTTTGGTCGGCGAATCCGGTTCCGGCAAATCGGTGACGGCGCTCTCGATCCTGCGCCTGCTGCCACAACATCTCGCCAGCCATCCCAGTGGCAGCATCACCTGGCGTGGCCAGGATCTGCTCAAGGTCTCGCTGGCGCAGTTGCGTGACCTGCGCGGCAGCCGCATCGCCATGATCTTCCAGGAACCGATGACCAGCCTCAATCCGCTGCACCGCATCGGCCGGCAGATCGTCGAGATGATCCACCTGCACCGCGCCCTGCCGCAGGCAGCGGCACGCACCCGCGCGGTGGAGTTGCTGAAACTGGTGGGCATCGCCGATGCCGAGAAGCGGCTGGGCGCCTTTCCGCATGAGCTGTCGGGCGGCCAGCGCCAGCGTGTGATGATCGCCATGGCCCTCGCCAATGATCCGGAGCTGCTGATCGCCGACGAGCCCACCACCGCCGTCGATGTGACCGTGCAGGCGCAGATATTGGCCCTGCTCAAGGAATTGCAGGCAAAGCTCGGCATGGCGCTGCTCCTGATCAGCCATGACCTCGGCATCGTGCGCAAGATGGCGGACCGGGTCTGCGTCATGCAGCAGGGACGCATCGTCGAGACGGCATCTGCCCGGCAGCTCTTCGAGGCGCCGCAGCACAGCTATACGAAGCACCTGCTCTCGGCCGAGCCGCGTGGCCGCAAGAATCCGGTCACCGCCGATGCGCCGCAGCTCCTGGCGGCTAGCGGCCTCAAGGTCTGGTTCCCGATCCGCAAGGGACTCCTGCGCCGAGTCGTCGATCACATCCATGCGGTCGAGGAGGCGGATCTCACGTTGCGTGGCGGCGAGACGCTTGGCATCGTCGGCGAATCCGGCTCCGGCAAGACGACGCTCGGCCTCGCCTTGCTGCGGCTGGTCAACAGCGAAGGCGAGATCCGCTTCGAGCGCGAGCGCATCGACGCCTTGTCACGCCGGCAATTGCGCGGCTACCGGCGCCGCATGCAAATCGTCTTCCAGGACCCCTATGGCTCGCTGTCGCCGCGCCTCTCGGTCGGCGACATTGTCGCCGAGGGCCTGCTGGTGCATGAACCGGGCAGCACCCCGGCCGATCGCGAGGCGGCGGTCATCGCCGCTCTGGAGGAAGTCGGGCTGGAGCCGGAAATGCGCCACCGTTTCCCGCATGAATTCTCCGGCGGCCAGCGCCAGCGTATTTCCATCGCCCGCGCCTTGATCCTGAAACCAAAACTGCTGATGCTGGATGAGCCGACCTCGGCCCTCGACATGTCGGTGCAGGCGCAGATCGTCGATCTGTTGCGCGACCTGCAGCACCGCCACGACATGGCCTATCTCTTCATCAGCCACGACCTGCGCGTGATCCGGGCGATGAGCGACCGCGTCCTCGTCATGCGCCAGGGCCGTATTGTCGAGACCGGGCCGGTCGACCAGATCTTCGAGGCGCCGCAGCAGGATTACACCAAGGCGCTGCTGGCTGCCGCCTTGCAGCACAAGGTCATTCACCACGAATTGGTGCAACAATGACGGATACCGCAACCCCCGTACTCTATTTTGCCGGCATCGGTTCCCGGGCGGCGGAATGGTGCCGGGTATTTGCCGAAGCGGCGCCGGACCTCAAGCTGGTCGATCAGATGCCGCCTGAATCCGGGCGAGCCGATATCCACTATGCGCTGGCCTGGCGGCCGAAGCCCGGCGAGCTGCAGCTGCTGCCCCATCTGCAGGCGATCTTCGGCCTCGGCGCCGGCGTCGACGGCATCCTGGCCGATGCCACCTTGCCGGCAGATGTACCGCTGGTGCGCATGGTCGATCCCGGCCTCACCCAGGGCATGGTGGAATATTGCCTGTGGCAGGTGCTCTATCACCATCGCCGATTCTGGGAGACGGAAGAGGCGCAACGCCGCCGTCACTGGCTGGAACAATATTATCCGGCGCCCTGGGACCGCATTGTCGGCGTCATGGGATTAGGCGAGATCGGCCAGGCCGTCGCCGCGCATCTAACGACATTCAAATTCAAGCTGCGCGGCTGGAGCCGCACATCGAAGCAGATCGACGGGGTCGATTGCTTTGCCGGCCTCGAAACATTGCCGGCCTTCCTGGCGGGATGCGAGATCGTTCTCTGTTTGTTGCCGCTGACGGCGGAGACGCGCGGCCTGCTCAATGCCGATTTCTTCGCGCATCTGCCGATGGGTGCCGCGCTCATCAATGCCGGCCGCGGCGCCCAGCTGAATGAAACCGATCTGCTGGCGGCGATGAAATCCGGCCGTATCGGTTCCGCGACGCTCGATGTCTTCCAGACTGAGCCGCTGCCGCCGGATCATCCGTTCTGGCAGCAGGAGCGGCTCTTCATCACGCCGCACAATGCCAGCTTCACCGATGCCAAAGCGGCAGCGACTGCGATCCGCCAGCAGATCGCCAATCACAGAGCAGGGCTGCCCTTGCAGCATGTTGTCGACCGGACGCGCGGCTATTAAGCTCAGCGCCTGATCCGTTCACCTGCTACGCTTGAGAATTTCGTCATGGATGTGAAGAGTCTGCTGGTCTTTGCCGTCGCCTTGGCGATTGCCGCCGGCATTCCCGGGCCCGGTGTCCTGGCCGTCGTCTCCTGCGCCATCGGCCGCGGCTTGAAGGCGGCATTGGCCATGACCTGCGGGCTCGTCATCGGCGATCTCGTCTATTTCACCGCGGCCATCCTCGGCATGGCCGCCCTCGCCCACAGCATGGGCGAACTGTTCTTCATCGTGAAGCTGGCGGGCGCCGCCTATCTGATCTGTCTCGGCGTCAAATTGTGGCGCGCAAAGGTCGATCTCGTCCCCGCCGCCAGTCTGCAGACCGACGCCGCCAGCCAGCCGCTGCGCCAACCGCGCAGCCATATCGGCAATCTGCTGGCCGGGCTCGGCGTCACCCTCGGCAATCCAAAGACCATTGCCTTCTATGCCGGCCTGCTGCCGACCTTCATCGATCTGCAGCGCCTCACATTCCCGACCGCGCTTGCCATGGCCGGCATCGTCGTGCTGCTGGTCGGCGGCATCATTGCCAGCTATGCCCTGGTCGCGGCGCAGGCACGCGGCTTCCTCGGCAATCGCCGTTACCTGAAGCTGGTCAACCGCACCGCCGGCACCATGATGATCGGCGCTGGCGTCACCGTCGCGACGCAATGACTTGTAGCAGCGCAAAAAAGCCTCAGCCGATGCGGCCCCAGGAGTTCGCCCAAAGTGTGGAAAATCCCTGCTAAGTGATTCCGGGAATCTGTAAGGGCCCAAGTAGGTCCAATTCCATCGCACTCCCAACTATCAACCGCTCGTCGTCCGCAATGTCAGGCCTGGGTCGGTAGCGGGCACTTTAGGCGTCGATAGGTTATAGATCTGGGCCCAATGCATCTCTCGCTTCATCGTCAATCAGTCCGTGATTGACGAACCTATCGGCTGATCCGCCCAAGTCCTGGACGTATCGGACGGCATCATCGAGGGACGAAAACGTCTTTGGATCGTCGGGCTCGCTCCACTCGGATATGTCGGAAAAGCCACCGAAGATGCTTTTCTCTTCGTCGTGAACGTACAGGTGATAACCTTCGTCATCAGCGAACATTTCGATCCACTTAATCTTCCACTTTCCATCGACCGTTTCAGCGGAAAGGAGTTGCTGAACTGTCTTGCCGCGACTGAGCGCTGAGCGAAAAAAAGCGTCGATAAGGTGACGAGCCATCTTGACGCCTCTAGCCTGCTACGATGTCTGCTTGGAGGGCATATGCGGAAGCTAATGTACGTGACACTGCCCGAAACACAGTGACCCGGGTGGATTTCTTGATATAGGCAGCATCGCGGTGGGTGCTGACCTGAATGCCATCCACCGTCGGCGGGACGCGTGTCTCCTCCTTCAGCGACGCCTTGCAGTAGGCGCGTTTCTTCTTTGAAAATTTTTTGCGAACAGGTTCATAAGATTTCTTCGGCACAGGAGCCCCGGAATTCTGTAGAAACTCAAGAGATTCTGCCGCATTCCGGCTAAGGATTCCACACTTTGGGCGAACCCCTAGGATGCGGCCGGGGCTTTTTTTTGGCGGAACGCAATTGTCAGCGCCGGCGGAGACGCGAGACTTGCGGTTTGCGCGGTGCCGGGCGTGTCGCCGGCGCCTTGGCAATGATCTTGGCCGCGGCCTTCGGCTGCGGCTGTGACCAGTCGGCGACGAAGGCATAGAGCGCTCGCAAACCGAAGGCCTCGCCGCCTTCCGGCCGGCCCGGGCGCGAGATCAGGTTCCAGCCCATCGTATCGATATGCATCCAGTCGGTGCCCGGATTGACGAATTCCTGCAGATAGAGCGCCGCCGTGATGGCGCCGGCATAGCCGCTTTCCGAGCAATTGTTGATATCGGCCACCTTGCTGTCGAGCAGGCGGCGATAGGCCTTGTTGAGCGGCATACGCCAAAGTGGATCTTCCTGGCTCTTGCCCTGCTGCAGCAGGGCCTCCGCCGTCGCATCCCTGGTGGCGAAGAGCGCCGGCATTTCCGTGCCGAGCGCAACCCGCGCGGCACCGGTCAGGGTGGCGGCATCGATGATCAGATCCGGCTTGTCGCTCTCCGCTTCCGCCAAGGCGTCGCACAGGATAAGGCGCCCTTCCGCATCGGTATCGCCGATCTCCACGGTGAGGCCCTTGCGCGTCCTGACGACATCGAGCGGCCGCATGGCATTGCCCGAGACGCTGTTCTCCACCGCCGGGATGAGGAGGCGCAGACGCAGCTTCAGCTTGGCATCCATGATCGCCTGGGCGAGGCCCAGCATCAGGGCAGCGCCGCCCATATCCTTTTTCATCAGGCGCATATAGCTGCCGCCCTTGAGGTCGAGGCCGCCGGTATCGAAGCACACACCCTTGCCGACCAGGGTCAGCTTCGGCCCTTCATTGCCCCAGCGCAGGTCGAGGAGGCGCGGCGCGCGGCTGCTGGCCCGCCCCACCATATGGATGGTCGGATAGTTCTGCTTCAGAAGATCGTCGCCGACGATTTCCTTGACCTTGGCCTTGTGGATCTTGGCCACCGCCTTGACCGCGGCGCCCAGTTCGGCCGGGCCCATATCGCTGGCCGGGGTGGTGATGAGATCGCGGGCGAGCGCCAGGGCGGAAGCCAGGCGCCGCACCAGAGCGCGGTCGGCCTCCTTCGGCCAGACCAGTTTGGCGAGCGGGCTGGCTGCCTCGCTGCGGTAGCGGCGGAAACGATAGCCGCCCATCGCCCAGCCGAAGGCAAACAAGGTGGCATCGCAGGACGCATCGGGATCGAGCTCATAGCTGCCGGCGGGCAGGCTGGCCGGCAAAGCTGCCGAGGACCAGCGATCCGTTCCCTCCTCGATGCCGAGGAGCACCCGCGCCAGCTTCCCATCATCCCCCGGCAACAGGCAGGTACTGCCCGGCCTGGCCTGAAAATCCATCGCCTTGACCCAGCGTTGCGCGGCGGCCGGCTGCAGCTTCAGCCAGGCGGCGAAATCGGCGACACGGAGGGGGGTGACCGGCACGGCATTGGCCGCACGGTCAACGAGATGGTCGAGCAAGATGGCGGCTCCTGATACGCTGTTGAACCCTGTGAGAGCGGCGTAAGGCAGCAGCCCCTCGATTGGGCCGTTACCGCTACCGGTCTCGGTGCGCTAGGCAGTGCCAGGATCTTAGCCAGCTTGGCAACCGGAATCTGCTGCGTTTTTCGCCCGGCTGCCGACGCGGCACTGCAGCCCGTTTGTCGTCTGGAACGTTGTAGCCGGAAAACTTGCGGCTAGGGAAACCCGGCCGCCGGATGTTAAAAGAGGGCACGTATTAAAAGCGCACGCGGGCGGATGGGGCGATCCCAATGATGGGTGACGTTGCATGACAACTGGCGCTGCATGACGATCGAGACCGTGCAGACATCACCGGAACCGGGCAAGGCCCTGCCCCTGATCCTGCAGCGGGTCGGCGGGATCGCGCCTTATTGCCTGTGGCTGCTGTTGACGATCGGCGCCTTCCGGTGGCGCCCGCCGACAGCGCCGGTGGAACTGGAGACCCTGGCCGCCGCCTGGCATATGTGGACCGATGGCCTCTGGGTGCCGTTGCGCAACAACCTGCCGGCGCCGCAGATGCCGCCTTTGCCGCTCTGGCTCATCATCGGCGGCTGGAAGCTGTTCGATATCGTCACCTGGTGGCCGCGCCTGCTGTCGCCCGTCGCCGGCCTGGTCAATATCTGGCTGATCGGCAGGATCGCGCTCATTCTTTGGCCGCATCGCAACAGCACGGCGCATTTTTCCCGCATCCTGCTGATCGGTCTTGGCGGCTTCGCCATCATGCTGACGATGATCGCGCCGGAACCGCTCGGCCAACCTTTCATCGCCGGCGGCTTTGCCATCACCGTCCGGCTCTGGCTGACCCCATTGCCACTATTCCAGCGCCTGCTGTCGCTGCTCTGCCTCGCCCTGATGCAGATTGTCATCATCCTGACCAATGGCTGGGCCTATACGCTGACCTTGCCCCTGAGCCTGCTGCTGCTGCCGTTGCTTGACCGCACCACCCAGGTGAACTGGCGGCAATGGGCAAGCCTGCTGATCATCACCCTGCTGCCGCCGCTCGCCGCGATGCTGGTCTGGCTGAGCCAGGTCGACGCCCTCGACCAGGTCTTCCGCTTCGGCAATGGCTGGCTCGATCCGGCAACCGAGGCATCGCGCCGGGAGCCCTGGAGCCTGCTGTTCATTCCGCTGATGCTCTATCCCTGGCTGTGGTGGCGGACGTTGTGGCGCGCCAGCCAACGGTCTTGGCAAGGACCGATCGGGATCGGTTTGCGCCTCAGCACCGCCTATCTGATCGCTGCCGTGATCGCCGGGCTGCTCAGCGGCTGGCAATTGCAGGGCCTGCTGGCAGTGTCGACCCCGGCCTGCCTGATCGCGGCACGGCTGCTGGCGACCCAGCAGATCAAGTCGCGGGACTTCCATGCCATCATCCCCAGTTTCATGGCGCTGATGACCGGGCTCATCTTCTTCCTGATGAACATCATCCCGATCGCCCATCTCGATGCCGTCTGGCGTTCGGTTTTCGGCTCACCCCTGCCGATCTGGCTGGGCGGCATCGGCCTGACCTCGGGCCTGATCCTGCTGACCCTGGGCTATGTCCTGGCGCAGATCTCGCCCTATCATCAATTGCTGCGGACGCTGCAAGTGGCGCTGCTGCCCAGCCTGCTGCTCACCTGCCTCAACATCGAATTCCCCGGCAGCCTGGCGCAATTCTTCGATCTGACCCCCGTCGCCACCCGGCTGGAGGCGCTGCAGGAGGCCGGCCAGCCGATCGCCATCTATGGTAAGTATCGCGGCGAGTTCGATTATCAGGGTCGGCTCGCGCAGGCGCCGGATGTCGTGCATACGCCGCAGCAGGCCTGGATCTGGGCGGACCGCCATCCCGGCGGGGTCATTCTGACCTATTTCGATGGCAGCCCTATCCACCTCCCGGCCTTGCCGATCTATCGCGGCGTCGCCCGGGATCACTGGGTCGCCATCTGGCCGGCAATCGCCGTGTCGCAATCCGACGGCAAGATTCTCGATAGCAGTTTCTGATCGCGGATCGGGCAGCGAGCCCCCGCCTTACGCCCGGGCCGGCCGCAATCGGGGGGACGCACCGGTTAATTTCTGCTAGGCTGCGCCGTTGGTTTGAGTCGCGAGGCAGTATCCGATGTCATCTTATACGCTTGGTTATTCGCTGGCCCGCGGGGCGGAAAAGCGCAAGGACAAGCGGCTGCCTTTGCCGGTCTTCAGCGTGAAGATCGATGGCCAGGTCTATTCGACCATCAATTGGTCGCTCGGCGGCCTGCTGGTCTCGGAATATGACGGCACTGCCGCCGAGGATCAGCTGGTGCGGCTCGACGTCAAAGCCAAGGACGACCAGGCCGAATTCAAGATGCGCCTTTTCGCCCGGGTCATCCGCCATCGCCTCGACCGGCGGGAACTCGCCCTGAAATTCGAAGAGATGAACCCGCAGGTCTATGACTTCTTCGAACAGTGCTTCAGCCGCCGTTTCAAGCGCTGACCCGAGCCACGGTCCGGCGCGATGACGATCGGCGAGCTGACCTGGTTTGACGGCATCGCGGTCGCCTGCTTTCTCGCGATGCTGTTCGGCTGGGGCCGTATCGCGCTGCTGCTCGATGGCGGCAAGAGCCTGAATGCCTCGATGCATCAGGTGCGGCGCGCCTGGATGCAACGGATACTGGAGCGGCCCGACCGGATCGTCGATGCCGCCTTGACCGGTCATACCGTCAGTTCGCTCTCCTTCTTCAGCTCCGCCAATATCATCATCGTTGCCGGGCTATTCGGCCTGCTGAGCAAGGCCGAGGACGCCAACCACGTGATCGCCGCCTGGCCTTTCGTTCCGCCGGCCAGCGCCGGCCTCATCCAGTTGAAGATCTTCGGCCTCATCTGCGTGCTGGCCTATGGCTTCTTCCGCTTCACCTGGGCGCTGCGGCAATACAATTACTGTTGCGCGCTGATCGGCGCGGCGCCCCTGCCCGGGACGACACATCCGCATCGCCTGGAAATCGCCGACCAGGTGGCGATCGTCTTCACCAGCGCCCTGCGCAGCTTCGGGGCCGGCATCCGCTGCTACTATTTCGCCATCGCCTGGGTCTGCTGGATCGCCGGGCCGATCGTCCTGCTGCTCGCCACCGGCCTCGTCACCCTGATGCTGCTGCGCCGGCAGACGATCTCGCACAGCGCACGCGCTATCCGGCGCTATAACGAACTCAATCCGCCACGGGAAATATAAGCGTCTGATCTCAGGCGCAGTGCCGCATCAATGCGTGCAGTTCGGTTGCGTGTCGCAGAGATTGACCAGCGAATCATGTACCGATTGCTTCCAATCGATTTCCCAACCGGCGCAGCCGCTGAAGATCAACAGACCGGAAATCATCGTGCTTGCAAGAATGAGAGAGCGATTTTTCATCGGTCACCTCCTTGTCGGCGACCGAAAGAACCCCGGCGGCTACCGCGAGGTCCGATTCCTCAATTCTTCTTTACGGCGGGCGCGCAAGAGCGGCGCGCCACAACGCGGTCTAACGGACGATAAAGGCAGTAAAATATGCGGGCCCACGCGCCCCCATGCGGATCACACTTTTCCGCGAGGCAAGCTCACCGTGATGTGATCAGGCATTGGCGGCGGCGAGGCGCCGGGCCCGGCTGGCCAGGAACCAGTAGCCAAGGCGCGTCAGGAAGCGATTCAAGGCGCCAGTCGGGTTGAGGCCGGTCGCCTTCAGCACCATCGCCATGGCGCGTTCGACATGGCGCCGCTGATAATAGCGATAGGCCCGACGGGCATAAGCGCGGGTGAAGCGCTTGCGCTCATAGCTCTCGTCCGGATGATTGGCCGCGTAATAGGCATAGGCCAGCTCGTCATCTTCCGATTCGGTGATGCGGCTCAGCGCGATCCGCACCCGCTTCACGGCACCGATCTTGTCGAGCCGCAGATAGGTGTCGAGGTGCTGGTAGAAAAGCTTGTAGTGACGCAGTTCGTCGGCGGCAATGCGCTTGCAAATCGCCTTCAAGACCGGCTCATCGGTCGCTTCCATCAGCGCCGTGTAATAGGACGAGGTGCCGGTCTCGACGATACAGCGGGCCACCAATTCGCCGGCGCGCGAGCCGCGCAGCGAGGCGGTGACAGCCGTCTCCACCTTGAAGCCATCGGTGAAACGCTTGAAGCAGGCATCGAAATCGAAGCTGGGATCGGCGAGCTTGGCCCAGCGCGCGAGGGCCGCGCCATGCTGTACCTCTTCCACCGCCCAGTCGCGGATGACGGCCTGGAAATTGTCGTCGCCCTGGAAAACGCCGCAGAGATAGGCCGCATAATCGCCGCCGTTATATTCGACCATGGCGGCGGCCTTCACGACTCTGACGAGGTCGGGATCGACCTTGGCGGGGTCGAAGGACGACCAGGGAATCTGTTCGAGCGTCCAATGACTCATGATGCGCAAAAGCGGGCTTCTGGTTTCGACAAAATGGCCTGGCCTGCCTCCGGAGCTCCCCCTCCTGTCGGCAACCGGCCGACTCGCAGAAGGATTCGGCCTGAACTGCCTGGGCAGAGGCGCAGACTAGGTCAGCATCGACCGGTTGACAAGGCGGTCGCCTCGTCGCGCAAGTGTTAACACCGTAAAAACCCGCTGATCGGGATGCGGGTTCCGGGAAAAGTTAATAAGATGAGGCCTCGGTCACCGCCGCCAGACGGGCTTCGGCGATGGTCAGGATCTTGGCAGCATGCTCGCGGGCATGCTCATCCTTGGCGTCCTCGACATCTTCCTTGGCGTCCTGGACCTGCTGACCGGCCTGACTGGCTTCGATATCGCCGACCGCGCGGGCATGCTCCGCCAGGATGGTACAGGTTTCCGGCGTCACTTCGGCGAAACCGCCTTCGACGAAAATCCGCTCCGCGACCCGGCCGTCGCGGAACACGTAGATGACCCCCGGGCGGACCGTCGAGATCAGCGGCATATGGCCCGGCAGAACGCCGAAATCACCTTCGACACCCGGCACCACGACCATTTCAACATCGGTCGCCATTTCCAGACGCTCCGGCGAGACGAGCTCGAAATGCACCTGATCCGCCATGTTCCACCCTTTTGGTCCCGTCGCCGCGGCCGGATGCCGGGCGACAGATCAACGCGATACAA
>Ga0255336_101658_pt1 | contig 14481 bp, 13 predicted proteins | sample MeOH1_35cm_T3_17_FD_189102 | JGI IMG/M metagenome (GOLD analysis project Ga0255336, IMG submission 189102) | Sandy soil microbial communities from University of British Columbia, Vancouver, Canada - MeOH1_35cm_T3_179 | ecosystem: Engineered > Artificial ecosystem > Sand microcosm > Unclassified ...
TGGAACGCAACACGCGCCGTCGCCGCTATTTCGTGCATGACGGTTCCGCTCCCAAATGATGTTGCAGCCGTCGGCTCTCCGCCAGAATCGAGCCAAAGATACGTCGCACGCTCGCCGCATTCAGCGGTCCCGAGTTGCAATTCAGTACCGTGTTCAGCACGGCGGCTTCGCGAGCCTCGTCCGAGACCGGCAAGTTATTCTCGCGCTTCAACCGCGCAATTTCCGCCACGGCCCGCGCTCTCCGGTTGATCAGGTTCAGAAGTTCCATGTCGAGGTGGTCGATGGTTGTTCGCTGTTGGCTAAGTGCTTGGCTCACGGTGCTCTCTCCTTCAAAATTTGTCGTAAAAACACAAAGGCCGCGATCTGGGATCGCGGCAGGTGCAGAAAATGTGTGCGGAGTCTAGAGTCTCAAATCAGAAGCGCACACCCTCTTGCCCGGCCGCGATGTAAAGAACTCGCGGTAAGCGAAGAAGCCGAAGCTTGTAAATCGAGTGGTGTGCATAGACTCTGTACAGAACCTTAGCCAATCCTGCTCCGCCTGTCAATAACAGCATTCGATTCTAAACGCGGAATTAGCACTCCCCTGGTGGCCTATATTTGCCTGTCGTTGGCAAATGTGGGGACCAGAACACGGCACAAATCTTTAGCTTTTTTAGTACGCCCCCGCCCTTGCCTCATACTCCCGAATAAACTGTTCTTTCTGCTCCGTGATCCCAATCTGATCCAGTCCATTCAGCAGACAATGCTGCCGGAACCCATCCAGCGGAAACCCATGCTCCCACCCGCTGTCGTCTGAAATCGTCAGCGTCTCCACATTCACCGTCAGCTCGTAGTTAGGCTTCTTCGCGGCCTTGGCAAACAGTTCCGCCATTGCCTCATCCGGCAGCACCACCGTCAGCAGACCGTTGTTCGCGGCGTTCGAATGAAAAATATCCGCGAACGAAGGCGCAATCACCACCGCGATCCCGAAGTTCGCCAGCGCCCAAGCCGCGTGCTCGCGCGACGACCCACATCCAAAGTTCTTTCCCGCCAGCAGAATGCTGCCGTGATTGTACGGAGCCTGATTGAGTACAAAGTCCGGCTTAGGATTTCCCGCTCCGTCATAGCGCCAGTCGTTAAACAGAAACGGCCCATACCCTGTGCGCTCAATGCGCTTCAAAAACTGTTTCGGAATAATCTGATCCGTATCGACATTGGCGCGGTCCATTGGAATGACCTGCCCGCGATGGACACGCATTGGCTGCATCTTTCTACTCCTTGAAATCCCAGTCGCGAATGTCCGTAAAGTGTCCCGTCACCGCCGCCGCCGCGGCCATCGCCGGACTCACCAAATGAGTGCGTCCTCCGCGTCCTTGCCGCCCTTCGAAATTCCTGTTGCTCGTCGAAGCGCAGCGCTCGCCCGGCTGCAAAATATCGGGATTCATCCCCAAACACATCGAGCATCCCGGCTCCCGCCACTCCGCTCCGGCTTCCAGGAAGATGCGATCCAGCCCTTCGCTCTCGGCCAGCATCTTTACCGTCTCCGACCCCGGAACCACCATCATCAGGACCTTCGGATTCACCTTGTGACCCTTGATCACCTTGGCCGCCGTGCGCAGATCCTCCAGCCGTCCATTCGTACATGAGCCAACAAATACGCGGTCAACCGTCAGCTCCGTCAGCGGTTCGCCCGGCGCGATTCCCATATACTCCAGCGCCCGCGTAATGGCGATCTTTTCAATCTCATCTTTCCCATCTTCCGGACGCGGCGCCGTCCCGCCGACCGGCAACGACATTCCCGGCGACGTTCCCCACGTAACCCACGGCTGCAAAGCCGTGGCATCGAAATCCACCACGCGATCGAACTTCGATCCCTCGTCGCTTGGCAGCGTGCGCCAGTAAGCCACGGCCTTCTCCCACTGCTCACCCTTCGGAGCCCGCTTGCGTCCCTTCAGATAGCCAAACGTGATCTCATCCGGAGCCACCATGCCCGCCCGTGCTCCGCTCTCAATGCTCATATTGCAAAGCGTCATACGGCCTTCCATCGAAAGCCCACTGATCGCCTCGCCCGCGTATTCAATCGCGTAGCCCGTTCCGCCGTCCGTGCCGATCTGGTGAATAATCCCCAGCGCCAGGTCCTTCGCCGTCACGCCCTCCGGCAGCAATCCCTTTACATTCACAAGCATCGATTTAGGACGCTTCTGCTGCATCGTCTGCGTTGCCAGCACATGCTCCACTTCGCTCGTGCCAATGCCAAACGCCAGCGCCCCAAACGCGCCATGTGTGCTCGTGTGGCTGTCTCCGCAAACAATGGTTTTGCCCGGCAGCGTCAGCCCAAGCTCCGGACCAATCACATGCACAATGCCTTGTTCTGCCGAACCAACGTCGGCCAGCTCAACGCCAAATTCCGCGCAGTTCTTTCGCAGCGTATTGATCTGTTGAGCCGCAATCGGATCGAGGATGTTAAAGCGTTCGGCCTTCGTCGTCGGCACGTTATGGTCCACCGTGCCAAACGTCAGATCCGTGCGCCGCACCTTGCGCCCCGCCAGCCTCAGCCCTTCAAAGGCCTGCGGCGAAGTCACCTCATGCACAAGATGCAGATCGATGTAGAGCAGGGCAGGCTGCGGTTCCTCATGCCAAACCACATGGGCATCCCACAACTTCTCAAACAGACTTTTCGGTTTTGCAGAACCAGATTGCGTACTCAACTCAGAAACCTCAAACGGCAAAATATGACATACGCGTGTTCAGCGCTTCCACCGTGTATTCGGCGATGCGCTTGCCAATTTCTTCCGTGCTGGCCGCCACATTCCCGCCGACCACCGTTCGTCCGCCAGCGTTCCCACCCGCTTTTTCCGCACGCGGCAGCAGATCGGCTGTCCTCATTCCACTCTTCAGCACCTGTTCGATTGCAAGCTCAACGCTGTCGGCTTCCGCATGCAGCTTCGCCGTATGCCGCAGCATCATCGCCGCCGACGCAATCGCCCCAATCGGATTCGCGATACCTTTGCCCGCAATATCCGGCGCCGAGCCATGAATCGGCTCATACAAATCGACCTTACCGCCAATGCTCGCCGAAGGTAGCAGCCCCAGCGAACCGGCAATCACCGCCGTCTCGTCGGACAGTATGTCGCCAAAAAGATTCTCCGTCAGCACCACGTCATACCGCGTAGGAGCCGTAATCACGTTCATCGCAAACGAATCCACCAGCGCGTGCTCCAGCGCAACCTCCGGGAATTCAGCAGAGACCCGTGTCACCACCTGCCGCCACAGCCGCGAAGTCTCCAGTACGTTTGCCTTATCGACCGATACCAGCTTCTTGCCGCGCCCTTCCGCCAGCTTGAATGCAACGCGCGCGACGCGTTCAATTTCCTGCGCGCTGTAGCGCATCGTGTTCCATGCGTTCTTGCCCTCGGCGTCAATCGCCCGTGGCTCGCCGAAGTACAATCCGCCCAGCAGTTCGCGCACGATCATGATGTTCGCGCCCAATATCCGCTCCGGACGCAGCGGCGAGCAATCCGCAATCGCCTCCATCGCCACCGCCGGACGCAGGTTCGCGAAGCACCCAAGCTCCTGCCTCAGCGCCAGCAATCCCGCCTCGGGACGCCGCTCATTCGGCAGCGAGTCAAATTGCGGCCCGCCCACCGCGCCCAGCAACACTGCGCTTGAAGCCAGGCAGCGCTCCTTCGTCTGCTGCGGAAACGGCGAGCCGAACTCCACCGCTGCTCCGCCGCCAATAGGAGCCTCTTCAAACTTAAAGTCGTATCCACAGAAGTCGGAAACCGCCTTGAGCACGCGAACTGCCTCTCGCGTAACCTCCGGCCCAACTCCATCCCCAGGAAGAACAGCTATATTCAGTTTCATTGTTGTTGTGCCGCCACCAGATTCGGCGCCTTATTCATCGGGCCACGATGGGTAATCACCATCGATATCAGATCCTGATCGTAAACCTTTTTCTTCCTGTCAGCCAAATGTGTGAACTTGGCATACAGCGCATCCAGCTCACCGCTCGCCACGTTCAGTCCCAGCTCGGTAAACCGATGCATCAGCGCGTGCCGTCCCGAGTGTTTGCCCAGCACCAGCCTGTCCTGCGGCATTCCCACCGACTCCGGCGTCATAATCTCGTAGCACAGCGGATTGCTCAACACCCCATGCTGATGAATTCCCGCCTCGTGCGCAAACGCGTTGCGTCCCACAATTGCCTTGTTCGGCTGCACCGCAAAGCCCAGCGTCTTCGACAGCATCTGGCTCGCCGCATAAAGCTGCGCGCGATCCACCCCGCAACTCACCCCATGCACATCGGCTCTCACATAGAGGGCCATCACCAGCTCTTCCAGCGCGGCGTTTCCTGCCCGCTCGCCAATGCCGTTCACCGTGCATTCCACCTGTCGCGCCCCTGCGGCCACCGCCGCCAGCGAATTCGCCACCGCCATCCCCAGGTCGTTGTGGCAATGCGAAGAGATGGTGATATCGTCGCCCTTCACCGTCTCGCGAATCCTGCGAATCAGCCGCCCGTACTCATCCGGCATCGTGTAGCCAACCGTATCCGGAATGTTCAGCGTAGTCGCTCCGGAATCCACCGCCGCCTGCAGCACCTCGCAAAGGAAATCCGGGTCTGAGCGCGTCGCGTCCTCCGGCGAGAATTCCACGTCGTCACACAATGTCCGCGCAAGAGCCACGCACTCGCGTGCCGCGCGCAGCGCGTCCTGTCGCGACATCTTCAGCTTGAATGCCAAATGGATATCGCTCGTCGCCAGAAACGTGTGAATCCGCGGACGCGCCGCACCCTTCAGCGCCTCTGCCGCCGTTTGAATGTCATTGCGATTGCAGCGCGCCAGCGCCGCAATCCGCGGCCCGCGAACTTCCTTCGCGATCCTCTGAACCGCCTCGAAGTCGCCCTTCGACGCCACCGGAAAACCGCTCTCGATAATGTCCACGCCCAGCCGTTCCAACTGATGGGCAATGGCAATCTTTTCATCCGTGTTCATGCTGCAGCCGGGAGACTGTTCACCGTCCCGCAGCGTCGTGTCAAAAATGAGGATTTGTTCGGAGGGGGATATTACGTCGGATTCCATATCTAACCTTCTGCCCCCGAGCCGTATTAGTCAAACTACTTTTCTTTCCACACGTATAAGACAATGTGATTTAATAAGTCTTTCTTATCCTGCATCCCGGACAGCTAATCATGGACCTCTACCAGCTTGAAGCTTTCGTAGCCGTAGCCCAGGAGTGCTCCTTCTCGCGGGCCGCCCTCCGCCTGCACCGCACCCAGTCAGCCATCAGTCAAACCATTGGTAAACTTGAGGAAACTCTAGGCGAGAAAGTCTTCGAGCGTTCCTCCCGCGACGGCACCCTCACCGCTGCCGGAAAGGTTCTCCTTGAGTACGCCGAGGAACTGCTGAATCTCCGCGAGCGCGCCCGTGATGCCATATCCGAGCTTCGCAGCCTGCACGAAGGCAAGTTGACGGTCGCCGCCAACGAGTTCACCTCTCTCTGCCTGCTGCCCGCCTTGCACCTCTACCACCGCATGCACCCCTCCATCAAAATCCAGGTGCAGCGCACTCTCGCAGGAGACGTTCCCCGCCAAATCCTCATGCACCAGGTCGAATTCGGCGTGCTCTCCTTCAAACCCGAGGATGAGCAGCTTAGTTCAACCATTTTTTACCGTGACGAACTGGTATTCGTCGTCTATCCCGGCCACTCTCTCGCCATGGCCGAAAAGGTCAGCATCCACGACCTCGGCGCCGAATCTTTTGTCGCTCACAACGTCCCTTCGCCCCTGCGCGTCAAGGTGATAGAAGCTTTCAAGAAGACCCATACCACGCTCCACATGGATGTCGAGCTTCCCACCCTGTCCAGCATCAAGGAGTTCGTGCGCATGGGCAACGGCGTAGCCCTCGTCCCCCGAATGTCCGTGGAAGGCGAGCTCCAGCGTGGCGAACTCGTAGCTGTCTCCGTCGATGAACTCCGCCTCGAACGCACCCTTCGCCTCGTCACCCGCAGGGGAGCCACCCTCTCCCACGCCGGCTTGGCCTTCATGAACGTCTGCCGTACCATGGCCGCCGACCCCAGGCACCGCTCCGTTTTCGAACCCGAGAGCCTCGACCCCGTCAAACGCAAACCCAAATCCCGAACCGCCGCCAAATAGCGTGTTCTTGATCTTTCCAGGTGGCCCACATATGCCCTCCTTTGGCATATGTGGGGACGCGGCAAAAGCCGATTTCCGCCCCTTCCTTTATCCCAACCCAAAACTCCAGGGTGCCCCATTTCTGCCCTCTTTTGGCAGAAGTGGGAAACGAACAGCCCACGTCATCAGCCTTTGTTCTTGTTCTTGTTCTTACCTCTCCTCTTGCCTCTCCCCATCCCACACACCAGATCTCTCATCCCCGACTAATCTTCTCTCCTTACCCTTTTGCTTCCTAGCTCCCCCTACGCGCATCCAAACCTTAACCGGATACAACTCGGTTCTGAGGTTTGGCATGAGCAAAAACATTGACGCGCGCGGATATACCAAGGCTGATGTTCTGGTTTCAACCGACTGGGTCCAGGAACACTTGAAAGATCCCAGCATTCGCCTTGCTGAATCCAACGAGGATCCTCTTCTCTACAGCTCCGACCACATCCCCGGTGCTGTCGAGATCGATTGGACCAGAGACCTCAACGACCCCGTCCGCCGCGACTATCTCGGACGTACCGCTTTTGAGAAGCTGATGCGCCGCATCGGCGCCACTCGCGACACCACCATCATTCTCTACGGCGACAAGAACAACTGGTGGGCCACCTATGCTTTCTGGATACTGCAGCTCTTCGGCCACACCAACGCCAAAATCATGGACGGCGGCCGCATCAAGTGGATCAAGGAGAATCGCCCTGTTTCGCGCGATATCCCCAAGTTCGCGACCAGCAACTACCAGGCTCCCGAACGCGATGACCGCCACATCCGCGCCTTCCGCGACGACACCCTGAAGCACCTCGAAAAGCATCTGCCCATGGTTGACGTTCGCAGTCCCGAAGAGTTTCGTGGCGAGCGTCTGCACATGCCCGAATATCCCAACGAAGGAGCTCTTCGTGGTGGTCACATTCCCGGCGCGTTGAACATCCCGTGGGCCCGCGCGGTCAACACCGAAGACGGAACCTTTAAGGATGCCGCCGACCTTCGCAAGCTCTATATCGAAGACAACAAGCTTCGTCCCGACGATGACGTCATCGCCTATTGCCGCATCGGTGAGCGCAGCAGCCATACCTGGTTTGTCCTCAGCTATCTCCTCGGATTTTCGAGGGTTCGCAACTACGATGGAAGCTGGACCGAGTGGGGCAATCTCGTGAATGTTCCGGTTGAAAATCCCAGTGCCGAGGCGAGGGATGAAGCTGCTGCCTGACCGTTTGGAAAGTATCGTATCGACCTTGGAGGGCCTCGACCGCTCCGATCGCATTCAAATGCTGATCGAAGTGGCGGGGCAATTCAAACCCGTGCCACCGCGCATTGCCGAGCGTCCCTATCCCGAATCAAACCGCGTTCCCGGCTGCGAATCGGATGCCTACGTCTGGCCGGAGGTCGGCAAAGGCAACACTCTGACCTTCCACTTCGCCGTCGAAAATCCGCAGGGCATCTCTGCCATGGCCCTCGCGGCCATCCTCGGCCCCACGCTTTCCGGAGCTCCGCTCGAACAGGTCGCGCAAGTTCCCGCCGACATGATCTACCGCATCTTCGGACGCGAACTCTCCATGGGAAAGTCTCTCGGTCTCATGCAGATAGTAAACATGGTCCGCATAGCCGCTCTCAAGCGGATCCAGGCCACCACTACCAAAACCAGCAGGTAGCGATTCCAAAGTAGATGTGTCTACCGAGGCCGAAACACCGGCAACGCGGGCTCACTCGGGCTCTCATCCAAATCAAATCCAAGCTGCAGCTTTGCCGCCTCCGACATGCGACTAGTATCCCACGCCGGATAGAGCACCACTTCGACCTTCACTTCCTCAACGCCGTGCAGCCGCGAAACCTTGCGCTCCACATCTGCCTTCAGCACGTCGGACATTCCGCATCCCGGCGCCGTCAGTGTCATCTTGATCTCGACTCTGTTTGCATCCCCGCCCAACGACACAATTGCGCAAGCATAGATCAACCCCATATCCACAATGTTGACCGGAATTTCCGGATCAAAGACGGTCCGCAATTCATCCCAAACCGCCTTCTCGCTCAATTCTTCATGGGCTGCGCTCTTCGTCGCCGTACTCGGCGCTAACCCAAGCGCATCCGCATCCTTGCCATCCACGCGATACATTCCGCCGTACCCAGCTTCCACCGTGTAGCTATCACCCAACGACTGACTGATCCGCACCGCCGTACCCGCTGGAATCACCCGCCGCGCTCCGCTCGGAATCTCCAACACTTCGCATTCGCGACTCAGCTTAATCTGTTCATGCATAGTTTGCCCCCGCGAATCCCTGGTGGCCCATATTTGCCCGTTTTTGGCAAATATGGGGAGCAGACAACATTCCACCTACCATCGCCCTTTACCCTACGGTCCAACCTGTACCTGGTGGCCCACACATGCCTGTCGTTGGCAAATGTGGGGAGCAGGCAACACTCCACTTACCACCGCCCTTTACCCGACGGTCCAACCTGTACCTGGTGGCCCACACATGCCTGTCGTTGGCAAATGTGGGGGTGCAGGCGTCCAGTGGTTTTCTCGCACCCTACCGAACCGGCAACGCCCCCACCGCATTCGCCAGCCTCGACACATACTGATCAATCAGGCTCTCCACATGCGTGCGTGCCGGACCTTCCTTCATGCGCGCCGTGCATTCGCCAGCAAATGCCAGCAGCAGCAAATTCCGCGCCAGTGTTTCTTCAATTCCGCGCGAACGCAGATAGAACAGTGCTTCCTCATCGATCTGCCCAATCGTTGCACCATGCGTACACTTCACATCGTCGGCAAAGATCTCCAACTGCGGCTTCGTGTCTATCTGCGCATCGTCTGAAAGCAGCAGGTTGCGATTCGTCTGCTTCGCGTCGGTCTTTTGCGCATCCTTGTGTACGATGATCCTGCCATGAAACACGCCATGAGCCCGCCCATCCAGAATGCCGTTATAAAACTGACGGCTTCCGCAATGAGCGCTCGCGTGTTCCACCAGCATGTAATTGTCCAGATGTTCTTCCGCGCTGCCCAGAAACAGTCCGTTCAACAGGCACTCTCCGCCCTCGCCGGCCAGCACCGGATGCACATTGTTGCGCACCAATGCGCCACCTAGCAATAACGAATGAGACGAGATATTTGCGCTGCGTCCCTGCTGTATGCGCAAGGTGGAAATGTTGTGTGTTCCCTCCTGCTCGCGCTCGATCCTGTAGTGTGCCAACACCGCGTTATCGCCCGCCACCACCTCGGTCACAGAGTTGCAGAACGCGCTTCCGTTCCCCACGGAGACGTACTCTTCCACCACTGTTGCCTGGCTGTCCTCATCCACCAAAATCAAGTTCCGCGGATGGCTCATCACCGCCGGGGTCTCGCGAGTTGAAACAAACAGCAGGCAAATCGGCGCCTCCACCACGACGCCGCGCTCAATGTGAATGAATGCGCCATCTTCCGCAAAGGCCGTATTCATTGCTCCAAAACTATCTCGATCCTGATTGAGATAACGCCCCAAATGCTTCTCAATCAAGCTCGCATCCTTTCCAATCGCTTTTGCCAGTCCGCTGACTGTCACGCGACGGGCCGCATCCTGCAGAATCGACATCTCCGGCGCATAGTGCCCATTCACAAACACAAGCTGCGAACCCGCGCCCTGAATCCGCCATGCGTGCAGTGAAACGTTCAGCTCCGCGCCCACGTGCGAATCGGCAGGTCGCGCAAGCCGAAACTCAGTGTTCGAAATCGCTGAGACGTCCGTAAATCGCCAGTCTTCATCGTGCGCAGTAGGGAAGCCGTTTTTGCAAAAACGCGCAAAAGCTTCGCGGCGCAATTCGCGCAGCCATCCAAGCTCCCGCCCGGCGGCCGTCTTTTCAAACTCGCTGAAACTGGCGAGATATTTCTGTGGTGTTTCGATTGCAGTGCTCAAGTCGATCCTCTCCTCAGGCCGCGGACGTGCTGGTTTCCATTGAGCCGTAACCGGTCTCTTCCAGTTCGAGCGCCAACTCCGGACCGCCCGAGCGCACAATGCGTCCATCCATCAGCACGTGTACAAAGTCAGGCACGATGTAGGTCAGCAGCCTTTGATAGTGGGTCACCACCACCATCGCTCGTCCCGCACCGCGCATGGCGTTCACGCCCTTCGCAACTATCCGCAGCGCATCAATGTCCAGGCCGGAATCGGTTTCGTCCAGAATTGCAAGCCGTGGTTCCAGCACCGCCATCTGCAGAATTTCGTTGCGCTTTTTTTCGCCGCCCGAGAAGCCTTCATTCACCGAACGGTTCATCAGCTTGTCGTCCATCTCCAGCAGCGCCAGCTTCTCGCGAAACATCGGAATGAAATCCATCGCCGTCATCTCATCCAACCCGCGAGCCTTCCGCACCGCATTCACCGCCGACCGCAGAAAGTAAGTGTTGCTAATGCCGGGAATCTCCACCGGATACTGGAAGGCCAGAAACACGCCTTCCCAAGCCGCCTCTTCCGGCTTCATCGCCATCAAATCTTTGCCGTTAAACAGTACTTCGCCCGAAGTGACTTCATAAGCGTCCCGCCGCGCCAACACCTGCGCCAGCGTGCTCTTGCCTGAGCCGTTCGGACCCATGATCGAGTGTACTTCTCCGGCATTGATCGTTAGATCGATACCCTTCAATATTTCGTGGTTATCCACACTCACGTGAAGATCTCTAATTTCCAGCAATGGGCTCATTCTTCGCTTTCTCTCCATATTCCGTACTCTGGTGGCCCACATATGCCCGCTGTTGGCATGTGTGGGGAGTAGGCCGGGTGCCCCACCTCTGCCATCTTTTGGCAGAGGTGGGTGTTTTGCTCCTGCTCTTCCGTCCCGCCGCGCCTCTTACCCGACGCTATCTTCCAAACCGCTCAACCCTGGTGGCCCACATATGCCTGTCGTTGGCATATGTGGGGAGTAGGCAACATCCCACTTACCACCGCACTTTACCCGACGGTCCAACCCGTACCCTGGGTGGCCCACATATGCCTTGTCGTTGGCATATGTGGGGAGTAGGCAACATCCCACCTACCAGCGCCCTTTACCCGACGCTGCCTTCCAAGCTCACGCTCAATAGCTTCTGCGCTTCCACCGCAAACTCCATCGGCAGTTCCTTGAACACACGCTTGCAGAATCCATTCACAATCATCGATATAGCGTCCTCAGCCGTAATCCCCCTCTGACGCAGATAAAACATCTGATCCTCGCCAATCTTCGAAGTCGAAGCCTCATGTTCCATCCGAGCCGTCGAATTTCTGACTTCGATATAAGGGAACGTATGCGCGCCGCACTTATCTCCGATCAGCAGCGAGTCGCATTGCGTATAGTTCCTGGCTCCCTCCGCGCCTTTCATAATCTTCACCTGCCCGCGATACGTGTTCTGTCCACGCCCTGCCGAAATGCCCTTCGTAACGATCGTGCTCTTCGTGTTCTTTCCAATGTGAATCATCTTCGTGCCCGTATCGGCCTGCTGATGATTGTTCGTAAGCGCCACTGAATAGAACTCGCCCACCGAGTTATCGCCCCGCAAAATGCAGCTCGGATACTTCCACGTAATCGCCGACCCCGTCTCCACCTGCGTCCACGAAATCTTCGAATTCACGCCCTGGCACTTTCCCCGCTTAGTTACGAAGTTGTAAATTCCGCCCTTGCCATCCTTGTCGCCCGGATACCAGTTCTGCACCGTCGAGTACTTGATCGTCGCATCGTCCAGCGCCACCAACTCCACCACCGCCGCGTGCAACTGATGCTCATCGCGAATCGGTGCCGTGCAGCCTTCCAGATAGCTGACGAATGCGTTGTCATCCGCCACAATCAAAGTGCGCTCAAACTGTCCCGTGTTCTCGGCGTTAATACGGAAGTAAGTGGACAGCTCCATCGGACAATGCACGCCCTTCGGCACGTAAACAAACGAGCCGTCGGAAAACACCGCCGCATTCAGCGCCGCAAAGAAGTTATCGGTGTAGGGAACCACCGAGCCCAGATACTTCTTCACCAGCTCGGGATACTTCCGCACCGCCTCCGAGAACGAGCAGAAAATCACGCCCGCCTCACTCAGCTTTTCCTTGAACGTCGTCACCACCGACACGCTGTCAAACACCGCATCCACCGCAACATTCGCCAGCAGTTTCTGTTCCTCCAGCGGAATCCCCAGCTTCTGATATGTCCGCAAAAGCTCTGGATCGAGCGCTTCCAGGCTATCCAACTTTGGCTTCTGCTTCGGCGCCGAGTAATACACGATGTCTTGATAGTCGATCGGAGCGTACTTGATGTTTGCCCACTTCGGTTCCGCCTGTGCCTTCTCCAGAGAAGCCCAGTAACGATATGCCTTCAGTCTCCACTCCAGCATGAACTCCGGCTCGTTCTTCTTCGCCGAAATCATTCGAACGGTCTCTTCACTCAGCCCCTTGGGGACGCTCTCCGACTCCACATTGGAGACAAATCCCCACTTGTATTCCCGCTCGGCAAGGTCTCGAATTGTCTCTACGTTCGTGCTCATATTCTCTCCACAGCTCTCTCTCTGTCACCCTGCTTCTGACCTGCAACTGGTTCGGCACTCAGCTTTTTGTGTCATCCTGAGCGAAGCGAAGGACCCCAGCACCGCTCACCCTAGAAGCGCTCTCCCAGGCTAGAGATTCCAGCCTTACGATCCCAGTGATTTCGGTTGGTCGGCTACACGTTTCTTTAGATGCTCCAATCTGTTACGTCGCACCAAAGAGCTCTGGTCCTGCTCGGATCAAGAAACGCCAGTAGACCTGCTACTCTGTATTTCTTGCCCTTCTCCGGTATTTCTTACCAACCCTCCAACTTAAGCCTCTGGGCCGTGCGTGATTAGAAACAATCCCTTACGTCCTCCAGTTTTTGGCACGCAAACTGCACAAACTTGCGTAGAAGCTCTTGTCGATTGATCGAAAAACCAGATTTTGGGGAAGTTCTATGAATAGCTTTGTGATTGAAGTCAGCAGCGTGAAGTCGGTCATATACGGACCCGTATTGGGATCTTTTCTCGCCATCCGCGAGAGCGGCCTGGCCTCTGACGCAGACAATTTCTTCTCGCTAGCGTCATCCCAACCCTGCTGGATGGAATCGATTCAAGAAAAATGCCACTCCGAGCGCCAGCGCAACCGCTCCCGAATTCTTCAGGTCGGATCCGCGGATTCAAGCCTGCGGTAGAAGATACGCTGGTTCCAGCGATTCAGTTGGCTATCGATCGAAACGGCGCCGAGCAAGACTGCGCCAAAAGCACCCGGATAACGTCGCTTGCGACATCACTGTCGGACCTCATCTGCCTCGCGCAACCATCACAAAGCCATACCCGAGTCGTCGTCCTTTGCGCTGCTGATGTCGCGCTGCCAATCTCAATCTCCGCACAGAAGAGTTTTCCTTGGTTGGAATTACGTGGCACGGAACAGGATGGATTTGCACAAGAGTCGGACATGGCGAGGAGCCTCTTTCCTAAACCTAGAAAAAACGAATGTTCCAGCGTCTAGTCTGCTTACCACCACAAGCACGTTGAGTCTCTGTGTCCAATAGCTGAAACTGTGACGCGCGGTAAACATCGAAGGATGCTTTTAGCCGATAGAAAATCGCCCGTGCGGCTTGTTGCTGGTCCGTTTGTCCTTCGTGGGCGGCAGCCTTGCTGGAATGGTCGGTGCGCATTTTAGACTCATGACACTCGTGCCCCACGTCCCGTCCGGCTTTATCGGACTGACGTGGGGTTGTTGACTTTGCTCTTGTTCCTGCTCCTGCCCTTGCTTTTGAAGACCCCCGGCCCTCCAAAATCTGCCGCGCCGCTCCAAGCTTTTCCATCAGCTCTTGCTTTTCTTTACGAACGTTTCCCTGGGAGCGACCCTACATCTCATGCAAAAATATCCTGAGGCATTCTCCATGAGAGCAGCAATCCTTACCATCAGTGACAAAGGTTCCCGAGGCGAGCGCGTCGATCAAAGCGGTCCTGCGCTCTCCCAGTGGCTTATCGCGCGCAATGTGGAAATCGCCGCCACCGCCATCGTCGCCGACGAGCAACCGCTCATCGCCCAAGCTCTCCAGCAGTGGGCAGATTCAAACACCGCCGACCTCATTCTCAGCACTGGAGGCACCGGCCTCTCCCCGCGCGATGTCACTCCCGAAGCGACCATGCAGATACTTGACCGCGCCATCCCTGGCTTCAGCGAAGCCATGCGCACCGCCAGCCTCGCCAAAACTCCCTATGCCATGATGTCCCGCGCCATCTGTGGCATCCGCCGCCGAGCCCTCATCGTGAATCTTCCCGGCAGCCCCGCCGCAGCCGTAGAAAACCTCGAAGCCATCTGGCCCGCCGTCCCTCACGCCGTCAAGAAACTTCAAGGCGACATGACCGACTGCGC
>Ga0255336_101660_pt1 | contig 14439 bp, 18 predicted proteins | sample MeOH1_35cm_T3_17_FD_189102 | JGI IMG/M metagenome (GOLD analysis project Ga0255336, IMG submission 189102) | Sandy soil microbial communities from University of British Columbia, Vancouver, Canada - MeOH1_35cm_T3_179 | ecosystem: Engineered > Artificial ecosystem > Sand microcosm > Unclassified ...
CGTGGCTGGCATGGGCGTGGCTGGCATGGGCGTGGCTGGCATGGGCGTGGCTGGCATGGGCGTGGCTGGCATGGGCATGGCTGGCATGGGCATGGCTGGCATGGGCACGGCTGGCCTGGTCAGCCTATCTCCCTCACCCCGATTCCCTCATATCGCAGCGTAGAAGTAGAGGTTTCCAGAGTCATTCCGGACACAATCTTTGAGCACAATCGCTTGTGAATTCCAAACCATCGTGGTAATAACTTTCCTAAAATTTATTAGAACGAACTTGAGCGGCAGACGTCTATATTAGCCGGTAGCCGACCCATTTCTCGGATCACCCACTGCCGCAGCCGGAGAAGTGATAAACTGACATGCTGATTTGCCATTTCGGCGGATTTTTGCCGATAGTCGATAAACAGCACGCATGCCGCATTGTCCTTCACAGCTTTGTCAAATGCAAGTCGCGAACTCTCGGTGCCCTTGACTGCAGTGTCCAAAAAGGCTGGGGCTGATTCACGTGATCTCAAAGTTCTGTCTTGTCACGTGATGAAACTGATTCCTGAATTTCCTGAGAGCGGGATTGCTTGCACTTAGACCTATCAAAGTAGATAGCAGCTCTTCTAGAAGGAGGAGAGTGGGGAATTCAGGTTGCTGATTTGCTGAATGTTCAGCCAAAACATCACGTGACCTGCCTCCAAAGTTTGATCGGAGGCAGCCCTGTTATGTCGGTTTCATAGGCGTTAACTAAGGTGCCCTCCTCCCAAGACTGAGAGGCGCACTTTGACAAAGGCATCTCCTGCCTCTTCCTTCACTGCAGCCCGATCTGCGTCGATGTGGCAGGATCGTTTTCCCCGTAGGCGAAGGAGCTAGTATCGAACGTCGAAATTCTGCGCATATCACGTCTGTATTTGTGGCTGTAGGTTCCAAGCGTTGCTCGGTGTAACACAGCTGTATTGTCCCAGAAAGCCACATCACCGGGACTCTCCCAATGAAGGGCAAATTTGTATTTGTCCTGTGTGACGTGTTTCAAGAGTGCATCGATGATCTGACGGCCTTCTTCGACGGGAAGACCGGCAATGTGATGGTTGTAGGAACCAATGTAGAGGTTCACGCGTCCGCTGGGCTCATGAACTTGAGCAATTTTATGTTTGGCCAAGGGCACTTTTGTGAAATCAATGTCTTTAAACATATCCATGTCTGGATTGGCGACCTTCCGGTTCCACAGTAGAGTATTCATGCCAATATAATTTTTGATTTGTGCTTTTGTGTCTTCCGGCAGGTCTTCGTATGCCTTGCGAGAGTCCAAGAACTCTGTTTCTCCACCAGTCCCCTGGGGTGGCAGCTCCACTGCTCTGAGGATGGAGATGCCCGAGCGTCTGGGATTGTAAGCACCGTCAGCATGCCACAAAGCGTTGCCCCGAGCACTCGAAATGCGCAGAGGATCTGCAGCTGTAATAATATTGTTGTCAGGGTCGATATTGCTGACATCGAAAATTTCGTCTTGTGCGAGGCGCATCTTGCGGCCTGCCTTTTTGTGGGGGGTGATGCTATCTAGCTCTCCCCATTGTCGGCCAAGGGCGATCATACTGTCGTCGTCAATGTTTGTACCTCTGGCGACGAGGACTCCGTATTTGTGAAGAGCATCCAGAAGCTCTTCGCGCGTATCGGCGGGAACCGGCTTCGAGAAGTCCAAGCCATCCACTTGGGCAACAAAAGTGGAGCCCAGAGGAGTGATTGTGAGCTTCTTCAAAGCCGTAACCATGGCTGAGCCTGAATGTATAATCTGGCTGCAAGGGACTCGCTGTAGGGAATAAAGGTGTGATACGCTCGTGGACTCGAACAAGCACTGACGGTGAGATTTATCCTGAAGTGGTCTCTTGTCGATTGATAGGCGCATTTATGTCGTAGTGAGGGCCATATGATGTGAATGAAAGAGACACATGATCTGGAATCCCACATAGCCGAAGGCTTGCGCGTGTTGTGTGTTGACGAGGCAAGGGGCAAAGCCGTGAGACCGACAGCGGGTGGGGGAGCGTGATGATATCTGCTGCTTCCAGGGTAAATCTCCGAATGAAGGCAAAATATACCCGACCAGACTGCCACTTGTATGTCAGTTTTGGCATTGCCGAACACTCTAATGAAACCCTTCCACTGAAAAGGGGACATTTACCCGTCTGAGCCGTGCTCAGGTCTGGAACTTCTGTTGACTGGAGCTCGGCTCTCAACTCGGCTATTGATTGTCTCACAATATGGCGGTATGCGCTCGGGATGAATGACCGACCTGAATCAGTTGGTAGTCATTAGCCAAACGGGTTTTCCACGCTTGGCGGTAGCAGATGTCAGCCTCCATCACGCGGATGGTGAGAATGATGTCGCCCGGGTGAGCCAGGTTGCCCAGTGAACAGCGTTGCAGCCTGCCATATCTTGCTCATCAACAATATTATGGTGGTTTGGGAGTGTGTCAAGTAGTTATTATTCTGACGATCCATGGCGAGGCTATGAGGAAGGTCTGCCAAGATGAGGACCTTGATCTTGCCAAGACCATTATGTTTGGCTCAGGTATCCATAACACAAGAGAGTTAGAAGATGCTGACATTTTTTGGATGAGGAATCCAACGGTTGGGTAGTCAACTGCGTTACCACACGCCGCGAGAGACTACCACCGGTCCCGTCTCAACCCTAAACCCTGGACCTTCGTTCGTGTCGCTTCGGCGCCCGGGGGACAGGCACGGCGCCTGGATGTCGCGGAAGCGCCACCATTCCCTTGTCAGGCATAAACTGCCAGATCCCGGCAAGGATTCATTCTTAGGAGGCCAATGCTGTGAGGATAATGATTGTTGATATCAAACAGATCGTTGCCGCCGCAAGACTATATATTAAAGGCAAGCAAAGGTCGGGGTCTCCCAATGTCCTGACTCTTGGCCCATTGCTCTCCATTCTCAGGTCATCGTGCTTGTAGACTCTGATGCACCCCCAATGCATTTGCCGACATTAGAAGGTCGGCGCATTCTCGATGAATTCTGTTGGCGTATCCACAAAGGCCTGCTTGTCCCCAGCGCTAACTGTCTCAGAAGGCTGCCCGCTCACGACCAGGTCATCGTCGCCGAAGAGACGCGCAATCTCTTCGAGAGGTTTGTTCCTCGTATCTGGGAAAGTAAGAGGAACGACAATGCAAGCCGCGACGGTAGAGATGATAAAGAACAGATAAAACTTCCAACCAATCGTGGCAAACCCCGTAGGCGCGGCACTTTGCCATACGACATTTCCGACGTTCAGAGTGAGCATCGCCAGTGTCATCCCTTGAGCACGGAGATGATTGGGAAAGATTTCGCCAATGTAAAAAAATGTCGAGCCGTCGAGGAAGAATGCATAGAAGAAGACGAATGTGTACAGCATGGCGACTCCTGCAGCCAGAGCAGAGTGGTTTGTGCTCCCGAGATATTTTGCTTGAATAGCGGCCTCTGCCACAAGACTTCCCAAGCAGCCGAGAAAGCCAAGGAGCATGAGGTAGGGACGAGGCATCCGATCGACGATCAGAATCGCGAAAACGTTCATGGTCAGTCCAATGGAAACCCATCCGGCCTCAAAAAATAGCACGTCCAAGTCGCCATAGCCGAGGCTACGGTACAAAACGGTTCCGTAGACTGCAATCACAGTTAGCAAGGTCGCATAAAGCCGATGGGATGTTGTCGTGGACATACTATTGATGACTAGGGTTCCAGAGGTTTCCAAGAAAAAGATCAGACCGCATCCAATCAATACTCGCTTTCGGTATGATGGACGTTGCAACATGCCCCAGTAACCGACTCTCAAAGTTCTGTCAAGATCGATTTGCTCTTCCATCTCTTGAAATTCGACTCGAGCATAGTTGTGGTCGACGTCCTCGGCTCGCGAATGAAGGTCTTTGATAATCGCCCATGCCTTTTCCTTCTCTCCTTTCATCAACAGATACCGCGGGCTTTCAGGCACGAATGGAATGCAGATCATGCAAAGAAGAGAGAACAAGCAGCCCAATGCGATGGGCGCCCTCCATTGAGCCCCCCTTGAGGAATAAAAGTAAAAGCCCACTCCGACCCAAGACGAGAGGCAGTACCCGATGTTGATCAGGATCGGGTGGATGTCGATGAGAATACCCCGATCTTTTGGTGGAACTATTTCTGCAATCCACACCGGTACAGCGGCGAAAATAATGGTCGACCTGTATACGTCAGTAATCAAGCCTTTTCAACTTTGACCATAGACGATGCGGACCCGAATCCGACCACAAAGCGGAAGACGATGAACATGGCGGGATTCACAGAGCCAGCCAGCAAGGCCGTTCCGATTATGGTAATGAGAGCGCCCACAAATACCGCCGGCTTTCTTCCAAAATGGTCAGAGATGGGGGCGGCCGCCAAAGAACCAAAGGTTCCCCCAACGTAGAACAAGCACACCATGGCGCTGATCAACCCATTGGCATTCTTGGACGTCAAGAGGGTCATATACTGGAGAAAAGATGGTTGGCCGAGGGTGATACCTGGAAACACATTCTGTGAGCACATTTAGGTAGACAGAATTAGAACCGTTGGTGAGCCGCGACATACCAATGACAGAGGCGACATAGCTATTCACAAGTCGTCAGCCAAGTATATTATGCGTGCGAAAATAAACATACCCGTAGGCCAAGGAGCCCCAGGACATACCAATGATGTAAAGAAGGGTCTTGAACTTGTACGGCCGACGTTTTGGGACGAGTACCTCCTTCATGGCGCTGTCCTGGATTCCAACGCCTCCGACCATGGCGGAAATATGATTGGACTGAGAAGGAAAGGGTATGAAGGCTGCCACGGTTGTTGAAGCTCGAACGATCTAGAGATCCGTCGATAACTGTATGATTTCGCGTGGGAGTCGTTGTAGGAGCACCTCGCGGGCACTGAGCACTCTCTTGCCTTTTCCTATTCACAATGGTCGAGGGGTTGTCTTTATGCAGAGCAACAACCTAGCCCGGGTCACGTTACAAAGACTCCCGACCGTTGGTTCGAGCCTGCTGGTTCTACCGAGGCGACATGGGGTGATGGGAAACGTCCGGCAACCCCACACTTCTGCGGAGAGTCGCCCGGGGAGATCACGGATTCGGTCCGTGTTGAGGCAGAGTCACTGTTCACGTGTGCATTGTGCCAACCGGTAACTATTCCAACTATGCCGCCGCACGAGTAACGATCAGTCTAAATCCAAAACAGTATGTCGTGCACTGGCCTCCTGAAGTCACCCCACGAGAGCTCCATTTAGGATTATCCTCCACAGTCATTAAAATTGTCACCAGTTCGTTAACCGACAATAGTCGGCACCGCAAAATGTACTCTGCAGAAACAAATTCTTCGGCCAATGGAGCTGCTTCAGGATCTTTTGTCTCAAAAATCAAATCACTGAAGGGGCCAGCGATTGGGACCGTGTTGACCATTCCCTCCATCACCATCGCTCAGGTCGCTGGACAGTCCAATTGTGACTTCGTCATGATCGATATGGAACACGCGCCGTTTACCATTGATGTTGTCACTCAGATGGTACATGCCTTTGTATCCTCCTCCAAAGGTTCTCGCCTTCCAATCGTGCGAATTCCCTCTCACGGGGTGGAGTGGATAAAGTGGGCGATGGACAGCGGAGCTGCCGGCATCATTATTCCCATGGTCAACAATGCAGAGGAGATGAAGCAGATTTTAGATCGAGCTCTTTATCCCCCAATCGGTCGACGCAGTTTCGGACCCTTGTATGCTCCATTTGGCCATCCGGAAGGAGCTCAGTCAGGCATGGGTGGATATTTCGAGAGGGCCAAGAGGGGCGACATCGCGATATTACCTATTATCGAATCTCGGGAAGGCCTTGAGACCGCAGAGGAAATTATGGCTCTCGACGGAGTCTCAGGCGTCTTTATTGGACCCGCTGACCTCAGGCTTTCTCTTGGCCTTTCAGCTGCCACGGACGGGCCCGAGGTGGAATTTTTAGACGCTCTGAGGAAAATATGCGACATTGGGAAGAAGCTTGGAAAAGTGGTTGGCAGCATGGGTATGGGAGAAACTATTGCCCACAAGCGAGCCGCAGAAGGGATGGATTTCCTCCTCTCAACTTTCGATTATGGGGCGCTGGTGGGCGGATTTGCAAGCGAATTAGCTGCAGCACGCAAAGGAGTTGAGAGTGCGGTCGCTAAGCTGTAACACCCTGTGTCCAAGTCCATGTTGCCTAGAACATATCCCATAAGCACATACACATTGATCGCTGCAGATCAAATCCAGTTCGACTCGCTTGTGATGCAAATTGCACTGTTTCTGCTGACGACCTTTGCCCGCATTATGCGACTTTCTGCATGCGCCAGAGGTACAATATTTCTCAACAGCATAGGACGGACCATGATATTGTACCAATGCCGTGAGAGTCGATTTCAGAATCGAGGGGTTTTTCCATCGTTATATTTGATAGTCTCCAGCTGAATTCACACAGGAAATGGCTGGGGACACTCCAAAACCGATGTATTATCGTAACGCTCTTTCGCAGATCCAAATCTGTAACAATACGCCCAGTAACCGCACGGTGGTCTTGATTTCTTGCTCGAGACTGGGGCAAGGGTCAACACAGAGTAACTCTCTTCTGCATATTGAGCTTTGCCATGGCGTCTTTCCCTCCATAGACTCAACCTTCATACAAGTTCCTCCATTCTCCTCGACATAATGGGCTTGGCCTCAGTTGCTTATTGCGCTGTGTGACATTGTACGGTCACGATGATGTCCGATGTCCAATCACAAGCGAGGGTGTGGGCGGTGACCTCCTCAGCGATATAATCGAGCGGGTTTATACCACCAGCCGCCTGGGCAATGAATGCCTAGCTGAGTGGATGGATAAGGTAGTCACAGCTGGAGCCGTCCCTCGGAGCAGGTGGTTACTTCGTGCTGTAATCAAGTAGGCCTCGCGTACACAGAGGAAACACACGTGTCTAATGATGTATATTATCTCTCCGCGATGGAGAAGTCAAGACGCATCTGGGTCTGGGGATACCAACTTCAAGACGAGGGGCACGTCCACTTGGTTGAGGTGTATTGTACGCAAGCTTCGATCGGAGTTCCTTGGTACTCGGCGGCGGAAAAGCATGGCCGCCCTCTGGCCTTTGCACCACAACCGAATTCCCCACATTTTGAGCATCCCAAAGATCAGGCACTTGGATTTTTGCCCCGAATACATCGAGCAAGCATAGGCGCATATAAATAAACATGGAGAATTCTTCTCTTTCAATTTCTGGTCTAACAAATGCCGGGACATATAATTTGTACCCAGTCTTTAAACCTTCTTAAATCTGTTCCTCCTGCATTAAGCTACTGCGACTTGAGCAATTGATTTCAGCAGCTCAAGGCCATATCTTTGTAGCCTGTTTCTCTTGAATCAGATTCCGCTTTCTCTGTGTGTTGACCATCCTGGAACTTGACCACCTTCACCGCCTGCACACCCACAAGGCGCAAGGCCGTGTAAACTGGTCGATGAAACAGGTCGCAAGATTCCAAACTATGGCCACATTCTGCAAGTGACATGAGACCGCCAGGGTGCCGAAATCAGCTGCTGAGCGAGGGGTGCGGGGAATTCCCCAACCCCCATTACGCTGTCAACCCCGCTAAACCTAGGGCTTTTGCTTTTAACTAGTCCTCAGGTCAGCTGTAGGTCAACGGCCGGCTTGCAAACTGCGAGTACCTGGTTTCAGATCTTGCGTTGTCAAGTCACGACGCCTGCTGCCGCACGTACCTAGCCCCTGTGGTTTCGCAATGTCCAGCTGCCCGTCTCCGGAAGTCGAAGAGGCTGATCGACGGGCCGAAGGAGTGAAGGGAGGGAGGAACCGACCTCGCGCTCGACTTGTCTGCACAACCTGCCGCCAGCGCAAAGTCAAGGTGAGTACGTCTCCATCAGCCCGTCGGCAACTCTTGCCATCCTTGACAAGACATCGTTCCAATCCAAGTTTGTCGTGATGTAGTGCGATGCCGAAAAACTCCCCTCCGGTGCCAAATGCTCGCCTTGCCGAGCGGCAAACACTCAGTGCATTGTCAACCGCAATGGTGATCGTAGAAGGTATGTGTTCGTCCACTTCGTCAGCCGTCGGCGTTGTGACGACTTCATGCTGACTGTCTGGAAGATATGGTGCCTCTCGACGACATATGGCCACGCTGGATGAGCGGATTCAGTCTCTGGAATCTATGCTCAAACAGAAGGCTTGCGCTGACCAAAGCATAACTCTGCCCTCGCCGCAAACAGCGAGACTTGTGCTGGATGAGCATTCGACGATCGAAATGCAGCCACCAATTCCTTCAGCGTCTTCCATCGCAGTACTCGGTCCACATTCTCCGAATACTGATCGGGGAGGGAACACTGTGAGCATTAATTCCAGCGATGGACAAACGGGATACCAAACTCTTCCCACAAACTGGTAAGGTCACCGCAAACCATCGGTCTCGAACTGCAGAAGCACAAGTCCTCCCCGCTCGTGGAAAGGCGTGGTAGATTGACACCAAGAAGGGATTTACTGCCAGCGAACTCAACCCCCACGTTTTGCTCGGCAGATGCTGCGAAAGCATCCCAAGGTTCGCCCAGCAACACCCTTCCCTAGAGGGAAATTAAATGCCTGATCCATGATTAGTTCAATGCAATGAACTCAGCTTTCACACCGCAGAGCAAGGTCTTCAAAATTCATCCGCACCGGAGGTTCCTGGACTGGCGAATAACACGGAGCCAACACCAGCTCCAGATGATTTTCTGCCACAGCTGAACGTAGACGACAGCCGTGGAGACCTCAGATTTTATGGCCCAACAACACAACTTCATGTTCACTCGCCATCGGACGAGTCAATCCCTGGAAGCGCCGATGATGATGATATGGAGTGCGATATCTCCATGAATCTGGACTCGTTACAGCTCAGAAAGGTGTTATTGAGCACTTTTTTTAAAGTCCAGCCACGCTCACAGATCATTGTGGGCGAGGAATTGTTCATGGCCGCCTGGGTTCAAGGACATCGATGCCAATACTACTCCAAATTCCTCGAAGACGCTCTCTTAGCGTCAGCGACGCGCCACAGCACATCCAGTGCGGTTCGAAAATTAGGGAAGCCGTATGCTGAAAGGGCTAAGACACAAATAGCTTCGGAGCTTGAGCAGCCCAACATCTCTTCCCTGCAAGGCTTCCTCCTCCTCAGCGACTTTGAAGCGACGAGGGGCCGCGCGAGGATTGGTTGGACGTACAGTGGTAATGTCTCCCACAATCTCGCCGATGTGATGACTTAGCTTTCGCAGTGATCGCCTGTGGGCTTTTGGTTGACCTAGGTCTCCATGTCGAATGTTCGGATCTCGTGAAGAACGACAAGTTGACACCGATTGAAGCAGATTTCAGAACCGTCCTGCTCCTCGGAACATTCGTCTACGCGACATTGTGGAGCTTATATCTTGGCAGGCCGAATTGCATTTCACTGCCGGTTCTGCGCGCCGTGCATCGAGCTACTGCCAAATCGTCCAATATCGATTCCCTCCATGTCTGGGTTGGCCTATGTATGCAGATGTTGGACATCATCAACATCTTAAACGGTCCTTCTTCATTAGCTGCCCTAAACGGCAACTCCCTGCAGCGGTTGTGGGAATTGGAATCAGGTCTTCGGTCCTTTTCTAATACCTTGCCGCCCGACCTGGCGTATAAAAGTTCACAGAGGATGGAACTCGATGCGAACGCTTATGGACTCCAGATGCAGTTCTGCGGAATCCAAATCACGCTGCACCAGGTCATGATGAAATCCGAGCACGTATCTCAGAGCCCTGGTTGCAGACAGCGTCGCACCCCAGAGCAACTGCAAGCCATTGTGCACGAGAATGCGGTGCGAATAGCGAGACTCAGTCTATCTTATACGCGAATCTTCGGTCTTGAGAATATCATTACAGTGATGCTGGACAACATGTTTGTCGCTGCTATTGCTTTTATTTCACATATCCTTCGACTGCAACAACAAGGACAGCCGACCGAGAAAGATGTTCATTGGCTACGGCTACTTTCAGAGACACTCGAAGCCGCGGGGGATCACCATCCTGTCACAGCCCGGATGCGATCGAGTTTGGCGCAAGTGGTGGAGCGGACGCCTCTGGCGCATTTATTTCCCCGCCTTCCTGAAAAGTCTCCCGGAAGCATGGCTGAAAGCGTGACTGGGATGGGTGCTTCCACAGCACTTCCACCAGATCTAGCAGCTACGTCTGCCGCAGTTCCGTCCGCTGATGATGGGGAGATGGTCAATTTGGACTTCACGTTGACCGATGAAGATGGGCTGTGGCTCCACGAATCGGGGTGGAATTTGGTCCCATGGCCCATCAATTCGACTTACTGACTTTATCCGTGGGGTTTGAGCAGGCCCTGGGTGTGCTAAAGTCGAAGCAATAGCGACACATCTTGTCAGGTTTGCCGTCGTGCTTGTGGCAAGATGGATGTCCAATTTGGAGGTCTCTTGTGTATTGAGGACTAAATGTACCCTTGTAGAAAAATGGTTCTGTCGCCAAAGTCAACCCATAAGGCCCGACTTTACAGCTGTAACCAAGCCCATTGCAGCCTTTGTTTTGCTCAATGCACGCGATTTATCCTTGTCCGGGCTGGCGAGAAGCCACTCTTGATAGGATCTAGCAATAGATCTTCATATCGATCGTTGGTCGGCTGTACACAAATGTGTCTCAATTAGAATTGTCCAACTCGAACGGTGAATATCTTTTAAGAGTTGTTAATCTAGTGGCGGCATAATATGCTTGTCGCTGCTACTGACCGGGTAAGCTTCGATATTGTTGAACTTTGGAACAGGCAGCCGAATGAACCGGAAATTCCCCTTCTTCCTATCAACTCTTTACATACACAACTTAACTTTCTTGCATCTAGCAGGCAACAGTAGGCGTTAATGTTCTTGAACACGTACTTTTTGTCACGTGACCAATAATGTGACTGGGCATGCCCTGACAGGCCAGAGACACCCAGAATGCTGACGAACAAGCCAATTATTCACGGTTGTCAGCATGGTAGTGACTGCCATGAGTGCATTCAGATTCACAGCAACATCCAACCTGGACCGTCACTTGAAGATGGTTGATGTCAGCAACGCCAAGAAAAGAGAGCGACGGAAAAGTATGAGAGACCCTTGGTGAGCCGTTGACACGGCTAGGAATCAGTTTCCGAAAGGAACATATCGATAGCCTCCTAGAAAGGACTCTTCCTCAATGAAAGAGCCTTAATGCTCCGTCGAGGGCGTTTGTTTCCAAAGGTTGTCGCGAACATGCTATGTTCATTGACAACAACTTTGCACCGCTCCTCAGTCTACGTTGAGAGTCTATGTATTAGAGATATGCCAGAAGCAGGTCTGAGCACCTGAGGTTACGATGCAGCCGCTGATCTATCCTGAACAAGGCACCACGGCGCATCAGCATCAAACCTCACTCTAGGCGATAAGGAGCACTTGGGATTAAGGTGGGCTGACGATAATCCTGTCGGTATTGAAGACGCACGTGGGATTAAGTTTCCGGACGTTTCCCCTGGCAATATCTCGACATCCCTGCCACTGATATTGTGTTCTGTAGAGAGCATTGCCGTTCCATACCGGACTCTTTTCCCTCTCATCTAATTTGTCTCTCCCAATCCACGGAGCATAAGTGGAAATACCGAGGCGACAAAATGTGTTGATGTCACGGAACGCAAGGCGGGGAACTGGTCCGGGGTACGGGGGAGCCTGGTCTAAGGTGCGTCGGGAGTCGGCCCGCGCAAGGCCTTGTGGGCGGGGCTACACATATGTGGGTCTCGGGGAGACGGCAAAACTATTCAATTTTTGTGTTAAATCTGCGTCCGTAGACTTTCCAAGTTGCGTTGAAGGGATTTGCACAACCAACCATTTGCCATTGGAAAACGCGCCCAATATGGCTAAGCTCGAGGCACATTATTCGTGGTACAACCTCATGGTAACTTGACATCAACCGTCCCTATACGATGGGGACATTTGCTAAGCAGGTTGGAATTGCAGATCGTTTTGGCCCTTTGCCTCGGATCATTGACATACGGGTACGCCTTCAGTATCATCTCGACCACTCTGGGACAAGTACGCTCACCTGCAACCTCAAAGTTTTTGTCGTTACTGCGGCTGACTATAGCTTGCCTAGCCGGGATTCTACAAGTATTTTAACCTAGTGCCTACTCAGGGAAAGCCCGGATATGCACACACAGCTCGAATCCTGGGGGCCACCAGCGGCCTTTTCTCGGCTGGTGCATTCATGGGTTGCTGGACCATGGGTTGGATGTGTGACGCACGAGGCCGCAAACAGGCTCTCTTCATATCAACCATTATCGCATTCGTGGGAAGTGCTTTACAAGCCGGTGCAGCGGCGGTTCCAATGTTTCTTGTGGCCCGATGGCTGACTGGCTATGGCGTTGGTACGTTTCGCCTTCTGAATAATGGAAAAGACCTCGTGTTCACGCGCGGGACAGGCAATCTCGTGACACTGATTCCCATCATGCAAGCGGAGATCTCGCCGCCAGCGAGCCGAGGGTTCTTGGTTGCGCAGCATGGTATGGCTCACCTCTTCCTTCGATCGACTGGGACTAAAAATTGGGACAGGTGTCGTTCTCGTCGCTGGATATATGATTGCGGGCTGGGTCGGCTACGGCTGTTACTTTGCGTCCAATGAAAACTTTCAATGGCGTTTTCCACTTGCCGTGGCATGTCTCTGGCCTCTCTTGACCCTCGCTATATTTCCTCTTATACCCGAATCACCAAGATGGCGTGAGACAATCATCTTCCTGACGTGAAATTAGTGACTGACCTCTGCGCATAGTACTCCTCCGAGGGCGCAGGGAAGAAGCTTGGAAGGTGGTTGCAAGGTTGCATTACAATCCCCAAGACCCTGAAGAACATTTTGCCCGGGAGGAATTTTACCAAATGAGTCAGCAGGTGGAAGCAGATCGGGTATTCTTCGAATCCGAGTCGGTATGGGATCTTTTCCGGAAGCCGAGCTATCGGAAGAGAATGATCTGTGGCTTTTTCACTTTTTTCAGTAACGAATCCTCGGGCATTCTTGTTATCTACAGTGAATGGAACCTCCCGACCCGCAACGCAGCACGCTTACTGACGACGGACACAGACTACAGTGTGCTCATTTACCAGGGCTTAGGACAAACTGGGAGTATGCCTCTACTTCTGTCCGGTGTCTATGTCACCATAGGGGCAATGGGCAATTACGTGAACTCGCTATTGGTCGATCGCGTGGGAAGAAAAGCTCTCTTCATCATTGGCCTGAGTGGTATGCTTCTTGCCTTGATCTTCGAGACTGCACTGGTACGGTATTATGCAGGGACGGGAAACCACGCTGGTCTAAGCGCCGCTTTATTCTTCATCTTCCTGCATTTGACTTTGTAAGGATGCGACTGGTATTAGATGGAGGCAGGCTGACATTATCTAGTTATGGTTGCTGCATCGACGCCAACAGCTTTGTTTATTGCTCTGAAATCTTTCCGACACATATCCGTCCTCGAGGCATGGCATGGTCCGCCGGTACCCTGTTTTTAACCACCATTCCGTACCTGGAAGCCGCCCCCACCGCATTTGCCAATGTGGGTTGGAGGTACTATATCTTGTTCATCATCCTGACGTCAATCAACATTCCAATCATCTATTTCCTATTTCCCGAGGTCAGTCCCCAATCCCGCAACTTTGTTGATATTTACTAAGAGCCGACATAGACCAAGGGTTTGTCCTTGGAAGAAATCAATGAGAAGTTTGGAGATGAGGTCGTCGTCCATGTCACGCATATTTCTGATGAAGAGAGAGCCAAGCTTGATGCCATTATTGGATTCGATGCAAGTGGCCACTTTGTCGGCGGAAATGAAGCCTCGAAAGCGGAGGGTATACACATTGAATCACCTGTGGTTGAGACGCTCGAAAAGTGATCGGGCTGGGTTTCCCCTAGACATCTCCATTTGTGAGCCTGGCGTGGAGAACGGAGATTGGAGCCCAATATATGTCCAGTGCGCAGCAAAAAGGCATACAATTACCGCTTTGACGCACTGTGCTAGAGCAAGGCGTTGATACCTAGCAGTTCGCAATGGAACTCAAGTCTTGCCAAATCAGAATTAGATTAATCGACGACTGACGGCCTGCTGCTGCCTTTGCTGTGTGCGCAGGCCATTCCAGTCCTCAAGCTACGGCTGAATGATTCAGTGTTCCAACCCAGGAATCGCCACATGGCCCGAGTGGCAAGTGTCCGCCCCCCGGCTGGAATGTCTAAGCTGTTCAGCAAATTTTGTGTGTAGTGAACCCGCCGGCGTTGGCTCATGTCAGCGCTGACCTTGTCGTAAGCCAGCACGGTAATTAAATGGGGCAAAGGCAGTTAAGGTGCTCATTGCAACCCACCCTCACTGCAACACCAAACAGCCGGTGGCTTCCGCCGGGT
>Ga0255336_101661_pt1 | contig 14437 bp, 10 predicted proteins | sample MeOH1_35cm_T3_17_FD_189102 | JGI IMG/M metagenome (GOLD analysis project Ga0255336, IMG submission 189102) | Sandy soil microbial communities from University of British Columbia, Vancouver, Canada - MeOH1_35cm_T3_179 | ecosystem: Engineered > Artificial ecosystem > Sand microcosm > Unclassified ...
GTCATGGGGCGACACCCAATCAGCAGCCGCGCGCGACGTCGAGAAGCGGCCTTGGATCCTCCGCGGGGATGTCGGCTATGAGTGGCGGCACCTCATCATCCAGCCGCGTCCATGCCGGTGGCAAAAACTGCTCCTGGCCGGTCGGCGATCCCAAGCAGCCGGGTTTCCATTTCTGCGGCGAACCCGCGGAACCTGGCCGACCCTATTGCGCCCATCACTGCCATGTAGCCTATCACCGGAAGTCGGAGGCGGCGTAACTCCTCGCCGCAAAGTGGGGAAGGAAAGGGCTGGCGCAGAATGGGCCGGCCCTTTTTTCATCTGAATGGCCTTATTTGTGACGTTTATTTCAGATCATCAAAGATAATTGCCAGTACGCCTCTAGGCCCCGATCATCTTTCAGATACAGAGACCATTGGCATATTCGGCCCAGCCCTTTTATCCCGACGATAAATATGCGATCTATCGATTTTGTTGACCAATTCCTGCCAATGCATTCGCAAGCGTGAAAACCATGCATCTCCGTCTTCCTGGCTTGGATATGAGAATACAACCAAGGGAAAACTGGGAACAGCTTGCGATAGCGCTAATCAAAATAGGCCTGATAGCTTCCAGTTGTTTGCTGGCTATTTGGCTACTTCTAGCGCATTGCGGCGTCTTATCACCGATCAACGCAGGCAGTCCGGACCTGTCATCGCCTGTACTTTTGGGCATTGTGCTTCTACACATTGTATTTGGCACATTTCTTTTCATGGGCACGATTACAGCAGGGCTAGCTGTCCTTAGCCTCGCCCCACAACGTTGGAGTCTAATCCCAACAGACTATTTTATATTAAGCCCAATGATAGGGCTGCTGCTCTGGTTGATTGTGTGTCTTGCTGTGCGGCTACTCGGCGGCGGTAGTTACTTGATCCTCGGCTTAATTTTCAGTATTGCCGCCCTTCGATTGCCGCAGATTCTTCGTCTCCGTGACGCGCGAAATAGAATGTCTAGCGTGTTAGCAGTGAGATTGCGTTGGAAGACCCTCTTATTGATCTATGCCTTGAATGTCGCCCTTAGTGCGCACCTTGGTTTGCTCTGGCGACTGCCGAGCGAGAACATCAGGGGGACTGTGGACTTAGGCGATCTGGCTTATCTCACAGGCGCCTTTCATTCGCTCAAGATTAGCCTGTACCCTTGGATGTCTTACAGCGTAGAGGGTGAATATTTCCACCCCTTCAATCAACTACAGAATTTTCTGGCACTTGGCTTCGATTCCATTCCCGGTTTTGAGATTTCGCTTTTTTTAACAACATCTGTGTCACTTTTCTTCTGCCTCAGCACGGTTTTCGTCATAGCGAATATGTATCGTTATAGGATAGCTGTTGGCCGCGCGCCTTTAGATGCCGCCACAACATGCACCATCATTCTGCTGCTATGCACGGCTATCCGATATCCAAGCTGGCTTGTTGAGACGCCGCCTGTGGCCTTCGCCGTGCCACTAGCCCTCTCGATTGTCTATTTGATCGACCGTGGCAAAGAGCGAGTCGGCTTCTACTATCTAGCCATTCCAGCTGCCGTAATTGCGTTTGCGCTTTCAAAAGTCACCATCATTACTGTCTTCGGCCTCTATGGCTTTTCTATGCTCTCCGTGCGGACGTGGAGCGATAGGTCCAGAGCAGGCTTAATCGCCTTGGTGATCGGATCAGCTATGATTGCAGCTTTCTCTGCTCTGCTGCTGATGCTCTTTTGGCACAAGTTCATATCCTTTGCGACGGTCAACGATTTCGGCCCCCCCAGCTTGCAAACCTTCCACTACTATCTATTAAAGGGGACTAGGTTACTAAAGGCTATCAGAAAGACCACGCCGGCCTTTACATTTGATTTAGGGCTGCTGTTACTAGTGCTGGGCGTATGGCGCTTGCGCAGTTATTCACTCTTCATTGCAATCCTCGGTGGGACACTTCTGTATTACAGCTATTCCTACTTGTTCTATCCGACAGCAGCTGCTGCTTTTATTTTGACATTGGGCTGGTTATTACTGTGTGCCACCCAGCAAGCGGCCATTCATCGAAGGGCCATGATTTATTTTGCTGTATCTGGCGCACTTGTCTTGTGCAGCTATTTCATGCGCGATCCCGGTGGCTGGCTGCTGGTGTTGATTTGGACCTCCACATTCGGCGGAAGTTTAGTATTGCTTCTCTATGGTGAAACCACTTCTGCCAGCGGCTCCAAACTCCGCTGTCGTTGGAGTGCTTTCGGTGATACTTGGCGTTATGCATTATCTGCGATCGCCTTGATGTCTGTTTTTGCCCATGCCAACGGTGACCTTCGCTTCGACATTCCGAACAGGCAAGTTGTGCCACTGTCGCTGAGCGATCTCTGGGTCAATGTCCGCCATTTCACGCCGCTAGACGCACTGATTTTCACTGACCAAACTGGGCAGAACCCGACACGATTGGAAGGCTGGAATGACCTTTCAATGATGGCAGCGCGCCAATTCTACATTTCAAGCTGGGCGACTTCTTTTCTGAGAGGAGACGCCACAGCTCGCAGCAAACGCCTTGTCGATAACTCTGCTGTCTTAGATGGAAAGATTCGTCCCGAGGAACTGCAATCGAAGCTTCATCGGTCATATAGTAGCTACTATGCAGCCGTTCGCACCAGCTATCCGGTTCCGGTAACGTTTGAGAAAATTTACAGCAACGATGACTATGTTATTTACCGCATACCTTAGAAAATATCTGCGAGCTACGGCGGTAAACTTCTAACCTGGGGAAAGCTCCCAGGAGGCGCAGATGCAGGAAAACCAAAGCGAAGACTAGGTATCGCGTAGTGGTTCGATGAGCTCAGTTTAGAGGGTTTAAATCGTTAAATTTTAAGGGTGTTGCCCTTAGTATTCGCTTGTCGCAGCTTTGTTGAAGCAGGGAGTCAAGTAATCTTGCCCTCGCAGTCGTGAGCTGATACCTCTGGAAATAGTACAATTTTGGTGATTGGCTTGGAATTGTAGCGATGACTGATGTTAGCGCCGGATCTCCAGAACGGTTTGGATATTCCTGGGAGCGTTTTTCAAAACTATCGCCGGAACAAGAACGGCAATTTCAGCTTTGGACCTCGCCAATCGAGCCGGCCAGTGGATGGCTTGGCGCTCGCTTTCTTGACGCCGGCTGCGGGGCTGGGCGCAATTCTTATTGGCCAATGACTTATGGGGCGGCAAGTGCTGTCGCCATTGACCTCGATGATCGAAGTCTTGAGGCCGCCAGAGCTAATCTCTCGGCATTCACATCGGCAAAAGTGGAGAAGGCCAGCATTTACGACATACCGTACGAGAATGAATTTGATATCGCCTTCAGTATTGGAGTGGTTCACCATTTGGAAGATCCGGCACTTGCTCTGCGTCAATTGACAAAGGCGGTGAAGCCTAGTGGCACGGTTCTTATCTGGGTTTATGGATACGAGAATCTCGAGCTTTTTGTTAACGTGCTCAACCCAGCACGAAAAGCTCTGTTCTCGTGGATGCCGCTGGCGCTTGTTCGTCTTCTAGCATTTCTCCCTACGTCGGCACTTTATTTAATGCTGAAGCTGGGGTTTACACCGATTGCTTATTTGAGATTGCTAAAGACTTTTCCTTTCATGCATCTGCATCATATCGTCTTTGATCAAATGCTGCCCAAAACAGCCAATTATTGGCGTAAGAATGAGGCGCTAAAGCTTGCGGAACAGGCGGGCCTGATTGAGCTTAAAGCTGTGCATGTCAACGAATGTTCCTGGACGGTAACGGGCCGCAAACCTCTGGCCAAATCACATAACTCGGCCTAGCGAGAATATTCGCTCCAGCCTCCCGTAATCGCCTAGCAGTCATCCATGATTAGGCTGCTTGTTGATTGATCCGTATTGTAGAGTTGAGCGCTATGCCGCTAGTCGACAAGAGGGTCTGCGCGCCAAAAAACGATCCAGAACAATAGCGGCCCACAGAGTCGACCCATGATTAGCGCGCTGACGCCGATGATCCAACATCATTTGATCTAAATAATCACGATCAATTACATCAGATAATTGGCCATCGTTATGGAACGATAACCGTCCTTCGCTGAGCCACTTACCGATAGGAATGCCAAAGCCCTTCTTCCGTCTCTGCAGAATATTTGCGGGGAGATCCTTGGCGACTGCCTTTTTAAGAAGATATTTTGTCGTCTGTCCGCGCAGCTTGTAGCTGCTCGGCAAGCGTCGCACAAATTCCGACAGAGCTAATCCCAAAAATGGTGCGCGGCACTCGACCGAATGCATCATGCTGCTACGGTCGACTTTGGTCAGAATATCGCTTTGGAGATAGAGATTTACGTAAAATTGGCTGGTCTTGCCCACCAAATCTCCCTGGGCGCAACTATCCCAAACCTCAAGGGCTTCACTGTATATCTCTTCGGGACCGAAGCCGCCAAGCCCCAGATCTGTCAACTGCGATGTATTGACGGGCGAGAGCCAGCCCGCGTTCCAGAGTCGCGGCCCAAGCTGCAAGCCCTGCAGCATGCGGCGCAGTTTGTAGTCGAAACTCATGTTGGTATGGGAAATCGGCAGCATCCCAGCGATGAATTCAAGCGGGCGATGCAACGGTTTTGGCACCATCCGTTCATATAGGCTAGCCCACTTCAATGCCTGAAACGTCTCGTATCCGGCGAACAATTCATCACTGCCGTCGCCGCCAATCGCCACCTTGGCATGTTGCCCCACATGCCGGAATAATAGATCGCAGGGCAGAAGGGACGGATCAGCCATCGGGTGATCGAGATGCGCCAAAGTGTCTTCAACCAACTCGCTGGCCCGCTCGACGGAAAACACATCTGTGACATGACGCGCACCGATATGATCGGCGACCTGCTTGGCATAAACAGATTCGTCAAATGTCGCCTCGGCAAAACCAATGCTGAATGTTTGCAGAGGAACGCCCTGCTCGGCGGCTAGACATGCAATGGCAGAAGAGTCGATGCCACCGCTTAGGAGCAAGCCCACGGGAACATCGGCCATGAATCTCTCGCTGACCGTTTGTCGCAATATCTCTCGCAGTTCTTCGGCCAATGTCTCTTCCTTGGCTAGCGACGCTTCCGGCAGCGGATCGATCACATAGGACCAATAGTGCGAAATGTTCAGTTGATTTGTTTTCAGATCGAGGCTTGCCGAATGACCCGCTCGAAGCTGATAGATCTGCTCGAAAAGCGTGCGAGGGGCTGGCACGTACCCATGAGCGAAATATTTTGCGAGCGACAGCCGGGATAAATTGCGCTGTACACCATCATATTCAAAAAGGGCCGATAGCTCGGAAGCAAATGCAAAAACGCCGTCTTGATGATAATAATAGAGTGGTTTCTCACCAAACCGATCGCGGCTGAAGAAAAGTTTGTTACGACGACGATCGATCAGAACGAAGGCCCACATGCCATCGAGATGCTCCGTGACGGCTTCGCCCCAAGCACGATAACCTTCGATCAGGACTTCCGTATCGGAATGGTCGGTCTGAAATCGATGACCACGCGCCGTTAGCTGACGCCGGACCTCCACGTGATTATAGATCTCACCGTTGAACACGATGCCGATCTCCCCGGTTGCATCCCACATCGGTTGATGACCACCGCCGAGGTCAACAATCGATAGTCGGCGATGAACCAAATGTACGCCAGTGTCCGGACATATCCAGATGCCTTGATCGTCCGGTCCGCGATGACGCAGGGCCGCGCCCATACGCCGAGCGGTGTCGGGTGCCGATTTACCCACGAATCCAGCTATGCCGCACATATGGAGCTCTTAAACCAGTTGCGTATCGGCATCGCTCTTCTGCGACGCGGGAAGATTGTAAGTTGCCTTTACCAGATAGGCTCGCTTCCCCTGAGACTCAAAATAGGTTCGCACGAGAATCTCCGCGACAAGCCCCATTAGGACGGCCGTCACGCCCGCGAGAAAGGTGATTGCCGACAATAGAGGTAACGGTGTCTGAATGAAGGAGATGCCGGAGAAGAACTTCAGCCCGCATGCCCAAACCAAACAGATCAATGAGAGTAGGATCGCAACGAACCCTAGGCCACCGAAGATATAGATTGGTTTCACCAAATGGCGATCCATGAACTTGATCACCAGAATATCGAGGATAACCTTGAGAATTCGCTCCAAGCCGTAATTCGATCGGCCATGCAATCGGGGGCTATGACCAACGGCAATTTCGGTGATTCGCGCCCCCATCCAAGAGGCGTAAATCGGCACGAAGCGGTGCATCTCGCCATACAACCTGACGCCATCGAGCACTTCTCGCCGATAAGCTTTCAATGAACAGCCATAGTCCCGCAGCTTGACGCCAGAAATCTTGGAAATGATATAATTCGCGGCGTTACTGATGAGAGTACGGCGAAACTTGGCATCTTTGCGATCCTGTCGCCATCCGGAAACGACGTCATAGCCCTCATCAAGCTTGGAAAGAAGTCGCGGAATGTCAGCTGGGTCGTTCTGTAGATCGGCATCGATTGGAATAATGATTTCACCGACCGAATGATCTATCCCGCACATCAGAGCAGCGGTCTGACCCGAATTGCGCCGCAAATTGATGGCTTTCACGCGACTATCCTGCATCGCCAGCTCAGCCAGCTTCTGCCAAGATCCATCCCTGCTTCCATCGTTGACCATGACGATTTCATAGCCCCGGCCATGCTTGTCGAGCGCTTTAACAAGCCGGCTATAGAGAGTCTGGAGATTGTTTTCTTCATTATAGACCGGCACGATAATAGAAAGCGTCGGCGGGGCAGAAGCTTCGTTCATCTCTTGTCCTTGTATACCTTGTATGCCGGTCAAGTTCATTATGAGCCATATTCTGCTCTATCGGCAAAGCACTCGTCACATCCAGAAATTGCTCTTTTTGACTGATGTATAGGCAGATATACGCAAACTTACGATATTTCGCTATGGCTAAACCGACAACTATTTAGCGTAACATAAGCTGGGTAGTCGTAGACAACTGACGAATTAGTTGCTCAGGACGACCCCAAAAATCGCAATGAGGTCCAAGCAGGATAGGCAAGAGATGCTCATTCAGTTTTTTTTGTCAGCGCCTTCACCAGCCAGGGAGCTAATGCGCCTGGCAACGACACCGCGATGGCAACTAATCTGAAAGCCAGACTGAGGGCGACGGCTTGTTGAACAGGCCATCCAATCTGGACGAAACAAAAGGTACTGGCCGTCTCAAGCAGGCCAATTCCATTGAACGTAATGGGCAGTAACTGGACGACCATTAGAACGAGAAAGATACCGAACAGTGTAGCGTAGCTAACGCTGGGGATCTGTGACCAAGCCAAGACTGCTGACGAAAAGGCCCCTGTAAACATCATCGAAATAGAGATCAGGAGCGCTATTGCCATCGTGCGCTTTGAAGACATTGTTGCCTGCAGGAGCGCCCTGAGATTTACAAGCAATCCGCCGACCAAACGCTTTACCCTATTCATATGCCGAAGGGTGACTGCGCAAACTATGATGATGACCACCACGACAACGAATGCGATTCCGGCGATTCCAATGGCACTCATTACGACAGAGTGCAGGCTAGCCAAACCGGGAATCAACAGTACCGTCGGCAACAATAGAGCCAATCCGCAGACACTGATAAATCTGTTCAGTACAAGTCCAAAGACTGATCGACCAAGGGATTGGCGTAGACGATGCATCACTGCGGCAACGACTGCGTCGCCACCAATTGAGCTCGGCAGAAAATTGCTGGCGAAGAGTCCGAGCCATGTTAAGGCGATGGTTGATCGCAGGGATATCTTGATGCCGATTGCTCGCAGAATCAAATATAGGCGGCAAGCCCCAAGAAGATGGTTAATGACAAGTATCGCAATAGAAAAAACAAATGCTTTCGGAGCTATCTCAGCCAGAGCCCGCAATAACATCTGTGGATTGGCAATGTAGGTCAGCCCCGCAATGAGGAGTGCCGAAAAGAGAAGCTGGTAAATGAGAAGCGAGTGCTTCCCGAAAATCTTCATAAACCGATGACTTCCTACGATACCCAATCCTGCGCCTTTCCAGCCTCCCATAGCCGAAGCGATCAACGGACGCAACCAAGGCTTCTTGGCAACCCAGAATACAGGGAATGCACACCTAAAAGGTGCGAAAATTAAGGGTACGCTCCATCTGAATTGCGGCTCGCTTCTAATTTTCACGCGTGCTTGACGGGATATGTCAAAGCCTGCCATAGCATCGCCCGTAAACAGCCAAATAAAGGTCGGGGCTTGAAAAATCGACGCCTGCTTGTCATCAACTACGAGTTTCCACCTTTAGGCGGCGGCGCAGGAACAGCGACCCTCAGTCTTGCTCGCAGTTGGGCAGCGGCGGGAGCGAAAGTGACAGTCCTGACGACTCGGTTTCGCGATCAACCTAAAATCGAACAAATGTGTGGCTTTACGGTGTGGCGCATTCCCAGTTTACGCCGCCAAGTAGACCGTAGCAGCGTTCTGGAAATGGTTGCCTTTCTGATCTCAGCCATTTTTCATGCGACGTCTGTTGCAAGGCAAGTCGATCCGCAAGCCACAATCGCGTTTTTCGGCCTACCCTGCGGTCCCATCGGATATGTCCTCAAAAAGCGCCTTGGTATCCCTTATATCGTCTCCCTCCGGGGAGGCGATGTGCCCGGCTACATGCCGGACTCGCTTTCGCTTTTTCACCGGCTGACTGCGCCGATATCTCGAATCACCTGGCGATCCGCGGGAGCCGTGGTCGCCAATAGCAAGGGATTGGCAAACTTGGCGAGTCAGTTCACCCCTGATCGAGGAATCGATATCATTCCCAACGGGGTCGATACACAGCTCTTCTGCCCGCCATCATATCGCAAGCAGTCTGACCGAGTGACAATTCTGACTGTTGGCCGTCTGCAACACCAGAAAGCGAACGATATCCTCCTCCAAGCTTTTGCGGGCCTAGTCGAATCGGAACGTCATGCCTGTCGGCTGATTATTGTTGGCGATGGACCGGAGAAAGCGCGATTGGTCGGCATGGCCGGGAACTTGGGGGTCGCAAAACTGGTCGATTTTCGCGGTTGGGTTGATCGTAAATTGTTGCCAGACCTCTATCGGACTGCAGATATTTTTGCCTTTCCATCCCGTGAAGAAGGTATGCCGAATGCGGTATTGGAGGCGATGGCAAGTGGCCTCCCAGTCATTGCAACGCCAATTTCGGGAATCGAAGAACTGGTAACGCCGGAGGTAACTGGTCTTCTCGTGCCACTTGAGGATCATAGATCTTTGGCCATAGCGATTTCCAAGCTTGTACAAAACTCCAGCTTACGACAAGCGATGGGCGCATCAGGCAGAGTCAAAGTCACAGCACAATTCTCCTGGAACGCCTCGGCCGAGGCATACTTGGCCATGGTCGATCGAATCACCGCATAGCAGGCCTCTAACATGCAGTTTGACTTTGGTAAGAATTGGACGAATTTCTCAAAGAAGGCCTTGGATGACAGGCGCATCCAGCAAGCCCGTACGGATTTCAACCAACTGCTCTCTGGACTCAATTTGGCAGGTCAACGTTTCGTGGACATTGGCTTTGGACAAGGGTTGTCACTCCTGCTTGCGAAGGAGGCCGGTGCCCAAGTCGTTGGCTGTGACATTAACAAGAACTGCCTGGAAGCACTTCGTCAAACGTCACGTTTTTTTCCTGGTATGCAGATTGACGACATACCGTTGGTTATCGGATCCATCCTGGAGACAGGGACTGTCGATCGCTTGAAGACTTTAGGGGAACACGAGCGATACGATGTCGTGCATTCATGGGGTGTGTTGCATCATACCGGTCATATGTCCCGCGCCATCGCCCATGCGGCACGCTTGGTCAAACCAAGCGGCAAATTCATTATTGCAATTTACAACCGCCATTGGTCATCACCGCTATGGCTGATAATCAAGCGTCTCTATTGCAATTCACCGGATTGGGTGCAGCGGATAATGATCGGACTTTTCTTTCCGATCATTTGCATTGCGAAGTTTCTCATCACCGGCAAGAACCCCATACGACAAGAGCGGGGCATGGATTTTTTTATGACGTCGTCGATTGGGTTGGCGGCTATCCCTATGAATATGCGACCCAAGAAGAAATATGTGCCGAGCTCGCCAAACTCGGTTTCGACTGCGAACGACAGATTGCTGCAACCGTGCCGACAGGTTGCAATCAATTCGTTTTCCACCTGAGATCTTAGTTCCCGATTCACGTCTTTTCTGATACCGGAATCACGAATAACGGCGGGTAGATCAGCGCGATGGTGCAAATGAATCGCCAAAACTCCGGATATGTCGGCGGGCCGGTATTTGCGATCGTCGCGATTTATGTCTGGCTCGTTGCCAATCCCCAGATCGGATGGCTCAACAGCGCGATACTGCTGGCAGATCTGGCTGTCGTGTCCCTACCCTTTGCCATTATTTTGCTTCGGATGACGGGACGGCTTGGTTTCGCCGAATGCGCCGCCTCAATGGGGGCTGGCTTAGCAGCGTTGGGCGTAATAGGTATGATTTTAACGAATCGTGGCCTTCCCGATATTACGGCCGAGTTGCCTTTTCTCTTGGTATCCGGGATAGTTCTGACGATCTGGCACAAACGCCCGTTGGACATACCCGGCAGCGCAACTGCTGCCGTAGGATGGCGATTGGGCGCTGTCACGGCACTAACACTCCCCCTGAGCTATGTCCTCTTCTGTGCCTGGATCGGCGGCCGCGGCGCCTTTCCGTCCTTCATGCTCTCGGCCGATCTGTCTTCGGATCTTGCGCTGATCCGGTCCCTGCTGGCCTCGCATCAGATGCCACCGGTGCTGTTGCCCTTTGCCGATGAGACCATGGGCTATCACTATGGTGCCACCGAGGCGACGGCGCATCTTGTCCGGCTGACCGGCATTCCGCCGCATGTGGCCCTGCTTTATGTCTTCCTGCCTGCCGTCTGGAGTTCGGCCGCCGCGAGCGCCTGGCTGATTGCACGGCGCCTGACGCGGCGCGGCTGTACGCTGCTGGCCGCCGCATCGGTCCTGGCGGTTTGCCTGTTCATGTCGCATGACATGCTGGAAGGTGAGACCAAGACGGCAAAAATGATCTTCCTCTGGCTGACCGGTCATGCCCTGGACCAGAAGCCGTTCATCAAGCTCGGCGTCACGCACGCATCGATCGCCGCCGGCATTTCCCTAAGCTGGTTCAGCTTCATGCTGCTGGCGCATTGGCAAAGCCGCGCTGCGCGGTGGCTGGTTGCCTTCGTGGTCGGCCTGATGGCCGTGGTAGATGCGTTCTTTTTTGCCTCGATCGGCCTGGTGTTGGGCCTCTGGTCGTTGCGGCAGGCCTGGCGCGACCGCAATCCATGGATATTGGCCGTGCCCGCCTCCGCCTTGGCGCTGGCGCTGATTCTTCAACGCGTTACCGGCTCGACGGATTCCGGGTACAGCATTTCGCTGGCTTTCTTCGGGAATGATTACGTCAACCGTTTCGCCCTCGGCACGCTGCGGCATGGCGCGGCGCTCATTGCGATCATCGCTTTTGCCTGCTTGCTGCCACGCATCGCTCGAGGAGATGCCCATCGGCCGCGGCAGATGGCTCTCGGCATCATCCTGATTGGCGTATTGCTGTTCTGTATCGCCAACTTCACGGTGATGCGGTATGGCGGCCAGGAAGATACCAATTTCAACTGGTATCGCTGGCTGTTCATCGTGCCGGCTTTACTCGGTCTGGCCGCGGCTGCCAGCATGGACACGATCATCGATCAAAGGGCGCGCTGGCCAAGATATGTTCTGGCGCTGTTGCTCCTTCTGGCCGTGCCTCTGCAGTTGCTGCGCTATCCGGTGACCGGTATCCAGACCTTGGCGGCGCCGACGCTCCGGGGCGATGAGACGCTCGATACGGGCAGCCTGACGGAGGCTTTGTCGCATATCCCCGTGGCAGGCAGCCTCATCGTGGTCAGCGACTTGCGTTATCCGAGCACCAATGCCCCGGATAATGATCCGCTCGTCTCAGCCATCTATGGCCATCGCTGCTATCTCTGCGTCGTCTGGCCGAACCAGAATTGGACGACCGAGATGGCGCAACGTTCTGCCGACATCAAATTGCTGCAGGCGGAAAGCTGGGCGCCGCAACTGACGGAGCTGGCCAAACAGCGCCGCTGGACGCATCTGCTGATACGCAAAGCCGGGCCGCATGCCCGGGACATTCCGCTGACTCTGGTCTTCGAAAACCAGGATTACGCCGTCTATCAGTTCTGACAGCCTAAGAGATCTTAAGAGATCTACTGAGTTAGAAGCCGGCCGAGAGCTTCGTGGGTCAGCAGGGAAATGCCGCCATCGACGCGGATTTCCTGCCCCGTGATCGCTGACGAGTCCGGACCGATCAGAAAGTCCACTGTCGCGCAAATCTCGTCGCTGGTGGGGATCCGCCCGAGCGGCAGCAGCTTGCGATACATCGCCATCAGCTTTTCGTTGGATAGATAGAAGTGCTGCGAATCGGGTTTTAGAACGGCAGCGGGTGCCACGGCATTGACCCGGATACCCTTCGGCCCCAGCGTCACCGCATAATAGCGCGCCATCTGGGTCATGGCGGCTTTGGCCGTGTGATAGCCGACTGGCTGTTCCGGCGCGACCTGCTCTGAGGCAACCGAGCTGACGATCGCAATTGCCCGGCCGCCCTGTCCATTGGAGGCTTCGGCAAAGGCATCGATCAGAATCCGGGTCGCCGTCACGCTGGACTGCCATTCCGACTCCCAGGCATCGCCCCCGCCACGAAAGCGCTGAAAGAACACCAGTGCCGAGGTCCGGTTCAGATCACCTGCCAGCGCTGCCGCGGCGTGGGTCACTTCTGCCGGCCTGGTCAGGTCCGTCGGGATATGGAGCAGCGCATCGCCAAAGCCGGCGAGATCCTCCGGCAATGTCCGGCTCAGCAGGATCGCCCGGCGCCCGGTGGCGACAAGGCGCTTCGTCATCACCCGGCCTGTCCCGCGCGAACCGCCCACGATCACCACCGTCGGTCGTTGATCCGTCTCTGGGGGGGACATGGGGCTCAAGGCAGGACCTTTGGCATCATATTGTTGCGATATCGCGAAACTGATAGGGTTTCCACGAATAATTTAGCCATATCCAAGATCGCATGCATCCGCAAAACAGTCTCCGCGCAAGATACGCTCGTTTTCTCGAAAATCGGACCGTCATCGGCCTCCCAGCCGAAGAGCTGAGAAACTGGAAGAGGCGGCAGCGTCGCCGCGCCAATCTGATGGCGATGGCGGTCATGCCGCTGGTCCTGCTGCTGCGCCTCCTGCGCCCGGTTCTCTGGGTGCGGTTCGGCTGCCTCACCATGCATAAGATCGGGCACTGTCCGCTCGAAGCGGAATTCTATCTCGTCGAGCGCGCCGGCGGCGTGCAACCGCGGCGCGCCATCGACTTCTTTCATTTCGACCGGGGGACGGACGGCCTGGCCGCCAATACCTTTGCCAAGCATCTGGTGGAGCGCAATCTGCGCGTCCACCCGGCCGTGGAATGGTTTCGCCTGGCCAATGAGAAGCTGCCGGGCGGCGAGAAGCATCGTATCGTGATTGATCTCGTCCATACCTTGCCCTTCGCCGATACACGCGGGCTAATGGGCAAGTTCCCGGTGCAGATCAGGCTGACCGATGAAGAGCGACGCCTGGGCACCGACCTTCTGGCGGAGATGGGCGTGCCGCCCGGTGCCGAGATCATCTGCTTCCATATTCGCGATGCCGGCTATTGGAAAACGCGGAAACACGATATCAACAATGATTCCGATTTCCGCAACGCGTCGCAAGACGGCTTCTACGAGGCCATGAAGGCGGTCGCCGAACGCGGCCACTACGTTCTGCGGCTCGGCGCCACGACTTCCGAACCGCTGCCGGATCTGCATCCGCGCGTCATCGACTACGCGACCAGATTCCGAAGCGAGTTCATGGATGTCTATCTGGCCGCTACCTGCAAGCTGATGGTCTCGACCGCCAGTGGCATCGATGCCGTCGCCTATGAATTCAGGCGTCCGATGGTCTTCGTCAATCTCGTCGCCTATGGAACGACCTACTGCAATTTCTCGCAACCCTTCATCTGGATCTTCAAGAAATTCATCTCCCGCAGCGGCAAGGTAATGACCTTCGATGAAATCAATGCGGCCAGCGCCCATAGTTTTGACGTGACCGACGAATTCGTCCAGGCCGGCATTTCCGTCGAGGAAAACTCCCCGGACGAGATCACCGCGGCGGTTCTGGAAATGCTCGATTTGCTGGCGGGCCGGAGAGAGCTGACGCCGGATGACCAGCGGCGCCTTAAATTGATGCAAAAGCATTTGCAGGGAGTGCCGCGGCATGCGCAGAATCCGCCCACCGTGTCGCGCTATTATCTGGAAAAATACGAGCACCTGCTTTGAGTGACGCCATGACACAGCAGCGATACTTGGTCGTCGGCGGCGACAGCCTGGTT
>Ga0255336_101662_pt1 | contig 14435 bp, 11 predicted proteins | sample MeOH1_35cm_T3_17_FD_189102 | JGI IMG/M metagenome (GOLD analysis project Ga0255336, IMG submission 189102) | Sandy soil microbial communities from University of British Columbia, Vancouver, Canada - MeOH1_35cm_T3_179 | ecosystem: Engineered > Artificial ecosystem > Sand microcosm > Unclassified ...
CACAATAAAATCCGTCCAAGCTGACGACATGTGCGTCAGCTTGGACACCTTGCATGCAGGCCTGCCACGCCAGGCCTGCATGAGAAAAACCGTCGACGAACCCCGGAGGGGTTTGTCGACGGCCTGAGGGGTCCGGGGGCTCCGCCCCCGGACCCCGGGAAATAAAATAGTCCCTCGCCGCCGTGGCGGCGATACCGTTCTTCCTCGGGGCGGCAAAGCGCCCGCCGCCACGCTTCCATAAAGAACCGTTAACGAATGGTGAACAGCTTCCGACAAATGCGTTTTCCCCGTTCTCGGCTTCCGGAATCATCCGAAAAAGAAGCCGACACAAAAAATAGGGAGGACGCAATATGAGTATATCGGTAATTTCCCCGGCCGCATCCGGCTTGTCGGCCTCGTCCACTTCCTCTGCCGCCGCCTCTCAGATACAGAGGCTGCAAAAGCAGCTCCAGGAGCTTCAGCAAAAGATCCGGGAGGAAAACGGCAGCAAGGACGAAGACAAGGTAAAGCAGCAGAAGATCCAGACCTATCAGACCCAGGCGCAGATGATCGAATCCCGGATCCAGCAGCTCCAGCAGGAGCAGGCGGGCGGCACGGCGGGCACGTCCCGGGAATCCGGCGCGGCGCAGGCGGCCTCTTCCGGCGCCGCCTCCCTGTCCGGCAGCGCCAAGGTGGACGTGCTTATCTAAGCACTGCCTCCGAATGCCGGGACAGGCGGGGGATCGCGGGGGACCTGGGAGCCCCCCGAAAGGGGCTTTTATAGGGAAACCCATACCCCTTTCCGGGGTCCGGGGGCGGAGCCCCCGGGTTCCCCGCGGCCTCTCGTATAAAAAGAAAATCCCGTCAGGGATTTTCCGCCAGAATTGTTCACCATTCATTGTTCATTCAGGGCAAAAAAAGGAGGGCTGCTCGCCCTCCTTTCAGAGTGTCGACAAAGTCTCGGGACAGCTTTTATTATGCAAGAACGCAAACAGGAGTTGCATAGCGGGACGCTCCGTCGTCCCGCTGAAGCCCCAAAACTTAGGAAACACAATAAAATCCGTCCAAACTGACGACATGTGCGTCAGCTTGGACACCTTTCATGCAGGCCTGCTACGCCAGGCCTGCATGCAAAAAACCGTCGACGAACCCCGGAGGGGGTTTGTCGACGGCCTGAAAGGAGGGCTGCTCGCCCTCCTTTGCCTGACTCTTATACGCCCTTCTTGTTCTCCCTGATCTGCTCCAGCTCCGTGCAGTTGTGCCGCACGACGTGGCCCTTGAGGGGAAGGATGCGCTCGTGGATGGCGTCCACGATCCAGCCGGGCTGCGGGAAGAAGGCTTCCTCCAGCTCGTGCGCGGGCGTGATCCAGTTCTTGGCGCCGACGACGACCGGGGGCGCGTCGAGATAATCGAAGCAGAGCTCTGTGATGTTAGAGGCAAGGTTCCGCATGAAGGAGTTGCGCTCGCAGGCGTCGCCGGTCACGACGATGCGGCCGGTCTTTTTGACGCTCTCGATGACCTTCTCGTAGTTGAAGGGCACGAGGCTGCGGGCGTCGATGATCTCGGCGGAGACGCCGTACTGCTCCTGCAGGATATCGGCGGCCTTCGTCACGCGGTACAGCGTGGCGCCGATGGAAAGGATAGTCACGTCGGAGCCCGCGCGCTTCACGTCCGGCTCGCCCAGGGGGATCTCATACTCCTCCTCGGGCACGCCGCCCTGGTGGAACTGCTCGCCGACGTCGTAGATGCGCTGGCTCTCGAGGAAGATCACGGGGTCGGTCCCGTTCAGGGCCGTCTGCATCAGGCCCTTGGCGTCATACGGCGTCGCCGGGAACACCACCTTGAGGCCGGGGATGTGCGCGGTCAGCGCGGACCAATCCTGGCTGTGCTGCGCGCCGTACTTGGAGCCCACGCTCATGCGGAGCACCACGGGCATTTTGAGCATGCCCGCGGACATGGCCTGCCATTTGGAGAGCTGGTTGAAGATCTCGTCCCCCGCGCGGCCCAGGAAATCGCAGTACATCAGCTCCGCGATCGCGCGGCCGCCGCTCATGGCGTAGCCCACCGCCGCGCCCACGATGCCGGCCTCGGCAATGGGGGTGTTGAAGAGCCTGTGGTAGGGGATGGCCTCGGTAAAGCCGCGGTAGACGGCAAACGCGCCGCCCCAGTCGCGCACGTCCTCGCCGAAGGAGACGAGCGTCGGGTCCTCGTAATACTTGTTGATGATGGGCTCGGCGATGCCGTCCCGGAAGTTGTACATGCGGGTCTTGCTGACGGGCTTGCCCTCCGCGTCGAACGCGAAGCGCGCTTTCTTTGCGATCTGCTGCACGCGCGGGCACTCCTCGCGGGGGAGGAGCATGTCTGGCTTGCGGCCCTCCTCCATGCTGCGCACGGTCTGGTTGGAGAACATCAGGTCGCCGATGGCGTTGGGCTCGCCGCCGAACACGTCCACGCGCGGGGAGACCTTTTCATCGATCGCCAGCTTGAAGTTCCTGAGCATATCCGCCTTGACGCCGGCGCGGATCTCCTCGAGCGCGGCCTCGGTGCACACGCCCGCCTCGACGAGCTGCCTGCCGAAGGAAACGATGGAATCGGCCCCTTCCCACGCCTCGATCTCCTCCTTGGTGCGGTAGGTGGAGGAATCCGAGGGCGAGTGGCCGGAGAACCGGTAGGTGACCACGTCCAGAAGCACCGGCCCGTCCTTCTTGGCGAGGGGGAGCTTGCGCTTGTACGCGTCGATCACGGCGAGGGGGTTGTAGCCGTCCACGCGCTCGGCGTAGAGCTCGCTCGGGCAGATGCCCGCGGCGAGGCGCGCGACCATGCCGTAGCCCATGGTTTCGCCCATGGTCTGGCCGCCCATGCCGTAGAAGTTGTCGTTGATGTTGAAGATGATGGGCACGCCGCCGCCGTCCTTGCCCCAAAGGGTCTTTACCTGGTCCATGGTGGCCATCATCAGGCCCTCCCACACGGGGCCGCAGGCCGTCGCGCCGTCGCCGATGTTGCAGACGACCACGCCGGGCTTTTTATTGATGAGCTTGTAGTACGCGCTGCCCACCGAAATGGTGCCGCTGCCGCCCACGATGGCGTTGTTGGGGTAGATGCCGAACGGCGTGAAGAACGCGTGCATGGAGCCGCCCAGGCCCCGGTTAAAGCCGTTCTTACGGCCGAACGTCTCGCACATCATGCCGTAGAGCAAAAAGTCCCGGCCCGTTTCCTTGACGGATTTGTTCCCCCGGATAACCGCGAGCGTGCTGCCGCCCCAGAACTCCTCCATAATTTTCGTAAGCTCGGCGTCCGAAAGAATCTCCACCGCGCGCAGGCCCTTGGCGAGGATCTCGCCGTGGCTGCGGTGGGAGCCGAAGGTGTAATCGTCCAGCGTCAGGTGGAACGCCTCCCCGACGTACGCCGCCTCCTGGCCGATGCCCAGGTGCGCGGGGCCGGGGTGGTTGTAGGAAACGCCCTCGTACCCGTTGGTGGTCTTGATGAGGTTGAGCATGGTCTCAAACTCGCGGATGTAGCACATATCCCGGTAGATGTGCCTGAACTCGTCGGCCGTGAAATTCCCTTTTTCGTCCTTTACCGTCTTGCGGTAGGTGTTCACGGGGATGTCCTGGAATTTGATCACGCCCTCCCCGCGCTCCTCGCGCGGGTCCACAAACAGCGATTTGGTCATGGTGGTATGCCTCCTAAAATGTGTTCATTGATTCAAACGGTATCGGCGCTTTCAGCGCCGACGAGGGATTTTTTTGTATTGGGGAAACTGCGTTTCCCCAAACCCTTTCCTTTGAACGCCGTACCTCAGGCGCGCGGGAAAAGCCAAAACCGCGACGCGCCGCCCGACGGATGAAGCGGGGTGTAGGCCCAAGTGAGCGCGGCAACCGCGAACTGCGTTGGGAGCCTCCGTTCTTTAGGGGGCGCGGGGGGCGAAGCCCTCCCGCTATTAAATAAAATAATCCCCCGTCGCCGCCGCAGGGGGCGATACCTATTACCCCTGATACTGGAACACCGCTTCGCGCAGAATCTCGGCCACGGTGGGGTGCGGGAACACGATCTTCTTGATCTGTTCAATCGGCAGCCGGAGCGCGATAAAGGAGCCCGCGGCGACGATGAACTCCGAGGAATAGTTGGCAAGCGCCTGCGCGCCGACGAGGGTTTTCGCGGCCTTGTCGATCACCAGCTTGCAGACGCCGTCGCCGCCCTCGTTCTCGGCAAGGTACCGGCCCGAAAAGCGCATGGGAATCTTCACGACGTCCACGTCCATGCCCTTGGCGCGGGCGGTGAACTCGGTCTCGCCCACGGAGGACAGCTCGGGGTTGGTATAGAGCACGCCCGGTATGGCGTCGTAGCGCATGGTATCCTTTTGCCCCAGGATATTGTTGACGGCGACCTCGGCCTCGCGGTAGGCGGTGTGGGCGAGCATGGATTTGCCGTTAACGTCGCCCGCGGCGTAGACCTCGGGGATGTTGGTCTTCATGCGGGCGTCGGTCACGACGGCGCCGCGCTCGGTTTGCACGCCGATGGATTGGAGGCCGATGTCCTTCGTGTTGGCGCGGCGGCCAATGGAAAGGAGGACACGGTCGGCGGGCGCAAACTCCGCCTTGCCGTCCTTCTCGTACTGCACGCCGTCCGCGGTAATGCCGGTCACTTTGGCGGAAAGCCGGAACTGCATGCCCTTTTTCTCATAGCCCTTTTGGAGGATCGCTACAAGCTCCGGGTCGTTCTCGCCGGCGATATGGTCCAGCATCTCGATCACGGTCACTTCGGCGCCGACGGCATTGAAGTAGGACGCCATCTCGAGGCCGATCACGCCGCCGCCCACCACGACGAGCTTTCCGGGCTTTTCGGTCAGGGCGAGCGTTTCGCGGTTGGTCATCACAAAGCCGGAGGCGAGGCCCTCCGAAAGGCCCGGGATGGGGGGCACGGCGGGGGAGGAGCCGGTGGCGATCAAGAGCCGCTTGCCCGTATGGGTCTCCCCGTTCACGGCAACGGTATAGCCTTCCGCCGACCTGCCCGTAATGACGCCGCGGCCCTCAATGACAGCGACGTTGTTCGCCTTGAGCGCGGCTTTGACGCCGGACACCAAAGTTTTTACCACCTTGTCCTTGCGGGCGACGACCTTCGCGTGGTCGATCGCAAGGCCGGACGCCGTAACGCCGTATTTGTCCCCGTGGGCGGCGTTGTCGTAGACCTTGGCGGAATAGAGAAGCGTCTTTGTGGGGATGCAGCCCTCGTTCAGGCACACGCCGCCCACGCTGCGCTCCTCGATAAGCAGCACCGAAAGCCCCGCGCGGCCCGCGCGCTCGCTGCCCAGATACCCGGCCGGGCCGCCGCCCAGAACGATGAGATCGTATGTCATGGTGGATGTAGCTCCTCCTGCTCCTAAGTTTGTTCGTTTGGTTCAAAATGAACAATGCACAATGAATAATGAACAATGGTCGCGGAAATTCCTGTCGGAATTTCTTTTGAACAATGGGACGGGGCGTTCCTGACCCTTTCATTCGGTAAAATCCCGTAAGGGATTTTTTCCGGGATTGTTCATTGTTGTTCAATCCGCGGCTCCGGCGTGGCCGGGGGCAGGGGTCTCATTCAGCCGATCAGCAGCGCGCTGAAATTCTCCAGCGTGCGGCAGAGATCCTGCAAAAAGCGGGAGGCGGGCGCGCCGTCCACGGCGCGGTGATCGTAGGTGAGGGAAAGGTTCATCGCCGGGTAAGCGGTAAGCTGCCCGTTCACCGTGCGCACGCGCTCCGAGATCGTGCAGACGCCGAGGATGCCCGTCTGCGGCGGGTTGATGATGGGCGTGAACTGCTCGATGCCCAGGGAACCGAGGTTGCTGACCGTAAAGGACGCGCCGGTGAGGGAATCCGGGCTGATGGAGCCCTCCTGCGCGGCTTTGGCGAGGGACTTCGCCTCGTCGGCGATCTCCCGAAGCGTCTTGAGGTCGGCGTTGAAAATGGTGGGCACCAGGAGCCCCCGCGGGGTATCCACGGCAAAGCCCAGGTTCACGTGCCGGAAATAACGGAGCTTATCGTCGAGGAAATGCGCGTTCATGTCCCGGTGCCGGAGCAGCACCCGGGAGACCGCGAACAGCACGATATCGTTGATGGTGACGTTGGGGAGCTCCATCTCCTCGGGCGCGGCCTTCCACTGCTTGCGCAGCGCCAGGATGTTGGACGCGTCGCAGGAGGAGCAGTGCGTGAGCTGCGCCATGTTCGCGAGGCTCGCGTGCATGGATTTGGCGATGGACTTGCGGATGTTGGAAAGCTTGACGTCCTCGTAGGCGGGGGCGTTTCCCGATGCGTTGAGCGTATACGCGTAATCCCCGCCGGGTGTGGCGATCACGCCGCCGCCGATCGTGGCCTGCGCAAGAATGGGACCCCGGGGCGCCGCGGCAATCGCGCCGTGCTCCACCGTGACGAGCCCGGCTTCGGCCGGGGGCGCGAAGTGCGCGCCGGACGCGGCGAGGGCGATGACGTCCCGCTCGAGCACGCGGCCGTGCGGACCGGTGGGCGCGGCGTACTGCGCGTCCAGATTCATGCGCTCGGCGGCGGCGCGGGCGCGCGGCGAAACGGGCGCGCCGTTGTTGGCCGTGGGCGAAGCTTCCGCCGTGGCTGCGGCCGCAGCCTGCGCGGCTTCCGGGGCGGAGGCGGCTTCCGCGGCGGGTACTGCGGCCTGTGCGGGGGCGCTGCCCGCAAATGCGGAAATATCCTCCCCCGGCGTGCCGATCACGGCGACATTCACCAGCACCGGCACGTCGTCGTCCACATTATAGAAGCGCGCCAGCAGCGTGCCGGCGGCCTTCGCGGGCTCCTCGAACGTCGCCTTGTCGGTCTCGTAGGTAAAGAGCGGTTCGCCCTCCTGTACGGCGTCCCCGACGTTCTTATGCCATTCCGTAATGATGCAGCTTTCCACCGATTGCCCCTGCCTGGGCATGATCACCGCGACCGCCATGCTGGTTTCCTCCTAAAATGTTATATGAAATGTTATAATCGCTCTAGAATATGATATTTTCAATCATTATTCTGGCTATATCATAACAAGCCGGCGCTTTTCCGTCAAGCGTTTCATTCAAAGATTCGGCCCGGGGCGCTCTGTGCGCGGCGCGCGCGCCGCCGCTGCGCAGCCGTAGTATGTGACGGGTATAAAAAACGTATGCGGGGCTGTTCTTTTGGGCCCGGCGGTGGTATGCTTTGGGAAAATGGAACGAAATGGAGCGAAGCGCCATGGGACAGCCGAAGCTGACGAAGAAGCAGAACCTCATTCAGGCGGGCAAATTCCTGTTGTTTTCCATCAGCGCGGGGGCGATCCAGGCCGTCACGTTCACCCTCCTCAACGAGCTCACGGGCTGGACGTACTGGCCCTGCTACCTGCCGGCGCTGATCCTCTCCGTGCTGTGGAACTTTACGCTCAACCGGCAGTTCACGTTCAAGTCCGCGGCGAACGTGCCCATCGCCATGCTCAAGGTGGCGGCCTACTACGCGGTGTTCACGCCCCTTTCCACCTGGTGGGGGCAGGCGCTGACCGATATCCGCTGGAACGAATACCTGGTGCTGTTCATCACGATGGTCATCAACCTCGTGACCGAATTCCTGTTCAACCGGTTCGTCGTTTACCGCAACCAGATCAACACCAGCGCCCGCGGCCAAAAAGAGGCCGCGCAATACGGCCAAATTGTACGGCAGGAGCCGGAAAGCGGGCAAGGCGAATAACCCCGGCTTAAAAAGCAACGATAAAAGGAACGGAGCATCCGCGGGACGCCCGTTCCTTTTTGCTTGTGAAATTTCCGGCCGCTCCTACTGCACCGCCGCGCGGGGTTTGCGCAGGAGGCCGAGGAGGAAGATCACCAGCCCCGCCAGGAACACGCCGGCGATCTGCGCGTCGAAAGCGACGGGGTCGCCGATGGTCACCACGGCGTAGCCGAAGGAATAGAGATCCAGCCCGGCCTCCAAGAGCCCGAGCAGGAAGGGCGCGAGCGCCGCCTCGAACAGCGCCGCGGAAGGCGAGCGCCAAAGCGGGAGCGCGAAAAGAACGCCGATCAGCGCCGCAAGCAGTCCCGGCTCGGGGAAGCCTGCGATGCTGCCCACATAGAAGCGCAGCAGCAGCAGCATGCAAAGCGAGGAGGGGAGCGCGAGCAGGATCGCAAAGAGAAGCTTCCCCGCCGAGCAGGAGCGCGTGGAAACCCCCGCGGCCACAAGCAGCAGCACCGCCGCCGGGTTGACCGAAAGCTCGGTGACGGGGGCGACGGTAAACGCGTTTGCCGCGAGCAGCAGCAATGAGAGCGCCGCGCAGGAGGAGTCGCGCAGCGTCAGCGCGAAAAGCGGGCGGTACGCCGCCCCCGATATGCACAACATAAACAGACACCAAAGCAGCACGACGCTCAGCCGCATCCTTTGCACTCCTAACAACCGATTTTGCGGCAAGGTTTTCTTCCGCTGCTCTAGCATGCCCGAAAACCCGCGGCAAGCCGCCCGGGAAATCCGGCCGCAAACGGCAAAGGTATCCAAATTGAAGATCATACAAAATTTATATTGAAAAATCCTTCGTTACGCTGCCGTTTTTTCCTTAAGGTATCGCCGCCTGCGGCGGCGACGAGGGTCTATTTTATTTAAAAGTGGGTGGGCTCCGCCCCCCACTCCCCCTGGGGAACGGACGTTGGTAAAGGGGCTCCGGTCCTCCCCGCGCCCCTGGGGAACGGGCGAGCTCTCAACCCGGTTCGCAATGGTGCGCTGCGAGGGACGGAAACCCTTTTCTTGCCTTATGCGCTTATTGGGCCCCTCTTCGCTTATCTACCAGCGTTCGTCCCCAGGGGGAGTGAGGGGCGGCCCTGGTATGGGGAGCTGGACTTTGCAGCATCGGTTCGTCCCCAGGGGGAGTGGGGGCGGCCCTGGTATGGGGAGCTGGACTTTGCGGCATCGGTTCGTCCCCAGGGGGAGTGGGGGGCGGAGCCCGCCCACTATAAAATAAAAAAAATATTCGTCGCCGCCGCAGGCGGCGATACCTTAAGTTTGCTCTCCGCCTCCACCATTAAGGTTGGTAATATTTCTATGCAGCAAGTATAATGGATGTATTCTAACCGACGGGGGGAAGCCATGGAGCAGCTGACGGGCGAAGTGACGCGCATCATATTCCGCAACGCGGAAAACGGCTATACCGTGCTGGAGCTCAAGGACGATGCCGGCACGGAAACCGTGGCGGTGGGGACGCTCCCTTTGGCGAGCCCCGGCGAGCGCGTGGAGCTTACGGGCACATATGTGGAGCACAAGAGCTACGGCCGCCAGTTCCGGGCGGAAGGCTGCGTCGTCGTCGCGCCCGAAAGCGAGAGCGCGCTTATCAGCTACCTGAGCAGCGGGCTCATCAAGGGCGTGGGCGAGGCGACGGCCCGGAACATCGTAGGGCGCTTCGGCATGGACACGCTCGACATCCTCCAGACCGAGCCCGGGCGGCTGCTGGAGATCCCCGGCATCGGCCGGGCGCGGGCGGAAGGGATTTTGCAATCCCTCAACGAGCAGCGCGGCATGCGGGATGTGATGATGAAGCTGCTTTCCTACGGGGTGACGGTGCGGCAATCCACGCAGCTCTACCAGCTGTACGGGCCGGGCTGCATCCTGCGCGTGGAGGAAAACCCCTACAGCCTGGTGGAGGACGTGGAGGGCATCGGCTTCAAGACGGCGGACAAGATCGCCGCCAACATGGGCATCGAGCCCGACTCGCCGCGGCGGCTGCGCGCGGGGGTGCATTACATGCTGATCTGGGCGCGGCAGGAGGGGCACACCTACCTCCCGCGCGAGACGCTCGTCGCCGGCGCGGCCGAAATGCTGGGCGCCGACCCCGGCGCGGTAGATGAGGCGCTGGACGCGCTCATTCTCGAGGGCTCCCTCCATTACGCGATGGCGGGGGAGGCCGACGCCGTCTACCTGCCGGCCCTGCATCATATGGAACGGGACTGCGCGCGAAGGCTCCTGCTGCTGGCCCGCGCGCCCGCCGAGACCGCGGAGCTCGATCTCACGCAGGAACTAAGGCAGCTCGAGCGGGAGCTGCGCATCGAGCTGGCCAGCCAGCAGCGGGAAGCGGTGCTCTGCGCGCTGCGCGAGGGGGCCATGGTCATCACCGGCGGCCCCGGCACCGGCAAAACGACGATTTTGCAGTTCATATTGCATATCCTCACCAGCCACGGGCTGGATTTCGCGCTCTGCGCGCCCACCGGCCGCGCCGCCAAGCGCATGACCGAGGCCACGGGCTTCGAGGCCGCCACCATCCACCGGCTGCTGGAGTACGGCGGGGAGGGCTACGCCCGCTTCGCCCGCAACGAGGACAACCCCCTGTATTTCGATATGGTGATCGTGGACGAGATGAGCATGGTGGACCTGCCTCTCCTCTACGCGCTCCTGTGCGCCATCCCCGAGGGCACCCGCCTGGTGATGGTGGGCGACGCCGACCAGCTCCCGCCCGTGGGCGCGGGCACCGCGCTGCGCGATATGATCGAAAGCGGGGCGCTCCCCGTGATCCGGCTTTCCGAGATCTTCCGCCAGGCCGACCGCAGCGGCATCGCCAGGAACGCCCACCGCATCAACGCGGGCCTGCCGCCCGTCTCCGAGCCGGAATCCGATTTCGTCTTTTTATCCTGCCCGCAGACCGACGCGGCGCTTTCCCGCGTGGAGGCCCTCTGCTGCGGCCGCGACCCCGCGCTCTTTTCCCGCGACCCGTGGAAGGATATCCAGGTGCTTTCCCCCACCCGGAAAGGGCCCCTCGGCGTAAAGAGCCTCAACCTGCGCCTGCAGGCTGCCCTGAACCCCGCCGCCCCCGGCAGGGCCGAGCGCGAGTACGGGGAGACCCTCTTCCGCGTGGGCGATAAGGTCATGCAGATCAAGAACAACTACCGCCTCGAGTGGGCCCGCACCAAAAAATCCGGCGCGCCGGAGCTCGGGACCGGCGTCTACAACGGGGACCTCGGCACGATCTTCCGCATCGACGACGCCGAGCAGACCGTGGACGTGCTCTTCGACGACGAGCGTCTGGCCAGCTACACCTTCCATCAGCTCGAGGAGCTCGAGCTCGCCTACTGCATCTCCATCCACAAAAGCCAGGGCAGCGAGTTCCCGGTGGTGATCCTCCCCCTGACCGTCGGCCCGCCCATGCTCATGACCCGCAACCTGCTCTATACCGCCGTCACCCGCGCCCGCAGCCAGGTCATTATCGTCGGCCGGTGGGACAGCGTTCTCCAGATGGTCGGCAACAAAAGCCAGCGCAAGCGCTACAGCGCCATGGGCATCCGCATGAAGGAGCTCGCGCCGCTGCTGTTAGAAGGAAAAGGTATCGATCAGGAATAGCAGGGACGTTTCTTTTCTTTCACGAGAAAGAAAAGAAACAAAAGAAAGCGGATAAGGGGATTATTAGAGCTTTTTGCCCAAAACGCCGGCTTTTCGGGGTCCGTTCCTCCGAGGTGCGGGGAGGGCCGGAGCCGAGCGCCGCCTGTGGGGCAAGCCCGAAGCGCTGCCAGTGGCAGAGCAAGCGAGGGCGAAGCCCAATGAGCAAGGGGGTACCGCGACGATAGGCGCGGTGCGGCCATTGCGAATTGAGGGTGGAAAAAGCGAGGCGCAGGCCCGGTGAGTAAGGGGGCGTAAGGAAGCGGCCCCTGCCGCGACGCGGCGCGACGATTGCGAACCGCGTTGGGAAGCCCTCCCGCTATATAATAAAAAAGTCCTTTGTTGGCGCTGAAAGCGCCGATTCCTTTATACCTTAGGGCGGGGGGGCTTGCTCCCGCCGAAAAGGACAGATAATGCCCTCCGCAACCTTCACCGCCTATATGTCACCCTACGGATTGCCTTTCCTCCAGCGTTCGTACCTTAGGGGGTGCGGGGGGCGAAGCCCGCCCGCTATTCAATAAAATAGTCTCTCGTCGGCGCTGAAGCGCCGATACCTTTATACCCTTAGGGCGGGGGAGCTTGCTCTCGCCGAAAAAACAAACAATGCTCTCCGCAACCTTCACCGCCTATATGTCACCCTACGGATTGCCTTTCTTCCAACGTTCGTACCTTAGGGGGGTGCGGGGGGCGAAGCCCGCCCGCTATTCAATGAAATAGTCTCTCGTCGGCGCTGAAAGCGCCGATACCTTTATACCCTTAGGGCGGGGGAGCTTGCTCTCGCCGGAAAGGACGATGCCATGCAGCCTGAATCCCTCGCCGCCCGCTTTCTGGACGCGCTTTTCCCGCAAAACGCCGCCTGCTTCGCCTGCAACAGGGAGGCGTTCACCGACGCGCGCGGGCTGTGCGCGCCTTGCGCGGCGCAGGTGCGGTTTGCGGGCGTCCTCCCCCCTCCCGAGGGGATCGACGGGCTCTGCGCCGGTTTCGTCTACGGCGAGGCGCTCCACGCGGCGATGCACCGCTTCAAATACGGCGGAGCGAAATATCTGGCCCTCCCCTTCTCCGCCTCCATACGCCTTCCCGCCGATTGGGCCGCGGACGCGCTCCTGCCCGTGCCGCTCAGCCCCGGCCGCGAAAAGGACCGGGGCTACAACCAAAGCGAGCTCCTCGCCCGCGTCCTCTCAGAAAGCGCCGGGCTGCCCGCGGAGCGCGGGCTCTTGGCCCGCATAAAAAACACCCCGCCGCAGGCGGGGCAAAACAAGGCTTTGCGCGAGCGGAACGTGCGGGGCGCATTCCATGCCGGCCCGCTCGCCGCCGGGCGCGCTTTTGTGCTGGTCGACGACGTGGTCACCACGGGCAGCACGCTGTCGGCCTGCGCGGCGGCCCTTCGCGCCGCCGGCGCTTCGCGCGTGTATGCCGCCTGCGCCTGCGCCGCCCTCTGATTTTGGGCGGGCAGGTCAGGCGATCGGGCCGCGGCGCCGGTTACGGCCGGCCGGACTGACGCGCCGCGGCCTCGCCCTTTTCCCGGTATTTGCGGCACGTGGCCTGCCCGCCGCGGATATGCCGCTCCGCCTTGTTGATGTCGAGTACCCGGCGCACTTCCTTTGCAAGCGTGGGGTTGATGCCCGTCAGCCGCTCGGACACGTCCTTATGCACGGTCGATTTGCTCACCTTGAATATCTTTGCGGCGTCCCGCACGGTGGCGCCGTTTTCCACAATGTATTCCGCCACCTGCAGCACCCGTTGCTCTATATACGCGTCGGACGATCTGCCCCATGCCCGCTCCGCACCACCCATGTTACGCATGCACTCTACCCCCTCGAACAAGCTGGTACATCTTATGAGGGGAGAGGGGAATATATGTCAGGAGGTTGCAGGGGAGCCGGAAGGGTGGGCGTCGCGGCCGGCGCATGCCGCGCAATCTATGCGCGGAAGCGGCGCCGCCCTCCCGCTTTGGCTGCCGCCGCCGTTACGCGGCGTACAGCGGCAGCGGGAAATCGGCGGAAAGCAGGGACTCCTCGCCCCTCTTTAAATTGGCCTTGACGGTAAACCCCCAGGCCGAATCCGAACGGACCGCCAGCAGGCGGTAATGGTCGGGTATAATGCCCATGTGCGCTTCCTCGGGGCCCGGCATGTAACTGTCGTCCCCGTCAAAGGAAAGGTAGAATATCCCGTCGCCAAGATACTGATAGGCCCCTAAATGCAGCTCATACGATATGGAATCGCCCGCGCAGATATAATAGGCGCCGTCTTTGCAGACCACATCGCAGCTGTCGTCCCGGGGGTCGCCATAATCAAGCGCGTTATCCGGAATGCTCGTTCCCAGCATGTCACGGATCAGCGCATCGGCTTTCTCTGCCGAAAGGTAGACCCGCCAATCGCCCGACAACTCTTTCTCTCCGTCCGGGGGATAGCGAAGATCCGGGCGAATCGTATCTTTGCCGGTGGCGGCATCATAAAGCGTGATATCCTGATAATAGAAATACAGCACCCACATCAAATCTTCCCTGGTCAGTTCCTCCGCGTGAAAAAAGCATTTCGCGCTTTCCGCTCCGGCGGCGAGCGCGGTAAGCTGCCTGATCTCTTCCTTGCTAAGCTTTTCGTGCGCCGCGCCATCCCCGCCGGTTTTGCGCTCCAGCCAGGCGATAGGGTCGGCTTCGTAGGCGGGTACGGCCGGGGAGGGACCCGCCCCCGACGCCTGCGGGGACGCGCAGCCCGCCGGGATACAGAGAAGCGCCGCCAAAAGCAGCGTGCAGGCTTTCCGGCAAAACTTCATACCGCCGTCCCCCTTTGATATTTGCATGAATTGAAACAACCCGGCATCCTTGCTTTTCTTAGTATACCAAGCAGTGATTCCCCAAACAATACCAATCATGAGTATATCTGTTAATGAGACTGCATGTATCCGTGTTTATGGAGACCTAGTAGTTTGACAATGTTATATATTAGTGTTAAGCTATGCCCAAAGAGAGCAGGATACGAAAAAAGGGGTATAGCCGATGAACCAGAAATACATTGTAGTGCTCACCGAATGCGAGCGTAAACAGATTCAAGAAACAGCAAACAGCAAGGCCGTTTCCAATTCAATCCGAAAGCGGG
>Ga0255336_101663_pt1 | contig 14428 bp, 14 predicted proteins | sample MeOH1_35cm_T3_17_FD_189102 | JGI IMG/M metagenome (GOLD analysis project Ga0255336, IMG submission 189102) | Sandy soil microbial communities from University of British Columbia, Vancouver, Canada - MeOH1_35cm_T3_179 | ecosystem: Engineered > Artificial ecosystem > Sand microcosm > Unclassified ...
GGCCGTTCAATCTTAGCGGTCATCCGGCGCTCAGCCTGCCCCTGCCGATAGCCGGTTCGCCTCTGCGTGCAGGTTTGCAGATCGTCGGGCGCAAGGGCGCAGACGAACTCGTTTGTGCCATCGCTGTGTGTTTTGAAGCTTGTTTCGAAGCTTGTTTTGAAGGCGCACTCGCTCAATGATCGGAGGCAGCATGCCCGATAGGGTGGTTCTCGTCACCGGAGCGGCGCGGGGTCTCGGCGCGGTCATTGCACGGCGCTTTCACGAGTCGGGATATCGCGTGGCGATCGGCGACATTGCCTTCAACGCCGCGCAGGACCTGGCGAGCGAACTCAGCGCCGATCATTCGACCGCGTTTGCGTTGAATCTCGACGTGACGTCGAAGGCCGATTTCGAAGCCGCGCGCGATGCGATCCTGAACAAGTGGCAACGCATCGACGCGTTGATCAACAACGCGGGGGCATCGAAGGTCGTGCCGGTGATGGAGATCACCGCGGAGCAATTCGATCATGTGATCCAGGTGAATCTGCGCAGCGTGTTGTTCGGCTGCCAGGTTTTCGGCCAGCATTTCGCCGATGCCGGCGCCGGGCGCATTGTCAATATCGCGTCGCTCGCGGGGCAGAACGGCGGCTCTGCAACGGGTGCGCACTACGCGGCATCGAAGGGCGGCGTCATCACGCTTACCAAAGTTTTCGCCCGTGACCTCGCATCGCGCGGCGTCACAGTCAATGCGATTTCGCCCGGGCCGATGGACTTGGCCGTAGTTCATGAAAGCGTACCTGCCGACAAATTGAACGCGCTCATCGCAAGCATTCCAGGCGCACGTCTTGGCTCGGCCGATTACGTCGCCGATGTGGCAGTCACGCTCGCCGCGGAGAATGCGTACTTCGCAAACGGCGCGTGCTGGGATGTGAACGGTGGCTTGTTCATGCGCTGAAGCTTCTGCTTTTCAGGCGACGGGCCATTTGATCCCGTCGCCTCTCCCCAATCAAACCGGTTTGCCTTCACTTGATGCCCAGTTCGGCATCAACGTATTCGTCGGCAAGGTTTCATCGACCATCTTCTTGGCGCTCTGAATGCCCGCGACCGGCAAGCCTGTCGGATCGAGCACGCCGATCTGCACCAGCACGGATGCCTGGTCCCAGTAGATATGCTCGTTGTACAGCTTGTCGCCGCGAAAACAGATGACCGCGAGCATGGGCACTTCGAAGTATTTCCCGGTCGGCTTGAGCCCCGGCAATAGCCAGTCGATTTCGCGATCGTGCGTCGCGCAGAACACGAATTCGTCGACCACGCGATCCGCGCCGATAGTGCGCGACACCGGAATCAAGCGCGTATCGGCGGGATTCGAATCGACGAAATGGTATTTATAAAAGCGCTTCAGCTGATCGTGGCCAACGCCGCCTGTCATCGTGGGAACGTGGTTGACGTAAGGCTGCGCCACCATCGTCGGCATAACGGCATTGACGTCGCGCGTGCCAAACTCGTAGTAGCAATGCAACTCCCAAAGCTGGTTCAGGTCGTACACGGGACCGAGGACTTTACGCAGCATCGCCATGGTCCGCGAATACGCCATCATGGCCGCGGGTTTGTCGAAGTGCTCGCGCTCGGGCGTGGCGAATGCGTGATCGCAACCCGGGTACACATAGGTTTCAATCGATGGTTTTCCCTTCAGCACCGCGACGATCTTTTCACGCGAAGCCGGCGGCGTCAGCGCGTCGTTCTCGGCGAAGTGGAAGATCATCGGACAGTGAATCGCCGGGATCTTGTTCGTGTATGCATCGAGTCCCACGCCGTAGTAGCTCACGGCGCAATCTACATCGGTGCGCGCGGCGGCGAGCATCGCAAGACGGCCGCCCAGGCAGTAACCGATCGTGCCGACCTTGCCTGCCTGCTCGGGCAATGCGCGAATCGCCGCGAGGGTCGCGGCAATATCGTTGACCGCGTTCTCTTCGTCGAGCCTCTCGTTGTAACCGAGCGCTTCCTTGAAATCCGCTTCGCTGTAGCCGAGCTCGACGCCCGGCTTCATGCGCCAGAATAAATCGGGAACGAGCACCACATAGCCTTCCTCGGCGTAGCGGTCGGCCATCGATTTCATGTACCCGTTGATGCCGAAAATCTCCTGAAGCAACACGAGGCCAGGACCGGACCCTTGCGCAGGCTTCGCGAGATACGCCGCGAACTTGCCGCCGTCGTACGCTGTCACCTGTATTGTCTGACCGCTCATCATCTCTCTCCTTGTTCGACGTTCAAAGATAACCCGCGAACTGCTTTTGTAATGCATCGCGATCGGCCGCGAGACCCGCACTGACACCTTGCGCCATCGCGCCAACATACACCTCGTCGGGACCGTTCGCGAGTGCGGCGAACACGGCATCGACCACTTCGTTCACCGCAAGCTTGGGCGGCGGAAAGTCGCGGCTCATGTCGGTATCGATCGCACCGGGCAAGACGGCGAGTACGCGCACGTGATGGTCCGCGAGTTCGGCGCGCAGGCATTCCGTCATGCGCAACGCAGCCGCCTTCGACGCGCACAACGAACCCATCATGGGCAAGGCAACGCGCGCGAGAATCGACAGCATGTTGACAACCGCGCCGCCATTGGCGATCAGCGCGGGCGTGAACGCGCGGCACATGCCGAGCGTGCCGAAGTAGTTCACGTCCATTTCGGCGCGGGCGGCGGTGTGGTCGCGGGGAAGAATGGCTCGCTCGAGCCGGTTGATGCCGGCGTTGTTGATCAGCAGCGTGACATCGCCTGCCGCGGCGGCGGCTTGCGCCACCTGCTCAGGATCCGTGATGTCGAGCGTGATCGGGACAATCCGCGAGTCGCCCGGCGCAAGGGCTGCGCAATCGCGCGCGGCAGCGTACACCTTGCGCGCGCCGCCTTCGAGCAGGCTCGTGACAAAGCGCGCGCCCACGCCGCGATTGGCGCCGGACACGAAGGCGACGGAATCTTCAATCTGCATCGCATGCTCCTGGTTAATAGGGACTCGAGTTAATAGGGACTCGAGTCGAGCGACCCGATCTCACTTGCGCTTGTATTCAACAGGCAGGATATAGCCGCTATCGAAGGTCTTCACGTCGATATTCGATCGATACGCGATCGTGGTCACGGCCTGCAGCAAGGGCACGACCCACGATTTCTCCGACGCCTCCTGACTGAGCACGCGATACCCCGCCATGCGCTTTTGTTCGTCGACTTCAGTCATCAGCGCTTCGACGCGCGGCGCGAGTGCATCGTCTTTCCATGCGGAAAAACGCAGGCGCGGATCGAGAATGCGGCCGGTGTAGTTCTCGGGGTCACCGGTCGAATTGGCCCAGCTATAGAGCAGCACGCCGCTCATCTTCGTCGCCTGGATCTCACCGATGACCTTCGCCATCGTGGTCTGCGTGAGGTCGGCCTGAATGCCCACGCGCTGCCACATGCCGGCGATAGCGCGCGCCATGTCGTAGTCGCTCGGGAAGGTGCCGTTGGTGGTGAGAAACGGCACCTTCACCGGCTTGTTCGGACCATAACCCGATTTCGCCAGCGCCGCGATCGCGCGTTGCGGATCGAAGCCGATCTTGAAACCCGGCACGTCCGCAGGCGAACCGGGCGTGGCCGTGACCGACAATGGCACGGCTTGGCCGCCGTAGAACGCTTTGGACAGCGCGGCGGTATCGATCGAGTAATGCATGGCTGCGCGCACGTTCTCGTCGTCGAACGGCTTGACGTAGTTCGGCATGCGCAGCATGTAGATTTCGCTGTACGGATAGACCTTCGTCGTGATGCCCGGCGTCTTCGCGAGACGCTGCGCCTCGCGCAGCGGAATCTGCACGGCGACGCCCGCGCGCCCTGACTCGACCGCGGCCACGCGCGCCGACGGCTCCGTCGTGATCTGGAACGTGACGTTCTTGATGGCCGGAACGCCGCCCCAGTATTTATCGAAGGCTTCGAGCACGATGCGCGAACCGCGTTGATAGTCGACCAGCTTGTACGGTCCCGCACCGATCGGCTTCGCCAGGAAACCATCGCTGCCGACCTTCTCCATGTACGCCTTCGGCACAATATAAGCGGCGAGGAACGCGAGATAGATCGGCGCGGCCGGCGTCGGTTTGGCATACACGAGCACCGCCCGCGTGGGCGAAATGATCTCGACGTCCTTCAGCGTCTGGAACATGCCGCCGACAGCCAGTTTCTTGTCGGCGGACGGACGATCATGAAGGCTGTATTTCAGGTCGGCAGTCGTGAGTTTCGAGCCGTCGTGAAACAGGATGTCGTCGCGCAAAGTGACTTCGAGTCGCTGGTCGGTTGTGTCCTGCCACTTCCACGCCGTGATCTGGCGCGCTTCCAGCGCCAGCTTCGGCGAGTAGCGCAACGGCGAATCGAAGACGGTCTCGTAGATGGACTGCGCCTGCGGCACCGTGATCGCCGTCGGATCCCAGGTCGGCACGTCGGAGATATAAGCGATATTCAATACGTCCTCGCTTGCCTGACCCTGTGCACGAGCGAAGTCCCACGGCAGGATGAGGCCAGCACCGGCGGCCAGCGAGCCCAACAGCCATTGCCTGCGCTTCGCGTCGATCTCGAAACTATCCATCGATACTCCTGTGTCCCGGCATCTGGCCGGATGAAGATGCACGAAAGCGTGCTGCAATCTTGGCTCTTAGCACGCGTGAAGATGAATTATTCATGCTCAGAAACGATGACGCAGCCCCAATCGCACTTCAATCTGATTGGGCGTGCTCGACCGCTGCAAAACCGGCGCAAGATCGGCGTATTGAGCGTCACCGGCAGCGTGCATGTAAGTGGCCTGCAAGTACGTGTCGGTGCGTTTAGACAGGAAGTAGTCGATGATGGCATCGACATTGTGATATTTCGGCTTCTTCGACGTCGCAGAGACTTGACCTTCCGTATAGCTGTATCCGGTGCCGAGTTGCACGGACGGTGTCACAAAGTAGCTCGCCACGATTTCGAAAATGTTGAACGTCACATGGCCGCTGATGTTGGCGCCGACCGTCGGGTCCAGTCCAAGGAATTTCGTGTTCGTGTAGTCAGCGCTGATTTTTGCGTTGCCGAACGAGTACTGGCCGCTGATACCGAACGACTGATACTTCGACGCAGCAAGGCCGTAGTTGCCATCGACCGCGTTGGTCGCCGTCCACACGCCTTCGGGCACGGCTTCGGCCGGGTGATCGATCGATGTATACGCCGCTGCCAGTGCGACCGGGCCGCCCGCGTATTTCACGCCCACCGACTTGACCGCGTCGCGGTTGGTCGCACCCGCTACGTTCCCGAACCCATAGAGCGCCGACGCCTGGATGCCCGAGATGATGGGCGAGGTGTATCGCACGGCGTTGTTGATGCGAAAGTCGATGCCGGTGTTGTCGAGATCACCCGGGTGCGGGAACAGGATGCCCCAGTTGCCGTTCGCGGTGTACAGGCCCACGTAGTCGCCCATGAGCTCGTTTTGACGGCCGAGCGTGACCGTTCCCAGGGTCTTGCTGGACACCCCGACGTAAGCGCCGCGGCCGAATTCGCGGCCTTGTTGCCCGAGCTTGCCCGTATTGATGTCGAAACCGTTTTCGAGCCGGAAGATCGCCGACAAGCCTCCACCCAGATCTTCCGCACCTTGCATCCCCCAGCGGCTGCCCTGCGAAATGCCGCTTTGCATCTGATACGCCTTATTGCCCAGTTGATTGTTCGAGAAGGTCAGGCCTTCGTCGATGATCCCGTACAGCGTCACACTGCTTTGAGCGCACACGGAGCCACTCGCGCACAACGCGGCGAGCGATGCAGCAATAAGAGGAGTTTTCACTTGGGTTCCGTTAAAAGATCGAAGGTGGAGAACGTGATTTCTTGATGTCGTGATTTCGTTTGCAGGTGACTATCGGGGTGGAACCAGCCGCGCCGGGGTGGAACCAGCCGCGCCGCGCGGATCGCCGGGGCGACGGCGTCCCATGGCGCATGAATGTTTTGTGTCTCCATTAACATTCTGAATTCAGATTATTTCAGTAAAAATTGGGCGTCAAGAACTTGCCAAAATTGTTTTTCGGGTCGAGGCGCGATGTCAGGCTGAGGTGCTTAGCCGATGGGTAGTCTTTGTTCGCCCTTTGCGGGGTGAACCGTACGAAACGGAAGATGGCGAATGGGACATTCGCTAGCCGCAGGGGCGGTGTCATCGCGCCGTCGATTCAGTGAAAGTCCTTCCCGTAAGCCTCCATTGCGCGTTTTCCGCCCTTGTCGCAATCGCTCGTCCGTGCCGATCCAGCCGATACGGCCGGCTTTGATGCGTCGACGCACGCCGTCGAAGGGCCCCGCGTCGTCGCGATTTTTATTTGGCGCGCGCGTGCCCCAAATACGATCAGTTTTCGCACAAGCACAACGCATTGCACGTGAGCCTTGACATGTGATTTTTCTGAATTCAGTATTCTTCAATAACCCATGTCAATCCAAGGAGCACGCCATGCCGTTGATGCGCGAAGCCGCTTTGCGCAACGATCTCGACTGACCCTCTCGCTAGTTAAATACGGCGCTTTTGTCTGAACGAGCTTCATTGGCTGGTTCGGCGAAGCGCTCGTCCGTATGCGTTACATCACGCTCGCCTTATGACATCGACTTCGCCCTATCTCGCATTCAGGCAAACCGCACTGCGGTATCCGGACAACGATTTTCTGCATATCCCTGCATCGGCTCGCCAGCATTACGCAACGCCGGAGCCGCTTACGTTGCGCTATGGCGAAATGCTGGCGCGCATCGAAGAGCAGGTCGGGCGCTATCGCGATGCGGGCTATCGCGCGGGCATGCGCGTCGCGCTGCTGCTCGACAACCGGCCAGATTTCTTCGTTCATTTCTTCGCGCTCAATGCACTCGGCATCAGCGTGGTTCCGCTCAACGCCGACTCGCGTCCGCACGAAATCGCGTATGCGGCTGAACACAGCGAGATCGTGCTGGCAGTTGGCATCGATACGACGCGGTCGCTTCTGCATGCTGCGCTCGATGACAAAGTGCCCGTTGCCGATGCGAACGCCTCTGCGTTGCCCAGGATTGAAAGCACGGGCCACGCGGTGACGACACCGTCCATCGACGATGAGTGCGCCATCCTTTACACGTCCGGGACCACGGGCAAGCCAAAAGGGTGCATTCTCGACAATCGCTATTTTTTATCCATTGGTGAGATTTACATCACGGAAGGTGGATTGTGCGAAGTCCGTCCGGGCGTCGAACGTCTGATCACGCCGCTGCCGCTATTCCACATGAACGCGCTAGCCTGCTCCACCATGGCCATGGTGTTGTCGGCTGGCTGCGTGATCCAGCTCGACCGGTTTCATCCGCGCAGCTGGTGGGCGGACGTGGTGCAAAGCGGCGCGACGATCGTCCATTACCTCGGCGTCATGCCCGCGATTTTGCTAGGCATGGAAGTCGATGAGCTCATCACGCATTCGGTGCGTTTCGGCTACGGCGCAAACGTCGATCCGAAACAACAGCAGGTGTTCGAACAGCGCTTCGGCTTTCCGCTCATCGAAGGGTGGGCCATGACCGAGACTGGCGGCGCCGTGGTGATTGCATCGAGCCAGGAACCGCGCCATACAGGCTCGCGATGTTTCGGCCGGCCACGTTCAGGCATGGAGGTGAAGCTCGTCGATGCTGAATACAACGAAGTCGCCAACGGCGTGCCGGGCCACATGCTGGTGCGCCGGGAAGGATCCGATCCGCGCCTCGGCTTTTTCCGCGGCTATCTGAAAGACAATTCCGCAACTGAAGCCGCGTGGCTGCACGACTGGTTCCATACCGGCGATATCGTGCGTCGCGGCGACGACGGCAGTCTTCATTTCGTCGACAGGCAGAAAAACATCATCCGTCGATCGGGGGAAAATATTGCGGCGCTGGAGGTGGAAGCGTGCCTGCTCGGTCATCCCGATGTGCGCCAGACTGCGGTGATCGCCGCGCCCGATTCTCTGCGCGATGAAGAAGTGATGGCCTGCGTGATCGTGTCGCCCGAAACGCTGCGCAATGAAGCGACCGCGCGCGCGTTGCAGACGTGGTGCCTGGAGCAGCTCGCGTATTACAAGGCGCCGGGCTATGTTGCGTTCGTGGACGCGTTGCCGGTGACATCGACGAATAAAGTACAGAAGACGCAGCTTGCCGCGTTTGGCGCGGACCCGTTGAACGCGCCGGAATGTTTTGACTTGCGGGCATTGAAGAAGCGAGCGAGTTAGTCGCTCAAAGCCACAATGGCGCCGTCGCTTTCGACACGAAGCGAGACGACGGTGCCGGGTGCGAGCAAGCGCTCAAGCCGCGCAATCACGCGCGGCCCGGCTTGAGTCAGCACCGTCGCAATGTAAGCGATATCCTCTCCCGCCTTCCCCGCCCGATGGTGCAACGTCGTGACGTCTTCAACGCTACCCTTGGAAGCATCCACCTCGACGAATTCATCGCGCCCACACGACGGACACAGCAAGCGCCGGGGAAAATCGGCATGACCGCACGCTACGCAAGCAAAGACATTCATTGCGCGGCTCCCCGTTCGAGCACCACGGCATTCGCACACATGCCGTATCGATACTGCACCATGCCGTAACCGCTCACCGCCGCGAAACGCGCGTCGTCCACCTGCCGCGCGCCTGCCTCATGACGCAACTGGGTGATCGCTTCGACAAGTCCATGCATGCCCGCCGCCGCACCTGCTTGTCCCGCCGACAATTGCCCGCCCGACGTATTCACAGGCAAGCGGCGTGACGCAATGCGCTCGTGGATAAACGTGTGCAAGTTGGGCTGCTCATCGGCGAACCCGAGGTCGTTCAGTTGCGCGAGGATCATCGACGGGTAATCGTCATAGACCGAGACGAGGTTCATATCGGCCGGCTGGAGGTTCGCGTCGCGCCAGAGTGCGTCGCGAACACCTGCAAGGCCAGTTACCAGGCCGTCGCCATGCTGATGATCGACGTTATACGACGCGCGCAGTGCGCGAATGCGAACAGGTGAACGCGCAGCACAACGATGCGTCGATGAGCTCAGCACAATCGCATTCGCTCCCGACACCACCGGCACGCAATCAAAGCGACACAACGGCTCGGCCACGAGCGGCGCGGCAAGATACGCATCGAGCGTCAACGGCTCACGGTAGACCGCCAGCGGATTCACAGAGGCCCACTCGCGTTGCGCAATGCACAGTGCCGCATAATCCTCGCGTGTCAATTGCGAGGCGCGCATCTGGCGTTGCGTGAGCATCGCGAACAAGGGGTTCGGACCGCCCGTGTTCAACGGCCGAAGATGCGCTCGCGTGGTGACGTTGTAATTTTCGACGAGCGACGTGAAATCCGCCGCCTCGAAATGATCGCCGCTGACCAGGACGATCACATTCGCGTCGCCGGCCTGAATGGCGCGCGCGGCATGCTGCAACAGATTGATCCCACTCGCGCCGCCGTGACCGTCGTCCATACACCAGCTCACGCGCAAGCCGGCGCGCCACGCAAAATCGATCGCATGATCAGGCGGCAAGGTGAACGATGCAACGCCGAGACCGTCGACTTCATTTGCCGACAGTTCAGCCTGCAACAGCGCGGCCTTCAGGGCCTGAGCGAGCAAACCCGCTGTGCTCGTGCCGGGCGGTGCGTGACGCGTGTACGGCACTTCGACCGCGGCCACGATCGACACTGCGGCGAAGTCGTTCATCGCGTGGACGTGTCAGACCGCATCGTCGCTGCTGAGAAAATACTGCTGCTCGGCGTCATCGATAAAACCCTGGGTCGCCGAGCGCACCTTCATGGGATCGCGATCCACGAAGCCTTTCAACAACACCTGCATGCCGTCCGCAATCAGCTTCATCGTGCCCGGTTTCGTCATGGTTCCATGACGCACCTGGCGTGTGTGGTCGGCGAAACGCAGGATCGTGCCTTTCAAGCGCATGTTCAACACGCCCTCGAGCCAGATCGCGCGGAACTCGACATTGGCCTCGGTCATCAGCGCAATGTCCTTGCGCTCGAACGCGCGACGACATTTGCGATAAGCCGCGCCCATGCCGGCGAGTTGTTCATCCGTGAGCACGGCGGCAGCAGCCGCCGCCGCGCCCGGCTCGAGCATGCGGCGCACTTCGAAAATCTCGCGCACATCTTCGCCGGTCAGCACCGGTGTGACGAAACCGCGCGTGGTGCCGACCAGATACCCCTCATTCACCAGGCGCAGCAGCGCCTGACGAACTGGCATGCGCGTGCACTCGAATTCCTCGGCGATCTCGTAATCGAGCACGCGGTCATCGGGGCCGATCTGACCGCGCTGAAGGCGGCCCAATACTTCCTGATACACCGACTCCATCAACGTAGCCGGGCGCAGCGCAGTCCGTCGCGGCTGCTTGATAACCGTCGGGTCGGCGGTTGCCATGGTGTTCTCCATTGTCTTGTCTTGCGGTTGCACGCCGCCGCGAAGGCGGCAGTGCCGTGCAAATAATTATTGTACTGGCTGGCTCCCAGCCAGCCTCTCAAAGCGTGGTGCTCATGCCGCTTCCTCCAGCTCGGCGGGCGGCCATTGGGTTCCTGCATGATCGCTCGGCACCGCGTCGATCAATGCGCGCGTGTACGGATGACGCGGCGCGGCGAATACCTCCTCGGTGAGCCCCTGCTCCACCACTTCGCCACGACGCATCACGAGCACGCGGCTGCACAGGTAGCGGACTACGGACAAATCGTGCGAGATGAGCAGCAGCGCGATCTGCCGCTCGCGACGCAACTCCAGCAGCAGATTCAGGATCTGCGCCTGGACCGACACATCGAGCCCCGACACGATTTCATCGGCGACGATCAATTGCGGCGATGCACACAGTGCACGGCCAATATTCACGCGCTGCTTCTGACCACCCGATAACTGCGCGGGAAAGCGCGTGAGGGTATCGGCGGGAAGACCGACGTCGCGTTGAACCGACTGCGCGCGCGCGAGCCGCTGTTTTGCATCGAGCGAGGCCACGCCGGCGGCCTCCAGCGCCTGCGTCAAGAGCCGCTCCACCGAGCGGCGCGGGTTCAGCGCCGACTGCGGATCTTGAAAGATGATCTGAACTTGCTCGCGCGCACGCCTCACGCGCTGCGCGCTGCCGCGTGTCAAATCCTCGCCGCCGATCATCACCCGGCCATCGGTCGGCTGTTCGATACCCATCAACAGCCGCGCCACCGATGTCTTGCCGCTACCGCTTTCCCCCACGATCCCAACGAACTCCCCGGGGAAAATCTGGAGCGACAGCGGCTTCACGGCATCGAACGAAATCTTGCGCTGGCCGAGCACGCCGCTGCGACTCGTGTAAGTCAGCGACGCCTCGCGCAGTTCCGCCACCGGTTGCACGCCCATGACGGGCGTAGGCGGCAGCAGCGGCGCCTGCGAATTGTCGACAAGCGGGGCATGCTCGCACGCCTCGCTGCACGCCACCCGGTGTCCGTTCGGCGCCACGCGATCATGCAACACAGCGGCGCACGCGGAACCTGCGCTGGGGCAACGCGGCGCGAAACGACACCCAGTGATGCCAGCCAGCGCGGACAGGCCTGGCATTTGCTGTCCGAGTACCGGCAAGCGTCGCCGTGGTCCGGTGAGATCGGGCGTCGCGTATTTCAACGCGCGCGTGTACGGATGACGCGGTTCATCGAGGACATCGCGGGCCGGGCCGTACTCCACCAGATCGCCCGCATACATCACGGCGACGTCGTCGCAGACATGGGCCGCCAGCCGCAGATCGTGCGTGATCAGCAGCACCGCGGTCGAATGCACGCGCTGCTGTTCCGCGAGCATACGCATCACGCGGGTTTGCGTGATGACGTCGAGCGCGGTCGTGGGTTCGTCGGCAATCAGCAGCGCCGGGTTGCTCGCGAAGGCCATGGCGATCAGCACACGCTGGCATTGCCCGCCCGACAGCTGGTGCGGATAGCGCTTGAGCATGTCAGCAGGTAGCGGCAGTTGCACCGATTCAAGCGCCCTGCGCGCGGTTTCCCAGCGCTCGTTCGACGGTACGCCGACGCGCGCGAGATGTTCATTGAAGGTATCGGCTATGGTCCATAGCGGGTTCAACGCCGTCAGCGGTTCCTGCGGGATGAAGGCGATTTTTCGGCCCAGCAGCTCGCGGCGTTTGACTTGCGGCATGGCGAGCATGTCCTGCCCGGCGAAGTGCATGCTGCCGCCCGTCACCGTGAAACCGCCCGGCAACAAGCCTGAAATCAGCCGCGCCAGCATGCTTTTCCCCGCACCCGATTCACCGACCACACCCAGCACGCGAGCCCGTCCTATCGATAACGTCAAATCCCGCAGCGCGGCGACCGGCACGCCGCCCAGCTTCGCCGTCAGCGTCACGCCATCCAGTTGCAGCACCGCTTCGGTGGTGTGCGTGGCCATCGTCATTCTCCCTTGCCGCGCATGCGGGGATCGAGCGCGACACGCAGGCCGTCGCCAAGAAGGTTGCAACCGAGCACCGTGATCACGATGGCAAGCACCGGGAACAAGAGTCCGGACAACGACTCGTGCATCGACACGCGCGCGTCCGCGATCATGACGCCCCACGCGGTCACATTGGCCGGCACGCTCAAGCCGATGAAACTCAGCAGCGCTTCCACCGTGATCGCCACACCCATTTCGAGCGAGAACAACGTGATCATCAACGGCAGCGCAGCAGGCAATATTTCGCGCAGCATGATCCGCAGATGCGTGAAATTGAGCAGTTGCGCCGCGAGCACGTAGTCGCGCTGACGCACGACCATCACCTCGGATCGGACCACACGGCAAAAGCGCGTCCAGTCCACCAGCACGATCGACAGAATCACGTTCTCTATGCCGACGCCGAGACTCACCATCAGCACCAGCGACAACACGACCGGCGGAAACGACATCCACAGATCCACCAGATAACTGATGCCGCGATCGACCCAGCCACCGAAATAGCCGGCGAGAATCGCCAGCACGCTGCCGACGATACCCGCGCCAAACGCGGCAATCACCGCGACCGTCAGCGCTATCCGGCTGCCATATAGCAAGCGCGATAACACGTCACGGCCCAGGCTATCTGTGCCGAGGGGAAAAGCGGCATCGCCGCCGGCCATCCATGCGGGCGGCGACAACATGTGCAGCAAATCCTGATCGAGCGGATTATGCGGCGCGAGCCACGGCGCGAACACGGCACAGAACAGCACGCCCAGCACGATCGCGCCGCCGAGCCACAGATTGACGGCCGGCTTGCGGCGCGCGCGCGACGATTTTCCAACGACCGCCACAACCGGTGCGGCGGCGTCCGGCGAGGGGTCGACTGAAGTGGATTCGTGCAGCATGTCGGCCTTCATATCGTGCTTCGAACTCAACGGGGTCGTGGACATTTCTGTGTGCTCAAGCTGTTTTGCGCAGGCGCGGATTCATGATCACGTACAGCGTGTCGACGATCGCGTTGATCACCAGCATCAGCGCGCAGAACACGATCGCGATGCCCTGGATCAACACCAGGTCGTTGTTACGCACCGCCTGCACCATCAAATTGCCGACGCCCGGAAACGAGAAGATCATCTCGACGAGCAACGCGCCGCCGAACAGGAACCCGAACTGCACCCCGATCATGGTCAAGGCGGGCAATGCCGCGTTCTTCAACATGTGACGCCACAGGATCCGGCTCTCCGATACCCCGCGTAAGCGCGCCACGCCCACATACGACTCGTTGCGCTGATCGAGCAGGCTCGAGCGCAGCACGCGGATCACGAGCGGCGCGAAACCAAAAGCGAGTGCAAGCGACGGCAACACAAGATGACTCGCCGCACTCAGCCAGTCGCTGAATTCGCCCTTCACCAGGAAGTCGATCAGCAGGAAGCCGGTGAGATGCGGCATCGGAATGCCGTCGCCGACACGGCCGGAAAACGGCAGGATGGGCAAGTACACGCCGAGCAGCGCGATCAGCAACAAGGCCCACAAGAACGACGGTACGGACTGCATCAGCACGACGGCGAAGCTGACCGGCAACTCGCCCCGGCGATCGGTGACGGCATAAGCAAACACGCCGCCCGGCACGCTGATCATCAGCGAAATGACGAGTGCCGTGAGACAGAGTTCGAGCGTTGCAGGCAAGGTCGAGCCGATCAGCGTGGCGACCGGTTGCTGGAACGAAATCGATGCCCCCAGGTTGCCGTGCAGCGCATTCACGAGCCAGATCAGGAACTGGCTCGGGATCGGTTTATCGAGGCCGAGCTGATGACGTAATAAAGCGGCATCGGCGGGCGTGGCGTTGGGCGGCAGCATCATCGCGAGCGGGTCGGCGGGAATGAGGCGCAGCACGACGAACACGATCAGCGAGAGCATCAACAGCGTGGGGATCGCGGCGATGAGCCGGCGCGAGAGAACGGTAGAGATCAGCCGCAGCATCACAGCGCTCCAGTGGGGCTCGACTTGCCCGGCGAAGCTTGAACAAACACCTTGCCGGGGTTAAGCAGGTTTAAGGGGTCGAGG
>Ga0255336_101664_pt1 | contig 14426 bp, 12 predicted proteins | sample MeOH1_35cm_T3_17_FD_189102 | JGI IMG/M metagenome (GOLD analysis project Ga0255336, IMG submission 189102) | Sandy soil microbial communities from University of British Columbia, Vancouver, Canada - MeOH1_35cm_T3_179 | ecosystem: Engineered > Artificial ecosystem > Sand microcosm > Unclassified ...
AGTCGCCTTATCCTGCCGGACATAAATACATGCATCGTAGGATAAAGAAGACTTAGCCGGCGCCAAAGCGATGGCTCTAGTCGCCTTATCCTGCCGGACATAAATACATGCATCGTAGGATAAAGAAGACTTAGCCGGCGCCAAAGCGATGGCTCTAGTCGCCTTATCCTGCCGGACATAAATACATGCATCGTAGGATAAAGAAAGCCGCTGGCTGCACTTATACTATCTGCCCCCAGACTTATAGAGTCTGTTACAAAAAACATTAACGGCAAACGACAGTTCGGTAAAAATAATTACACCTCTTCCTTGTGCGTTAATTTGGCTTGTCACCTTATTTTACCGCACAAATGGATAGAGGTGTAATTATTTTTGATAGGAGAACTGATGTTCTGGGTATTTTAGCTTTTTGTAACAGACTCTAGAAACCTTATTATTTCAGGATTTTTGGTCTATTCAGCAAGCCCTGATTATACTTTATATTTAGTATTGCTAGCCAGGTGGTGTGAGCGGACGTTTGAGAAAACACCGCCTCCTACTCGACCTCTAAAACGTATAGCCTCTTAACCTTCTCCAAAAACTCAGGTAGTTCCGAAGACTGATCTAAGCGAAAAGATAAAATTCCACTAAAAAATACGGAGGTCTGCTTCTCCAGTACTCGCTCCCCCACGTCATAATATATCGAAGCATCTATCACTTGCGGTACCTTCATCCATTTCTCCATTGATGTCTGTTGTTTTATCACCCCATTTTTTCCCGGTAATCCGCACCACCCAACAACGCCTTTCACCCGTACAGCCCGTTGGCCCTGTGAACTTCCTTGAAGATCTACCCGCACAAACTCCTTCCACAAGCTGATACCAAATTGCTTTTGCACTACATCCGTAACTCCTCCGCCGCCTGGACGGCACGTGATTTCTCCGACTAAATAAGCATCCTCGGTTTCAAATACTTCAAGATGTGTCACACCATTTTGCAAACCAAGGGCATTAACCGCCTTGCGATGTAGCGCGAGAATCTCCACAAGTGCTGGGTCATTCTCCTCCAACACACACGACCCCGTCAACATAGAAAGAGCACTCAACACCGGTGCAAAATAGCGAGAAACAGCCGCAAAAGTCACCTGCCCTTCTCGAACCACACCGTCACAATGATACTCGGCAATCATCGCCACATAACGTTCCAAAATCCAAGGGACGTCGGATTGTTCGACAATATCCAAGGCACCTTCAGCACGCCTACGCTCGAACGACTCGACCGATTCACATACGAACGTATTCATCGATCCCGAACCTACCGCTGGCTTTATCACAACCGGCCACCCAAAACGTTCGCCAAACCGTGGAACGTCCTCTAAACGATCTAACCTTACAAACGACGTAACTGGAACCCCATAACGCTGCAATCGGCTTTTCATCACCCACTTATTGGCAAATCCAAGCATCGTCTCATAGCCGGTGCCTTCGATCTGCCAATATGACCGCAAAAATCCCCCTGTTAACAAACTTCGCTCCAACGGTGTCACCACTGTATCAATTGGAGGTGCACCCTGTCGCAACATGTTCAACACCGCTTGATGAGCTTGCAACAAATTGGCCACATCATCGACGGGCCAAACTTCCGCAATTCCTTCATATAAAGAAGCATACTTTGGCTTGGTCAAAACGGATAGTCGAACCTCGGAATCATTTGCCAGCATCTGAATCGGCTCCAATTTATCGGAATTAATCAGCAATACATGACGCACATGTATTTCCCCCCATCGGAATCGTGACAATCTGCAGCCGCCCCAACAATTCCTCGTTTTTTTTTGATCGCCTCATGCACATTTTTTCCCTTTACCAACAGATACCCCGCCCGATCCAACGAGTGCTTCACCGGACGAACCTCACTACCCACTTGCACGTCAACCACAAGATCATGCACGGCCGAATGCGTCTTTACTTCCGCAATTCCTTCAATCTGTTGCACAATACCAGGCTCTGGTGTCAGAAATCGAATTGACGCCCCCGCAATCTCCGTCAAATGCCCCGCGATCTCCTCAACCAATCCGAATGGCCATCCCAGAGCCATTTTTACCATGTCAATCCCGTACGCAATCTCCACTAGTTCACTGATCTTGTCCCCGCCTACGCGGTTATGCGATTCCACAATTCGGGGTCCTCGCGGCGTCAACTTTGCCTCCGTATGCGAAGGTCCGATCTGAAAATCAACCGCTGTCAAAAACGCAACTACCATTTGCTCCACCAAGGTATACTGTTCTTCCGACATTTGCGCTGGCACCGAATGTCCAACTTCCACAAAATTAGACTGTATCGACTTATCTGTCATCGCAATCACCCGATGGCGTCCATCAAAGCTAAACGACTCTACCGAAATCTCCGGGCCCTCCAGATACTCCTCAATCAAAAACTCACCCACTCCAAGTGTTTGTATCTCTTCCCATACACGTTGTACTTCCGCTTCATCATGAATCATAAAAATCCCGAAACTTCCAGCGCCATCGATCGGCTTGATAATCATCGGATACCCGTACTTCTCGGCAAACGCCATTATATCCTGCTGTAGCACTCCGCGCATCGCCGCTACCGGACTCACCCCGACCGAGTTTAACCGTTCCCGCATCAATCCCTTGTCTTTCAACAATTGCACCGTTGTCAACGAATTCCCCACGAGCCCTAACGCATCACGGATTCGAGCAGCAGGTACCAACCCCACTTCCGTCATCGAGATCACGTAATCAAACGGAAATACTGCATGTATCGCCTTTGACAACGGCAGTAGTACCTCCGAATCTTCGAAATCAAATAAAAACACCTTATCTGCCATTTCTAAATGTGACTCCAGAAAGAGGCTCTTCTTTTGAATATACAGTACCTCCAATCCCAACGATTTTGCTTTTTCTAAATTTTTTTTCTTACCACCTATAACCAAAATACGCTTAGCTTTCGACATATCGCTTCTCCTCCTTGTGCATAAACATCCAAAACGCCATAAAGCCCGCAATCAAAATCAGTCCCCCCTGCAATACATACAGCAAGCGTATCGAATATAACTCGCCCAGTACACTCATCAGAAGATATATCCCCAGGGAGGCCAAAGAAAAAAACGTGTTAAACGTTGAATGCACCCGTCCTTGATATTCCACCTCAATGCTTTCTTGAGCAGAGGTCAAATACAGTAACCGCACCTGAAACGTCAGTCCAATCAAAAAATACCCCGTCATCGCCATCCACAATTGCATGGAGCAAGCAAAAAAGAACAAACTTCCCGACAGTCCCAGCATCCCAGCAGTCATGATTACGTTTCTTCCAAATTTTCGTACCAGCATCGGCAGAAAAAAGCCTCCGCATAGAGCCCCTGCTGCAAATGCTGCATCAATATAACCAAATCCCTTACTTCCCACCGTCAGCACACCTTTTGCAAAGGGAGCCAGCAACACGTTGATTGTTCGCAAGGTAGCAACCAAAAACAGCATCATTAGATATTTGGGGATTATATCTCGATGCTGCTGAATATATGTCCCTCCCTCGAACAAATTTCCAAGAAAGGCTCCCCACCCATTTCCTGTTCGATTTTCCGATGGCGTTGGGAGCAGAATTCCTTTGCGCATCTGAAGTATACAAACTGCAGAGACGACAAAACTCGCCGCATTGATCCACATGATTATAACCGGCGAGAACAGAGTAATCAAAATCCCGGCCAGGCCCGACCCGAGCAAAGCCCCCATCTGATTTGCTATCCCACTCGTCGTGTTGGCCGACAGCAACATCTCTTTCGGTATCAATTCTCGAATCAATGCCATCACAGTAGGGTTGTATACTTGATCACCAACTGCAATTAAGAATGATATTAGATACAAATGCCATGCCTGTAACGAACCAAGCCACCAGAAGATCGGGATTGCTATCAGCACACATGCACGTGCCAAATCCATCGAGGCTGCCAGCCATTTTCGGTCCAATCGGTCCACAAGCACTCCGATACTCGGCGATAAAAAAATTCCTGGAATCGACGAACAGATCAATACCCAGGCTACAGATATATTCGAACCTGTGATCTGAAGTACCAACCAACTATTTGCGATAAACTGCATCCCAGTTCCAAACATCGAAACCGTCGTGCCCCAAAAATAAAGCACATACGCACGAAACGTAAATATCTTCCATCGCTCTCGTAGCATGTCCATCAATAAATCTTTCCCTCCCTATCCTGCTACAGAGATAACCTGTGAAACGTTACCGTTGAAGTATCTTCATCATAGAGCAACCAGCTTGGAGTTGCCCGGCGCACATCGCCCACATTAATCAAATGATACGCTACCGGATCAAGTTCCATCGGCTTACCGAACGTGATCGGTACATCTTCATAAGCAAAAGAACCTTTTATGTTGACTTGAAACAACCTATTTTGATGATTATGTCCGTAAAAAAGCAAATGCTCCTTTAGCCGTTCCCACAGTGGATGCCACGTCCATTCATCTCGCTCGTGCCAAACGAATTGGTGTCCATGTACCAAGCGTCCAAACGGAAGATCCTTCGTTTTCGGTGTCTCTAGATAAGGAGCCAGTTCAGAAGGCACCTCTTCCGCCGAAATTAACTCGCGAATTCGTTCCTCCTGATTGCCGATGATACAACGAGTGGCCGGCATCCATTCGATCAAACGCCGATCTATCTCGACCACCTGCCAGATGTCCCTGTAGGTAAAATAGGCTAGGCGCGATTTTCCCACTTTACAATCAAACAAATCCCCAAGGCAGAACACTTCGTCTATTCTCGGCTGCTTAGCAATATGCGACAACACGGATTGCAAATGATTAGCACACCCATGCACATCAGTCACTAATGCGTATCGCATTCAGCATCACCTTCTAACCCTTTAGGTTGCTCCAACACGCCTGGCGAAATCTTTCCCTCCAGACCAGATGGCGGCTCGATTCCCAATTGTTTACATACCAATGGAAACACGTCGCGATTGTCAACGATCCCTACATCGCGCCCCTCAGCAATTCCTAATCCCTTTGCATAGAAAATCCCGCACAACGAAGCACTTCCAGAGTTTGTAGCATGGTTAGCACTTTTGAGAGTCTGTACGAGTACCTGACCATTAGGCGAACGATCGGCACTAAATTCAAATCCATCGGCCGCTACCACAAACAAATCCCCCATCTCCGGCATCCATCCAGCATTTTCCTCGCTATCAGCGGGATATATCTCTTGCAGCACAACCGCTCCAGACTCTTCGAGGTGTAGCTCTTTTAACACTACAATCGCATGATGCACTATCTCGTCCCGCTCTTCCGAACGAACGATTCCACCTGCATACATCTTTTCATTGACCCAAAGCGATCCGTTATTGGCAGGATGATACAAAATCTTGGTGCGAGCTAGATCCACACCGCCTTGCGAATCAAATGCAAATAAACCGGCGTGGGCCAACGCTTCATTTACATAGCACCTATGCGTCATACCCATCATACCGTGGTCAGAGCTGACAATTATCGTGGATGCCTCACCAAAATGCGTCAATAAGTCTGCCAAGTGCTGATCAGCCATTCGATAGACCTGTTTCACAACTTCCCATACTCTATCGGCAATTTTACTCTGATAAGCCTTGCTTTGCGGATCGCACCATCCAATCACTTCATGCGCCACATCGTCGATACAAGGCTGATAAAACATGTACAAATCTGCGCCAGGATATCGATTCACTACATTTAAAGATGACCGACGAAAATACGTCGCCATCTGCGCGATCGACTCTACAAACAGTTGTTCCGCCGTCCCATCGCCACCTTCCACCAACCGCGGTCCAAACATCCCGAGTCGATACGCTGAGCCTAATCCCTCTCCAACAAATGGTCCAACTATATTGAAAAATTCTGTTTTTTCCACACTAGGAGCCGTTCGTATCTGCCAAATACCAGAATGTAAAATTATCCACTCGCCATCACTGGGTCGCCGCCACAAGCGCAAGAGCAAACCATTAGTGTCGATCTGAAACGGCTTCCATTGTTCCGACTCATATAATGGCCATGACTCGCCCATCTGTTCCGAGCACAACTGCACACCCATCGCTTTCTCTTTACGTTCCACCAATAGCTTGACGGGTCCGATCACCAATTTCTGCCGACCATCCGCTATCGTCGGCAACTGAGATAACAACACCACACCACCGCGCGATAAACACCGCGAATAACCCTCTACTGCAAACAAACATCCCAGTGGCAATACCTCGTCGTCAAGCGAAAGTACCCAGGGAACATGCGACATCGCATACGTTTTTTCTTGACGCCCTGCCACCGTCCAAATCGGCTCGCGTTGTAACAACTCACGGGAAAATCCTGTCCGACGTTCGGTGATCGGCTGCTGCGCTTCCCGGCTCGGCACCGAATACCCCTGAATGCCATGCTGCCATGGCCACACACCGGTAACCAGCGTCGCCAAGCTCGGCGGCGTCTGACAGTTAAGCGCCGGTGGCCGCGCCCCAGCCCCCACTCCTCTTGCGTACACCTGAGCAAGTGCTGGCATTGCTCCTTCATTAAGCAACCGTCGCACTGCCCAATCAGCAGCTGCATCCAAGATTAACCATACGACAGGCGCTGTTTTTCGCCTCATACTCCTAACTCCTTCACCAATTTCAGTAGGTCAGCAATACTGTCGATGATAAAATCTGGCTGAACGGACGACTGTTTCAATAGTTGCTCGCTAAATTTTCCTGTCCGCACTAGCACCGAGCGAGCATCGAGCGCTTTTGCCCCAGCCACATCAGTCGTCACATCATCGCCAACCACCAGAACCTCTTCCGCTTGGAAACCAAGATGATCAAGCCCCATTTGAAAGAAGGTACGAGTCGGCTTGCCCATCACCTGAGCCGTTTTACCAGAAGCGTACTCAAACATTTGCACAAAAGCCCCTGTGTCAAGATTATAGCCATTCGCTCGAACAAAATAACGACCTTTCTGTAACGCGATCAACTCCGCGCCCTCCATCAAGTATTGAAACGCCTGGTTCAACGTCTCATAAGTCACCTGTTCACGACAATCGCCTACCACTACAAAATTGATCGGTCCGTCCTTTTTCGTAAAAACATCAAAAGCCGCCTGTAACTCCGCAGAGAGTAGAAAAAAAGATCGTGAATCCGGATGTTGCTTTAAAAATTGCCTAGCCGCCGAAGCGGCTGTAAAAATCTCCGTTTCCGGCACCTTCAAGTCGAGTTGAGCTAATTCCTGCTGAATCGTATGTGTCGTTTTAGAATCGGTGTTTGTCAAAAAACGCATCTCAACTCCAACTTCACGCAGACCGGCAATCGTCTGCATCGCACCCGGCAACTGAGTTCCTTTTAAAAAAAGTGTACCCTCTAGATCAAGGAGAAGCGCCTTAATTTTCTTTGCTTTTTCCGCCATTCGTTGCCTCCCCTTTACACCTGATTTTGAACCAAATCTTGCTGTACCTCTTCCTCATGATCGCGCAAAAACGACAACTTCGAGTAAAAACCCTGCGTATATGCAATACCCTTTTCATCCAAAAACGCACGCACCCACGCCGTGATCGCTTCCAACTCGTCGAGGATGATTGATTCATCTGGCTCCAAACGAACACGGCTGCGCAAGTACTCGATCTCACACTGGCTTAGAACGATTTGCTCCGCCCCGATGATCAAACAATGATCAAAAAAGATCCCATACACATGTCCCGAGCGCACAGATTCAAAATTCACATCATACCGCACTCTGCGAAATCCTGGTAATCTATGTGGTTCCAAGCCGTATTCGTCGCGAATGAACTCATCAAACGGGACTGTTACGGTCACCCCTTTGCGGTGCTTTTCCCCGCGTATTAACTGATCGTAGCCATACCATTTGCGTTTGATCGTATATTTCCCATCGGTGGTCGGTATAAACGAAATGTACCCCTGCTCCTCTTCCGGAGCTGGAATTTCGTACAAGAAATTCAGATAATCCCACTGCTGAAATTCGTCTTTGTATTCCATGATATAGCCAGGCATCTGACCTGCACGCAATCGATTATAAATCTCCACCGTCGTACCCCAAATGTTCGTCGTAGGTGCTAGATTGAACTTATTTTCCAGCTCTTTTCCAGGGTAGCACTTCTTGTAGTAGCACTGATGGTTGTTCAAGAACACAGGATCAACAGCATGTAGGCGCACTGCTTCCCGGAAGTTGCTCAGCGCATCACCAAGCGGAAGACTTTGTATATCACTTACATTTTTACTTATAACCTGTACATAAGGTGTTGGACTTGTGCGAATGAACAGTGCATCTGTAAGCGCAAAACGAATCTGGCTATAGACATGCAAGTTCTTTTGCAACACTTTGCCCCCAACCTCTATTTCATCCCAACTCAGATAAAAAAGCGGTACAAAAGTAGCGAGTTCCTCAGCTACCTGTTCACCCATCTTAGCGAGTACCGCTCTACGCACCTCATCTCCGAGCATCATGTTAACAAACAGTTGATCACGATGCACGTTGCCATACAAATATACATGCCCTTCTATGTCGACTAATCGGTATTCCAGCACTCCCTGCTCCGTCAGATCAAGCAATATTGTATTTGCCGGGGCTTCCACCTCAATTGGCGGCAACGAGACCACAAGTAGATACCTGTTCTCTTGCTCCATGCAAACTCCATTCAGATAGTTGACCTCACCCATATAGAGCAACGCTTGTCGATCTGAACGGTCTTCTTTCTCCATCTCTATCTCACCAAAACAACGCTGTTCCATCAAAGCACCCCTTCCGTTTGGAAAGTCGTTAAAATCCCATCTGCCAATATCACTTCCGTTCCCGCTGGCGCATCGAGCGTTCTGCAGATGATGGAAGGTAACCCCATTTCTCGCAGCAAAATAGCAAGATGACAGAGCAGAGAACCTTCTAAAAAAATAAAGCCTGCCACATGCTCAAATAATGCGGAGAGAATAGCATACGGTTTCTGCACGACAACGATCGGCTTTTGAGGCAATACGGATACAGAATCCAACAATGCTTGTAGGTCTTCGTTCTCCAACACCTCGTCAAACTTGTCGACGCTAACCGCTGGACCAACGCTGAGTCGATGCAATACCACATCCTGCTGCAAGATATACAACGGACCACGTGCCACACCTGGAGCGATTACAACATTCCCCACCTTCTCTAAATACTGCAAATTGCCTAGCTCCCGTGAGAAATCCACAAAATACGGTACTTCGTCATCCAACACCCATTCCAACTGGCTATTTGGCAATTCGACATTTTGCGACTTGGTGAACTTTACAATCTGTGCTAACGCTGCTTGAAACAAGGTCATCACCTCAACCGAAGCGGAACCGTACACATTTTCACCTCTGAGTTCCTTATCGATGTCCTCTACCACTAGGTGCTCGCAATGCGCAAATCCACGGTTGATGTTTAACAAGCCATCCCTTGACAACTCCACAAACAACCCGTTGTCCCCCGACAAACGCGAGATGAAACCATATTGTCCCTTGATAAAATCACGCAAAATAATCGTATAGACTGTCATCGAGGTCGCAGTCAGAGCAAACGTTTCACACAAATAACGGAACACATCCGATTTTTGCAAAATTACTTGCCGAATATTTGAATTAATATCCAAAACCACCTGCGTTGCCTTGCTAGTCCCTAACAACTCATTCAGCACTACTTTGTTGAACCACAGCCCTGCACCGTTAAACGAAAGGACATATCCTGCACCAATCGCAATGCCGTTCTCCGCGGCCAACCTATAGGCACCGGCCCTTTTTTTTACATAGTTAACATATACATCCCTGCACTCGCCAAGTTCCATACCAGCAGGTAACGTTGTATCCAAATACAACTTCGCGCTGGCGAAATACGACTTCCTTTCTTTCGCTTGCTGGTCGAGACGAACCGTTATCGGTCTAGCTTGCAAGACATGCACGTCCTTCGCGTCGCAAGCCCATTCCATGTCGATTTCGTACCCAAACAGATCGCGGAGCCCTTTGGCAATTCGGCACACTTTTTTCACTACTTGTAGTACCCGTTCCTCCCCTAGCCATTCCTGCCCCTCACAATACCGTTGCGGGGTCACCGTGCCAGACACCAGGCCTTCACCTAGCCCTTCCACATATTCCACCCAGACACCCTGCTCATTAGGTGTCGTAAACGCCACGCCCGCAAATTCCGGATTCACCATTTCCTGAATAAAAAGCGCCATAGCGGGTTGTGCGTCAAACTGATTGACCCTCACACGCGCAGCGATGGCTGGATAGCTATAAAATGATTTCCAACATTCCACTACAGCCTCGCAAATTCCCTCAAAGCCTTGTACCCCAAGTTTCGTTTCATATACTCCTGCAAAGCTGTGCGAACTGGAATCCTCCGTGGTACCGGAAGAACGTACAGCGAACGTCTTGCCTTCTAGCGTACCAAATACAGCGAGCAACTGATGATATAGTTCCTGTTTTACTTCGTCTGTCATCATCACCTCAGCGAGTATTTTTTGCAACTCCGGCATCGCTTGGAGCAAAAAGCAGCCGACCGTTGCCTTAAGATCGCTAAAGAACTTTTCGATATAGGTCAGACGCTCTTCTCCAAGCGCATTACGAAATACATCGACTGAAATTCCCACAGCTGGAGGCACCTTATAATGAGTCGATACGCGCCCTAAATTAGCAAACTTAAGTCCTACCAACTCAGACTGTAAGGGATATCCCAAAGGAATGAACCTATTCATACGTTGTTTCACTCCTTCTTCTCATAATCTTTATAGATCAGCGTACTTTGAGGCCCTTGGGAGCCCTGATATTTCCCTGCATATTGCTTTATTTTACCTTTAGGTTTCCACCACATAATCTGTCCGATTTTCATTCCTGGATACACACGTAACGGGTGAATCGTAAACAGTTGCAGCGTCCACTGTCCGATATAACCAATGTCGCCAAGCGATGCTGATAGGTTAATAAACAATCCCAATCGGGCCACCGACGACCTTGCCGCAAACGTTGGAGCGTACTCCGTGCTACCCATCACTTCAACCGTCGACGCCAGATATAGGCAGTTTGGTTTTAACACATACCCTTCCGTCGGAATCTCAAATTCCGTGTAGCTATTTTGCACTTTTGGATTAAGAGGAAATTGATCGTAAATGCGAAACGTATGCCCCAAACGAAAATTGTAACTATTGGGATTCACCTGTTCCTCAATCAACGGCTCGATGACAATCTTGCCTTTCAAGCACGATTCGATTATTTCAGGTCCTGTTAAGATCATTTGCTAAAAACCTCCTTGTTTTGAATACAACTCTTGAGATAACCGTGACGCCACCACATCGGTCGAGGCTGTGTATTTGCCTTTATAACGTATACAGTCTCCTAACGGCTGCCAGAACGCAATTTTACCAATCAACATACCCGGATAAACGATGATCGGATGGGCAACCATAATCTCAAGTGTCCAAGGAATTTTGGCACCAGTATGTCCAAGCGGAGCACTAAACTGAATCCACATACCCATAGTACTCACCGAACGTCGGGCATGTAAAGTTGCTGCATAGAAATCACTCCCCATTGTCTCCAGCGTGCTTCCCAGATAAAAGTGACCAAGCTTCAAGCAGAATCCAGTTTTAGTAATCTGATAATGATGTTCAATCGGTTTTTCACATGCATCTATTACCTTATTGTCATAACAGATCAGATTCGAATCCAAGCGAAATCCATAACTGTTTGGCTCAATACTTTCCTGTGCAAACGGGGAAATTACAATTCTCTTCGCTTTTAACTCATGCTGAATCTCATCTCCAGTTAAAATCATAGCCATCCCTCCAACACAGTAAAGAGTTTTGCCTCTAACTCCTCATTTTGATTCCCCGAATTGTCGATCATTACATCCGCTTCTATTAGGTCAATCTGGCTCGATGAGGTTGAATGTACATTCGTCGAGAGGTCATCTCGTAACCGCAACCTTTGCAACCTCACCTCTTCCGAACACGTTATACGTATAAAACGAAACCCTTGTTTTTTCAAAGCTGGAAAATCAACATACGGATCTCGGAGGTCATCGTTGAGGATCACATCAGCTTCAACCTCAAGCAACCGCTTTTGAAAATTATCGATTAAGCAGCTTGGGGAAATACGCCGTAATTGATTAGCGATCATTTCTAGCAAGATTTGATCTTGCTGATACAGTTCAATGGATCGATCTGTAATCCTGTAAAACTGATGCTGCAATTCGTACAGAGGTTGCGCCAGTTTCAGGACGACCACATGCTTACCTCGGTTTTCGAAAAATCGGCGAACGATAGAAGCGGATGTCGATTTGCCGGACCCTGTGTGTCCGAACAACACCAATTTGATCATAACAATACCTCCATTTGCTGAGCAGTCAAAGGCCCCTGTCCTACGATGCTAACATATTTACAGTTCTGTAGGAGCTTTCCCAAGCGTTCTTCTACCGATGCCAACTCGATATGAGGAATCGAATTCAGGAAACCATGCCAATGGGCAAATGGATTCTCGCTGCTGAATTCAAGATGCTCCAACACCAAGCTCGAATCGACACTTTCGAGAAGTTGAATAGAAGTATTCCCAACACCTTGAACATTTGGAAAAATGATTCCATACAGCGGCATAGGTTCTTGAACATACGAAAAGCCGAGAGATTTCTGCAAACACTCTGCCGAGAAGAGGATCTTCTTGCCCGATTGTGCAGGGTCAATCTGATGCCCAAGTGCCTGTAAATTCTCCACCAATATGGGATAACCGAGGATCGTCCCGTATCCAACATGCGGATAGTCCGGCCAACCATAGGCCACAATACCTTCTTCACCAATACGCAAAAACAACTTGTCCCCCGTGAGAAAATCATATCCCTGATGCCCGACGAGATCGAACAGTAGCGTGGATTTTCCCGCTCCCTTCGAGCCAACCAAGGCGTATGCCATACCGTCTTTTACAGCGGATGATGCATGTAAAATAAGCGATCCCCGACTTTCTTCTAGCTTGATCACAATATCGCGAATCAACTCGATAACCTGCACTTTAGAACCCTTACTTATATAAAGATCGCACATATTATCCTCCGCGTGAAAAACAACAGCTGTTCCAGTATGTGGAGAATCTATAATTTCTTCGTTAGGAAGCACTGCTTTGTCACCGTATAAATTGAAATCACTGGCCGAACTTTTCCGGATCACGATCGGGGAAAATATGGCTTCTACAAAATGATTACGTTGAAAATCTGTATAGGGATAGATATGTAGCGTCACATCACACGTAGACGAATAGCCTGCCCCCAATCTAAAATGGCTGTTGAAGAAATCAAAAACAGGTTGCATTGCAGGAACGGCTTCCTCCATAATTTCCAATTGCAACACCGTATCCAAATACCGAAGCGTATAAGCAAGTAAAGATATTAAATATTCCACTACGAAGAGCCACCCTTCTTTTTTCAACACCGAGTTAATTAAAAAATGGTTCCTTCACATAACCTCTTAGCATCCCTACCTTTAGCGTAATAATATTTACTTTTTATCCAGATGTAGTATTAGAAATTCTCAATCATTTTTAATTGGTTTATATTATTTGTATATGTGTATTAAAACTGGTCAAAACACTTTACATTTGCAAAACACCCCCATAGTCGGGAAAGCGTAATTTCCTTTATTACAAAATTTGATGATTCTGCTGCAGAAACCCCTATTTTTGTCTCTAACAGGCTACATATAGCGTAGCGCATTGAAGTGAAGCACTATATATAGCGTATAAAATCTCGAAATGGTACTTTTTGCAGCAGAATCATTTGATATAATTTAGTTGAAACCCGTACTACTTTACACGCCAATCCTTCATTGTTCTTTTTATCTTCAACAATATCAGAATCAAGAAAGCTGAATAAATGCTATATTTTTTCTTGATTTTTCTTGACATTGTAACTAATTAGACTAAAATTAAAGATAGGAATACCATAAAAATGGAATTCCTCCACATCCTCAAATCAGTGGTTCCCGCCAAAGAATCTTCCTGATTTTGAGGATGAATTTTTATCACTAAAACGAATTATTATTCAATAAATTCTATAAAATTTATTCCTTTCCTCCTTTTTTAGTTGTATAATTAACTTTATTTTATGTATATTTTTCTATTTTCAGACAATATAGTCGAATTTTCAATTTGGAATGACAAAAACTCTTGGTTTATTACAAAAAAAATAATAACCTTTTCTGCCCATCGATATATACTGTGGCTTCTCCCCAGTCGATTTGTATCGCTTCTCCATGAATGTAAGCTCTCTTACAGCATCTTCCCTATTAACTACGAATGTTGCAAAAGTAGGTAAAAGTACGATTTGTAATCTCTTAAAAAAAAGATACACCGATCATTGATAGAAAATCAATTTCCAGGGTCTGTATCGATGACTTTGCCATGAGGAAAAGGGAATCGTATGG
>Ga0255336_101666_pt1 | contig 14391 bp, 15 predicted proteins | sample MeOH1_35cm_T3_17_FD_189102 | JGI IMG/M metagenome (GOLD analysis project Ga0255336, IMG submission 189102) | Sandy soil microbial communities from University of British Columbia, Vancouver, Canada - MeOH1_35cm_T3_179 | ecosystem: Engineered > Artificial ecosystem > Sand microcosm > Unclassified ...
ATGAGACCACTTTTGAATATCTCAAGGGCCGCCCTCTTGCACCTCAGCCCGATAGCCTCGAGTGGAAGGGGCTATCCTGTACTGTTCGACGAGGACATCGCCCCCACCGTCCCATCACTGGCGTTATCCCGGGCCCAGACGACTTCTCTGACCCACCAAGAAAGACTTGCCAGCGCGCAATGATCGTTCCCGGATCTGGCCTGGTCAAGAAGCTGAAGACGAGGATGCTGGTTTCGAATGGCGAGATGTTGAATGTTCACTGACTCGACTTATGCCACAGGAACCCAGACATTCTCACCCCAAGGAGCGATGCGCACCCACATCCAACCACCGGTGGTCGGACTCACCTGATGTCACCAGTTATGGCGGCGTCATTGGTGGTCCCCAGCTTGGACGACGTTCTCGTTGACCAAGACATGGACCAGGGGAACGGGGCAAATGCTCGGCAGAAACTGGAGCTCCAGCTCAAGGCATTGCAGCACCCATGGATCGAGCCAACATCCCCAACCAGTTCTTGAAGACCATCAAACGGTCAGGTCTCGTACTAATGACGATATGACAGGGAGATCGGCAAAGAAAACGCCGACTTCATTCTGAACAAAGAACCTTACCGGTGCCATCTTTGGTTGCGGATCAAGCCGTGAGCATGCGCCATGCATTCGCTGCATTATTGCGCCCTCTTTCGTACGTGCCACTCTGCGCCCACAATTGTACTCTAACAAAATGAAAGGCCGACTCCACGAAACGAATCTCTACAAGAACGGCATTCCCGTGGTAATGGACCGAGATGGACTAGAAAGATTGCTGCCGAGGCAAGAGCCGGCTGCGAGATCGAGGTTGATCTTCCTGCCTAAGTGGTCAGGACCGACGGCACGGAGCTAGGCAAGTTCGAGGTGGACAGAAAACACTGCTTGCTCAACGGTCTTGATGATATTGGTCTCACCACACGGCTGGAGGGCAAGATCCGCGAGTTTGAAAGCTGAAAGAGGCAGCACACTCCTTGGCTGGACGGTACTGGACTGGTCACAGTGGAGGCTGCGCCAGTTCCCAAGACGAACCGGGGCGAAGTCAAGAATGAGCCTCTCGAATCGTAGCTTGGGAACACTACATCCTCTGCATTTTTGACCTCGTTTGTCAGGGCTGTTGCCTGACGGGCATATATACTACAAGAAAACCCCAATTTTTGGGCGACCCAAAGGACCGTGGAACCTGTCCTGACATCGTTCTTCGACACGGACACTCTGGCCAATCTGTTGCTCATGTACCATGGTTTGCCATCGTTGGCCAATGTCCTGCATTCCTGTCAGCATGTCTCAATCCTGCTCCGCTTGGAGGCACTTTGATTCACGTTTGTCGCCCGTGTTCGTGACCTTGCGACAAAGGGTCTTGCTCTGAGTCATTGTCTCGTAGAAATACAGGATGCGAGAATGATTTGTCGACGAGCGGTCACGAACGCTTGACTCTTTCTCATTCTGACAGGCCTCGGCTATCTGTTGGTTCAACGGTGGGGATATTATTTCAGAGTTGGGTTATGCAATAGGTGTCGAAATGATTGCCCGTTTTCTGCCAGGACATGCCGTGGCACAGCAATACTATGTTCTCGAGTGGTCACCTGAATGTTAAACTTTGGAGGCAGGTTATGTGATATATTTGGCGAACGCTCAGCGAAATCAGCTACCTGGAAATCTCCGCCCTCAATCTGACCAGCATCAATCTCAACCAAGGACCGAGTGCATCCTGCCGCAGTCACGTGATTCTCCTCTTGACAGTGATTGGATTACAGACTGTTGGTTCGGGTGACCAGGATGGGAGTCAAGTAGCATAACGGTTGTGATGCAATGCCCTTCCTCGGAAGCTGGTTGAGAGCTAAACCGGCAGGTGCGCAATGGTAGACGAAGGCGGAGCAAATGCCCTTGAAGCCCAAAGTTCAGGTGGCGTGACGTTCTCGACATTCTGAGGGGGCTGGACGAGCACCTCCAAGGGCCGCGACGTCCTTAGGACACTTCGCTTCCTCTAACTAGCCAATTCTGAGTGCAACTCCGTCTGAAGCAGGGCAGAGTTTGGTGTCCGGTTGCCACGTGTCATGTCTTGGCAAAACCCCAATTCAGCCTCACTGAAGTCAGGCTGGAAAATAAACACTTCATCCTGCGATGCACAAGCAGTGCCTCCCACGATATAACGTCATTTTCTCACGATGAGCTTGGGCTTTAGTGTGTCGGACTTTGCCCAGGCTATCAGCCTTGCGAATAAGATTCGGAAAGAATTCGTCCTGGCTCCCAGTCAATTTAAGGACATTTCCAGCGAGCAAGTCATCTCGACATATTTCAACGTGTGCTAATTATTTACCAGGGTTCGAAGCCTCTCGATTGTCCTTCAAGATGTCGAAGTCGACTTACCGCAGCTGGTGCTCACCGACCAGCAGCAGGCCGAGTTACACGACATCGCTGACGGCTGTTACAAGGTCCTGGTAAAACTGAATGAAACATTGCAAAAGTATCAAGCATTGGATTCGACCCCCCGAACCCTGGGCACGAGAGCGCAAAAGGTGTGGAAGAGGCTGAAATGGGAGCCCGAAGACATCAAGGAGTTTCGAAGTCGCATTGTCATGAATATTACCCTCTTGAATTCGTTTCAAGCTCGAACTGCGAGGTAATCGTCTCCGTCTGCTATTGTGCTTCTGGGCTCAATCGATTTAGTCAAATATCTCTGAGGACGAAAGATGGCGTGGATCGGTTGCATGGTCGTCAGGATCGCAGAGATCAGGACCGAGAGCATTCGACCATCGTCGACTGGCTCACCCCAGTGGACTACGCCCCGCAACAGAACGACTTCTTTAGTTCGAGACAGGCCGGAACCGGGGAATGGCTTCTGAATTCGAACGAGTACAAGAAATGGATTAATGAGAGCAGTCAAACATTATTCTGTCCAGGTATTCCGGGAGCGGGAAAGACGATCATGACGTCCATTGTTGTTGACGACCTTTGCACCAAGTTCCAGCCTGAAGTCCGGGTTGGTATCGCATACATATATTGCAACTTCCGCCGGCAGGACGAGCAGAAACCCGTGGCTTTACTTCTGAGCATACTCAAACAGCTTATCCAGGAACAGCCATCGGTCTCTGAAAAGGTCAAGAGTCTCTACGACCTCCACCACCGCAGACGAACCCGTCCATCGTTTCATGAAGTTTTGACCGTGTTACATACCGTGATCACCGATTACTCCAGGACTTTCGTCGTCATTGACGCGTTGGATGAGTGTCAAGTGCTTGATGGAGGCCGCAAACAGTTCCTGTCAGAACTCTTCTATCTTCAGGCCAAGACTGGAGCAAACCTCTTTGTGACTTCGCGGCTCATTCCGGAGATCATGAGTGAGTTTGAACAAAGAAGTCTGTCATTAGAAGTACGCGCAAGCCCAGAGGATGTGCGGAAATATATCGACGGCCACATATCACAGCTGCCATCCTGCGTCCGACGAAGCGATGATGTGCAAGAGGAAATCAGGACTAAAATAACAGCAGCAGTGGACGGAATGTAAGTGATCAATATTGTGACCATGGACTTGGAGGGTTCATATCCGCTTAGGTTTCTCCTCGCGCACCTACATATAGATTCCCTGGTGGGGAAACGATCACTCAAGGCCATCAGAATTGCCCTGGGGAAGCTTCCGACCGGATCCGAGGCATACGATCGTGCCTATGAGGATGCTATGGAGAGAATCCAGGGCCAGATTGCAGACTCTCAAGAGCTTGCCAAGCAGGTTCTGTCTTGGATTACGTGCGCTAAGAGGCCCCTGACCACCATAGAGCTTCAACATGCCCTTGCCGTAGAGATTGGCGAGAAAGAACTTGACGAAGATAATCTCCCGGAAATCGAAGACATGGTGTCGGTGTGCGCTGGCCTGGTCACCTTTGATGAAGAAAGCAACATAATCCGATTAGTGCACTATACGACACAAGAATACTTTGAGCGCACATGGGCATCTTGGTTTCCAGATGCACAAGGAGATATCGCAAGGACCTGCCTTACCTATCTGTCATTTCGTACTTTTGGAACTGGCTTATGTATATTGAATGATGAGTTCAACACGCGATTAATGGTCAATCCATTATACGGCTATGCGGCTCGAAATTGGGGACATCATGCTCGAGCAGCTTCAACAGAGGTGGAGGATTTGATTTTACACTTTCTCGGGCGTGAAGCTGAAATGTCGGCATCAATCCAGGTCATGGAGGCTTTGCGGAGATGGGATGACCCTTTTCCATCAGAGTCAACGCAAATCACCGGTATGCACCTCGCGGCGTACTTCGGACTAACGAATGCAATTTTAGTTTTGTTGAAGAGTTGCGATGATATCAACTCCATGGACACCAATGGCCAGGTCAAGCTGCTACCGCCCCGTAATGTCGAGGCCGACTCAAAGGATAATGGAGGACTGACGCCGCTGTCGTGGGCTGCATTGAGTGGGCACGAGGCGGTGGTCAACCTACTGCTGGGACGCTCTGATGTCGAGGCCGACTCATACGATGATGAAGGACGGACACCACTGTCATGGGCGGCATGGAGTGGGCATGAGGCGGTGGTTCAGCTGCTGCTGGGACGGTCTGACGTTGAGGCCGACTCAGAGAATAATGGAGGACAGACGCCGGTGTCATTGGCTGCGGGTAGTGGGCATGAGGCGGTAGTCGAGCTGCTGCTGGAACGCTCTGACGTCGAGGCCGACTCAAAGGATAATGGAGGACTGACGCCACTGTCGTGGGCTGCATTGAGTGGGCACGAGGCGGTGGTCAACCTACTGCTGGGACGCTCTGATGTCGAGGCCGACTCAAAGGATTATGACGGACGGACACCACTGTCATGGGCGGCATGGAGTGGGTATGAGGCGGTAGTCGAGCTGCTGCTGGAACGCTCTGACGTCGAGGCCGACTCAAAGGATTATGACGGACGGACACCACTGTCATGGGCGGCAGAGAGTGGGAATGAGGAGGTGGTCAAGCTGCTATTGGCTCGCTCTGACGTCGAGGCCGACTCAAAGGAATATAGAGGACGGACACCACTGTCACGGGCGGCAGGGAGTGGGAATGAGGCAGTGGTCAAGCTGCTGCTGGGACGTTCTGACGTTAAGGTCGACTTACAAGATAATGAAGGGCAGACACCACTGTCATGGGCGACAAGAGCAGGACATGAAACGGTGGTCCAGCTGCTGCTGGGACGCTCCGACGTTGAGGCAGACTTGAAGGATAATGGAGGACTGACACCACTGTCATGGGCGACCGGACGAGGGCATGAAACGGTGGTCCGGCTGCTACAATCGCATATTTCACTTCCTTAATTATAGTTATACCTAGCCCGGTCCCCGTCTAACTGTCAGAAGTTGCCAGGTTCTGCCGTGATTTGTATCTAACACTGGAGGATACCTTCCTGGCAGCCCTAGGCGTCGAGCCTCTTTCGTCAAGTTACTATTCGCGTATCCATTAAGGGCAAGTCTTCCTTGCGTTTAGTTAACAATCTGGCCGGTAGTATAGAAGACTCTACGCTTCCCGCCTCGTACACCAAGGGTTGTGGGCGATGAGTCTATGTACAGGTTTGCCCTCCTGCCTTCCTAGCCCTCCTCCTGAGATCCTGCGTGAGGACTGATTTCGTCCTCAAAGCTCTGTGGGATCTCCTGAACTGATTTCATCCAGAAAGCCTGTTCTTTTTAAGCCATTCCATCTTGTTGAGTTCATATGTAGTTCCGTAGTCATCGTTACTGAGCTCCCGAATCCGGATTCTTCTGTTCGATTATTTGATTAGGTTGCCGAGCTTCCATCATTTGGACCATCTCCACTACCGACTGCCTGTTGGAGCAGGTGAGCACCGCGTTCGATGACAGGCGAGTGGCGCCTGGCGGCCAAGTTCATGATTCCAGCGGCGATATCGATGCCGGTGATGGTGTGGTTATTCAGAGCGGCGCACTTCTGACAATGAATTCAGTATTGATCACTTAGAGCAGTCTTATTTTGAGGATTTCAATCAACCAAACGTCGACGTGGTGGATGTTCGCAAAACCCAGTTTCAGGAGCCAAAATGAAGGATAGTACAGTATATCCCTGGATACTTTGATCATGGCAACCGGGTTCGACTGTCACCGGCGGACTCACAAATTGACCTTCGTAGATAACACATGACTGAGAAATGGGCTAATGAGGTATACACGAACCTCGACTATCCATGGAATGGAGCTCAGGCGCCGACCGCGTTTGCCACAGGTCCTATTTCGGCCGAGACTCAAGGTGCATGGATTGTGAGGTGTATATGCTATTTGGCGAAGCACCATATCCACACCATCACCGCAACAGAAGAAGCCGGACAGAAGTGGAAAGAGCATGTTAACAAGGCGGGGAGAAAGGCTTGTTCTCACAAGCACATAGCTGGTACTATGGTGACAATATTCCGGGCAAACCAGGGGAAGCACTTAACTACATGGCAGGCTTCCCAGCCTACAAGAGATGGTGTTCTAAGAGCGGAAACAATGGCTATAGGGGATTTGTGTTAGAGTAGGTTAACCAAATCTAGATTTACAATACTCTTGGTGCCGAACGAATGTGGTGGTTTCTCTGGAGCGAGGAGCTCTGCCTGGGTCTTTGATCCGTGGAAGAGTCTTGCTTCACAGAACTGATTTCGGAGTAATTTCCCCGCCAAAAGTGTAATCCTCCCGTACTCCAGAGATCTCTCAACCTCGGTCGCTTCTGAGGTAAAAAGTCATAGGTAAAACCGACATAGGTGGTGTCAGGGGCTCATTCCAATAATGATATTGCCTGCCTGGAGACATTGACGAACCGCTGAAGAAGCTATGTACAGAAGGCGCTGCGACGGCGCTCAAGTGGTGTCCCCCGCTGTACAAGGCTGGGCCAGTCCTCACAGGTGGTGTACTGTTTGTCACGCCATTCAGGAATATGGTCGCGGATGTATTGATTTTTGGTCATCAAAATCTAGGTTTGTCATGGGAATGGCCGTGTTTGAAAGAGTGTCAAGTGGGACGCGACTTTGGCGATCTCCTGAATGGCCTGTACCAATGATCCCCCACCCTCTTGGGGCCATTGAGAGGTATGATTAATATGGCCTTTGAACAATCCTAGTTTTTGAATGGAGGGGTAAACGGCTTGGAGGCAAATCCAGTACAGAGGCACAGAAACTGACAGCGATATTGCTTGCTCGGGTCGTCGTCGTTGTTGACTTGAACCACCCATTCCGAGACTGTTCATCCTAGTGGGTGGTCACACGAGTGCTGTACTCAATGTGCTCGAAATAATCGACGAGTTCATCTCTCCCAGTAAACGCTGTTTCCAGTTCCAATTGGCCCAAGTTTCGTCCAAAGTGCATTGATACTGGGCACTTCCGTGTGAGACGTGCGCCTGGTAGCAATTCCAGTACCTCAAGTAAGAATTGGCGCAATCTCACCGCTCTGTACTGGAGAGGACTCGTACCATATCCCACCTGGCGTGGAGCGGCTTCCAGGAGACGTATTGAAACCTTTGTGAAGGCTGTGGAGTAAGTAAAGACCACTAATCATGCTCCAACGACGATGTCGCTGCTCTTACCTCGGTGATGGAACCCATGGCTTTCGTATTCGAAAGGGCGAGTTCTCAGCTTGCAAGGAACTGAATTTGTAGAAACTGGGTCCTGTTTACACTTCTGGCGTATAAATAACCAGCTGGAAGACACTTTGGACATGATTTTGCTACGGCAGCCTCTCCATAGGATGACCAAGAACGTTGCCCGAGGTTGTCCAGCCTGTCTAAGAGGACACTCGCACGTCACGCCACGTGCAATTTCCGAGATATGGAGTGAGGGTGGATCAGGGCGAGCTGTAAGGAGTTATTGGCAAGATGACGTTTAACACTAATTATGACAAGAACATTAATTGGTCAAAGCGTAACATGATTCTATCATTGGCGGATTGTTCGGTCAATGGCCGTGTCTGTGACAATCATTCAGACTGGTTGTATTGAATATACTACAAGGAATAACTTGGTCATAAGAGCTATGAACGTCGGACTGAGATAAAGCAGGGTCAAATACTCCTGACCACACAGGCAGAACGTAATCGTCAGAATTAAGTCCTCCATCTTCGTCGGTCAATGATACTTATTCCGGCTGGCCAACTCGGTGTTTTCGAGGTATACCTCGATCTATTCGAGTCAGCCTTTGTCACCTTCATTAAACTGGCGTACTTTGTTATTCATCTTTTTGTCCACATCCTTGCAGCACGCACAGGCAATTACTCCCACCAACCCAAAAGCCAAGGATGCAAAAGCGACCATTCTTCCCACATTAGCATAGCACTCGTCGTTGGTGAACTCCATACCCGATACCATGAACATATGCTTGCTCAGTCGCCGCACCGACTGCGGCCACCACCGCTTTGCTGTAATTTGCTGCCAGGGCCGGAGTTCCAAGAACTTGGATGAGCGCTTCGACATTGGCGGGAGGCACACCAGCCTTGACCACCGCCGCTGGCACGAGTCGAGCGATCCATTTGTTCGCCTCGTTGGTCAGAATGGTGGTGTAGACGGCCGCACCAACTGGAATTCCCATCAGTGTCACATTATTCCGGAGAGGATGACGGACTTGAACCCGCGGCGAAACGAAAGACCCCTGCAATTCCTCCGCTGAGTCCCAAGTCTTTGTGCTCGACGCCCATCTGAGCGACCGCGATCGACAAGTAAATGGCCCAGCCGTAGCCTGTCTGGGATAGAAAGATGCATGCCGTCATCACCCCTTTGTTGGTGGTGGTGACCAGCGCCAGAAGTGAACCAAAAAGGACCATCACGAAGACCGACCCGGTGAGTTGCCACTGCCAATGCCTGATTCTTCCTCCCAGAACCGACAGCATTGCGGCGCCAAAAGTAATCGCCAGCCCTTGTGGCAGCGATAGCACGATGCCGTATTTCCAGTCGGTACCACCGTCCGTGTAGAAGACGTTGACGATCGTCGGCCACAGGATGCTGCCGGAGTAGTAGAACATGTTCACCACCGCTAAAGCAATCGCCGGAGCGGTAAAGTCTCGTCCATGAGATGATGCAAAGACATATCGCGGGGTCAACGGATGTTCGGTTTTGGAGAATGACTCCCACAAGGCAAAGCACGTCAGGAAGAAGAACCCCACCACCAGAGGTGCGATGACGTGCGCGTCATTTGATGAGAAGACCGTGGTCCACACAATGCCCATCAGGACTGGCACCGCTCCTGCCACAAACAAAAGTCCGCCTAGAGGATATGGTCAGTCTTGCTCGTTCCATGTCCGATGTCATACCGATATAGTCAATTTCTTTCACCATCTGTCTGACCGCCATGCCGTACCTGTTGTTATGTGTGAGCTAGAGGAGACAAATCCCTTACGGGTGAGCAGGAGAAGACAAATCCATTACGGGTGAGCAGGAGGAGACAAATCCATTACGGGTGAGCAAGAGGAGACAAATCCATTACGGGTGAGCAGGAGGAGACAAATCCATTACGGGTGAGCAAGAGGAGACAAATCCATTACGGGTGAGCAGGAGGAGACAAATCCAGTACGGGTGAGCAGGAGAAGAGAAATCCATACTTACGGGTGAGCAGGAGGATAATATAAAAAGTAGAGACCGGTGAACGAAAGAAATTGGGCAATCGCCGCCGCCCAGAAATTCCACTTCCATGTGCCATTCTCGACGCCGTATCGGCCCGTCACAGGAGCAATGATGACGGCGAGGAGGGTCGATGTGTCAGCAATCACCACGCCAATGTGTCTCCATTTATTCGGGAGTAATTCCGGTAATGCAAAAGCAGCCATCTCTCCTGATGTCAGTGAAGCTCCCGCTTTGTCTCCCAGCGTACCTGGCAATTGCCCCCCCCAAACCCTGAAATAGCCATTCCCGCGATGATCATGTTGGCGTTTTTGGCCGAGGCCGTGACAATGTGGCCCACCGTACATATCTGAGTCCTGTCAGACATTGACGCCAAACGCGTGTGGGGCGCACCAGGTTTCCCAGAACCAGAAACCAACGCCGCCCCAAAAGGTCCGTATTTGCACCACTGACGGTCAGCACAGCTTATTGATGTGAGAGTGGTCGCACCAGAGCATGAAACACGTGGTGATCGAGATCGTCCAGGCCTGCCTGCACTCAGCAAGAAATCCTACCCCGTTCTTTTCTTACCGGAATGAACCAGATGTATTTGCTTGGGGCCTTGAACTCGGCTCCCACCAGGCTGCCGATGTTGGCCATGACAGGGATGGGCCAGAAGTATAGACCGTAGCCCATGGAGAGAATGTGTATTAGTTAGATGTGGGTCAGACTTGATTGCTGGGGTGACTTATGAACACGACGATCCATGTCTTGAACGTCACAATCGGCTCCTCTTCTACTTCGACTCTCTCTTCCACTGAGCTCAACTCAACCTCTGTACGGCCTTTTGTTTTGGCAGCCATATTCAAGTCGACTGTTGGAATAATTTCCTACGGGAGGGCTGTCTCAAATCTGGAGGTCGATTGGCCGGCAATCGACCTCCGACATTGAAAGTGTCCGTGGGGTCGGCGTCATGGAAGCGGAGATCGCTGGCCGTACATGGATTGCGGAGAACCTGAGAATGACAACTGGAGGTGAATTGACCGGTTAGCTTGAAATATGACCATCTAGCTATTCCAGACCGCCAAGCATTCAATCACACCGTTCCTCCATCCACCAGGAAATCCTGGCCCGTGGCAAAGGAAGAAGCGTCGGACATGAGGTACAACATGATTCCGCACAGCTCGTCCGGTCGTCCTAACCTCTTCATGGCCGCGCTTCCCACAAATAACTCCCTCCGCTCGGGATTTTGTTCCATCACCTTCTGAAGCATATCCGTCTGGATGCACCTGCGCGTCTCAGTATTTGACATTGGTCGTGTTCTTCTCGCTTACCCCGGGCTGATGGAGTTGACGCGGATATGATGCTGGGCCAGCTCGCCCGCGACCTGTTTCGCCATGCCTCTGACTGCGAATTTTGATGCCGTGTAGGCGACGATTTGCTGTGGGGCCAGGGATTTGTGTGCCGCCACGGACGCAATGCAGACGATGCTGCCACCCGTCCCTTGTCTCACCATATGCGCGGCGCAGTGTTGAATCGTGTAAAGCACGCCCAGGAGCTGGAGATTGTGTCAGGGCGGTCCCGAGTCATTCGGAGAGGGTCACACATTGACGCCAATCGTATCTTCAAAATCTTCCCGTTGATGCTCCAGAAAAGGGATGTCCCGGATGATGCCGGCCGCCGGAATGCTTCATATGTGAGCCCGGTCGGCACATAGATTTCCATACGTACCAGCCATCAATGCTTCCGAAATCTTGACTGATTTGATCGATCACTTTCTTCAAACCTTGATAGTCTCTGACGTCTGCTGTGTAATATTTGTACGTTCCACCGTAACGGGACAGCGTGTCAAAGCCACCCCCTGGTTTGTCGCTCACGTCTATTGCCGCAATGTTTGCTCCTGCTTGTGCCAGCCCATGGGCAAAGTTCAGACCGAGCCCTCGCGCGCCGCCGGTGATGACCACATTCTTTCCCTTGATGAGAAACTGTTCCAATAGCCGAATGTCCGACATCTTGGATCCTGCAGGTTGGACGACTATTGGAAGCATCAAATGGCAGTTGATGAAATGAGATTCGCTTCCTTTGTTTAAGACCTGAAGTTTCCACGGAACTGGGATAGGGTAGGCCGGCCTTTGATATCCGTCAACCAGACATGAAACAATGACCGAGTCTGAGGATTTCAAGATTGACATTTCCGGCCTACCTTTCAAACTCCATTTCGCCGTGGCAATTAGTATACCAGATCATTTCGAAGTGAGACGCTGGTTGTTCCACGTCGTCCGACCCTTGCCTCTGAGTCAAGGCAGGCCATGCTCAGTCAAATTTACCATCACAGGAACTGGTGAGACCATATCTTGATACCAGCGAGATTGTGCAAGAAGCTCGGTCAACGATTTCCGAATTTTCAGACTCTGGCTTCCCTCCAGATTCGGGATTCTAATTTACCTAGCCGCTACATACAAGCACGTACATTCCAGCAAGTGATGGCCAAACTTTCCATAATTGACCTCAGTTCGAGGCTGTAACAAGAAAATCGAGGATACCAAGGTCATTGGCGCTCTCGAACAAGTAGCACTGGAGCAATTGCGGGGATCTGTCCCCGGATGAGGAGAGCCCGGTGCGGGGAGTCATCCCATCAGACCTTTGCTTCGGCACAAGGCCGAGGATCTTGGAGATGCTTGCCCATCTCGAACCTGGTCCGCAGACTCTGCTCTGGACAATTCCAGAACCAGGGGCAAGTACATTTCTTTGGCCCAACAAATCGACCGCCACATTTGTGGCAAGCCGTACCCGAGGACGGAGGACAGCATTGGTGATTTGGTCAATCCGATGATTGAGCTGTTGTTTATGGAGCTGCGTGGGGAAGGGGAGTGGAGCCACTCCAAAGGTCGATGGCGAGGTGAAATTGGCAGTGTCCTTTAGTGAGGCGGGATGGACAACCGCTGTCCATTCAGGCGCTGTCTCGGCTGTATCAATTCTGTGAAGAGGAGCTTCTCCCTCTGACCAATATTGAGGGCGGCCTGGACCAAGTCAAATCCAAGGTCACGAGAGACGGGTATGAGGCATGGCTTAGCCGGCACGGTGGTTGCAGTGCTGGCTGTACTGGTGCTATCATTGCTGCATAATTGATGAAATAATCATGTGCTGGTTGCTGGGTGGGCTGGTGCTGGTTGTGCTGACGCTGATTGTGCTGGTGCTGATGCTGATGCTGGTTGTGCTGATGCTAGTTGTGCTGACATTGGTTGGGCTGGTGTTGGTTGTGCTGGTGCTGGTGCTGGTTGTGCTGGTGCTGGTTGTGCTGGTGCTGGTTGTGCTGGTGCTGGTGCTGGTTGGGCTGGTGCTGGTTGTGCTGATGCTGGTTGTGCTGGTGCTGGTTGGGCTGGTGCTGGTGCTGGTTGTGTTGATGCTGGTTGGGCTGGCGCTGGTTGTGTTGATGCTGGTTGGGCTGGCGCTGGTTGTGTGCTGGTGCTGATTGTGCTAGTGCTAGTGCTAGTTGTGCTGGTGCTGATTGTGCAGGTGCTGATTGTACCGGTGTTGATTGTGCTGGTGCTGATTATGTGATGCTGACACTGGTTGTGCTGATGCTAGGTGCAGATGCAGGTTGTGCTGGTTACCAGCCTGTTGGTTGCTGGCGGCAGTCAGATTGTATTGATTGTGATGGCAGTGCTGGCGGTCAACTGGTTGAGGATGAAATGGCTGGATAACCCACCAAGGGTCGACTGGCCAACAATTAGATCAACCAAGTCCTATTTCAGACCAGTACTCAGGTGTTGCCTTTGGTGTCGGGTCCTTTTCGGATACCTCATCCATTCCACCATTCCTGGGGGGATTGGGCTGCAAATTGGAGGAGAGGATGGCCAAGCTGAGCTCGATGGGTTAGCACATTTACAACCTGATTGGGGCCAGATTGAGGGTGCTGCGGGGGAGGTCAAAATCTGAGGAATGATCACATGACTCGTCACGTGATCTATCACGTGACTGGCTGTGAGAAAAACCTGACCTGCCACTGAGGTCAACTGGTTCACTGGGTCAACTGGCTGGCGATAAAATGTCTGAATGGCTGTCCTTGGTTCATTGGGTCAACTGGTTCACTGGGTCAATTGATATGGGTCAACTGGCCGGCAACTAGGTCGACTAGCAATAGCTATGGTTCATTGGGTCCACTGGTTTACTGGATCAACTGGTTTATTGAGTTAACTGGTTCTGGTTCAGGTTCACTGGGTCAACTGGTTCTGGTTCAGGTTCACCAGGTCAACTGCTCAACTGCTCAGGGTCAACTGGTTTAGGTTCAACTGGTTTAGGTTCACAGGGTCAACTGATTCGATGGGTCCACTGGCCAAGACTGGTCAACTGGTTCAGGTTCAACTGGTTTAGGTTCACAGGGTCAGCTGATTCGATGGGTCCACTGGCCAAGACTGGTCAACTGGTTCACTGGGTCAACTGGTTCGCTGGGTCAACTGGCTAATGGTTTTGCTGGGAATTAAATGGCTGAGGATGAAATGGCTGGACAACTAGCTCAGGGTCAACTGGTCAGCATGAGGGTCAACTGGTCAACTGGTCAATAACTGGGTCAACTGGGTCAACTGGTCAACTGGCCAATAACTGGGTCAACTGGTTCACTGGGTCAACTGGTTCACTGGGTCAACTGGTTCACTGGGTCAACTGGTTCACTGGGTCAACTGGTCATTTAATCGGGTCAACTGGTCAGCATGAGGGTCGACTGGTTCATTGGGTTAACTGGTTCATTGGTTCAGTGGGTCGACTGGTTCATTGGTTCAGTGGGTCGACTGGTTCATTGGTTCAGTGGGTCGTCT
>Ga0255336_101668_pt1 | contig 14385 bp, 9 predicted proteins | sample MeOH1_35cm_T3_17_FD_189102 | JGI IMG/M metagenome (GOLD analysis project Ga0255336, IMG submission 189102) | Sandy soil microbial communities from University of British Columbia, Vancouver, Canada - MeOH1_35cm_T3_179 | ecosystem: Engineered > Artificial ecosystem > Sand microcosm > Unclassified ...
TGCCATCCGTATCTCCTGGGTATTAGTCTGCTTTGTTTATCATCTGCGGCGCTAAAGGCTCGAACGGCTTGGTTAAGCCGCCCAGAATTTCTGGTTACTTGGTTTCACTCGGCTCAAGTACAAAGACAAGGCCGGCATCTACCGTTGTCTGTCCCTTTACAAACGAGGAGGCTCCGCGCTGGAAGAATTTCTGATTCGAGTTGTCGTGGCGGAACTCAAGGCGGGAAATCAGGTGACCTGCGATTTTGCGTTCGATGGTGCCAGTGAACTCCTGCACGTGTTGTCCAGGAGCAGCGACAAACGTGTTGGGAATGCCGGTTCCGAAACCGTCATGGTCGTTGAAGTATTCGTAGCGTCCCGCGACGGCGACCTTCGGGCTCACTGCGTATTTCACGTATCCAGCAACGCCAGCGTAATCTCCGGGATGGCCGCCCAGGACGCCTTCGTCGCGGTTGTAATCGACGTTGGCCATGAAGGAGAGCTTGGCTGTTGGGTTGTAGGCGATCACCGTATCCGACAGGTGATTCCACGGCCCGTTGTTTCCGGTGCCAAAGCGGTCGAGAGGGCCAGCGAGATAGGTTTCAGCAATGCTGAACTTCTTGGTTGCATTCCACGCGACGGTGAGTCCAGCGGTTTTGCCGGTGTTGGTGGCAACGACATTGTTCCATCCATTCATCACGTACCCAGTGACGGACCACTTATCGTTGAACGTGTACTTGGCGCGAGCACCCATGTGGTAATAGGGAATTGCATAACTGAAGAGCAGGCTGCGGGAGTAATTCCAGTTCTGATGGGTCTCGATGACTTCCGCACCGGTCGGAGTTACAAACTTACCGACATCGAGTTGGAGTCCCTTACCAACAGGAACGAGGTATGACAGGTAGCCTTCCTTGAGGTATTGCGCCACGGGAGTGTTGCGGACTACTTCGAAGGACGTGCCGTTTACCGCATTGATGGCCTGTCCGAAACCGAGCGCGACACGGAAGCCAAGCAGTGAACTCTTATCGGGAACCTTGTCCAGTTGGAGTTCAAGCAAGTTCAGGGAGAACTGGCCGTTGGTGAACTGGAAGGGCTCTGTTGCGGTGTTGCCGACGTGACCAACTCCGAGCGCCGGATGATTGGCGTTGTATCCGTAATAAGCGTCCACGAGGCCGGTCAGGTTAACGCCTCCGAGTACGCCGGTAATTCCAGTGAGAGGACCGGGAGCAGCGGCCGGAGCCGTAGCGGCGGCATCCATTGAAGCCGTCGTCATTCCGGCATGAGCCTCAGGCGCCGAGGCAGGGGGCGGCGCCGACGGAGTCTTCATGGCATCGAGTTGTGCTTTTACGGATGCAAGTTGTTTTTCTAGGTCAGCGATCTTTTGATCGATATCAGCACTCGAAGTTTGCGCTGAAAGCCCAACAGGCAATGTACACGTTAGAAATAGGAATCCCAGCGCCGTGGAACAGAGGCGATTCATTCGCATTGAAAAGTTCTCCTGTTTAAGCGTCGGTTCAGCGATCGCCCGGGTGAGCAATAGTCCCTACTGAATAGTTGGCCGAGAGTAGCTGCGATGAATGTGTATTACCAATTCCTTTTATTTATCGCGGTGATAACGGATTGTTGTACTGGGAGTTTGAACGGAAAGCGAAAAATACAGGTGGTTGCATGTTTATGCATCGACGGTGCGGTGCGGATCCTGATGATGTTGCTTACTACTGGAAAAGAATGGGACTTATGGATGCTTTGTGCGAAGGGAGTGTTGAAGGAGAAGACCGAAATGCATGTTCAGAAGTGCTCACACGATAAGAATAGCGTATGGCACTGATAGAAAAGATTTGTGGTTAACAGAGTCAGAAACACAGAAGATTGGTGCGCCCGGCAGGAGTTGAACCTGCAACCGCGAGTTCCGAAGACTCGTGCTCTATCCAATTGAGCTACGGGCGCGCATTCCAATTCTATTCCAGAGAGCAGATGTTTGACTAACGATTCCTGATGGTGCTGAGAGGCATTTTAATGGAGAGCTGCCGCGTTGCTCAGGAGCGCCGCGGGATTCGCATCAACCAATTTTGTTGCCGCCTCGGCCCCAATGATTTTGGCGGCGGCATCGCGGGCAGCCGATAGCAGGGGTGGGCGATTCCTGGTGCCGTGGGCATCGCTGGCGATGAAGTGGACGAGCTTCTTTTTGAGCATCGACTGGCACATCTTCTGACTCGTCCTGCCCCAGAAGCCGGTTAGCGAATTGGCGGTGATCTGAAAGAGGCAGCCGACGTCGAAAAATTCGTCGATGAGGCTGGGATTGCTCAGGATTGCGGGGTTGCGCTCGGGATGGGTGAGGATCGGCATCAATCCGACGGTCTGCAGGCGGTACAGGGTTTGAGCCACATTGAAGGCGCTGTACTCGGAGAGTTCGACGAGGATGTAGTGGGTGTCGCCGATGACGTAGCGCTTGGGATGTTCGAGAGCGTCCTTGATGTTTTCATAGGAGAGGTGGAAGTCGCAGCCAAGGGAGAAGTCCAGACGGGACTCGCGCGACCGCAACTCGTCGAGCATCGCGAGGTGGCGGGCGCGGTCGTAGCGGTACTCGTAATTCGCATGCGGGGTCGCAACGATGTGGGTCACTCCGTCCTGCACGGCGAGGCTGCACATCTCAAGCGTGGTATCCCAGGATATTGCACCGTCGTCAACGCAGGGCAGCAGATGGCAGTGAATGTCGATCATTTTCAGGCCGTGGGCGCGTGCTTTTCGCAGAACTCGGCGTAAGCGATTCGAATGCCTTCCTGCAGGGACACCTTTGGCCTCCAGCCGAAGCTGAATAGCTTTGAGCTGTCCATAAGCTTTCGGGGAGTGCCGTCGGGCTTGGTGGTGTCCAGGACAACTTTGCCGCTAAAGTGCAGCTCTTCGCAAACTGTCTGGGCCAGCTCGCCGATGCTCAGGTCGCTGCCACTGCCTACGTTGATCAATGGAGCAACTTCCGGATTGCATATGAGGTTTTGAAATTGCTCTTTGGGTAAATTCAGAAGGAAGACACAGGCGTCGGCCATATCGTCGCTAAAAAGGAACTCGCGGAGAGGTTTTCCTGTGCCCCAGACCGTCAACGTAGAGTCTCCACGCTGCTTGGCTTCGTGTACCTTGCGGATGAGCGCAGGCAGGACATGGGAAGAATTCAGATCGTAGTTGTCGCCAGGGCCGTAGAGATTGGTTGGCATGGCGGCCAGGAATCCAGTTCCATACTGGCGATTGAAAGCCCAGCACATCTCGATGCCAGCGATTTTTGCTATGGCGTAAGAGCGGTTGGTGAATTCGAGCGGGCCGGCGAGCAATTGATCTTCGCTGATGGGCTGCGGAGCAAGCTTTGGATAGATGCAACTGGAGCCGAGGAACAGTAATCGCTTGACCCGGGAGCTATAGGCGCTTTCGATCACATTGCTCTGGATGCGCAGGTTCTGACTGACGAAATCGGCAGGGAAGTCGCGGTTGGCGAGAATGCCTCCGACCTTGGCCGCGGCGAGGAAGACAAACTCGGGACGCTGCTGGTCGAAAAAACTGCTTACGGCAGAGGTGTCCTGAAGATCGAGTTCCTGGCGTGTACGCAGAATGAGGTTCTCGTATCCCTGAGAGCGGAGTTTGCGGACAATTGCAGATCCAGCGAGACCGCGATGCCCGGCGACGAAGATTTTTGCATCGGTAGGGATGTAACGATGGGGGATGTAGTTATTCATGGTGATTGAGAATCTTGTAGCCCTGGGAGTGAACCATGGCATCGCGCCTGGCGAGTTCGTAGTCGGATGTAACCATTTCGGTTACAAGCTGGTCAAAGCTTGTTTTGGGTACCCAGCCGAGTTTTGCCTTTGCTTTGGCGGGATTTCCCAACAGCGTTTCGACTTCGGTGGGACGGAAGTAGTGAGGATCGACGGCGACGATGCAGCGGCCATTGGAGTCGTAGCCCCTCTCTTCGGTGCCCGTTCCGCGCCAGGTGATGTGCATGTCCAGCTTTTCGGCGGCGATGTTGATGAACTCGCGGACGCTACGCTGTTCCCCGGTGGCGATCACGAAATCGTCAGCCTCTTTCTGCTGGAGCATCAGCCACTGCATCTCGGCATAATCGCGCGCATGGCCCCAATCGCGAAGGGAATCGAGGTTGCCCATGAAGAGCGCTTCCTGCAGGCCAGCCTTGATGCGTGAAAGCCCGCGCGTGATCTTGCGGGTCACAAAGGTTTCGCCACGGCGGGGAGATTCGTGGTTGAAGAGGATTCCATTGCAGGCGTAAATACCGTAGGCTTCGCGATAATTTACGGTGATCCAGAAGGCGTAGAGCTTGGCGGCTGCATAGGGGGATCGGGGATAGAAGGGCGTGGTTTCCGTCTGCGGGATCTCCTGCACCTTGCCGTAGAGTTCAGAGGTCGAAGCCTGGTAGAAGCGCGTGGTCTTTTCCAGGTTCAAAATGCGGATAGCTTCCAGCAGCCGAAGGGTGCCGACGGCGTCGGCATCTGCCGTGTATTCCGGCTCCTCGAAGGAGACTCCGACGTGGCTCTGGGCGGCGAGGTTGTAGATTTCGTCCGGCTGAATGGACTGTACGACACGCACTAGGCTGCTGGTCTCGGTCATATCGCCATAGTGCAGGAAAAAGCGGCGGTCCTGGTCGTGCGGGTCCTGGTAGAGATGATCGATGCGATCGGTGTTAAACAAGGAGCTGCGGCGCTTGATGCCGTGGACTTCATACCCCTTCGAGAGCAGCAGTTCGGCAAGATATGAGCCGTCCTGACCGGTGATGCCGGTGATCAAAGCTTTCTTCATTGGTTCCTACGCTTGCCTGAGTTTACTTGTCGGAAACGTTGCACAGAGGCCGCTCCCTGGCCGAGATTCTCCTAACTTCAGGATCGGCAATGGAGCGGTTAGGCCAGTCGAGTGCGATGGATTTGCTATCCCTGATTCCGAGTCGTTTGGCAAGTAAGAGAAAAGGATATCAGCTTCGGTAGGAGACGGAAATACGACCTCGGTGAATCCCGCGCCCAATATCCTGAAATGTCATTCGGAAGCTAAGTGGCTGGTATCCTGAGAAGCCGAAATCAGCATCCGATTAAGGGTGGGAGTTGCTGGGAGTCAACCAGTACATGGTGGTCACTTGGCAGGAGAGGGAAACCGTGGATTTTCAACTTGAATCGAACGTCCCTGTGAAAATTGCGGTTGTTGGCTCCGGCTATGTCGGATTGATCGCCGCCGTCTGTTTCGCCGAGATTGGTCATTCGGTGATTTGCGTGGACAACGATAAGGCGAAGGTCTCCGAACTCCAGGCAGGCGGGGTTCCCATCTATGAGGAGCAATTGCCGGAATTGCTGGCCCGACATAGGGGCAAGAAACTTGTTTTTTCCTCGGACCTCCTGGCTGCGGCCCGCCAGGCAGAGGTGATCTTTATTGCCGTGGGAACACCGCAATCGCCAAACGGCGAGGCCGATCTCTCGTACGTCGAGGCATCTGTTCGAGAGATTGCTGCGGAATTGAGGGACTACAAGGTCGTGGTTGAGAAGAGCACGGTTCCGGTGCTCACCAATCAGTGGATCAGACGAACGCTGCGTTTCAACGGAGCGAAGGAAAAGAATTTTGACGTGATTTCCAACCCGGAGTTCCTGCGCGAAGGCACGGCGATTCAGGACTTTCTGTATCCGGACCGGATCGTGGTAGGGGCCGATACCGAACGCTCGCGTGCCGTGCTACGCCGGGTCTATCAGCCATTGATCGATGGTAGCTACTTCACTCGCGCCGATCATGTTCCGGGGCCATGCGACCTGTCGAAGGGAGTTTGCTATCTGGAGACCAGCGCCAAGAGCGCGGAACTCATCAAGCACGCTTCGAATGCGTTTCTGGCGTTGAAGATTTCGTTTATCAATGCGGTGGCAAATATCTGCGAGATGGTAGGCACGGATGTAGAAGAAGTCGCGCTCGGAATTGGGTCGGACTCGCGCATTGGCTCCAAGTTTCTGAACGCGGGAATCGGTTATGGCGGATCGTGCTTCCCGAAGGATGTGCGCGCCTTCTACAAAATTGCTGAGTCGATTGGGTACGATTTCGAGTTGCTGCGGACTGTAGAGCAGATCAACGAGCAGCAGCAGCACTATTTTATAAAGAAGCTCCGGGCCGCTCTTTGGACTCTGAAAGGCAAGCACATCGGGGTGCTCGGCTTGGCGTTCAAGGGCGGCACGGATGATATCCGTGAGTCGCCCGCGATCAACGTCATCCGGGTGCTGCTCGCCGAAGGATGCATCGTGTCGGCCTACGATCCGGCGGCGATGGAAAAGGCTCGGATTGTTATGCCCGAGAGCGGTCATCTGCACTACGTTGGTGACGAGTTCGAAGCTGCTCGCGATGCGCATGCGTTGCTGGTCCTGACGGAGTGGCCACAGTTCGCGCGACTGGAACTGGCATGCCTGCGTAAAGTGATGCGCTATCCAGTTGTAATCGATGGACGCAACCTATTTGGCCTTGAGGAGATGTCGGAGGCCGGCTTCAACTACTACAGCATGGGGCGTCCGCTATCGCTGCCCAAGTCGAGTGAAAACGCCGAAGGGGATGCTGCCTGAAGCAGGGTCGCGGCGCTGAACACGTGGGTTCATATGCCAATGGCGCCAGCCCACATCCTGAATTTTTGGTTATGATTCAATTCGCCCGAGGGCTCCCGGAACTGGATGTCCTTTGAGTGTTTACGGGTATGATGGTTCTGCTCATAGAGCAGTTCAATTTCTTCCAACTTGGTTGCAACCAACTCTGCCGTGAGTGGATTCCCATATCAAAGAGCATTTTGAGGGCAAGCAATGCGGGGTCTTGTGAGCGGTGGAGCTGGATTTCTGGGCTCACATCTTTGCGAGCGATTGCTGGGAGACGGACATTCGGTGGTTTGTGTCGACAATCTGCTTACCGGGCGGATTGAGAATATACAAGGCTTCTCCAGCGATCCTCGATTTAGCTTCGAAGAGCACAATATCTGCACGACCTTCGATTTTGGCCGGGTAGACTTCGTCTATGATTTTGCTTCGCCCGCAAGTCCCGCGGATTATTTGAAATGGGGCCTGGAGACTCTCGACGTTGGCTCCTCGGGAACGCGCAACTGCCTGGAAGTGGCCAACAAGTACAAAGCGGGATTCCTGCTCGCCTCCACATCGGAATGTTACGGTGATCCCGACGTGCATCCCCAGACGGAGTCGTACTGGGGGCATGTGAATCCAGTCGGCCCGCGATCGGTTTACGACGAGGCTAAACGCTTTTCAGAAGCGCTGACGATGGCCTATCACAGGTACAGGAGTGTGAATACCCGGATCGTTCGCATCTTCAACACCTACGGCCCTCGCCTGCAGATTGGGGATGGCCGGGTCATCTCCACATTTTTCAGGCAAGCACTGGTTGGCGAAGACATCACAATCTTCGGCGATGGGAGCCAGACGCGAAGTTTCTGCTATGTGAGCGATGAGATTGAAGGAATTGTGCGTCTCGCCGCCTCGGGCGAGCACTTGCCCACCAATATTGGAAATCCGGGTGAGTTCACCATGCTTGAGTGCGCTCAACTAGTTTTGGAAGTCACTGGCTCGTCGAGCAAATTGGCTTTTAAGCCATTACCGGAAGATGACCCGAAACAGCGCCAGCCAGACATTACGAAAGCCAAGGCACTGTTGGGATGGGAGCCCACGATTGACCTGCGTACCGGCTTGAAGATGAGCCTGGAGTATTTCCGGAAAAGCGTGGCAGCGGCGAGATCAGGTTCCAAGCTCGCGGGCTAGTCTGGACAGGTTTACAAGGCGGGCCGGAACTCAAGCCAGCCCCGTTTTATTGGGGGAAAGCTAGCAGCCAGATACTTTGAAATAAGCATCGGAGCAGTTGAGAAGAACCCGGCCGGGATGGTTCAGAAGGGGAGATGGTTATATTCCGGATACTAATCACTGCATAAGGTGATATGCGTCATGGCGCGTCTCTCCGGCAGAAGATTTAATGCTGTTCCGGATCGAGGGGCAATCCTCGAACAAAGGCCTCCGGGCCAACCTTTACCCCAGTGGATTGGTTGCACTGGATCGCGGTGGCGTAGTTGCTCGGTTGAGCATTTTCAAGATTTTCCGCTGCTGGGTTCATGCTCCTCTCCTTCGTGATAACGGGCCCGCCGGGAGCCTTGCATTTGCAAATGGTTCGTTCATCCTGGAGGCGTCACACATGCCAACCGAAGTAAACCTAGCAACCCCCGGATTCAAGAATCCGGCTGGCTACATTGAAGAAATACTTGCCCAAGTGAAGGCGAAGAATCCCGCCGAACCGGAATTTCATCAGGCTGTGCAGGAAGTCCTGGAGTCCCTGCGCCCCGTGCTCGATAAGCATCCGGAGTACCGATCGGCCCGCATCCTTGAGCGCATGGTGGAACCTGAACGCGTCATAATGTTCCGCGTGCCCTGGTTTGACGACCACGGCAATATGCAGATCAATCGCGGGTTCCGCATTCAGATGAACAGCGCCATTGGCCCCTACAAGGGCGGCCTCCGCTTCCATCCCTCTGTTAACCTCGGCATCCTGAAATTCCTGGCATTCGAACAGGTCTTCAAGAACTCCCTTACCACTCTGCCGATGGGCGGAGCAAAGGGCGGGTCGGACTTCGATCCCAAGGCCAAGAGCGATGGCGAAGTCATGCGCTTCTGCCAGAGCTTTATGACCGAACTGCAGCGCCACATTGGACCAGATACCGACGTACCGGCCGGAGACATTGGCGTGGGTGGGCGCGAGATCGGTTTCTTGTTTGGACAATACAAACGTCTCCGCAATGAGTTCACAGGCGTTCTGACCGGCAAGGGGCTCAACTGGGGTGGATCGCTGATTCGTCCGGAAGCGACCGGCTATGGCTGCGTTTACTATGCGCAGGAAATGTTGAAGACGCGCAAGGATTCGCTCGAAGGCAAGGTTTGCCTCGTTTCGGGTTCGGGCAATGTTGCCCAGTACACGATTGAGAAGCTGCTCGACCTGGGTGCGAAGCCGGTTACGATGTCGGATTCCAACGGCGTGATCTACGATCCCGATGGATTCAATCGTGAGAAGCTGGCATGGGCGATGGATCTGAAGAATGTCCATCGTGGCCGCATCAGCGAATACGCGAAGGAATTCAAGAAAGCTATCTTCGTGCCAACGGATATGCAGATGGATCACAATCCGCTGTGGGCGATGAAGGGCGATTGCGCATTCCCGAGCGCGACCCAGAACGAGATCAACCTGAAGGACGCCGAGAACCTGATCAAGAACGGAGTGAAGGTTGTGGCCGAGGGCGCCAACATGCCCAGCACACTGCCCGCAACCCGCCTGTTCCTGCAGAACGGCATCCTCTACGGTCCCGCCAAGGCCGCAAACTGCGGTGGCGTGGCTACTTCGGGTCTGGAAATGGCGCAGAACAGCCAGCGTATGGCCTGGACTCGCGAAGAGGTTGATCAGAAGCTGCACAGCATCATGGTGGAAGTCCACCGGAACTGCTTTGAGACCGCCACGACGTACGGCGCTCCGGGCAATCTGGTCTCCGGCGCCAATATCGCCGGGTTCCTGAAGGTGGCCAACGCGATGATGGATCAGGGACTCGTGTAGCGGATCCCTCGGCTGCCGCGGCGCAAATAAGGCCGCGGCAGCCCAGAGTATCCCGGCAAGGACGCTTGCACCGCTGTTGAAAACAAGCTCAACGCGCGCGCCTTCTTTGCCGGGACTCCTTTTGCCCTCCGGAAAGCATACACAGACATCAAGGCACGATGGCGAAGTCCTGTTTCGCCATATACTATGTTGCGCGAACCCAATCGATCCATCAGATCGCATACCAATGCCGCCAGCCGAGAGTTCGAAGCTTTTTGCCGACCCTGAGCGCCTCTTTGAAGGCTTCGAAAATCTCATGCCGTTTCGCGTGCAGGATATTCTGCTCGTCTCCAGCCTTTACGACTCATTCATGCTGCGCGAAGACGGGCGGTTGAATGAGTTGCTCATTGGCGAGTCGATTGAATTGCACCTGCAGCACACGCCTGAGATTACACACGTCAGCACGGCAGCCGAGGCCCTGGAACTGGCGCGCACGCAGCCACGCTATAACCTGATCATCTCGAACGTACACCTGAACGATATGGACTGTGTCGATTTGGCGGCGGCGGTTCGGCGCGCGGGGATGGACATTCCGGTCGCGGTGCTGGCTTTTGATCTGCAGGAGGTACAGGCGCTGATGGCTCGCGATCCTCTGGATCAGCACAGGCTCAAAGGGATTGAGCAGGTGTTTTTGTGGCAAGGAAATCCGCGCCTGCTGCTGGCTATCGTTAAATCCATTGAAGATCGGCGGAACGTGGCGCACGACACTCTAAAAATGAGTGTTCCGGTAGTGCTGGTGGTTGAGGATGACGTGCGCTATTACTCGGCTCTGTTGCCGGAGATTTACACGGCGCTGATTACGCAGTCGCGGCGGGTTCTGAGCGAAGGTTACAATCTGGCGCACAAACTGGTGAGGATGCGGGCGCGGCCGAAGATTCTGCTGGCTCAGGATTACGAGAGCGCCATCGGCATTGTGGAGCGTTATCGCGACTATCTTTTCGGCGTTGTGTCAGACGTGGAATTTCCGCGTGGCTGTCAGCTTGATCCTGAGGCGGGGTTCGAATTGGCAAGAGTGGTGCGCCGCACAATTCCTGATATTCCCGTGGTGCTGCAATCGAGCGACTCGCAGTTTCAGTCGAGGGCGAACGTTGAGGGATTCGCGTTTCTGCGCAAGGGCTCCGACACGTTGCTGACGGATATGCGCAAACTGCTAACTCACGAGTTTGCGTTCGGAGATTTTGTTTTCAGGCTTGCGGATGGCAGGGAAGTAGGACGGGCCAGCGACCTTGATGCAATGGAGTCTCAGCTCCGGCACATTCCAGTGGAGTCGCTCATCTTTCACGGCGAGCGCAATGATATTTCTCACTGGCTGATTGCGCGCACGGAGCTGGCGCTGGCGGAAAAACTGCGCCCCAGGCGAGTGGTCGATTTCAAGGATGGGGAGGCGCTGCGCGCGCATTGCGTGCAAACTATCCGCGATTACCGGCGCGAGCAGAAGCAAGTTCTCGTGGGGGATTTCGATCCTTCCCACTTTCGTTCGTCGCCGGGATTCTTTCTGCGCTTCGGTGTTGGTTCTCTTGGAGGCAAGGCGCGCGGCCTGACCTTTGTGCGTCACCTGCTACACAAATACAACGTGAGCCATCGTTTTCCGGGCGTTCGAGTCTCCGTGCCCAATACGCTGGTGATCGCGACAGATTTGTTTGAGCAGTTTCTTGCGGAGAACAAGCTGGAGTCGTTCGCGATTTGCTGCACGGATGACAGCGAGTTGCTGGACCGATTCCTGGCGGCTGCGTTACCGCGTGCAATGCGCGCCGCGCTTGCAGACTTCCTTCGCGAAATTCGCGTGCCGCTTGCGGTGCGCTCGTCGAGTCTGCTGGAGGATTCGCAGTACCAGCCTTTCACCGGTGTCTATGACACATTCATGCTGGCCAACAGCAGCGCAGAGCTGAACACACGACTGGAAGAACTTACCGAGGCCGTTAAGCGCGTCTACTCATCCACTTTCACGCAGCACTCCAAGGCGTACATTCGCGCTACTCCCTTCCGGCTGGAAGAGGAGAAGATGGCGGTGATCATTCAGGAAGTGGTGGGAGCCGAACACGGTTCGCGTTACTATCCGGATTTTTCAGGCGTAGTGCGCTCGCGAAACTTCTATCCATCCGAGCCGATGCAGTCCAATGACGGAATCGCCGCGGTAGCGTTGGGATTGGGGCGGACGGTGGTGGATGGAGGAAAGTCGCTTTCCTTCTGTCCTCGATATCCGCGCCACATGATTCAGTTCTCAAGCGTGGAAGACATACTGCGCAACTCGCAAACGGAGTTCATGGCGCTTGATCTTGGTTCGGGAGGCAATGGCTCGGGGAACAATGGTTTGCGACGTGAAGATGCGGGGCGGGCTCACGGCGTCGAGCGTTTGCGCGAGCGTGCTTATCCGATTCGAGTGGCTGAAGGGGATGGCACGCTGCAGTATGTTGCTTCGACATACTCTCGCGACAATGAGGCGATCTACGATGGCCTCAGCCGGCCGGGGGCGCGGGTTGTAACTTTTGCGCCGATCCTGAAGCACGATGTGTTTCCATTGCCCGCGCTGCTGGACCATCTTCAGGTGCTTGGAGCCGACGCACTGGGGCGTCCGGTTGAAATTGAGTTCGCGGTTCGGATGGGCAGTGCAAGCGAGCCTGCGGATTTTGGATTCCTGCAGATGCGCCCGCTCATCTGCTCGCGCGCAACGGAGGATTTCGCGATCGAGTCCGCCGAGCCGAAGAGTATCTTATGCCGGAGTTCCCATGTGCTCGGCAATGGACGAATGGAAGATATTCACGACGTTTTAGTTGTCGATTATGAGAGCTTCCGGCGCAGCGACAGCGTTGAGGTAGCGGAAATCGTGGCTCGGCTCAACGCGCAACTTGTGAGAGCCAACACGAAATATATTTTAATTGGAGTGGGACGCTGGGGTTCGAAGGATCCCTGGCTTGGAATTCCGGTCACGTGGGATCAGGTTTCGGGGGCGCGAGTCATTGTGGAAGCGGGCTTCCGCGATATGCGTATTACACCTTCGCAGGGCAGTCACTTTTTTCAGAATCTTACGGCGTTCAGAATCGCCTACTTCACGATCAATCCCGATCTTGGAGAAGGTCAGGTGGACTGGCCATGGCTCGCGGCACAGCCTGCGCTGGAGCAGTTCGGCTCGGTGCGGCACCTGCGGCTTGAGTCGCCATTTACGGTGGTGATCAGCGGTACGCGGGGCGTGGGTGTAATTCTGAAACCCGTTTCGTGAATGTTGCTCACATCCGCTGCAGATGCGGATGTGAGCACGTTCCAGACGCGTGCATCAAGGAACGGTAATTACAATCTTCCCCACCTGAGCATTTGACTCCAGATACTTGTACGCTTCGATTGTCTGATCGAAGGGAAACGTCTTAGAGACCTTCGGATGGAAACGTCCGTCGTCCAGGCGGTCATAGACATACTTCTTCGCTGCCGCGAGCTTTTCCGGATTCTGTGTAATCTCCATCAGCGTATATCCGCGAAACAATAGCCCTTTGGGTAGCGCGATGCCCAGCGGAAAGGGAGTGGGCTGCAAGGATAGCAACCCGTACTGAATGATTATTCCGCCGGGCGCGGCGGCTTCGGCAAGCTTCTCCAGAAAGGGGCCGCCGACCGGGTCGAAAGTCACGCGTGCTCCTTTGCCTTCGGTAATTTCGTTCACTCGTGCGACGTAGTCTTCCTCCTCGGTGACGATTACGTGATTCGCGCCAAGGGAGAGCAACTCCGCTTTCTTCTTGCTTGTCCGGGTGGTCGCAATGGAGATTGCGCCTTCTGCCTTTGCGATTTCAATTGCGGCGATGCCCACACTGCTGGAAGCGGCTGGGAGTACCACGAACTCTCCCTGCGTGAGATGCGCGATGGAGATAAGCGCTCCGTATGCAGTTACATACTGCATCCAAATTGCTGCGCCTTCGGCGGTCGAGAGCTTCGACGGATATTCGCCGAGCGCGTATGCGGGCGCAATGACCTCTTCGCCTAACATGCCGTATTGGGTCAGTGAGAAAGAGGGAATGGTAGATACGGATTTGCCCACCCACCCCTTGTCTACACCTGGTCCAACGGCCTCCACCGTGCCTGCGGCTTCGTAGCCGAGACCAGAGGGAAAGTGCGGCTGCTCTAAGTACTGGCCATGGAAGAACATCGATTCCGCGCGATTCAATCCCACGGCTTTCACGCGAATACGGACTTCGCCTTTGCCGGGCTGCTTTGAGGACTCCTCCGCGAACTGCAAAACCTCAGGCCCGCCTAGCTCTTCGAAACGAACAATCTTTGGCATAACAAATCGATCTCCTTCGTTTTAGATCACGAAGGGGGTGTTGACGATTCGGGGTTGATGAATTGAGCGCGCAGCCTAGGAGTACGGGCTTCGCATTGTCTTCTCCGTACATCCAACATCGGAAGCAGTGCTGGGTAGCCCAACGGCGCTGCCAGAGTTTACCTCTTTTACCTAATCTCCATCGATCTGTCATCAGAAGTTAATCTTCGGGATTTATATCTCCGCGAGTGGTGTTCCGGGCCTTGCACTTAGCCCCATTCCAAGCTAGCGAGTGGTGGTGAAGCGCCAATGCAATGGGAATTCCTCGCGCTGGAGGTATGCTTGAAACTCCTCAAATCTCCCTTCGTTTCTTTCGTCTGGCTGTCGTCGGTCTCCCAACCTAGCTTGAACTCTGCACATAAACTCTGGTGACTTAGTCCGCTTAAGTGCGGACTCATTCACCTGCGGCATGTGCTGTCCAGAACCGCTGAATCAACCGCAGGCGCGCGGGAGGAATTCCTTCCGGC
>Ga0255336_101669_pt1 | contig 14384 bp, 11 predicted proteins | sample MeOH1_35cm_T3_17_FD_189102 | JGI IMG/M metagenome (GOLD analysis project Ga0255336, IMG submission 189102) | Sandy soil microbial communities from University of British Columbia, Vancouver, Canada - MeOH1_35cm_T3_179 | ecosystem: Engineered > Artificial ecosystem > Sand microcosm > Unclassified ...
GGCATGATGGAAAGCAGGCGTGAAATCTCGATGTCCTGCTTGCCGTCGGCGGCCAGCAGAACGATCCGGGCGCGCAGCACCACCCGTGCCGGAGTCCTGCGCCCGCGCGCATACGCCTCCAGTTTGTTTCGGTGCTCGTCGGTCAGAATGACTGCAGCTGCAATGCGCATCGGTCGTGTCCTCTATTGTAAAGAACACGACCGAATAATAAATGTTTCTATTTATGACGCACTACACTAGTTCGCGGGCTGCAGAAGGAAATGGACGAGGACCCGGATGCAGCGCCGGTGTTGCAAAGTCTGAAAGATCGTGCCGAGAGAATTCTGAAGGATCTCGAAAACCGCAAAACTACTGGGCTCGCCGCAATGGACACATTGGCGGTTCTTGCCAAGGAAAAGGAAGAAGCAACGAAGGCAATGAAGGATAGCGGCCTTTCGACGCGCGCATTTGGGGTTTACTGGGCCTTGAAGGAGGATGCCGCCCTGCGCCAATCAGACATTTCGGCTATGAAACTCGCGCAGGGGGCGGAAGCATTGCTCGTTCGGTTCCCCAACGCAGGTGTGAACGCAGATGAACGCCGCAGGGTGCGGGCTGCGCTATACAACCCGCTTCTTGGGCTTGGCAAAGAGGAGCGTGGTCGCATGGTCGACACTGTGCTCGCGACGCTTCTTGACGGCGGTTCCGATGAAAGTGCCTAAAAGGTCGCAGGACCATCTGAGAGAAAGGGCGGCGAACTGGTCCGAAAGACTGAAGGTACGACCACGCTTCATTCGCGTACAGCGTATGAGACGAAAGTGGGGTTCGTGCTCGACAAGGGGCATCATTACGTTTGCAGCCGATCTAGCTGATCAGGAGGCGGGATTCCAGGATTGTGTAATCGCTCACGAACTCTTGCACTTGAGAGTCGCTAATCACGGAAAGCTATTTAAAGCCTTGATGAGCATTTACGTCCCTGATTGGAGGAAATATGACTTTCTCGAGCATAGCCTGTCCGCCAGAAAACTGGAGTGATGCAGTAACGTGCAAAGACCGATCTCAAACGGGCGTCGGGTGACAAGCCAGCGTGAGTTAAATTCAGCCCGCCCGCACCATCATGCGAGAATGATTACAGTTCGATCAGTCGAGCTCTGATCGACTGGAGCGCTTCTCTCGCTCATTTCTTACTTTTTCAACCATTTTTTCTGCGGTGCTGAGAATCTTTGATGCTCGCACATCAAGTCCCTCCGCTATGGCAGCAAGGGCTCGGAGAGTCACACTTTTCTCTCCTCGTTCGATCTGGCCGATGTATCGAACATCGTATCCGAGGAGCTCTGCTAGCTTTTGTTGTGTCCAGCCCCGCTCTTTCCGAAGTTCTGTGATCTCAGCTCCCACTGCTTCTGTGAGACTGCCGGAACGTCGTTCTTTGTCAGCACCGATATGTTTCGCCACATAGCCATACTTCCCGATTGCACTATTAGGCATTTAGGCACTATAGTTCTCTAATTCCCAAGAGATAACTAGCGGGGTGAGAGTCGCCGTATGCCGGCCAGTTCAGAAGATCTACATATTTCCAGCGGGCGGACGAACAGATCCGGGTTGTGGGCTGTCTCGGACGTCATCCAAGAACCTGCCGATCCTTATGTCCGCCATTCCCTCGGTCATTACGTGCCCCGCGAGGCTCGCAAGGAGGCAACAGCATGAGCACCGTTCCTGCTGGCATCGATCCGCTTGCCGAAATTAAAGAATCCGACGCAGCCATCCCGGCCAGACGGACAGAGGAAAAGGTCGCGGTCTTGCAGCCCGCGCAGCCGGAGAGTTTCACTAATTAGGAGCTATGGGGAGACACTCATTCCAGCAAAAAGAAAACCGCCACAACCCAAAACAGAAATCAAAACGATTCGAATTCAGATATCGGACTGGAACAGGTTCCAATCGTGGTGTAACGACAATGAGTATTCGCAGCGGAAGGGCTTTCAAATTCTCGTTGGCCTCATACCACCCGGCTAGATGGGCGCCCCTGCGGCCACAAGTCATCCTGGCAACTCTGAAGTGGCGAGCAAGGCCAGCCGGGAAGCAGGTGACTTGCTGAGTAGGCCGGCTCCCACCTCGCGCTCCCACCTCGCCGCTCACTCGCCATTGGGAAGTCTCAGTTCGCACCAATGGTGGTTCCGCTTCTTAAACCTCGGCTGTCACTTCAAAATCGGCAACGCGTGAACGTCAACGTCTCAAATCCGGCCATGAGAGTGGGCCACACTTGAGAACGTGTCCGTGATGCGGCAGGCGATCCAGCATCTCGGTGACGGCGGCGCTGTCGCAGCAGCATGCCCATCAGCAGATTGCCCATCGGTTACCTCGTGCAACAATGCGATCCGGCGATCTTGTCATGTTCTGCGGGCTTGTCCAGAATCCAACGGAATCAAGCCAGGCATTCTGATGGAATGGAGCCACCCGTTCAAAGCGATGCCAGCACCTCAGTCGCGACGAGGCAAGCGATATCGCAAGTTCCATCGGAATACGGCGAGGATCGCGTCCGTAGGAATCAGCTCTGTTTCAGGATTCTCCAATGCGCGCACCTGCTTCTGAACAGACCACGACGGATGACGCCGTCCGAATTCCTATCGCAGCCGGCTGGCGGTTCGTTGGACTCATCCCGGCACCAGAACAGTCGGCGGATTTTCTGTCCTTTCCTTAAGTGCATGCAACAAGTTTCAAACAGACTTTCCTCTTAAAATCAATCACTTACGGCACGCGTGAATCGAACAATTCTTGACAGGAGTGCATGCAAGAAAGCACGGAATTCATAGAAGAGACTGCAACAATTTTCAGCGGTCAAGCATAACCTTTGCTATCAATCACTTGCGTTAGTTGGACGTGAGTTCAACCTGTCGCCACTCAACGCTGGGCTCTGGCAACTGAACGAGATCTGCGTTTGCGGATCCGCACCTCTGGAACCGAAAGGAGAAGACGGTCTCCGTCTATTCTGCACTTACTGCCAACTAGAGCAGCCTTTCCTTTAGAGACGTTTTCATCTCAAAACACACTTCGCTTGGTGACCTTTACTCGAATTGCTGAATGCACTCAACCGCGCCACCCAATACAATCCAATTCTGCCGCCCCCTACACTTAATTACTGCCGACCGGTACAAAGTATCCTGCCAGCGTCTGAGGGGAATGCGCATCATCATCCACGCCGAAGGAATACGGGAATGTTGACGAAAAGGTAACTGCCGGCTAGCCCGTCAACAGGACGCGATCCGGGAACACCGGTCTGTGAACCTGGATAGGTGTACGATAGGGCCGTTATGCACAGCATCGTTGGTGCAGAGTGCGGTTCTATCGTTGCTCGTCGTCACGGCCTGCTGGCAACCCAGTGACAATGCTCTGAGATACTGGCGCTGAGAAATTGCCACGATGCGGAACTGCTAAACCGTCCGGATGCCCATGGCAGTTGCATGCACACTCGGCGACTCGTTTCCTTCTCTTCCCGAAAGCTTCACGAGGCCGTCAAGATAGGAATCGAGGCTGTGCGGACTAGACCCACCTCGACCATGTACTCCAACCTCGACACCTACGTGATTCCACCCAGTAATCACGGTGGGAACGTGCGGAACAATGTCGAGTGCATTTACGACGCGAAGACATTTCGCAATTTCGTTATCGAAATGGATTCGAAAGTCTATTTTCCCAGTCCTGGGGCTGCCGAACGTACAAACATCGACGTTGCCCTTGCCCATATTGCGTTTAATGTCAGCAGCGCAGAGAATGGCCATAGCACCGCCTAGGCTATGCCCCAGTACTGTTATGCGGGTATCTAATGCAATGTTGTCGAGCGCAGCCTGAATGCTGGCCCTTACCTTATGGTAAAACACCGCAAAACCGACGTGCACAAATCCCAAACTGGGTGATTCAAAGAAAGGCACGGGAACAGGAGTGAAGTCCGCTAGCCATTCGGCTGGCGTTTGAGTCCCCCTGATCGAAATCAACACTGATCCTGATCGTTGTTCTCTGACAACAAACCCAAAGGCGGATGGGTCGGCGATACCCTCGGTCTTTTCCCAATTTGCTCCTTGAACTAGTGCTCTCCTGTCGTGCTCTATAGCGCGTCTCTCTTCCAGCGTAAGAGTGGCTTCTACGTCCACGGCCTCCATACCGTTCACGCGAACGTCTGCCAATCGTGTGTATCCGTCCGGCAATACAAATGGTGTTTGTGCTGCAAGTTGATAGGAGGCAGCAAGCAGTGGAATGTAAGCGGAAATCGAGCGAGGAAGCTCGAAATCAGGGACCGGAACGCCCTCCGCTTGCACCTCAACGGTCGGACCGATCGCCAGAGGCGTTTGGCCGATCGGTCCTGCAGTCGCACACGCAGGGGTACCGATAGAAATTGTTAGTTGAAGAGGGATTGTAAGGTTAGCTGATGGCTTCGGAGCCTGCTGACTTAAGATATTGTTGTCGGGAGCGTTCACTAGGTCCTCCACTCGGCTTCGTGTAGACATCGAGAGTTCATGCTATGGCGGCGAAACAAAAGCGCCGGCGTGTGGTGGCATAAAGGAGTTCGATGCGACCACAACCTAACTAAACGACTATGTCGGCCAGTCTACAAATGACGCGTCCGCCGACGGTCGCTTCCGTAGTGCCCTCCAGGGTTCCAGAACCTGCTTGGGCGAAGTGATCCTGGTTGCGGAGATCGCCGAAATCCAACCCCGTTTCTTTCTCCAGCTTAGCGATCGTGATCTGCGTAGCGGCTACATTAAAAGCTTCTTCGAATCCAGGAAGGCCCTCGATTTCTTCCTGCCCTAGAATGAAGGCGGTAGCCGAAGGCGTCCCATCATTCCGCACCAGCACGCACACCTTCCAGAATTGAAGGGGACAACGCACGGTGTAATTCATGCGGTCGTTCTTGTAGGTGGGATCCTTGGACGCAAATAACGGGCCGGTGATAACCACCATGCGGCGCTTGGATTTTTTCGCATGCTGTTCCAGCAGATACTGTTCCAGACCCTGCCAGCGATCCTTGCCGCGGTTGAAAGCCGATGCTTGTAGCGAGCAATTGGTGAAATGGAAGGTGTCGTTGTTCGCCAGCGTCGCAGTCGGCACGTCATCGCCCCAAGCCGTATCCTCGCGCCGTGTCAGGTGGCCGCGGTCGATGCCGGACTCGAAGGCTTCTTGGCCAAGCTGCTCAGACTTGAGGATGCGCGGGTCGGCGTACCAGCGGTCACCTTGGCGTTTGCCGATGTCCGGACGGTGGTCGCCATCAACATTAGCCGCGGAAAACCATGCCGTGCGTCGGCGCTTGTTCAGATAGACGCTGTAGTGATAGTAAGTGAGTTCGAAGGGATCATCGTGTTTCCTGACATCAAGCCGAACCTGCGCGGTATCTTTCTCCATGTCTTTGGTAAGGCGCGGCAGCGGAACGGTAATCGATTCCAGAAAATCCGGGTTGTATCCGGCCCGGTTGCTGTAATTCTGATCGACAATGACGGCTTCTGCCTCGGCTCCGGAAACCTGAGCTTGGCCTGCGGCAGCTAACGGTTGGCCCACTGAGATAGTGATATGAATTGGGATGGTCCAGGTGGCTGCTGCGATCCCAACCGTCGTAGCGGGGGGTACCGCAAGGGGGGACTGCAATTGAGGACCTGGCGTGGATGGTTGCAGCGCTACGGGGGCTGGCTGCGGCGAAGAACGTTCCGCGCCAACCGTAGCCTGCCATGCGTCGTCCCAGTCGGTGGTCGGGGCCGGCAGTTTGCCTTTGAAGTTCAGTTGCGGCGCCACCCGACGATCTCTAGCCAGTTCGAACATGGGCACGGCATAATTTGCCTTCAGATATTCTCCGGCAAAATGCAGTGCGACCACTTCACCGGAATCAACATCAATGATGGCCGATCCGGAATTTCCGCCCAGTGTCGAGGCATCGTGGGTCATGGCGTTCACCATATGCTCGAAGCTTGGGATGCGATCGCGATTGCGGATAGTCCCAGGCTGCAGTCGCTTCACGTTGTACTTGCCGCCGAAGATGCGGTTTTGTAACGGCACATCGTTCCGTACATCCAGTGCGGGATAGCCTACGGCCACGATGTTGCGGCCAAACAACTCTTCGGGAGCGGTTACAGACAGCGGCAAAACGTGATCGGAAGGAAGTCCGTCAACCTGGAGAATCGCCATATCCCAGAATGGATGGATCATGACAACCTCGCGTACCTTGAAGTAACGGGATTGGTCGTCGGCAGCAGTATCGATCTGTTGCTTGAAATCAACGGCAGAGCCGCCGGCTTGGTAACGGATATCGAGCCCGAGCCCCTGCGAAAACAACTGGGCTACATGCCGGTTGGTCATCAGCAATCCTTCGCCAACTACAAAGCCGGTTCCGCCGTAGGGATACTGTGGCAGAAGCGGCACTTCGATCCGGCCAATGGAGGGAAGCAGCCGTGCGATGCGATTTTTTGTCTCCGTGGCATTTAGCCCAAGCCACGGCTCGCCAATATCGTCGTACGAGTCTCCGCGAACGAATATCACTGGGCGATTTTGCGGCATGACGATCGCCTCGAGCACGAACATCTCGTTGGGCGTGATCTCGTGAACACGATCTTCAGCCAACTTTTGTAGCCCGGAGTCCACGGTGGGCTCGACTTCCATCGTGGCCCCTAATCCTTCGAGGAAGCTGCGGGGCGGCGCTGGACGAGGAATTTCAAGGAGATCCCGGCCAGGAGCTATTTTCGTGAGCATCGCTTTCAGCCGGTGAGCCTTTTCGTGTAGATCCATGAGAAACCTCCTTGCGTTGCTTTAAAGGGGTAATACGACGCGGCAGTTCCATTGCAACGTAACGTAGAGAGCATGCACCCGGCAATCTACTTGAGCAGGCTGTCGGGCAAGCTCTTGATAAAAGTCGCAGTGAAACCCGCCAGCTTCGCTTTGAGTGCGGAATTCATCTCAGTCAGAAGATCTGCTTGAGTCGAATATGTTCCGCTCGCAGATTGAAAACCTGCGTGTTCCTGCTTGATTGTGAAAAACAAGACCTGGGTCGCTCCGTATGCAGCATCGAAACGAGCAGCCGCAAGTCTCACTTGCACATTGTTGTTGTTAACTTGAACTACTGAGAATTGGTATTCTGTGACATTGAACCGACGGCTTTGCCGATCAAATAACGTGATCCACGGTGAATTCTGATCCATTTCTTTCAATTGCTTAATCGCGGTCAGGATCAATGCACCTGCCGCAACTGCCGGGCCAAGTGCCGCAGTTAGAAATGGAATAATGGCCTCGTGCACGGCCACATTGATGGATCTAAACTGAGAATTAACGAAGCCGCCGCCCTCGTTGAGCCAATTTAAATTCTCCAAAACGGTGTTGTGGCGCTGAAGCCACTGATCTGGCGACTGTACCACGACATCATTCGTGGCCACACGTTGAGCCGCCAGTAGTGAGAGCGCAACACTCGATTTCAGCTCAGGGCTCGCCGTTGTCGGGAACTGGATCAGGTTGGACCCCGTCACCAATCCGTTTGGGAGATTGTCGATGTCGACGGCCTGAACGTCAAGGCCTTCTAGCTGTATGAGCGGTCCTACTGGAAGTTTTTCGATGTATTCGTGGTGTACTTGATTGAGCATTTTCCCTCCTTAGCTGCTAGTTGTTTCTAAGTAAGTTACTTCGCACCAGATTGACACCTTGCTGGACGCATCACCCTTCGATCTGTTCGGCGGTCACTTGGCCGTAAACGGTTGCGTCCTGATGCTTAATGTCATCCAGCACAGCTTGGATTTGAGTCCCGAAATTGACGTATGCCGTCGACCTACCTTGATACGCCACCCCGGTCACATAGGTCGCACCCCGGTGAAGGGCGACCACGCGCCAGGTGTCATCACAGACGGGCGAACCCGAGGAACCGAAATCGGTATCGGTGAAATAGCGGATAACGTCGTTATCGGCCCCGGTCAGCAGATTGTTCCGGAAGGCCACGCGTTTGGGCAGCCCGCGCGGATGCTGAACGATGTTGAGCGGAACGTAACTTGCGGCGCTGAAGAGTACGCGTACGGGACTCAAGTTCAGAGCCGGCCGGCCTGGATCGGCCTGCAAGCGTAGCACGGCATAGTCCAGATTCGTTGACGAAGCAACCACGCGATCCACCGAGACGGACTTGCGTATGCTATTGGATTCATCGAAGTCGAATTCGACAATGGCGCTTTGTCCTTGCTTGTCGAAATCAGCTGTTGAAGCCGGAGCTTCATCGCCCAAACGGGCGTTGATGACGTGGTGATTCGTCATTACCAGAGATGGGCCGATCACCCAGGCGGTTCCCAGCATCGTCCAAGGGCTACCAGCGGCGGTCTGGAAGGCGTTGCCATTTTCAAAACGAGGCACCACCACGCGTCCCACTGAGCGGCCGACTTTGATCCCGGCGGCTAGGAAGGAAAAATCCACCATATCATCGATGCCGATTATGGCTTCCCTTTGCTGAACTTCCCGTAATTGCGACGGATCGGGGAGCGGCTTTACTCCTCCGGTGCGATTCCCGACGGCACTTGCGGCAAGCTCGAAATCGTCTGCCTCCGGGCGTCCCTGCCGCCGCAAGTAGTTTGCGCTATTGCGAAGAAACTGCACAACGGGGACCTGTCCGTCTGCGAGCCTTTCCGTCTCGTTCAGCTTCACGAGATACAGGTTGAAGCGACCGACCAGATCCGGTTCAGTATCCGGCAACGCGAGCGCAAACGGCCTATAGATCCCCTGCAGCAGAATGGCCCGGTTCGCAAGAACCAGATCCGCGTCCACTGCTTTGTTCACAAGGTCATTGATCTCATTGGGTGAAAGATAACCGCGAAAAGACATAAGATCCTCGCTCAGGCCGCTACCGGCCCCTCCGACGGGAAGCTGGCGCGGGAGAGGCCCGAATATGGGGGCTTCACTCTCAAGACACGGTACGGCCATGCCTCGCAAGCACGCCGGAGCAGCTCATTCGTCTTCTTCTTGTCGATCCTTATGTCTACTTTTTCAACCAGATTCAAATTCGCCGAGACGTACTCGAGCAACGCCGATAACCGGCGATTTCCCTTCGGAAGTTCGACACGCGAAAAAGGCCCCTCCAAATCTGCGATCAGAGTCAAAATGCGCGCGTAGGCGCGTGGGGCTTGATCCCAGAGGAGATCGAAGATCGGATCAAGCAGCGGAAACACGCTCCAGAGATCGATCGAGCTCATATTTTCCGTGAGCTCGGTGATTTCTCGAAAAGCGGATGCGATTTGCGAATTTGGCGCACCCAGTTCGAAAAGCTGCGTTCTGTGCTGGAATATCGCCGTCGCGTCGGCAAAGCGCTCCGCATGGGCGGCAAGCAGCTGGAGAGAGTTCTGCAGATCGCCCAATTCGGGAAGAAGCCGCAGCAACCACGCCTGCTCGCAAAGCAGATCCAGGGCCTCTTTGGACTGTCCTTCGGAAAACGCGTGCCGCAGGCCAGTTTCGACGAGCCGCGCGGCGTCCGCATACCTTTCTTGTTGTGCGGCAACCCGGGCACGCGCGCGAAATAGAGCAGATGAGCGATCGGGCAGCGGTGCGTCCTCCAGGATAATGCGGGCATGCTCCGTCGATTTGCTGCCATAGGGCAGCAGCTCTTCCACCTGCCCCGCTGTATAGGCTTCCCGTTCCTGGACACTGGCTTTGGCGAGGATTTCATCGGAAACCTGGTACCCGAGGGTGGCGAGATATCGTTGCGCGTTGGGCGGAAGTTCGGAAATAGAGAACTGAAGGCTGGACCGCGTTTCGGGATGCTGAAAGCCCGGATCATCGGGGAACTCGCCGAGCTGCAGACGATGATATAGCTCCTCGGCCTTGGCGCGCCAACCGGTTTGACGTGAATACCAATCGCGCGCATTGCGATGGATGGTGGCGACCTGCGCGGGAGATTTCCGCTCCAGCAGGTGGAGCATGATGCGCCGCAGATCGGTCCTATGCACCACGGTTCCATCCGAGGTGTCCGCCACTACCAAGGACGTCTCCAGGCGCAGTTTTTCAAATAACTCCGTCGCCTGTTGCAGTGTATTGATTGCCAGCACACAGGGCTCATTCAGCACGTTGAGAATTAGCGCGGGAGAAATTCGGCGGAGAACCAGTCCGGGATGCGCGATTCGTTGGACTGCTGGATCGTGGATGTGCCCAATGATGCGCGAGAACAACTCGCCCTGAATGACCTCGTCCGTTGCTGAGAACCAGAACTTCGATTTACCCGACATGCCTTCCAGACTACGGTCACTTCCACCCTCGCGAACTACAACGGAGGCTGCCAGCTTCAGCGAGAGGGGCACTCCCCCTACATGTTTGACGATCGCCGCCGCAGTCGAAGGATCCTTCACGCCTTGTGCCTGGAGGTACGCGGCTGCTGCGGCATCGTCCAAGTCGCCGAGTTCGATCTGGTATGGACTTTGTCCGCCCAGCACCACCGAGTAGACCGGCGCCCTGCCCGTTACGATGAGACGCAAGAAAGGCCGCGCCTTCTGCAGGAAGTCAAGCAATTCCCAGAATGGATACGCCTTGCTCTCTCCGCGATATTGGACCTCCTCAAACGTATCGAGCACTACCACGTAGGGCCGAGGTCCCAGAAAGTGATCGATAGAGCCGACCAGGTCAACAATGACGCTTTGGATACGCTTCTCGTATTCGTGCCCGCTGGTCGCTTCATCACGTTCTCCCGTGCCCATTCTTTCTGCGAAGAACTCGCGTATCTTCCCGAAGTATCCCTCTTGGGCGAATTGGAGATCGATCTGGCGCAGCATCTCGCCTAGCAGTGTTCCCGGTTCGCTTATGTTCAGCGATGCCCGATCGAAATCCAAGTAGGCAAAAGGAATGCGCGCCTCCGCGGGCAGTCGGGTATGCTCGAGCATGAATCGCGCTACAAGTGCGGATTTTCCTACTCCCCCCGGGCCGCTGATGCTCACCGCCGGTCGTTTTTCCGGGCGTGCCCAGTTCAGCGCTTTGCCGGCCAATCGGCGCAGTAGAGCGGCAGGCTCCAACACCCCGACATAGCTGCGCAACTGGTCCAGTTCCTTCCGGCGTCCTTGAAAGATGCTGTCGCCGGCGAGCGCTTCAAAGATCGCGGTGTGCCCTCGCCATTTGAGCAGCGCCTGCACTTGAGTTGGATCGGGGACGGACTCCACCGCGCCGAACAACCATGTCGCAACCTGCAAGGTGGTTTCCAATTCCGCGTCGGACTGTTGCTCGATTGGAAGTGCGTTGCCGAAGAGGTAGGACTCGAGTTGCCGTTGTATGGTTCCGTCGCGCTCTCTCGGGTTTGCATTCAATGCATCCTGCCGGAGATCGTCGGTCGGAAGTTCCCGGATTGCCGACTTGCGTGCATTGGGATGCAGCATCAACCTACCACCGAATTTGCGACCGGTTGCAGGGATCAGCTCCGATCGTAGCAGGCGAACGCCTTCTCCTGGCGCACCTCGACCTCCCACAGGTTGGAGGTCATCCGGCTGCGTCAACGACACCAGGACTGCGGCGGCTCTCCGGTAGCCGCGCTTCAATTCCTCTGAACCCGCGGCTTCAGCTTTACGCTGGTCCAGAAGGGCGAGAATTTCGGCTGCGGATCTTCCTTCTGCCATTTGTTTATATCGCGAGCGCGACCAGCTCGTCGTAGAGGTTCTGCAGAAAACAGGCCGCGGCATTGCTGCGCGCGAGCATCGCAGCCGCAAGCACCGGTATTTCCGCCGGTTTGATTGTTTTCTCCGGGCGCATGCGAGCTAGCATCCGGTGGTTGAATTCGGTAAGGCAGTTTTCGATGTCCTGCTGCGTGACATTGATGAGCAGAAAATCGTCGATGGTCTTTGCGCGCCAATTCCCGGACAACGGCTTATCGAAGCGCAGCAGAACAAGCCGCAACTTGCGGGCGAACTCGGGAACGGCTATTTGTTGAGCGAGTATTTGCACCAGTTCCACCACCTCGGATTTCAGGTCCGGCTGGGCAAACCCATCCAACACGAACACCCAGAGCCCGGTGTTCTTAGCCGCGTTGCGAATAAGCCAGCGACACAATGCGCCCGGGTACGAGCTGCTGGACCGCGACGGAAGCGGTTCGGTCTTCTCCATCGAGAGCGTCAGGCTCTCCGCCAGCTCTTCCACGTCGTACGAAGCAGCGGTTCCTGGTGCCAACCTGACCGGAACCACGTGCAGATCCGGCCGGCCCTCCTGCATGACATAACTGAATAGTTCTGTGGTGTATGTCTTGCCCGACTTCGGCGGACCAAATACCCGCAGCACCGGCTTTGCCACATTCTCGACGAGCTGCTTCGCCGAGACGCGCAGTGAAGCACGATCGAGAAAGGGTTGATCGGCCAGCACCCAAAGTGTACTGAAAGGGTTCGGATTGGGATCTATTCCCGAGTGCACACGGGAAAGAATTGGAGCCAGCCTCCCCTTTCCCCCCAGATTGACGAGCTTAACGAGCAGCAGTTCCAGCAATGACGGATTCAGTCGCCACCGGTTCGTCAGGCATGAGTCCACCACCCAAGCCGCCTGGTCAGGCACTGTGGTAAGGTCGAGCGGTAGGCTTCCCAGTTCTGTCCTGGTCGCCCCCGGAAAAACGGTTGTGATCAAGCCGCCGATCGTGGATGTCAGGCCAACATGATCGGACAGATCATCAATAACCCAAATGCGTTCTTCCCGTGTCAGCATTCAAGTCTTCTCTAACCCAGCTGTGTTCCGCGCCTCGACACCGACCAACCCACGCATCCGCGACATCCAGTCGGTCGTAGATGTGGTGAAACAACATATCACACAATATCCAGATATTTGCTCTGGTTATACCGAATTTCTCGAATGGTCGGTCAATCCGGAACTAAACCATTGGCGGGTAGAATTTGTGACCGAAGATAATCCTCGAGCGAGTGCCTTATCCACCGGATGTGGAGTACCAGTCCCGAAGAGCACACATTTTTGCCCAAAAGCGTGGCTCCTCTGCTCCAGGCGAAATCTTTCCTAACGTAACTCCCAGATTGTCGGCTATCCGTCAGTAACTCTGTAGTTAACGTTCTGCAGTGGCAGCATTCAAGTGTATCGGTTGGCAGACTTCCCGGTTGTCCTCAGTCGTTAGGGTGGCACATATCGTTGTAATGCCCAGCGACCAACCTCGTCTTGTGAACCTTCTGCGAAAGCGCCTGCTTGATGCTTTGAGTATAGATTTCACCGACAAATCCGCCGGAGTCTTCGTCCACCTCATAGCCGCGCATGAAAGACTTTGTGTACTCGCCCTCAGCAGGAATAACCGTGACAAAGACGCCGTAGGCGGTAATCGCCGTTTAAGTGTTGTTTGCTGGAATAGAGTGAGCGCGCGTCTTGACCTATCTTGGCAACAATTCGGCGAATCTCTTGCTCCAGAGGCCTCTTAAACGAGACACCCCAAAAGTAAGAACGGGCAGTTGGGCTGTACGGTATTTGATCAAGTTCGCGAGCGATCGCTCTTGCAAGGCTTATCGAGATGTTTTCAAGCCCTTCAGGTTCTCCTTCACCGCCAATGACATGTTGATTTAACCGCCGAACCTCAAACCCACTACTGCCCAGAGCAAAGTCTGGTGGTCGGCTCCTGCCGAGAGGCTCGTATTCCGGTTGAGTGCCGAAGCATGCTACAAGAAACCGCGCCGCGACATTCTCCTCGTACTTCACGCTAACCTCCAGAGGCCCGGAATCAGAGATTGCCGTTCAGTTCGCAAACCCGCTCTTTACATTTCGCGAACATCCGCCCTTCGTCGCATTCCTGGAGAATCGGGAATGGGCATATGTAAACAATTTTGGCGACCAGAAAACAGTCAGAACTGATCCATGTCGGCGTCCTTCGGATGTGGCCGTGGCAGGAAACAGATGGTAGAGAATCCGGATTGCTAGTGGCAGTTTCTGCAGGAATATATCAGTTGTGTCACCATGGCTGAAGGCCTCAGATCCGTCTGCGTCACAAATGCTCATTGCATGCAAAATGCACGGCAATTCTACGCAAAACACAAACTCACGCGCGCAGAAATACCAAAATCTTCACCGCATTAATCCCTGCTGATCTGCTTGGATTGAGATCACAATTATTCTTCGATATTGACGATGCGGAGGAAGGGGCTCAAACGCCGCCCCTTCCCCCGCCCCCCAACCTGGCTGAACCAATCTGCACATACTTTATTTACAAAAGCATGGGTGGTGCATTCTAGAATGGAATGTCGTCATCGGTGATTTCCGTGGCGCGGGAAGGAACGGAGTCGAATTCGCTGGGACTGCTCTGGTCGAAGTCGCTGCCCCGCGAGGAACCTCGGCTGCCGAAGTCATCGCCGCGCCCTCCGCCAAGCAGGACGAGGTCGCTGGCATTAATGTATGTCTGATAGCGCTTCTGCCCGGTCTGTTTGTCATCCCAGCTATCGGTGCGCAGGCTGCCCTCAATATAGACGGTG
>Ga0255336_101670_pt1 | contig 14375 bp, 16 predicted proteins | sample MeOH1_35cm_T3_17_FD_189102 | JGI IMG/M metagenome (GOLD analysis project Ga0255336, IMG submission 189102) | Sandy soil microbial communities from University of British Columbia, Vancouver, Canada - MeOH1_35cm_T3_179 | ecosystem: Engineered > Artificial ecosystem > Sand microcosm > Unclassified ...
ACCCAATGGTTATTGTTTTACCTGTGGTGGCTCAGGCTGGAAGGTTGTACATAGACAAGGTGATTTAGTTCCAGGAACAGAATATCGTGAGCGAAACAGAATGATTTTGTGTCAGACCACCTACGCTTCCACCTTGTATTCGACCTGCGACTGTTGTATCATTAAGACGGAGGCTGTAGCATGGCCAAGCTCGTATCCTCAAAAACTATAGAAACTCTTCACCAGCGTTGGACTGCATTTTGCCAGCGATTGGGGGCGAAGAATTCTGATGTAGTTTGGGAATGGATTAAATCCGCTTATACCGAACCTGATAGGTATTATCATAATCTTAATCATTTGGAACATTGTTTCCAAGAACTGGACGCTATTCCTGGATTACATTTACCAGAGATTGAATTAGCTATTTGGTTTCATGATATTGTGTATCAAACTCGTCATTCTTTCGAAAATGAAGGATTGAGTTATGAAGTTGCAATCAATGCTGTTGGAGTGTTAGGGTTACCTAACGGTTACAACGGATTGTTGAAAACCATGATTATGGCTACCGGAGATCATACCAGAGATATTTCGGATAGTTATGCTTTAATGTTAGATATTGATTTATCTATTCTTGGGCAGTCTCCAGAAGTATTTCAAGAATATGAAAAACAAATCCGTCAAGAGTACGGATGGGTTCCATTATCATTATTTAATGAACAAAGAGTTCAGATTTTACAGAATTTTTTAGCAACTCCTAGCATTTACAAAACTGAAATTATGCGAGATAAGTATGAAGCTCAAGCTAGGGAGAATCTGAAAGCTTCTATTGATAAAATGGTATAAGATTATGAAGAACGCTGTTGATTTAGTCCACGATTACGCTGATAGGGTTTTAGGCTGTCCAACTCTCAATCGCCAACCCATGCCCGGCGAATTCATTTCACATTTACCAGAAGAAGAACGAGAAGTTTTAAGAACTCTTAAATCAGATGATTTACAAAAATCTCAACCTATTCTACCAATATGGTTGATGATGCATAATGAAAGTTTTGCGCGCAGGAAAGGTATTCTTTACGATTACCAGGGGCGCATTGTAGTGAAATTGGAGACTAATGTCATACTCAGATAAAGTACTTGATCACTACGAGAATCCACGAAATGTTGGAACCTTAGATAAAGAAGATCCTAACGTTGGTACGGGTTTGGTGGGCGCTCCTGCTTGCGGAGACGTGATGCGCCTTCAGATCAAAGTTGGCGATGATGGCAAGATTGAGGATGCCAAGTTCAAGACGTTCGGTTGCGGCTCGGCTATTGCTTCCAGTTCTTTGGCCACTGAATGGCTGAAGGGTAAAACTATTGATGAGGCAGATACTATTAAAAATAGTATGATTGCTACGGAATTGAATTTACCTCCAGTAAAGATTCACTGTTCTGTCCTTGCGGAAGATGCCATTAAATCTGCTATAGCGGATTTTCGTGCCAAGCAATCTGCTAAAAAACAATTAGAAGAAGCTTCCAAAATATAGACAGCCTGGGTTGAATGGTTACGCTCTTAACAGGAGTAGACACCATGGCTGACCTGATCCAAGAGAAGCTGTACGTTTCCATGCGGTATTGGCTGCTCGGTGCAAAGATGCATCGGGCTTTGTCTGCTTTGGAGTTTGGCGCCATGTTTCATACTGGTGTCCGAAAGGATGGAGTAACTCCTGAGTATAAACATCAATTATCTATTGGTCAATACATCAGGACCTTTGTCAATCATCTGGATCATCCGGAAGAGACTTTGGCAGCGGCTTTCCTGCACGATGTCTGCGAAGACTACGATGTAGGGTTCGAAGAGATTGAAACCAAGTTTGGTATCGAGGTAGGTCGAGCCGTCCGGTTGCTTAGTAAGGAGCACCGCGGCGACAAAACTCCTTTGGAGGTCTACTACAAAGAGATTGGTAAAAACCGGATCGCTGCCGTTGTAAAGGGAGCTGACCGCGTAAACAACATCCAAACTATGGTAGGTGTCTTCAGTTTGGAAAAGCAGAAGAAATACATTGAGGAGACTGAAAGTTTAGTTCTTCCGATGTTGAAAATTGCTAGAAGGAATTTTCCCACTCAAGAGAGTGCGTATGAAAACATGAAGTTCGTTTTGCGCAGCCAATTGGAATTGATTCAAGCAATTCATAAGGCCTCAATGCAAGGCGTCATTAGTTCGGAGAGATAACATGGAATTTGTTAAATGGACTGAAATCGAAGGATTCCACAATATCAGGAAAATGCTTAGCGTTTATCCTGAGTTGTTGGGCTACAGCAACACTGTACGTTATCGTGGTAAAGTTAAGCTTCACGGTACTAATGCGGCTGTCCAGATTGCTGGAGACGGCAGCGTGGTGGCTCAAAGCCGGACTACCATCTTAACTCCTACTTCTGATAATGCTGGTTTCGCCAAATGGGTGGAATCTAATAAAGATGCTTGGGCTCAAACTCGCGAGAACTTTTTGAAAGCTGACCAAACCATGGTAGTCTTCGGTGAGTGGTGTGGTCCTGGTATTCAAAAAGGAGTTGCCGTCAATAACATTCCCAACAAAATCTTTGCGGTCTTTGCCGTTCAGGTTTTGCCTGGTGATGAATTGATTGTTCAACCTGATTTGATTTCTGGATTGATTAAATCAGTTCCTAATACCTATGTTCTTCCTTGGTATGGATCCGAGGTTGACGTGGAGTGGCTGACTTCTTCCGAAACTTTGCAAAAGACTGCGGATGCTATCAACGTAATGGTGGCCGAAGTTGAAAAATGCGATCCTTGGGTTAAGGACACTTTCAATGTAGAGGGCACTGGAGAGGGATTGGTATTCTATCCTCTTTCTCATCTTGGCAGGAAAGCCTTTGGAGACTTGTGTTTCAAAGCTAAAGGAGATCAACACAAAGTTGTTCATGCTAAAGCCCCCGCACAAGTCGATCCTGAAAAAGCTGCCAATGCCGAAGCCTTTGCCGCTTTGGTGCTGACGGATGCTCGATTGGAGCAAGGCACTCGGGCTGTGTCTGCCGATGGTGAATTTACTTTCGAAATCAAAAACGTAGGTAAGTTTATTGGTTGGGTCAGCAAAGACGTGGAAAAAGAAACTAAAGCCGAACTTGAAGCTTCTGGTATGGAATGGAAGCAGGTTGCCAAAGTTGTTGGCGATAGAGCTAGAGTTTGGTACTTGAATAAAACGAAGGCGTTATGAACAAACAAATTCGAATCATTACTGGCGGTACTTTCTTTCATGTTCGTCCGCACTTAGCTTTAGCTGCTCCAGCATTTGGGGCTGTGGGGAATGATCTACAATCTTTATGTAAACATCTCATTCCTGAAATGGATACTGGGGTGGTTTTTACTCGGATGGCAGATCCAATGTCTGGGATTGAAACTAATCAAGATGTAGAAGCTTTGCTAGACGAATGGATTCAGGATCTATCCGTTAAGATTATTTTTATGCCAGTGGCGCTTTGTGATTTTGAAGGCCATTTGGTTGGAAAGTATAATGAGCAGCCCCTTCTTCCGTCTGGAAAAAAATATCCGAGATTGAAAACCAGCGAAGGTACTCGGATGTTACACCTTCGTCCGGCCGAAAAGATTATTTCCAAAATTCGGAAAGAACGAAAAGATATTTTTTTGATTGGGTTCAAAACCACGGCGGGTGTCTCTGAGCAGGAGATGTTCTCGGCCGGGTTAAATCTTTGCAAAACCGCTTCTTGTAATTTAGTTTTAGTTAATGACATTCATACTAAGATGCATATGATTGTTACACCAGAAGAAGCTGCTTATCATGTAACAAATGATAGGTTAGCTGCCCTTACTGGTTTGGTTGAAATGGCCAAACTGCGTTCCCATTTAACTTTTACCAGAAGTACTATAATTGCTGGAGACGCTGTTCCCTGGAATTCAGAAATAGTGCCGGAGACTCTACGAAAGGTTGTTGATTTCTGTGTAAAGCAAGGGGCCTACAAAGTTTTTAATGGAGCCACGGTAGGACATTTTGCTGCTAAAATTGATGATACCACTTTCTTAACTTCCAAGAGGAAGACTAACTTCAATGATATTGCTGTTAACGGATTAGTCAAGATTAAGACTGATGGACCCGATACAGTTTTAGCTTATGGAGCCAAGCCGTCGGTGGGTGGACAATCGCAGAGGATTGTGTTTAAAGATCATCCAGACTGCGACTGTATTGTTCACTTCCATTGCGTCAAGAAATCTAAATCTGAAGTACCTACTGTTTCTCAAAGGGAATTCGAATGTGGTTCTCATCAATGTGGTGAGAATACTTCGAGGGGTCTGAAGAAGTTCGGTAATTTACATGCAGTGTATTTAGATCAGCATGGTCCGAATATCGTTTTCAATAGAAATATCGATCCGGCTGAAGTTATATCATTTATTGAGCAGAACTTCGATTTAGATACTAAAAGTGGTGGATATACCGTTTAGAGGTGATTATGCCGATTACGCCCGAACAAGCTATCGCATTGACTGATAGCGAAAATGACATGTTACAAAAAACTTTTAAATCCATAGATGATAAATTAATGAGTCAATATGATTACGATATGGACTTAGAAATTAATCTTCCATTTATGAGAAATACCGTTGCCAATCTAATTGTTAGAACTTATCAAGCCTTAGATTGGATGGTGGATGATAATGAAGATCAAGACGATAGAGTTTTGACCTTTAGTTCAAGATTAACAAATCAGACTATTCCTTACAACAAGCCTTCCGGCAGCCCTTACCGTTGATATGAGTTTTACAGATACTAAATGGAGTAAATATCAATTAGATATTTTTCAAGACGTAGCTAAAGGTGCCGGCCATACTGTGGTGGAAGCTTTAGCTGGTTCCGGTAAAACCACTACAATCGTAGAAGCTTTGAAGTACATTCCCAGCAATCTGAAATGGTTGCTGGTGGCCTTCAACAAGAAGATTGCTGAGGAACTTAAGTCTCGCGCCCCAGCAGGCGGCGAGGTTAGTACTCTTCATAGCTTAGGTCTTAAGTCAATTGGTGCTACTCTTAAGGGAATATCAGTTGACAACGACAAATTGCCAAACATTATCGCAAAGGTTGTTAAAGACAAGGAGCGCAAGGAAGTTCGATGGCAACTACAGCGTGCCGTTTCTTTGGCTAAAGGATATTTAGCCAAGACATCCGAAGAAATCGATGAGATCATGGATACTCACGATGTCGAATGTGTTGATATGGAACGTGAGGAATTCATTAATCATGTAATTATGATTATGGATTTTTGTAAAATGCAAACCAAGCTTGTTGACTTTGATGACATGATTTGGTTTCCTAATGTTTTGCAAATCAATGTTCCTAAATTCGATAGAGTTTTTGTGGACGAAGCGCAGGATTTGAATAAAGCACAAATTGCTTTAGTGTTACAAGCTGTTCAACCTGCTCCTAAAACCAAGAGAAGCCGTGCAGAAGGTCGAGTCATGGTGGTAGGTGATAAATACCAGGCTATCTACGGATTCCGTGGCGCGGATATGAATGGTATTGATAATCTTCGCAAAACTCTGAAGGCTAAGACGCTTCCATTAAGCGTAACCTATCGTTGTCCATTATCTGTTGTGAAAGAAGCACAAAAGATTGTTCCAGGTCTAGAGCCTGCCCCTAATGCCCCAAATGGTAAAGTGTGCCACATATCAATAGAAGATATGAAGAAAGAGGCTAAGCCGGGATGTTTTATCTTATCTAGAACTAATGCTCCGCTGATTGGTCTGGCAATGCATTTCATTAAAAATGGAATCCCGGCCAATATTCAAGGCAGAGATATTGGTGAGAATCTCCTAACTATGATTAGGTCTTCTAAGGCTAAGAGCTTGGATAAGTTTTTAGATTACGTCAAGAAATGGCAGCTCAAGGAAACCGCCCGATTGACAAAATACGGGCGAGACATTACTCATATTACTGACAAGGTGGAGTGTTTCTTTGCCTTGGCCGAGAACATCAGCTCATTAACTGAGCTAAGACAAACGATCGAAAGATTATTTGCCGATTCCAACGATTATAAAAAGATAATACTGTCCACCACGCATAAAGCTAAGGGTTTGGAGCGTAGTACTGTTTATATGTTGTTGGGAACTTATAGATATTCCACTCAAGAAGAACATAATTTGCGATACGTTGCCATTACTCGCAGTCAAAGCAATCTGTTTTTCGTCAAAGCAAAAACCAAGGAAAAAGACGATGAGAGCAAATCTGTTAAATGAAATCTATCTGGGGAGTAACATGTCCCTTGCCAAGATGGATTTGACGGATTGGCCCGAGATTCAAGCTCTCGCTGATTGTCCGCAGGATCCTGAATGGCATGCCGAAGGCAATGTGCTAATTCATACTGACATGGTGCTGGCTGAATGCGCTGCTATTGAGAGAGAGCTAGACTGTTACGAACATGGTGTCTTTCGATTGTCCTGCTTATTGCATGATATCGAAAAACCAAAGGTCACCACTTATGATGAGGTGATTAAACATACCATTGCTCCGGGACATGAGCGAATGGGCGGTGTGTCTTCTAGATATTTGTTACGAGAAATGAACATCCCTTCTCAAGAGAGGCGCTTGATCTCTCAATTGGTGGCCACCCATCATTTGGTTAAACGGGCAGTCCAAAATATTGATAAAGAAGGTGGTAAAGCCTTCTTGGAACGATTGGCGGCCAGAGTTGATACCAAACTGCTGTGGGCTTTGGAATTGGCTGATATGCGCGGTAGGACTTCTGCTGATCGTGCTAATCAGATTGAAATTGTTCAATTGTTTAAAATGTTGTGCGAAGAAATGAATTGCTTTGGCAAAGCGCCCACTCCGTGGTTAACCGAGGAAGACGTGAAAGGAATGCCTTTTGAAGACAGTCTTTCTATGAAATATGCTTTGGAAGAAACGCATCGTAGAAGGTTGTTAGGACAGATGACCAACAAATATGAAGCTGAAGCTTTTTGTTGGAATTATGCCAAGAACAAAGAATTTCCTGCTCAGGTAATCATTATGGTTGGCGCTTCTGGTAGTGGGAAGTCTCAATATATTAATCACAAAATGGCAATCAATCAGAACCCTCCTTGGCCAGGTAATGATGTTGGTTGGGACGTGGTTAGCACTGATGCTATTAGAAAAGAATTGTATGGTGATGAGTCTGCTAAGGGAGATGGAGAAGTCTTCCAGCTTGCTAATGAAAGGCTTAGGCAATGCTTTAGAATTCATGGAAGAGTTGTTTATGACGCTACCAATACTATTCCTGATTTTAGGAAGAAGGTAGTAGATTTATGTCATGATTATGGTGCTTATGTTACCCTCTATGTATTTGATCTTTCTAAAGAAGAATTGAAAGAAAGAAACAAACAGCGAGACAGACAAGTTCCGGAAGAGGTTATAAACAGACAATGTGCCAAGTTTGAATGGCCACTTCCGGAGGAAGCTCATAAAATTAGGATTATTGAATGAAAAAGTTAATTATATTTGATTTAGATGGCACCTTGGCTGAATCCAAAAGTCCTATGACTTTGGATATGGCGGAGTTGTTAGAGTCTCTATTGCAAAGATTTTCTGTGGCTATTATTTCAGGTGGAGCCTATGCACAATTTGAAAAACAATTTCTCGGTAGCTTGCCTTTACCAGATGAACAATTGCGAAACTTGTATCTTTTTCCTACCTGTGCTACCAGCTTTTATCGATATGATACTAAATGGAATAGGATCTATTCTGAAGATCTAACAGAAGAACAAAGAACATTAATTCTTAATGCTTTCGAAAAGGCATTTATAGATGTTGGGTTTGATGTTCCTGACAGACCACAGCATGGTCCGATTTTAGAGGACCGTGGCACTCAGATTACTTTTTCAGCTCTAGGTCAATCAGCTCCAGTGCATTTGAAGAAAAAGTGGGACCCACACCATCTTAAAAGGCTGAATCTGATTAGTTATTTGATGAAGTATATTCCTGAATTTGAAATCAGGACTGGTGGTAGTACGTCTATTGATGTCACTAAGAAAAACATTGATAAGGCTTATGGCATTCAGCAGATGGAAAAGTACCTCAATTTCAAACCCGCTGATATGTTATTTGTTGGTGATGCTTTATTTGCCGGCGGTAATGATTATGCTGTCAAGTTAGCAGGCGTAGAGTGTATCGAAACTTCTGGGCCAGAAGAAACCATGAGGATAATCCAAAAGATTATTGACGATCATGATCGAGCTACCCAAGTATCCTAGAACTTTTCATCTAGAGGGCTCTAAGGGGATTAAAGATCCCGATGCCATTGTGCCTTCTTCTATTGCTGGGAAGTTCTTAGTCGTTGAAGAAAAGATGGATGGCAGCATGGTGTGGTTGGCATTTGATTCCAATGGGAAATTGCTGATTGGCCATAGAAATCAAGAGGTATCTGGCTCAGAGTTTGACTTGTTGAAATCCTGGGCAGCTTCTATTGAAGAAGACCTGTTTGATATGCTGGAAGATCGATACGTTATGTATGGAGAATGGCTTTGGGCTAAACATACGATTTTTTACGATCGATTGGTTCATTATTTTTTAGAATACGATATTTACGATCGGAAAGAAAATATCTGGTTAGACACTTCCAGTAGATATGATTTATTAAATCGGAAACATATTGTTTCCGTTCGAATTCTTCAGGCTGAGAAAACAGGTCTCTCTGATCTATCAAAACAGGCCAAATCTTCGGCTTATATTTCTTCTGTTGTTAAAGACAACGAACTGATGAAGTCGGCCAACGTGATAAAAGAAACTGATTTATCAGGTTTAATGGAAGGTCTTTATATTAAGGTTGAAGAAAACGGACGAGTAGTAGAAAGATATAAATACATCCGTAAGGGATTTTTAGATATTATACTAGGTAGTGGTACTCATTGGAAGGACCGACCTGTTATTATAAATCAATTAACGCCCGGGGCCAGAGAACGGATTCATGGATTTTGAAGCTCGCCGCCACAAAATTATTGCTACAATTCCAAAATGGTACAGACCCCTGCCTCACGCAATCATCCCTTCAGTATTAGGCATTACAATAATTGGTTTTTGTTTGTGGTTGATGTCCAATGTACAATGGACATCTTTCTTAAGCATTCCTATTATGCTATTTTTCCTTTTTGGATTTGAATGGTTGGTGCATAAGTACGTGTTGCACGCCAAACAACCTTTGTTGGGACAAATTTATCAGCTACATGAATTATCTCATCATGTAATTTACACTCATGACAAAATGGCAATGTCCGATAGGAATGAATTATATTTTGTCATGATGCCGCCCTACGCCATTCTATTGGTATTTGGGTTAGTTACTCCTTTAGCTTTTGGGCTGGGCGCAATTTTCAGTTTAAATGTAGCTTGTTTAATACTGATAACAGCAATGGTATTTTTTCTTACCTATGAGTGGCTGCATTTTTCTTACCATCAGCCGCCTAATTCTTTTTTGGGCAGGAATAGAATTGTAAGAGCATTAAGAAGATTACATCGTAGACATCACAATCCTCGTTTGATGAAACGTTGGAATTTCAACGTCACTATCCCAGTCTTCGATTTGATTTTGGGAACTTTTTGGCGTGATAACGAGAACTTGCCGATGGACTGACGCAGTGTTAACATAGTAGTAGACAAACCACGAAGCGAGGGTTGCTATGAAGCGTACACTGTGTGCTAATGGCTGTGGACGTCCGCCTTTTTTTAGAGTGAAAGGCGGGCCCATCAAGCAGGATGCGTACCACTCTCTTTGCATGCAATGCTATCGTGATCAACGAAATAGCGTTTATGCGCAAGCTAAGAAAGATCGTACTTGCAAACAGCCCGAGAAGGCATTAATCTCTGGGTCGGAACCTCCAGAAGGAAAGGGTGATGTTATGAGTGAGCTTCCCTGGTCTGAACGTCATCATGTCATGAATATGTTGGTGAAGGAAAAGACTGTAGTCTTCCAAGGTATTGATTTGCCTGATCCGGAAGATCCTTCTGATCCGGAGTTCACCGCCATTATCCATATTGGCAACACTGGCGCTGGGACTGAAACTATTTTCGGTGACAGAATCATCGGAACTGGCATTCCGTCTCTGATGGTTCCTACTTGGAACAAGGACTCTCTTAAGTATCTGAAGCACTGGTTATTTAAGGTTTTTGATGACCCGTTGATTTATCGTGGTACTCAAATTGTCATTAAGATTTCTGGCGACTGGCAGAAGAACTTCAAGAGGTAAGAAATGATTTACAACGATTCTCTGGCAACACTGACCGATCTGTATCAGTTGACCATGGCCTATGGCTATTGGAAGAATAAGTGCCATGAGGAGCAAGCTCATTTCAATTTGTTCTTTCGTAAGGCCCCTGCTGGCGGCAATTTTGCCATTGCCGCCGGCTTGGGTCCTGTTATTTCTTTGTTGAGTAATTATGGATTTACTGAAGGTGATATCGTTTATCTTTCCACCTTAAAGTCTTCTAATGGTTCGCCGCTATTCGAAAAAGACTTTTTAGATTATTTATTCTACATGGAATTCAATTGTAGTGTTTCGGCGGTTCCTGAAGGAACGGTGGTGTTTCCTAACGAACCTCTATTAACTATTAGTGGTCCAATCATTCAATGCCAGTTGTTGGAAACTGCTTTGTTGAATATTATTAACTTTCAAACTTTGATTGCCACCAAAGCCGCTCATATTATGAAAGCGGCCAATGGAGATAAAGTATCTGAATTTGGGTTGCGCAGGGCACAAGGGATTGATGGTGGCTTGGCGGCTTCTCGTGCCGCTTTCATTGGCGGATGCGATTCCACCTCCAATACCATGGCTGGTAAAATCTATGGTATTCCTGTAGTTGGAACCCATGCCCATTCTTGGGTAATGAGTTTTGATTCTGAGTTGGAAGCATTCCGAGCATATGCTTCAGCTATGCCTGACAATTGTGTATTCTTGGTGGATACTTACAATGTTGAGCAGGGAGTTCGGAATGCTATTATTGTTGGACAAGAACTACGCAAGACCGGGCATGAAATGAAAGGCATTAGGCTAGATTCTGGTGACTTGGCCAAATTAAGTATTATGGCTAGGAAAATGCTAGATGAAGCTGGCTTCCCCAATTGCAAAATTGTTGCATCCAATGATTTGGATGAAAATGCTATCATCGATCTTAAAGCTAAGGGCGCTAGGATTGATATGTGGGGAATTGGAACCAAACTGGTTACGTCTTATGACCAACCAGCTTTAGGAGGCGTCTATAAGTTGGGCGCCATCAAAACTGGTTTCGGCTGGGAACGGAAAATTAAATTGTCTGCTGACAAGGAAAAGGTCACTAATCCTGGAAAGCTTAATGTTCTTCGATATTTTGATGAGAACGGATTTTTGGGTGATAAAATTATTGACACTATTGATCCCGAAGCTTACCATGACTCGGATCCGATTATTACCCCTGAAGGTGCGGTTCAGATTTCATCAAGTATTCATTCGGAGATTTTGTTGTATGATGTTTTTATCGATGGTAAATTGAATTTTCCAATCCCCAGCATTTTTGATGCACAAAAAAGAACTAAAGAACAGATTGCAAAATTTGATTTCGACAAGAAATGTGCGGTAGGAGTTTCAACTTGGGTTGAGTTCTTCAAACAGAAGTTGATGAGAAAGATGAATCATGACTAATACACTTAAAGAAACTGTTGTAAAAATTACTGACAATCATTACGTCTTGCCAAAGACTGAAGATATGTTGGTAGAGGGTCATGCCTATTTCTCTCCTTCTTTATTCTCTTCTTCCGAAGAAGAAATGTGGCACCAACTCCAGAACGGAGCTTCTTATCCTGGCGTGATTGGTGCATATCTAATGCCTGATGCACATTCTGGCTACGGAGTTCCAGTCGGTTCTGTTGTTATTACCGAGGATACTCTTATTCAAGCTTGTAATGGATACGATATTTCTTGTGGTATTCTCCACATGAAAGTTCCTGGTCTAACGGCTGGAATGGTCAAGGGAAAATATGTCCGTGAACGCTGGATCAACGAAGTTGAGAAGCGTGTTGCTACTGGTATTGGACATAATCGTCCTTCTTTGATGCCTGCCTTCACCAAGGATAAGGGCGAGGAAATTCTACGTTTTGGGGCCAAGGCAATCGGTGTAGATGCTGATCTTTGCGAGCGCCAGTATATTGCTGTGCCTGATGACATGGATTTGGCAAAGATTAAGATTGCTCATGATAAGGTTCTTCCTCAATTAGGATCTGTCGGAGCTGGAAATCATTTCATTGAGATGCAGGTTGATCGTGATACCGGAGAAGTCTGGGTAATGGTTCACTGTGGGTCTCGTGGATATGGTTGGCAGACGGCTAATTACTTCTTCTTTGAAGGAGCTAAGGTTCGTGGTTTACCGAGCAAGTGGCGTGAGTCTTCTTGGTTGCGAGCGGACGAACCTCTTGGAAAAGAATATTGGAACTATGCAGCCAGCGCGGCCAACTATGCTGTGGCTAATCGTCACATCATTGTTCAAGGAATCCAAGAATCTCTTGAACATGTCTTTGGTGTTCAAGGGGAAGTCTATTATGAGATTTCTCATAATTTGGTTCAGGAAGAAACTTTAGTTTTGCCTGATGGCACTCACAAGAAGGGATTTGTGCATCGTAAGGGAGCAACTCGTGCTTTCCCGGCGGGGCATCCTGACTTGGTGGGAACGGCTTGGGAGAAGACTGGACATCCTTGTTTGATTCCTGGCTCTATGTACCACGGAGCGGCTATTTTGTTTCCTCAAGAGGGAGCTTACCAATCTGGTTGTTCAGTCAATCATGGTTCAGGTAGAACTATTGGCCGTAAGGAAGCTAAGCGAAAGCTGGACCATAAGCAGGATTACATCAATCAAGAGATGGGAACTGTCAAGAGAGATTTTGGCGGAGTTTCTATCGAGGGTATCGTGTCCAATTGCAAGGATATTCCGTTGGATGAGTGTGGCCATGTCTATAAGGATCTAGACGCTGTTCTTGGCGTATTAGAAGCCGAGGGTATTGCCAAAGTGGCTCATCGATTGTTTCCCGTGGCCAACATGAAAGGCTCAGATTGATGGATAAAAAACTTATTGAATTCATTAAGCGGTTATCGGCAAGCGATACAAAAACCTTAAGTCAAAAAACTCTGAAAGCCTGTGAAGAGGTTGGGGAGCTGGCTAAGGTTGTTTTGCCATTTGAGGATGCCTTTGCATGCAAACATCGTTTCGTGGATCGTCGGTCCATTCTTGAAGAAGTGGCCGATGTTATTTTGACTGTTAAGTCAATTGCTTACGATTTGAATTTTGATGATGATGATCTTGAAGAGATGATTAAAGAGAAGTCTCTTTATTGGGCTGAGCTTCAGAATAGAGATCGTGATGCTAAATTTCCAGTACCGTACGAAATTCACGTAACGGTTCAAACAAATTCTATTGAATCATTTAAAGCAGAATGCGCTCAGGCTTGTGTCAAACCTTTATTGCTTGATTTGCAGAATTCTCAAGGCGGATCTATTATGCAAGAGGTTATGACTTCCAGCATTCATATAGGAGATAACTCCTCTGTATATGCTGATATGTCAAAGCTTTCTTATACATTAACACAATTAGGATATAAAGTAATTAGAGAGAAAATTGAAACTGTTCCCTGGCATCCTGCCGCTCCTTCTGCAAAACATGCTAATCCAATAATGCCTCCAAGTTGTTATTTTGAATCCCATCTTGCTATTGTGGCTACTGAAGAGACTTTGCCAAAATTGCGAGAATTAGTTACCAAACATGGTTGTCATTTAAGTAAAAATGTTTTCAAGAAACTTGATTCAACTCGCTTCAAAATAATGGCCACATATCGCAAATATGATGGCGTCTTTGAAACTTTCAAAGATTCTCTTGAATTGATTAAAAAAGATATAACTGCGGCTGGATTTGAAATTGAAAAAACTATTGTAGAATTTTCAGTCTATGATTCTAAGGTCAGTCATGATGCCGCTTGGTTGAAAGGATAATAATTATGAGTATTGCTTCTGGTGCTACTGGTCCGCAGGGACCTTCTTTACCTGAGCCGGTTGGTCCTCAGGGCGTAATCACTTACGACGAATTTGTTAAAGTTGAAATGCGAGTTGGTACTGTTGTACGTGCCGAGCGTGTTCCTAAGAGCAATAAGCTTTTGAAGCTTCAAATTAATTTTGGTGAGGTTGGAGAGCGTCAAATTGTGGCCGGCATTGGGGGTGAGTACACTCCCGAAGAGTTGGTTGGCAAGCAGCTTACGGCCGTTCTCAATCTTGCTCCTCGTAAACTAATGGGAGTGGAATCTCACGGGATGATTCTGGCCGCTCATTCTCCTGAAGTCCGGAATCATGAAAAAAGTCCCAACCCTAATTGCTCACGCTGTTTAGGAGCCGGATTTGACGGGGCAGA
>Ga0255336_101671_pt1 | contig 14375 bp, 13 predicted proteins | sample MeOH1_35cm_T3_17_FD_189102 | JGI IMG/M metagenome (GOLD analysis project Ga0255336, IMG submission 189102) | Sandy soil microbial communities from University of British Columbia, Vancouver, Canada - MeOH1_35cm_T3_179 | ecosystem: Engineered > Artificial ecosystem > Sand microcosm > Unclassified ...
TTGCCGGTTCCGGCGACCGATCAGCCGCTCGCCGAGGCGGCGCTGCTCTTTCCCGTCGTGGGGGCCGTCATCGGGGTGGCGGCCGCGGCCTTCTATGTGCTGGGCCTGTGGATCGGTTTCTCGGCCTTGATGTCGGCCATTCTCGCCGTGGCGGGAACCGCGGTGCTGACCGGGGCGCTGCATGATGATGGCCTGGCCGATTATGCCGATATGCTGGGGGTGCGCGGCGACCGGCTGCGCAAATTGGCGGTGATGCGGAACAGCACCATCGGCAGTTACGGGACCCTGGCCCTGATCTTTGTTAATTTGCTGAAGGTGGCCGCCCTGGCTGATCTCGCTTTGCCCGGACAAGTGTTCAGTGCCCTGGTTGCGGCACACGCGCTCAGCCGTGGCGTGCTGCCCTTCATCATGCGCAGCTATCCGTTGGCCCGCAGCAACGGGCTCGCCGTGCATGCCGGCAAGCCGCATGTGCGGACGACCTATGCTGCCCTGGTGCTCGGGGCGTTGTTCGCCGGCCTGGTCAGCGGTCCGGGCGTTGCGATCGTGGCGGCCGTCGCGGCTTTCGTCGTCGCCTTTCTGGTGGCCCATATCGCTCATCGCCAATTGGGCGGCTATACCGGCGATGTTCTCGGTGCCGCCGAACAGCTGATCGAAGTGACGGTCATCCTGAATTTCGTCAGCTTGGCGTGACCAGCCTGCCATGATCCCTGTCATGTCTGAGGTTGTCACGATGAACGGGAGCTGAGCCGATCATGACGGATATCGTCACCCGCTGGTGGCTCATGCGTCATGCGCCGGTGATCGGTGCCGATGGGCGCCTCTATGGGCAGGATGATCTCGATTGCGATTGTTCCGATACGGCGCTGTTTGCCGCCGTGGCGCGGCAACTGCCGGCCGAGCCGATCTGGCTGGTGACGCCGTTGCGGCGCACGCAGGCAACGCTGGCCGCCTTGCGCCGGGCGGGCGTGGCTGCCCCGCTTGGCGACGCGCTGTCTGCCGAGACTGAGCCCGGCCTCCTTGAACAGCATTTCGGTGCCTGGCAGGGGCGCAGCTATGCCGAACTGGAGGCGCAGGACGGCGAGGCCTATCGCCGCTTCTGGCAGGCGCCGGCCGATCAGGCACCGCCGCAAGGCGAAAGCTTTCGCGATGTCATCGGCCGTGTGAGGCAGGCACTTCGCGACCGCAGTTCGCTGCATGCTGGCCGCGACATTGTCGCCGTCAGCCATGGCGGCGCCATCCGGGCCGCCCTCGCGGCCATGCTCGATCTGGTGCCGGCGCGGGCGCTCAGTTTCGTCATCGAGCCTTGTTCATTGACGCGGTTCGATCAGATCCGCGCGGCGGATGGGGCGATCTCCTGGCGCATCCTGGGCGTCAATCAAGTGCCGCAATTGCACCCGGATTCATAAAGACACTTGCACGCATGAAGGTCGGTCCTATCAGGGCTGCCGTCGCCTGATGATACCACCTGTCTTGTTAACGATTATCCTGTGCGACTGGGTGTCGCCGCGCGCCGGCCAACCACAATTATGCCGCAATTGTGCCCGGGGAAGGGGCAGTTGGATGAAACTGACATGGCACCGGCTTGAAAGGCGCTGCACATCCACGTGACTCGCCGGTATCCCCGTTGCACTCGGCGCACCGCACCGCTATCTCTTGTTCTGATCATCGCGCAAATGCGCCCCCGAGTCGCCGGAGGAATAATGATGACGCTCGACCGACGTGCTTTTCTGATCGGTGCCACGGCCCTTGCCACCTGCAGTGTCGCATCGACAGCTTTTGCTTTGACCGATCAGCAGGAACTCATCGACAAGGCGCGTATCAGTTTTGAGAAGCTGACGGCCTCGCCGGAATTCAGCGAGCTGCCCGGCTATCTCAAGCACTGCAAGGCGGTGATGATTTTCCCCAGCCTGTTCAAAGCCGGGTTCGTCATCGGTGGCGAAGGTGGCAGCGGCGTGCTGATGGTGCGCGATGCGTCGAAAGGCTGGAGCCAGCCGGCCTTCTATACCTTGATCTCCGGCAGCGTCGGCCTGCAGGTGGGGGGGCAGCTGAGCGAGGCAATCTTCACCATCATGAGCGACAAGGCTCTGAATGCCGTGCTCGACAACCAGATGAAGCTCGGCGGCAATGTCTCGATGGCGGCGGGGCCGATCGGCAAAGGCATCGGTGCCGATACCACCACCAATTTCAGCTCCGACGTCTATACCTTCGCCAAGACCTCCGGCCTGTTCGGTGGCGTCTCGTTCGACGGCTCCGGCATCCTCAAGAAGGATTCCTGGAACCGCGCCTATTACGGCGAGGGCTCGAGCCCCTATGCCATCGTCATCCAGCGGAAATTCAGCAACCCGAATACCAGCAGCCTGGTCAACGCGCTGTCCGCCTATTGAGGCGGGCGAAGCGCGTCGCGGCCCGGCTGCCTGCCCGATCCGGATGACATCTTTCCGGCAGGTTGGGTTGCGACAATTCCTCGCGTGCCGAACGGGATGTCTGGTGCGGCCGCGCCGGGCATTCTAGTCTCGCCGGGCCTCAAACCGCCTGGCGCAAATCGTCCGGCGCGCAGACTGCAAGGAATTGATCATGCCGAAATCCGCCATTGCCCGCCTCCTGGTCATCGTCTGTCTGATCGCCGTTGTCGGTCTGACCGGCCTGGTCGGCTGGCGTCTCTATCTGAAAGGCACCGGCCAGGAGACCGGCGCGGTGGCGATCGGCGGTCCCTTCACCCTGGTCGACCAGGACGGCAAGACGGTGACGGATGCCGATTTCAAGGGCCAGCTGACGCTGGTCTATTTCGGCTATACCTTCTGCCCGGATGCCTGCCCGACGGCGCTCGGCACGATCACGGCGGCGCTCAACAAGCTGGGCGCCGATGCGGGTCAAGTGACGCCGATCTTCATCACCATCGATCCGCAGCGCGACACCCAGCAGGTGATGAAGGACTATGCGGCGAATTTCCATCCGCGGCTGCGCGCCTTGACCGGCAGCATCGACCAGGTCACGGCGGCGGCCCATGCCTATCGCGTCTATTTCGCCAAGGCCGACGGGGCCGATCCCCAGCATTACCTGATGGATCACACCACGATCATTTACCTGATGGACCGGAATGGCCACTATTTGGCACATTTCGGCCCGGAAGCGACGCCGGACGATATCGTCGCCGAACTGAAAAAGGACCTGTGATCGTGCTGACGCCCGTCACGACGACCTCCGTCTACGCCGTTCTGCTGACCCTGTTGTTTCTCACCCTGAGCGCCCGTGCGATGTCGGGGCGGCGGCGGAGCCGGGTGTCGCTGGGCGATGGCAGCAGCGAAGAATTGCGCCGGCGGCTGCGGGCGCATGCCAACTTTGCTGAATATACGCCGCTGGCGCTGATCCTGATGGGGCTGCTGGAGCTGCAAGGGGCGGGGGCCATTGTGCTCAACGTCATCGGCCTGCTGCTGGTAGCCGGCCGGCTCGCCCATGCTTACGGCATCAGCCGCATTCCCGAGCATCTGTCCGCCCGGGTCCTCGGCGTGGGATTGACGCTCCTATCGATGATTCTCTCCTGCCTCGCCTTGCTGTCGATCGCTCTGTTCGGCTGAGGGTTCGGCTAAGGCGAATTTGTGGGAAAGCCCACCTATATATCAATTGATTTTGGTGTCTCTGCGCTGCAACAAAAGCATATTGCGCCGCGAAACCACGCAGCTTACCGTCGGTTAACATTATGACGCGATGCTGCCGCGGCAGTTCCGCGTGGTCGAAGTAATCGAGGTTAAGAATGCTGTATCAGGCCGTTGATGCCCAATTGATGAGTCTGGCGCCTGCTCGTTTGGCAGCCCGCTACTGGCAGCATGTGCTGACCCATCCGATGCTTCCGGCCTCCTACACGACCGCCGGCCGCGCCACCGCGGCCCTGTGCGAGATGTTCGACCGCTCGACCAAGCGCCATCGCAAGCCGCGCTTCCATCTGCATCATACGACGGTGGCGGAGGCCAAGACTGGGCAGGCGACGGAGGTGCAAGTGCACGAGGAATTCGTGCTGCGCAAGCCGTTCTGCAATCTCCTCCATTTCCGGCGCGATCTGCCGGAAAACACGCCGGCGCCCCGGGTGCTGGTGGTGGCGCCGATGTCGGGCCATTACGCGACCTTGCTCCGCGGTACCGTCGAAACCCTGCTGCCGGATAACGACGTCTACATCACCGATTGGGCCGATGCCCGCCTTGTGCCGCTGTCGCAAGGCGATTTCGATCTCACCACCTATATCGATTACGTGCTGGACTTCATCCGTTTCCTCGGCGGCGAGACGCATATCATCGCCGTCTGCCAGCCGTCACCGCCGGTGCTCTCGGCGGTGGCCTTGTTGGCGGCCGGGAAGGACGCAGCCCAGCCGCGTTCGGTGACACTGATGGGCGGGCCGATTGACACGCGGGTCAATCCGACCGAGGTCAATGAACTGTCCGCCCGCTATCCGCTCGACTGGTTCGAGCGCAGCATGGTCCATGCCGTGCCGCTCTGGCATCCCGGTGCCTTGCGCCGTGTCTATCCGGGCTTCCTCCAGCTCGGCAGCTTCGTCTCGATGAATCCCGACCGCCATGTCGGTTCGCATCTCAGCTTCTTCGAGAATCTGGTGAAGGGCGACGGCGAGAGCGCCGACGGGCATCGGCGCTTCTATGATGAATATCTCTCGGTGATGGATCTGTCGGCGGATTTCTATCTCGACACGGTCTGCCATGTCTTCCAGCAGCACAGCCTGCCCAACGGCACCTTCCGCTACCGTGGCCAGCTGGTGGAGCCGGCGGCGATCGAAAAGACCGCGCTGATGACCATCGAGGGCGAACTCGACGATATTTCCGGCGCCGGCCAGACCGAAGTCGCCCATGGGCTGTGCCGCAATCTGGCACCGGAAAAGAAGCGCCACCTGCTGCAAAAATCGGTCGGCCATTACGGTATTTTCAACGGCCGTCGCTGGCGCGGTGAAATCTATCCGCAATGGCGGGCCTTCGTGCAAAGCCAGGCCGGCTGATCTATACTCGGGCCATGTCGGGCGAACTTCCATTCTGGAAGACCACCAAGCTCAGCCAGATGTCACAGGCGCAATGGGAAAGCCTGTGCGATGGCTGCGGCAAATGCTGTCTCAACAAGCTGATCGACGAGGATACCGGCGAGCTGTTCTTCACCAATGCCGCCTGTCGCCAGCTCGATCTGCGCAACTGCCGCTGCAAGGACTACACCAACCGCCAAAAGCTGGTGCCCGATTGCGTCAAGCTGACGCCGCGCAACATCGGCAAGATCAACTGGCTGCCGGAGACCTGCGCCTATCGCTTGGTGCGCGAGGGCCAGGATCTGCCCTGGTGGCATCCCCTGGTTTCCGGCGATCCCTCGACCGTGCACAAGGCCGGTATTTCCGTGCGCGGCAAAGCCATCAACGAAACCAAAGCCGGCCCGCTCGACAATCACATCATCGACTGGGCGTAGGAAACGCGCTGAAAGCTGCCTCTGGCATCGGCAGCATGACTATTACGGCCACGACTGCGGGCGCACGCCGAGTGGCGCGGGAGGCCCTTAGGGCGGTAAGCCCGTCTGAGGGGGCTAAACAATCAGCTCGCGAAAACCTGGCTCATATCCTTGAAGGACTTGAACTCCAGTGCATTGCCGCTGGGATCGAGGAAGAACATCGTCGCCTGCTCGCCGACCTGTCCCTGGAAGCGGATATGTGGTTCGATGATGAATTCCGTGCCGGCCTTGGTCAGGCGGTCGGCCAGAGCCTGCCAGTCGTCCCAGGCCAGGATCGCGCCGAAATGCCGGACCGGTACATCATCCCCATCCACCTCGTTGCGCTTGGCAAGCCCGGTTTCCTCGGGCCGCAGATGGGCCGAGATCTGATGCCCGAAGAAGTTGAAGTCGATCCATTTCTCCGCCCGCCGGCCGATAGTGCAGCCGAGCAGACTGGCATAGAATTGCTCCGTGGCCGGCAGATCGGCGACCGGAAAGGCAAGATGGAAGGCTGGCATGGCTTGCGACATGGTAGACGGCCTCTGGGTTGGACAGCAAAGCTGGAGCGAAAAGCGATGCTTCCACTCTACAAAGGGAGCAGGCGAAAGCAATTGTCGTGAGCTTCTCCAGCGATCTGACCGCGCAAGCATCGGATAGCTCGTCAGGGGCGGAAAACCTAAATCTAGGTCATGAGCATGCGGACATCAGGAAAACGGAGAAAAGCCATGACCAGCACAGTAATCGCCGAGGCCGGCGGTGCCTATGACGGTAAGCCGGTCGCGCCAAGCGCTGCCGCCCGGAACGATCCCGCTTTGGCAGCGACGCGCCGGGCGGTTGCCTATATCGAAGAACGGGTGCGCGACTATCCGGAGGGCCCGGTGACTTTGGACGAGCTGGCGGCTCATTGCGGCCTCAGTCCATGGCACTTACAGCGGCAATTCAAGCGCTTGATGGGCGTCACCCCGCGACAGTATGACGATGCCCTGCGGCTGAAGCGGCTGCAGGCCGGTCTCAAGAGCGGCGCGGGCGGTGTGGCGGCTGCTACCTTCGATGCCGGTTATGGCTCGTCCAGCCGCGTTTATGAGCGCGCCGATGCGGCCCTTGGCATGACGCCGGCAAGCTATGCCCGCGGCGGCAAGGGTGCCCGCATCACCTATGGCATCGCCAATTGTCCGCTGGGCAGGATCCTGGTTGCCGCCACCGAGCGCGGCCTCTGCCAGGTCGTACTTGGCGAGAATATGCGCAGCTTGATCGGCCAGCTCGAGGCGGAGTTCCCGGCCGCCATCGAGTTGCGCCGCGACGATCAGACCGTCGCCGTCTATATCGACGAGCTGATGCGGCGCATGGCGGGGGAACTACCCCATGCGGCCCTGCCGTTGGACATCCGGGCGACCGCCTTCCAGCAGCGCGTCTGGGCCGAGCTCAGCCGGATCCCGCGGGGCGAAACCCGGTCATACGGCGCGATTGCCGCCGCCATCGGCCAACCCGGCGCTGCCCAGGCCGTCGGCCAGGCTTGCGGCAGTAATCCTGTCGCACTCGCCATCCCCTGTCACCGCGCTTTGCGTAATGACGGAAAACTTGGTGGCTATGCCTGGGGAATCGAACGAAAACAGGCTCTTATTTCGGCCGAGTCGCGGAAGCAAAATAGGAATATAAATACAAGCGAGAAAAAAGCGTAAGTGGTTGAAGTGGTCGTTTGAAGGCGCCTAGACTGCCTGCATCAAATTACCCAGAGAATTGATGCAGGCATGCGGAAAGTCCCGAAAAGTCGCGAGAAAATCGCACCGAAGAAGGCTCCCGCCAAGGCCGCGGCCGGGCGCGGCAAGCGCCGACCGATGGCGGAAGCCTCTGATGTGCAGTTGCTCAATTTCACCGATCGCAGCGTCCCGCTCGTGTTCCAGCAGAACCAGCGGGCGCGGCGCATCATCATGCGTCTCGATTATGGTTCTTCGCGTATTGTCGTGGTGCTGCCAAAACGCACCTCGCGTGACGAAGGCAAAAAATTCGTCCTCTCCAACAAGGAATGGATCGCCGAGCGGCTGGATCAGCTGCCGGAGACGGTGCCTTTCGAACATGGTGCCGTGATCCCCTTCATGGGGCTTGAGCATCGCATCCGTCATCGCCCGACGGCGCGTGGCGTCGTCTGGTGCGAAGATCTGGAAATCCATGTCGCCGGCCAGGAAGCGCATTTGTCACGGCGTGTGAACGAGTGGCTGAAGCTGGAAGCGCGTCGGGAAATCGAAGCGCGCGCCTTCGCCAAGGCAGAGCAGATCGGCCGCAAGATCAAGCGCATCACCATCCGCGACACCAAGAGCCGGTGGGGCAGCTGCACCAGCGAGGGAGAGCTCTCCTTCTCCTGGCGCCTGATTTTCGCCCCGCGTCACGTGATGGACTACGTGATCTCCCATGAGGTTGCCCATCTGCGTGAGATGAATCACGGTCCGCGTTTCTGGAAGCTGTGCGGCGAGCTGTGCCGCAGCGTGAATACCTCACGCGAATGGCTCGAGGAATACGGCACCGAACTCTATCGCTACGGCCGCTGAGGCAAGGCGATCGGGCGGTATCGTCGGCCGCGGATGCTTGCCGGCGGGTCGCCATCTCCCATCTCTGATCTTACCGGGTCCGTGATCTCACCGAGGCCAGCGACGCGCCTCCCGCCAGGGAACGCCCCCCAGGGGGCGTTTGGGTTTCGGTCGCATCCAGCTGTGACGCTGGCCGATCTGGCACGTCGCGTGGTCGGGGCAGGTGCTGGATCGCATAATGCCGTCATACGAAACCCAGGAAGTTAATTTTCGTATATCATGATGTGAGTCAGTCACTCGTTTGTCACATTACTGACGCGAGAAAAGGTTAACCTTCGCCCGGCTCAGAATAGGCGCCCAGATTGCGGGCGACCAGAGCCAGCCCATGCCCAGGACCAGCCCATGCTCTGGCATTCAGGCTTCAACGTTTGACAGTTCACCCGCGCGGAGCCGCCGCTCATGAATGCCGATGTGCCGCAAGGCAGGCAGTCTCTGGCCGAACGTGATGCCCAGCAATCCGATGCGTCGGAGCAAGAGGCGCGGGCGGTTTCTTCCAGTCACGCGCCACCGCTAGGGCGCTTACGGCTTCAGCCGAATAGTGCCCGCCAGGGTCACTTGCTGGGGCAAGAAGCTGTGGCGGCCCGGACGGGCGAAGTCGCGGAAACGGCGGCGCGTCATCCGCTGCAGGCGGCCGCCGCGCGCGATGACGCGGCATCCGCGTCGGACGATCTCGATATGCGTATCGAGCCGCCGCTGGCGGAAATCGGTATCGCCCATTATACGGCGGCTGACGTCGCCATGGCGGCGCCGTCGATCACCGCCGAGATGACCGGCGGTGAGGTGCTGGATCTCTTTTCCGCCAATCCGTCGCTGCCGATCTTCGCCGTGGTCGACCGCGAGGGCGGGTTGCGCGGCGTGATCGAGCGCGATCGCCTGTTGTTCCAGTTTTCCCAACCGCTTTGGTATGACGTCTATAATCGGCGCCCCATCGCGTCGCTGGTGAATACGCGTCCGCTCGCGGTCGATGTCTCGACCACCATCGACCGCATCAAGGTAATGATCGCCTTCGATTATCCGGAAGCCATCGGTACCGGCTTCGTCATCACCGAAAATGGCCGCTACGCCGCGATCGGCACCATGATGCTGCTGCTGGAACGCACTGTCGAACAGCAGCATCTGCATGCCACGGAACTGGAAGCGGCGCGGCGCCATGCCGCCTCGGCCAACAAGGCGAAATCGCAATTTCTGGCGACCATGAGCCACGAATTGCGGACGCCGTTGAATGCCATCATCGGCTTTTCCGAGTTGCTGCTGATCGATGCTTCGTCCAGTCGCATGCCGGAACGCCTGGAGGAATATCTCAGCGACATCCGCAGCAGCGGCCAGCATCTATTGGCCCTGATCAACGATATCCTGGACTATTCCAAGCTTGAAGCCGATCGCATGGAACTGGTCATGGAGCAGATATCGCTGCCGCGCCTCATTACGGCCGCGAGCCGCATCGCTTCCGGCCATGCGACCAATTCCGGCATCGAGATTCGCGCCTCGGCCATTCCGGATGTCATGGTCAACGGGGATGAGCGACGTTTGCGGCAGGTGCTGATCAACCTGCTGTCGAATGCCATCAAGTTCTCGCCCGAGGGCGAGACGGTCGACGTCACCGCGGAACTCGACCTTGCCAATCAGTTGACGATCCGGGTGACCGATCGTGGAATCGGCATTGCCACGGAAGATCTCGAGCGTATTTTCATGCCTTTCGTGCAGGTCTCCAACACCCTCAACCGCACCACGGCCGGCACCGGTCTGGGGCTTTCGCTGAGCCGGTTGCTGGTCGAACGCCATGGCGGGACCTTGCATCTGGAAAGTACTCCTGGAAAAGGCACCAGCGCCCTGGTGTCCCTGCCGCCCCAAGCCATCCTGACGATCGGCTGACAAAGCTGGCCCCTGATGACGATTGCGGTCCCATTCCCATAGGGCCAACCGGCTTTCGACCGGCGGGTTCCACCTGGTGACATCAAAAATTCCCTGATCCGACAGCAGGTAGTTAGTTTGTTCCGGCAGGATGGTCCGGGTGAGTCCAGACCCAGGATGCGTGCCGGAATCTCCATTATGGCCGATACTTCTTTCCACACCGCTTTGTCGACGCGGATCGACAGTCAATCTGCCAACGCCGGCCAGCTCCGGCATCCGTCGGGGCGAAAGCCTGACGGATCGAGGCAGCCCGGGATCGGTGCCTGGTGTCGCGAGGTTTATCGGCGCAGCTGTCTGCGCCCGAAGAGTTTGTTTGATCCGGCGAGCCCGCTCGGGCAACGGGTCCTCATTCCCGCCTATTACGCGATCCGGCTGGCTTTCTTTACGGTGCGTGATTGGTATCCCGTTTACCGGCAGCGCGGCATCGGCTTGCTGCGCCAGGTGGCGGCGCAATGGACCTTGATGCATCGCTATCGTATCGATCCATCGGTCTATTATTCCTCGCAGCTCTATGAACTGCCACATGGCTTGGCTGCATGCGAAGACTATGTCGGCCGTGACGAGATCAAGAATGGCCTGATGAAGCAACTGCACTGGCTGCAGCCGAAGGTCTATGGCAAGCGGGTCAGCCTCGGTGACAAGGCCCTCTTTACCCGTCATTGCGTGGCGGCAGGGCTTCCGGTTGCGAGAGTCATTGCCACCGTTTCCCACGGAGCGTGGGAATTTGCCGATGGTGGCGGGCACAGGGCCGATTTTCGCAGCCTGGACCGTGATATTTTCGTCAAGCCACTCTGGGGCCGCGGCGCCCGCGGTACGGAATGGTTCACATGGATCGGCAAGGACCGTTATAGCGACAGGCGCGGTCGCGAGCTCAGCCGAGCCAAGGTCCTGCGCCATCTCACCACGCGGTCGAAGAAGGAACCGCTGCTGGTTCAACCGCGACTGACCAATCACTCGGAGATCGCCGATCTGGCGCGGGATTCGCTGATGGTCTTCCGCGTCTTCACCTGTCTGGATGAACACCAGCAGCCGCATGTGACCCATGCCATGCTACGTATCCTTGGCAAGCTGGAGCCGAGCTGGTCGCAGAGTGTCGAATACGGCGCCCGCGTCGACCTGGCGACGGGTCGGCTCGACCAGCTCTGCGACGATTATCATTTTGCGCCGGACGATTGGTGGGACAGGCATCCGTTTACGGGAGCGCAGGTCGCCGGCCGGATCGTCACGCAATGGCCGAAAATTGCCGCGCTTGCCAAGGACGGCCATCGCGTTCTGATCGATCGTACCGTGATCGGCTGGGATATCGCTTTGACGCGCAATGGACCGGTCATTATCGAAGGCAATGCCTATCCGGACACCCATTTCCTGCAGCGTGTCCATCGGCAGTTGATCGGCGATTCGCCGTTGGCGCCGCTGCTGGGCCTCCATCTCATGCGCCTCGCCAGCTGACCCGGCCGGCCACGCCCGATTGTTCCGTCGACCGGCTGCCAGACCTATTTCCGTAGAGCAGCCCTGCGCCCCGGGCGGTTGAAAGCCCCGTCCGGCTTCGCCATCATCTCCCGCAAATCCCTGGCCGAGGAACCGGCGCGCGGCACCGCGTGCCTGCGCCGGTGTCTGGAATACGGTCGGGGGGTATCGATGAAGCGGGGGAGCGGGGTTTCATGGAAGTATTGGTCATTCAGAACGACGCCACATCGCCGATTTCGCTGGTTGGCGAGCATATTGCCGCGGCGCGGGGGCATCTGACGACTGTCCTGCCTCATGCCGGCGATGCCCTGCCGGCGTCACCGCGGGATTTCGATGCCGCCGTGATCCTGGGCGGCCCGCAGCATGCGCATGATGATGCAAATTACCCGGGTTTCGTGCCGATGCTTGACCTCTTGCGCGCGTTCCATGCCGAGGCAAAGCCGATGCTTGGCCTCTGCCTCGGGGGGCAGTTGCTGGCCCGGGCTTTCGGCGCCAAGGTGCGGCGGAATGACGAATTTGAATATGGCTACCTGCCGATCGAGATAACCGTGGAGGGACAGCAGGACCAGCTATTGGCGGGGCTGTCGCCGACCCAGCGCATCATGCAATGGCATGAGGACACGTTCGGCCTGCCGGAGGCCGGTGTCCGGCTGATGACCGGACCGACCTGCCTCAACCAGGCTTTCCGCTACGGTGAGACGACCTATGGCTTTCAATGCCATTTCGAGGTGTCCGAGGCCCTAGCCGATACCTGGATCAATAAATTCGGCCATGTCATCACCAGGCGGTTCGGCGAGCCCGAAGGCAACCGGAAGCTCGACCAGGCACGCGATGAGCTGGTCAGGCATGGCCGGGCGGCAACAGAATTCTGCGGTGCCGTCATGCAGCGCTGGATCGCACTGGTCGAGCACCGCCGCGCCGCCGCGGCCTGAAGACGGCAGTCGCGCGGACCCGACAAGAGGGAACGTGGCATTCATCGTCTCTTAAGCTTGCCTGCCTAGGCTCGGCTGGTGCCAGCGCCCCGCGCTGTGCCGGTATTGCGCCGCCGAGGTATGATGACGAACAGGGCAAATCCAGATCGGCATAGCCGCCGCAAGGTTCTGCGGATGGCGGCGGCCGGGTTGAGCGGCTTTGCCGGCGGCTTGTGGCCCCTCTCCCTGTCCCGGCAGGCTGTGGCGAATGGCCCCGTTCCCTGGAGTTATGGCGGGAAGGAGGGGCCCAGTCATTGGGGACAGCTGGCTCCCGGTTATCAGGCCTGCGGCCAAGGCCGGCGCCAATCGCCGATCGATCTTGCCGCCGCCCATCTCGGCCAGGTGGCGGATCTTACGCTTGACTGGCATCCCTGCCGGGCACGGCTCAGCAATACCGGCCACACGCTGGAGCTTGATCCGGAGACCGGCGGCGCACCCAGCAGGCTCAACCTGGCCGGGCGCGAATTCATGTTCCAGCAGCTGCATTTCCATCATCCGAGCGAGCATGCCGTGGCCGGCAAGCGCTGGCCGCTGGAGGCGCATTTCGTCCATAAGGCTGCCAAAGGCGGCGGGCTCGCCGTGCTGGCGGTATTGCTTCGTCCCGGCCGGGCCAATGATCTTCTCGGGCGATTGCTGGCCCGCATGCCGGAGAAGCCGGGAACGGTTGTCCTCGACGAGGCCAGCGATTTGACGCAGCTGCTGCCGCACGGCGCGGCCAGCTACCGCTATGCCGGATCACTGACCACGCCACCCTGCAGCGAGATCGTCGACTGGGTCGTCTTCCGTGATCCGATCGAGGCCGGTGTCGGCCAGATCGAGCGCTTCGCTCAGGTCTTCGCGATGAACGCGCGGCCCCTGCAACCCCTGGACGGTCGCAACGTGACCGTCGATCTGTTTTGAGCTGGGCAGAATGACAAAGGCGCCGCATATCTTTTCTCTTGCCCTGTTGGCGGCCATCGTCACTGCTACGATACCTGCTGTCGCTGCCGGTACCGGGCCGCCATCATCCACCAAGCCTGCGGCCTTGCCGCATGCCTTCAGTGGCGTTTGGTTTGTCAGCGCCGTCTTTCCGACTGGTACGCGTCAGGGCAATGCGGGCGACCCACATCTCGGCACGCTTGTCGTGGTCAAGGCCGATGAAGTCAGCGACGTCAATGGTCGGCGCTGTGCCGCGCCGCGTTTCGACAGCAGGAAAGTCAAGGCGAAGGGTGCGCCCCTGGATTTTGCCGGACAGGCCGATCAGCTGCAGGTCGATTGTGCCGGGCGGCCTTTCGCGACCCTCCTGCTGGTGCCCGGCAAGGCACTGGCCGCCGGCAACCGGCATGACGGCAACACCCTGCTTTCCGGCAGATCATCGGTCCTGCTCGCCCGTCGTCCCGAAGCATTGTACCTGTTGGAGCGGGCGGAACAGGCCCTCTACCGTGAGGCGACAATCGGCACTGCTGCGCCGGCAGCGGTTGCGGGGGCCGCGCCGGCGCCGCCAGAAAAGCCGCTTGCCGTTGCACCGGAAACGATGCCGGTGCAGCCGAAGGTCGCGGCCGCGGCGAACGTGAAGCCGCCGGTAAAAGCGACATCGGAAGCAAAAGCAAATGCGCCGGTGAAAACGACATCCGCAGCGAAAGCCGCGGCACCGGCAAAGCGCCTCGCCGGTGCGGCACAGCAGCAGACGGCAAAAGCGCAGAAGCCCCAGCCGGACGCAGCGACCAAACAGCCGGCGACGAGCAAAAAATCGACCGCTGCTCCCGGCCAGCCGGCCGTACCGGATGTTGCCTTGTTGCAGAGCGACGTGAGTGGCGCGAAACCACGGCAGGGCAAGGCGGGTGGAGCCGGTGGCAATGCTGCCGCTGTGTCAAAGCCGGCGGCGCAGCAGGCCGCCGCCAAGGCCACAAAAACGGCGCCCAGGCCGGGAATGGCCATCCAGTTGGCGAGCTATCCGGGGATCGGCGCGGCGACCGCCGGCTGGCAGAGCCTGCACAGC
>Ga0255336_101672_pt1 | contig 14369 bp, 7 predicted proteins | sample MeOH1_35cm_T3_17_FD_189102 | JGI IMG/M metagenome (GOLD analysis project Ga0255336, IMG submission 189102) | Sandy soil microbial communities from University of British Columbia, Vancouver, Canada - MeOH1_35cm_T3_179 | ecosystem: Engineered > Artificial ecosystem > Sand microcosm > Unclassified ...
TCATGGACGCGGGCCATCTGCCTACGCTGCTGGAAAACGCGCAAGGCGCGGTGGTGGTGAACAGCACCGTGGGTTTGTCGGCGCTGCATCACCGCTGCCCGCTGATCGCGCTCGGCACCGCGATCTACGACATGGACGGCCTGACCTGGCAAGGCGGGATCGACGACTTCTGGACGCAGGCCAGCGCGCCGGACATGACGCTGTATCAGAGCTTTCTCGATTACGTGGTCCACACAACGCAGATCAACGGCGACTTCTATACGCGCACGGGTATTGCCATGGCGAGCGCGTGCGCGGCCGACCGACTGGAGACTGCATCGCATGACTAGCGCGGCGCCGCACCACATCGTCATCACGGGAGCGAGCGCGGGCCTCGGGCGCGCGCTCGCGCTCGCGTATGCAGCGCCCGGCGTGGTGATCGGGTTGGTGGGACGGAATGTGGAGCGGCTGGAAGTCTGCGCGGAACTGTGCCGCAAGCAGGGCGCGACGGCGGTGATAGGCGCGGTGGATGTGCGCCACGCAGCGGACATGCGCGCGTGGCTGGATCAATTCGATGACCGCCATCCGGTCGACTTGCTGATCGCAAACGCGGGCGTGGCAAGCACTATCGCGACGGCGGCCGGTTGGGAAGATCTCGAACGCACCGCGCATATTGTCGATACGAATTTCTACGGCGCCATGCACGCCGTTCTGCCGGTGGCTGCCCGCATGCGCGCGCGACGGCGCGGCCAGATTGCGTTGATCGCGTCCATCGCGGCGCTGCGCGGCATGGCGATATCGCCTGCGTACTGCGCGAGCAAGTCGGCGCTCAAAGCGTACGGCGAATCGGTACGTCCCTTGTTGAAGCGCCACGGCGTGCGCTTGTCGGTGGTGTTTCCGGGTTTCGTAGAGACGTCGATGAGCGACGCATTCCCCGGCGATAAACCCTTCATGTGGTCTGCGGCGAAAGCGGCGCGCCACATCCAGTTGAAGCTCGCCGCGAACCGCTCCGAAATCGCATTCCCGGCGCTGCTCGCGTTCGGCACGAAACTGCTGGGCTTTTTACCAGCCACGCTGGCCGACGCTATTCTTGGGGGTTTGTCGTATGCCCCGAGCCAGGAGGGCTAGTGCCGCTCCGCGTGCTCATCTTCAGCCTGGCGGCTGCTATTGCGTTGTCATTCCTGGTGGATGCGCTCGCCGTGCCAGGTGCGTCATGGCGTCGCTCGGCAGCGGGCGTGGCGCTGCACTTAACCGGCGCGGTGTTTCTCTATTCGCTGGCATTTGCAGCCAGCAGCCGGCCCTGGTTTTCGGGGTTTGTCGCGGTGGGACTTGTCGGCTTGATGACGGCTGTCAGCAACGCGAAATATGCGTCGCTGCGCGAGCCTTTCGTGTTTACCGACCTCAGTCTCTTTAGCCAGCTCTTCTCGCATCCGCGGCTTTATCTGCCGTTCCTCAGCGCGTTGACCATTGCGGGCGCGGTGATCGGCGCGGGTGTTTTTGTAGCGAGTTTTATCACCGATGTGGCGCTGGTGCCAAGTCTGCCGGATGTCGCGTTTCTAGTGGCCGTGATCTCAATCGCGTTGGGCTATCTGCTGGCAGCCCGCATGCCGCTTGCACTTGTTCCAGCCGACGATCAACGCCGCCACGGCTTCTTCGCTGTATTCATTGCGTATCTGCTGAACGGCCTGCGACCAGCTACCGTGCGCGCGTTTCAGCGAGCGGTCGAATCTGGTCCGTTTGCAGAGGGCGCGCCGGCTCATACGCCGGATGTGATCGTGATCCAGAGCGAATCATTCTTCGATGCACGCCGCCTCGGCCCAGCAATCAGGGCGTCGCTGCTGACGAATATCGATACCGCCCGGCGAGAGTCGTTCCAGTACGGCAAACTCACGGTCCCGGCATGGGGCGCGAACACCATGCGCACGGAGTTTTCGCTGCTGACTGGGCTGCGCGAAAACAGCCTGGGTTATGCGCGGTTTTATCCGTACGCATTCTTGCGACGGCCGTGCGCGTCACTGGCATCGTGGTTCAAGCGAGCGGGTTACCGGACGCTCGCCATTCATCCTTACTATGCCGATTTCTTTGGCCGGAAGCGGGTTTTCGGCTTGCTCGACTTCGACCGTTTTATCGATATTGCGAGCTTCGGCCACGCACCGCGATCCGGTCCTTACGTCGCGGATTCGGCTGTCGCCGATTCAATCGTGGCGCATCTCGAAGCCGGCCAGCGCTATCCGGCTTTTGTGTTTTCCATGACGATGGAAAACCACGGCCCGTTGCATCTGGAGACTGCGGCGCCGGGCGAATCGGCGGCTTATCACACGTTGGGCGAGGACACGCAGTGGCGCGACCTCACCGTGTACCTGCGCCATCTTGCCAACGCGGACGCCATGGTTGCCCGCTTGCTCGCGCACCTGAGAGCGCGCGATCGCGAAACGGTGCTGTGCTTTTACGGCGACCACGTTCCGGCGCTTCCGCATGTGTTCGCGGGATTGGGCGCGCAACCGGCGCGTACGGACTATTTCATCTGGCGCAGCTTCGGGTCTGCGCTGGCAAAGAAGGAAAACATGAGCGTCGATGAACTCGGGCAGGCCGTGCTCCGGGCCATCGAGACGCGCGATTCCCGCATGGAATCGGCGAGTGAGTTGCAAACCACAAAATAATTATGAACGCACCAATTGCAATAATAGGAATGGCCTGCCGTTTTCCGGGTGGCGTGGCTAATCCCGACGACTTCTGGCAACTGCTTTCCACGGGCCGCGACGCGGTCACGCACATTCCGCCTGATCGCTTCGGCACCGAGTTCTACCAACATCCATCGAAGCGCGAGCCAGGCAAGAGCTACACGTTCGCGGCCGGCGTGCTCGACAACGTGGCGAGTTTCGACGCCGCCTTCTTCGGCATCTCCCGTCGCGAAGCCACGCAAATGGACCCGCAGCAGCGCCTGCTGCTGGAACTCGCGTGGGAAACGTTCGAAGACGCCGGCTTGCCGCCGCGGCAGATGGCCGGACGCAATTGCGCGGTATTTGTGGGCGTTGCGAACACGGACTACGGCCATCGCGGCATGGACGACGTCAGCGGCATCGACCCTTACACGGCGACGGGCACCACGCTGAGCATTGCATCGAATCGCGTGTCGTATGTGTTCGATTTGCGCGGCCCGAGCATGTCTATCGATACAGCGTGTTCCTCGTCGCTCGTCGCGCTTCATCAGGCGTGCCAGTCGCTGCAAGCCGGCGACGCCGACATGGCGCTCGCCGGCGGCGTTAACTTGCTGATGCATCCGTCGGCGTTTATCGGCTTCTCCAAAGCGTCGATGCTGTCGCCCACGGGCCGCTGCCGTGCATTCGATGCCTCCGGCGACGGTTACGTGCGCGCCGAAGGCGGTGCGTTCGTGCTGCTTAAACCGCTGGACAAGGCGCTCGCCGACGGCGACACAATCCACGCGGTGATCGCGGGGTCCGGCGTGAACTCGGACGGCCATTCGCGCGGCGGGATCAGCGTTCCAACGTCGGCTGCGCAAGCCGCGCTGCTGAAGAGCGTGTACGAGCGCGCGGGCATCGATCCACGCGAACTCGCCTATCTAGAAGCGCACGGCACGGGAACGGCGGTGGGAGACCCCATTGAAGCGCGCGCGCTGGTCGAAGCGATATCCGCGGGACGGTCAGCCGACAAGCCATTGCTGATTGGATCGGTGAAAACGAATGTCGGGCACCTCGAGACGGCGTCGGGCATGGCCGGTTTGTTCAAGACCATCCTGAGCCTGAAGCACCGGACGGTGCCGGCGTCGCTGCACTTCAAGACGCCAAATCCACGTATCGACTTTGAAGGCGGCGCGCTGCGGGTCTTGGACCGTCTCACGCCGCTCGATGCCAGTAACAAGCCACTCGTCATGGGCGTGAACTCGTTCGGCTTTGGTGGAACGAACGCTCACGTCGTGTTGCGGGAAGCGCCGGTTTCAGCCAACGAGGCGTCAAGCCAAGCGCAAGACGACGGCAGCGCACTATTGCCGCTGTGCGTAACGGCGCGCGCACCGCAGGCGCTGGCGGCCATTGCCGCGCGTTATCTGAGCATGCTCGACGCAGGCACGCCGTGGAACACGCTGGCCGTAAGCGCCGCGCGCGGCCGGCAGTGGCTGAGTGAGCGCGCGATCGTCGCGCCATCGAGTCTTGACGAAGCGCGTGCGCTGCTCGAAGGCTTGAGCAAAAGCGACGATGCAAACAGCGATGTCAACGCGCTGATCCGCGGCACCAGTCCTGGCGACGACGATCGCCTCGCGCTCGTGTTCTCCGGAAACGGTGCGCAGTGGGTGGGCATGGGCAAGCGCCTTATCGACGAAGAACCGGTGTTCCGCGCCGCGCTGGAAGAAGTTGATGTGCTCTGGCGCGCCGACGGCAGCGCGTCGCTGATCGACGTCTTGCGCGCGGGCGCGACAGCCGAGTGGCTCGACACGACGGAAAACGCGCAGCCGCTGTTGTTCGCTATTCAAGCTGGCATCGTGAAGGTGATTGAAGCGCGCGGCGTGCTCTACGACGCATGTCTCGGCCACAGCGTGGGCGAGATCGGCGCGGCGTGGGCATCGGGCGCGTTGACGCTGGCGCAGGCCGTGCGTGTCATCAAGGTGAGAAGCCGTGCGCAAGGACTGACACGTGGCCTCGGACGCATGGCGGCCGTGGGCTTGAGCGAGATCGTGATGCGCACGCGGATTGCAGAACTCGGTCTGAGCGCGTCGCTAGAAATTGCGGGTGTGAACAGTCCCCAAGCAGTCACGCTCGCGGGTTCGCTGGAGGCCCTCAAGACCATTGAAGACGCGCTGCGCGACAGCGGCACGTTCTTCCAGATGCTCGATCTGGACTATCCGTTCCACAGCTCGCACATGGACCGGATTCAAGGCGTGGTGCATGAAGGCCTTGCCGACCTGCAGCCGCAGGAATCGGTGCGCCAGTTTGTGTCGACGGTGACGGGCGCCGATTTTCCGGGCGATCAGCTCGACGCCGGTTACTGGTGGCGCAACATCCGCGAGCCGGTGCATTTCGGCGATGCCATCGCGCACCTCGCGCGAGAAGGCGTGCGGATCTTCCTCGAAGTCGGCCCGCATTCCATCCTGCGTCATTACGTGAAGCAAACCTGCGACGACCTCGATGCGCCGGTCCGCGCACTCTCTACCTTGAAGCGCGATCACGACACCGCACAGATGCTGCAGCACGCGCTGTACGCGGCGCTTGCCAACGGTGCACGTGCCGATCTGGACCGGTTTGCGCCCGCGATCCATGCGTCGCGGCGCATCGCCTTGCCGGGTTATCCGTGGCAGCGCGAGCATTTCTGGCAAGGTCCGACCGCGGAAGCGTATGACCTGGTGAACCGGCGCCGCGAGCATCCGCTGCTGGGCTACAGGCTGCGCGATCAGGCGCTTGCATGGGAAAACGATGTCGATCCCGAACGGCTGCCGATGCTGGCCGATCACGTGGTGGACGGCAATATCGCGTTCCCGGGCGCGGGGTATGTGGAAATGGCGCTGGCGGCTGCGCGCGAGTTTTTCGGCACTGCAACATGCGCGGTTGAAAACGTCGAGATTCGCGTGCCGGTGGTGTTCCGCGCGCAGCACTCGAAGCTGCTGCGCCTGAGTGTCGACCCGCGGACGGCGGCGTTTAGCATTGAGACGCGCGACCGCATGAGTGAAGCGGCGTGGACGCTGAATGTAACAGGACGGCTGCTGTCCGGCGGTCCCGATCTGAGCGCGCCCGCTGCCGTGCCGCGCGCCGAACTTGAGCGGCTGGCCTTGCTGCCCGCGCTCGACGGCGCGCGCCTCTACGATCAGGCCACGAACATCGGCCTGTCGTACGGTCCGGCGTTCCAGTGGGTTCGCACTGTCCGCATTGACGACGACAACCTCGCGCTCGCGGAAGTCGCCATGCCTGCGGCGTGCGAAGTGGCGTCCTACCACCCCGATGCCTACACCTTCCATCCGGCGTTGATGGACAGCGGCTTTCATCCGCTGTTCGCGCTGCTGGCGGCCGGTGAAAGTGAAGGCGTTGCCGATCACGCCGCGTATGTGCCGGTGCAGCTTGGACGTGTCGACTTCCTGGGTGGTGAGACCGTCAAATATGTGCTCGCGCGGGTAAATCGGCGGAGTCCGCATTCGCTGGTGGCATCGTTTGAATTCGCCGATGAACACGGTGCCATCGTCGCGCGTCTCAGTGCGTGCCGTTTCCGTCGCGTGGATCTGAACCTCCGGCGGCCGAGCGCGCCTGCACGATTCGCCTACGTACTCGATGCAAAACCGCTGCCTCGCGATGCTCACGCGCGCACGCTGCCGGCATCGGCGGGACTGGTTGCAAGCGCGTTGTCGGCAACAGGCGAAGGTTCGCCGGAAGACGCTGCGCGCCGCACGACGCATCTGATGGAAGTGTTGCCGTTGCTCGACGTGCTCGCGAGCGCATACGCGCTACGTGCGCTCGAAGAACTCGATGTATTCAGTCAAGCCACGCTTCCCGCTTGCGCTCATCCGGCGCTGCTCGCGCGGCTGGCGGAAATACTTGTTGAAGATGGTCTCGCAAACCGGGACGACAACGGCCGTCTGATCCGCGACGAAAGCGCTTGCGCCAGCCTGCCGCCCACCGATGCGCTTTGGCGTGAGCTCCTCGCGCAGTCGCCGTCGCACGTCGCGGAATTGACGCTGCTTGCGCATTGCGGCAGCGCGCTCGTGCCGGTCCTGCGCGGTGAAAAGTCGGGCATCGAGATCCTGCCGGCTGCGCGTAGCAGTCTGGTCGAGCATTTCTTCGAAGGCTCGCCGACATGGTCCCATGTCAATCAACTGGTCGGCGATTGCGTGAATGCCGCCATCGACGCATGGGATCAGCCGCGTCGCTTGCGCCTGCTCGAAATCGATTCACCGGAAAGCGACGTATTGCAGCCGCTGGGCCTGCATTTGCCACTGTCGCGCGTTGACAGCACCATCGCCGGAACCGACGAGCAACTCAGCGGATTTGACACGGCCGCGTACCCCGCAGTGCACACCGTCACGCTCGAGCATGGCGCGCGGCCGAAGCTCGGCTGCGGAGCGGCGGATCGCTACGATGTGATCGTCGCAAGCCATGCGCTGGCGGCGCGATCGAATCCGCGCGCTTTTATCGATGCAATGCGTAGCTGGCTGTCGCCGGGCGCGCTCGTCGTGATTACGGAAGCGCGCCGCAGCCGGTTCTCCGACATCGTCTTCAATCTCGATGCCGGTGAGGCCGCGAAACGCACTTGGCTGTCCGCCGCCGAGATCGCGCGCTTGCTCGAAGAGGCCGGTTTCGAGGACGTGTTCCAGCACGTCGAGCAAGGCCTCGACCTAGAAGGCACGCCGACGCTCGTCGTCGCGCGGCAGCCATCGGTGCCGGAAATTTCGCTGGCGCAAGACAGCCGTCCGAAGCAGTCGTGGACGGTGTTGACGGCCGGCGCATCGGCCGACGCATTGGCTGATTTCGATACCGCCATCGCCGCGGAACTCGAGATCGAAGGCCAGGACGTGGAGTGCGTGGCGTTGTCGGCGGAATCTGCGCTGGATGCCGACAATGTCGTGTTCATTGCGCCGGATACGTCGAGCGACGACGTTCTGCAATCGCAACGCGATGTGTCGCTGGCGCTCGCCCGACTCGTGCGTCTGCTCACGCGCGAACCCGGCGCGCGAGCGCCGAAGCTGTGGATTGTCACGCGCGGCGGTGCGCCGCTGGTTGTGCCGTGCGTTTTTGCATCGCGTGAAAACGCCGCCGCGTTGCGTCCCGAACAAGCTACGTTGTGGGGCTTGGGACGCGTCATTGCCAATGAGCATCCCGAACTTTCATGCCGCTTGGTGGACGTGCATCCCGCATGCGCGAACGCGGCCGCGAGTCTGGTCAGCGAGCTGCTCGCCGGCGATGCCGAAGAGGAAATCCTGCTGACGCCCGCAGGCCGTCATGTGCCGCGCATGTTGCCGGCCGCGAGTGCCGCCTTGCGCGAGCCGGTCCAGCCTTCTGCCAAACAAGCGCGCACTGACACCGTGTTGGGGTTCGGCACACCGGGGTCGCTGCGCAACCTCGAATGGTTCCCGCTGCCTGACCGCGAACTGGCTGCGGACGAAGTGGAGATCGAACCGGTTGCCACGGGGCTGAATTTCCGCGACGTCATGTACGCCATGGGCCTGCTCTCCGACGAAGCCGTGGAAAACGGCTTTGCGGGCGCGACTATCGGCATGGAGTTGTCGGGGCGGATTGTGCGCGTTGGGCGGGACATCACGGGCTTTGAACCGGGCGATGCCGTGCTGGGTTTTGCGCCTGCATCGTTTGCGTCGCGCGTGCGTACGCGTGTGGTCGCGATCGCTCACAAGCCCGAGCGGATGACCTTCGAGGAAGCGGCCACCATTCCCACCACATTCTTCACCGCCTGGTACGCGCTGTGCGAACTCGCACGTGTGCGCCCCGGCGAGCGCGTATTAATTCACGGCGGCGCGGGCGGTGTAGGCATTGCAGCGATCCAGCTTGCGCGCCACTTCGGCGCGGAAGTGTTCGCGACCGCGGGCAGCCGCGAGAAACGAGAGTTCGTGCGGCTGCTGGGTGCAGACCACGTGCTCGATTCCCGCAGCCTCGATTTCGCCGATGAAATCCGCGAGCGCACGGGCGGCGCGGGCGTGGATATCGTGCTGAACTCGCTGGCGGGCGAAGCGATGGTGCGCAGTATCGATACCTTGCGGCCCTTCGGACGATTCCTCGAACTCGGCAAGCGCGATTTCTACGAGAACAGCCGGATTGGCTTGCGGCCGTTCCGTAACAACATCAGCTATTTCGGTATCGATGCCGATCAGTTGATGACTGTCCTGCCCGAACTCACGGCACGCCTGTTCGCCGACGTGATGAAGCTGTTCGCCGATGGCGTGCTGCATCCGCTGCCGTACCGCGCGTTCCCCGCCGAGCGCGTGGAAGATGCATTCCGGCATATGCAGCAGGCACGTCAGATCGGCAAGGTGCTCGTGACATATTCCAGCGGCACGCCCGCGCCGGCGCGGGCTTTTGCCGTGGAAGCGTTGCGGCTGGATGCTTCGGCACATTATCTGGTGGTCGGCGGGACAGGGGGGCTGGGCTTTTCGACGGCGCGCTGGATGGTCCAGCGCGGCGCGCGGTGTATCACGCTGGCCAGCCGCAGCGGCACGCTGGCTCCGGCGCTCGCCGAAGAAGTCAAGACCTGGCACGGCGTTGAACTCAACGTGGTCGCCTGCGACATCACGGATAGCGAAGCGGTAGACGCGCTGATTCGCACGATCGAAGCACGCGGCCTGCCGCTCAAAGGGGTCGTGCATTCGGCGATGGTGATCGACGACGGTCTGGTCCGCAATCTCGACGACGCCCGTTTCAACGCCGTTCTCGCGCCCAAGGTCGCGGGCGCGTGGAACCTGCATCGCGCGACGCTGGGTCACTCGCTCGATGCGTTTATTGTCTATTCGTCGGCTACGACTTTTCTCGGCAATCCGGGGCAGGGCAGCTATGTGGCCGCGAACGCGTTCCTCGAAGCGCTGATCGGACAGCGCCGCCAAGCCGGGCTTGCAGGGACGGTCATGGCGTGGGGTCCTATCGACGATGTCGGTTTCCTTGCCCGCAACGGAGAAACGCGGGAGGCGCTGCAGGCGCGTATTGGCGGTTTGTCGATCACGTCGGCTGAAGCGCTTGCCGCGCTCGAACAGGCGCTGCTCGACGACCGTTCGGGCGAAGCGGTTCTGCGGCTCGACTGGAACGCCGTCGCGCGCGGCATGCCGGCCGCCGGTGCACAGCGCTATTCCGAGTTGCACACGCGCGGCGCAGTGGAAGCCACACGAGAAGGCGGCGCGCATATTCGCGCGTTGCCGCGAGCCGACGCGCTGTGGTTCGCCGAAGAAGCGCTGCAGTCGCAGATCGCGCGGATCCTGCATATGTCGCCGGAAAAGATTGGCCGCGACCGGTCGCTCTCCGACATGGGCATGGACTCGCTCATGGGCATGGAACTTGGCATGGCGGTCGAAGAATCGTTCGGCGTGAAATTCTCCGTGATGGCGCTGGCGGAAGGCGCAACGGTGGTATCGCTGGCACGACGGATTGTCGATTCCATCATGACCAGCGATGGAGAAGCGGGCTCGAACGAAGCCCAAGAAGCGCAGGACGCTCAGGACGAGATGTCGGCCATGGCCGCGCGTCACGGCGTCGAAGCCGAAGCTAACGCGTTGCAAGAAAGCGCAGCGTCCGCTGAAGTTATCGTCGCGGTGGAAACGTTTTGAGCGCCCCGGCCGGCTGGCATGTCGATGAAGGCACGCTCGCCCGCAACCTCGAACTGAGCGGCCGCGGCCTGCACACGGGCCGCCGCGTGAACGTGCGTGTGGTGCCGGGCGAAACGGGCGGAATCGTCTTTCGACGGATGTGCGGTGGCCGGGTGCTCGCCGATTTACCGGCGAGTCCCGCGATCCGCCTCGCCCAGCCTCTTTGCACAACGCTCGAAGCTCAAAGTGGCGTGCGAGTGCGCACGATCGAGCATCTGCTGGCGTCACTGCTGGTATGCGAAATCGATCACGCGACGGTCGAACTCGACGCCGAAGAAGTGCCGATTCTCGACGGCAGCGCGCAACCCTGGATCCAGGCAATCCACGCCTGCGGCCGGCATTCGCTGCCTTCGCGCAAGCGCTTTCTCCGCGTGCTGCGCCGGATCGGCGTGGAAGACAGCGCGGGCAGAAAGAACGTTCGCAGCATGACCATTGAACCGTCGGATCGATACGAAATGAGCGTGCGCAACGATCTCAAAGGATTCGGCAACCTGCATTGGGACGGTGGCATTACGCCCGCAAGTTTTGCCGCCGAGATCGCGCCGTCGCGCTCGTATGGCCGCGTGAAATGGGCGGCGCTCGCCATCCTCGCGGGATACGTGCGCGGCGTGCCGATCTTGCGCGGCGCGCGGCTCAGTTCGACCGCGGCGATTGTCGGCAGCAGCGTGATCGGCGGAATGCGCTTGCCGGACGAATTCGTGCGGCATCGCGTGCTGGATCTGGTCGGCGATCTCGCGCTCGCCGGCGCGCCGCTGCTCGGGCGGGTCACGGCCGTGCGGCCTAGCCACGAGATGAACTATCGGTTGCTCGCGGCGCTTCTGCACGACCGCGATGCATGGGAATGGGCCGAATTTCCCGCATGATTCCCCTCACGATTCTCCGTCTTAGCGCGCGCAACACTGGAAAAACATCTCATGAATCTGACTGGCAACATTCGTCAGCAACTCGCTGCAAAAGCGTTGCAGCGACAACTCGAACGCGTGTCCGAGCAAGCGCAGGCACCGGCGCGATCGCTCGGCCAGGAACTGGCGCACGCGTCGGGCAGCGCGGCCGCAACGACTCGCGACGCGTTGTGCAGCTTCGAGACGATGCCCGGTTACACGCAGGTCAAATTGCTGCGCGAGATGGGCGACAAGCTGCGCGTGAACTCGCCCTTCTTCCGCGTGCACGAAGGCACAGCGGGCGCGACGACGCAGATCACCGGCAAGCCGTATCTGAACTTCGCGAACTATAACTATCTGGGACTTGCCGGCGATGCGCTCGTAAACGAGCGCGCGAAGGCGGCGATCGACCAGTATGGGACGTCGGCCTCGGCGAGCCGGATGGTCGCGGGCGAACGCACCGTGCACGGCGAGCTTGAGAAAGCGATGGCCCGCTTTTACGACACCGACGACGCGCTCGTCTTTGTCAGCGGCCACGCGACGAACGTCACCGTCATCGGCTCGCTGTTCGGTCCCGGCGATCTGATTGTGCACGATGCACTTGCGCACAACAGCGTGCTGCAAGGCGCGCAACTGAGCGGCGCCAAACGCCTGAGTTTTGCGCACAACAACTGGCGCGCGCTCGACGACCTGCTCACACAGGCGCGGCATGAGTTTCGCCGCGTGCTGATCGTCGTGGAAGGGCTTTACAGCATGGACGGCGACATTCCGGATCTGGCGCACTTCGTGGAAGTGAAGCAGCGCCACGCGGCGTTCCTCATGGTCGACGAAGCGCATTCGCTGGGCGTGATCGGCGAGACGGGAAAGGGCATCCGCGAGTATTGCGGCGTGCCGAGCCAGCACGTCGATATCTGGATGGGAACGCTCAGCAAGACGCTGGCGGGCTGTGGCGGGTTTATTGCCGGCTCGCAGGCGCTGGTGGACATCCTGCGCCATCTCGCGCCCGGCTTCCTGTACAGCGTGGGTCTCGCGCCGACGCTCGCGGCGGCGTCGCTCGCGGCACTCGAACGCCTGCTCGCCGAGCCGTGGCGCGTGAAGCTCTTGCGCGCGCGCGGTCATCAATTCCTCGACGAAGCCCGCAGCGCCGGTTTGAACACGGGAATGAGCGCAGGTTTTGCTGTCGTACCCGTGATCACCGGCAGTTCGCTGAAGGCCGTGCAATGGGCCAACGCACTGTTCGATGAAGGCATCAACGCGCAGCCGATTTTTTATCCGGCAGTCGAAGAGCGCGCGGCGCGACTTCGGTTTTTCATCTGCTCGACGCACGAACCGGAACAGATTTCATGGACAATCGGCGTGCTTCGCAAGCTTGCGCGATGACGGTGTTATCGGCGGCGACGGCCGAAAGTAATCACGCGCTCAGCCACGCGCGGCCCGCGCGGCCCGACGATGCCAGCCAGGCCGCGCCGCTTGTCTTGGCTTCAGGGAAGCTTGAGTTCGGCTTCCTGTTCGGCGTGCCGGGCGAAGAATGCATTGCGTTCCTTCGCGCCGCGTTCGCATCCACGCATGGACGATTCTCGTGGCGACGGCATTGGGTATCGGCTCAAGGCGGCGATGTCATCGGCGTGCTCGCGGCGCATGGCAGCCGCTCGACGCTCGCAGACAACCTTTGGTTCGCCTGCATGACCCTGCATTTTTTCGGCCTGAGACGCACGGTCGGCATACTCAGGCGCGGACTGATCCTTGAACGTGAACTGCCGCCGCCGCGCCACGGTGAAACGCTGCTCGCGCACTGTGCGACCCGCGAAGATGCCCGCAGCCGCGGTGTATTCAGCGCCCTGCTGAACGCCGCGCAAACCGGCACAATGCCACCGTCGATATCTCGAAGCGAAGGGCTGGTCCTCGACGTGCTGGTGAGCAACGACCGCGCTGCGCAGTTGTATCGGCGGCTTGGGTTTGTCGCGCTGGAACGCAAGCGTCCCCGGGCGCGCAGCCTGCCCTTAGCGCTGGAATCGGTGAGAATGCGCTTTAAGCAAAGGGTGTAAAAGCGCAGGCGCGGTTCTGGAGAGGCAACGAATGGGTCCGTTTATCAGACGGGTTCTGGCAGCGCGATGGTGCCGATCGCTCTCGCATTGCGTCGAAGGCTTGCTGGTCTAAATTCCGGTCACGCTGATCACGCGCAATCCGTGGTTTGGCGCAGTCAGTGTCCTGGTCTGGTATTGGTCGCGCAAAGAACTCGAAGTGGAATTCGAATGCAAGGGCTTCGTCCTCTCTTGTCCTCGGCGCATGCGGCGTGACCAACCCGACAAGCCTGGCCCACGGAACATCCCGATTCATCTCGTCAAGGAACTCGCGCTTGCGCGTACGTTTGGTAGTCAAATCCAAGCATAGATTAGCTTGTTTTATTCTCTCATCGTCGCAGCCGTCGTCGTATTCGGCAACCACCTTGCGCGAGATTTATGCAGACCTTCCCACCAGCCTTGACCATATCTCGCAGTCTCTTTGAAGCTTCCCTGGATCGAACCGTTTGAACAGACCCGCATCCAGATGTTTATTAAGGATGCAGCTACTTACTGATGGAGATTATGGTGCTATATTCCGCCCACGGAGGAACTATGGCGGCAAGCAAAGGCGAGTTTGCGGTAGACGATTTGTTGTTTGTCGTGCGATCACTGAATGCAGATGCTTCATGTGATGTGTCGGCGGTTAGGCTTGAGGCCGACACGCTTATCGTTGCTGCGAAGCGGACTTTAGAACACAACGAGGCGGCGCGCGACTCCCTGGATATGGCGAGACTACTGCTCTCACTAGGCCATCCCGAGCTGGCACTCGTGAAGATTCGCGGCGTTTTGCTCCCGCGACGGGATAGTGGCCCCGCGCCTGTAGGCTAGCCGAACATCACGCAACCCGCTATCGCGCCGGAAGCTTGGGTAGCGATTGGTGGGGTGCTCGGCGGTGCATTTTTCCTTCGGGGCAAGATGCAGTCAGACCCGCGAGCGCCTTCAGCCGCGGCTAAACGACGTGCCGGTCATGCTCGCTCGTGGTGAGCGCGAGCTCGCATGCGTGGCTCGCGCGATCCCGAACCTATGCAGGCGAGCTCGGGTCCGACGGGACGGTGCCTCGCGCTCGTTCGATGCGCGAAGCGTGTCACGAGAACCGACTCGCCAAACGCTTCGCTGCATGGCACCGCTTTTACCGGGTTTACTGATTTG